>Ga0115012_10000100_pt1 | contig 49456 bp, 58 predicted proteins | sample TroAtlMetagenome_FD_88706 | JGI IMG/M metagenome (GOLD analysis project Ga0115012, IMG submission 88706) | Marine eukaryotic phytoplankton communities from Atlantic Ocean - Tropical Atlantic ANT10 Metagenome | ecosystem: Environmental > Aquatic > Marine > Oceanic | place: Tropical Atlantic... | reverse complement strand
TGTTCAGAATTTATATAATAATAATTTAACATACGACGATGAGCTATTAATGTCTTCTAATATCATTTCAGATGGTGAGAATTCATCTGTAATAACAAGTCAAAGTATAGATTATAGAAATACTGGAACAACAGAAACAATGAGTGATTCTTATCAACGATCCCAAGTTCACCAACCTTTAGATTTAATGAGTAAAGAAGTAGAGCAAAATTATAGTACCTATACAAAATTATTACCTAGAGCATTAACTAGCAATGAAGATATAACAGCCAATAATGCTTATGGATCATTATGGGCTAATGGAACTGTTAAACCTGCAACAGGAACTTCATCTTCTCAGTTTGTAGCTCCTTTTGCAGAAAATACTGGAGGCTATGATTTTAATGATGATAATATTCAAGATCCAAAATCATTGACAGCAGATGGATATACAGTGTTATCTTCATTATTATCTGTTACAGGATTAACAGCAGGTAGTACTGAATTCCCTGCTAATTCTAATATTAAATATAAAATATCATTACTATATGATGGTTATCAAGAAAGTCCATTAAGTACATTTTTCTATGATATTGATATAAGCTCAACAGCATATGAACATGGAACTGTTAATATTAAATTATTGAATACAAACTTATTAAGCAAAAGAGTTTCTCATATAGTTATATATAGAAAAAATACAAACAATGATTTATACAGAATGGTTAAGGAATTAGAATTGGATGCAAAAGACTGGGCTTTAGATACAGATGGTAACTATGTTAGGTCATTTAGAGATGATAAAAGATTCTCTTCTTATACAGCATTAACAGGTATTAGTGAGGATATTACAAACACTAGTTTAAACTATGAAATGTCTACTGTATTAGATGATACTTTATTTGTAGCAAAAGCATATCATCCAGAAATAGATGATTCATCTAAGTATATATTTAAATCTAAACCAGGAAACTTTAGTCAGTTTGATTACACTAAAGACTATTTAGTATTAGACTCTAAACCTGTAGCAATAGAATCATTTGCTGGTAAAATATGGGCTTTTGATAGATCTAACATATATAGAATAAATCCAACACAAATGTTTGTAGAGGATAAGTTTGAAGGTGTAGGTTGTTTAAATAAAGATTCAATTTGTGTTACAGAGTTTGGGATGTGTTTTGCAGATAAAAACAATGTTTATTTACACGATGGTACAAGGTCTACTCCTATAGCTAACAATATACTATCAATATCAACATATGAAGGCATAGATATAGGATGGCAAGAGTCAGTTAAAATATCAGAGAATACAGCGAATATAGATCCATTTATATTTTATGATGGACAATCTAATTCATTCGTATGTTTTGTATATGGTGTTTCTGATACAGATTATTCTACTAATATACCAATGGCTTGGGTTTATAATATAAGTAGAAATAGATGGGATTACTGGGAAGCTCCTAAGGTATTAAAAGCTGTCCAAGGTAAAGATGGTGATATATTAATTGCAAATAACTCTTACTTATATAACTATAAAAAAGATACAACATCTAGGGATTGGAAATGGTTAAGTAAGAAGTTAGCAATTACAAATGTTACTAATGATAAAAGATTTCACAGGATAAGTACACTTGGATCTACTATACTAAGCACAATATCAACACCTCCAAAATGGAATGATGATATGGCTGTATATGTAGATGGAGATTTACAACAACTAACAGTATTAACTAATAAACACGTTAAATCATTTACAGGTGGATTTGTGAGTGCTACAATATCTAATAGTGCTACATCATTTACACTGAAAGGTAAAAATGCTAACACATCTAAGATTGAAGGATTAGTTCCTCCTGTCAATAGTTATATTATGATAGAAGATGAGATAATGCTTGTTACAGCTGTTAGTGGATTTACACTGACAGTTACAAGAGCACAACTAGGAACAACAGCAGTAGAACACACATTTGATTCTTCTACTGGATCTACAACAGGTCTTGAAGGACAGAGAGTATTTAATATAGCACCTGTTATTAAATTACCTAGCAAGTGTAAAGGTAAAAACATACAAGTTATGCTGCAGAATCAAAAAGGAGTAGTGGATAGTATCATGATAGACTATATAGATAAGAGGACTAGATAGTGTCTAAAAGTAAAAAAATAGCTCCAAGAGTAGATGATCCTAAATTACAACTTGTAATAAATAGCATTTATGACGATATTAATGAATTAATAGACGCTGTAAATGTAGCTTCTGATGATACTTTCTCAGAAGGTTCTGGTAAAGCAGGTAATATAAGAGTTAACAAAAAATCAGATAGAACAGTCGCAATTGAAGTAAGAACAGATGAAGGTTGGTTTGAGCTTTCTGGTTTTACAATGATAGAAAAGAGGTAAGATGGGATTATTTAGTCCAGTAATAGATAACAGTCCAATAGATAAATACGGTCAAGCAGGTAATGCTAATCAATTAGCTGATTATTCTAATACTTCTTTTATGCGGTCTCAACAATTATGGGATCCAACTAGCAATAGAAATCAAATGTTTAAGCAGAATGCTATGGAAGATGCATTTGATATACAAGCTAATCAAGGGGTATTATCACAAAGACAAGCTGCAAGATCTGGACAAGCGTTTACACCAGCAGGTATGGATAGTTCTGGTATGATTAGAAATCAAGTTCAAAAGAATTACGCTAATCAAATGATGGCTCAGCAAGGTCAAGCAGGTAGTTTTTTATCACAAGCTGGTCAAATGCAAGCTCAGTCTGGGAGTTTAAGGAATTCACTTAATTCTTTATTTAGACAAAGAGCACAAGCTAACCAACAAGCTAGACAACAAGCTAAATCAGCTAAATTAAGCTTTGCTGGTGGTTTAATGGGAGGATTTTTAGGTCCCTCTATAGGAGCTATAGGTGGTAAACTATCTGAAGCTATAGTGCCTAAAGCTGGAGGAGGTGGCGGACTTTTAAGTGGTGTTAAATCATTTGCACAAAATGCAGGACAAGGAATTAAAGGTGGATTTAGTGGTAATAATTTATTAAACAATGCGTTTAGTAATCATTATGGCGGTGGTAATTTTCAAGGATCAAGTAATGATTCTTCGCCAGTTTTTAATAATAATTTTGTACAATCTGGAAATGTTTCTGGATTAAGTAGTTCTATTTATTCATATGGTGGTGGAGGAAATCCATTAAATATGGTATATAGAAATAGTCCAATGTTTAATTAATATTTTAAAGGAGAAGTATGGCAATAGGAGATTATATATACGGAGCAGCAGAAGCTGAGAGAAATAGAAGATCACAAGATGAGAAATTTACTGCTGATTTAGATTTTAAAAAGACTCAGTATAACAATCTTTGGGATATTACTAAAGGCAATTATGATGCTCAGCAAAATGTATTAGGTAAGTGGGCTAATATACAGAAACAAAAATCTGACTTTAATGAAAAATTAAAAGATGTTAAAGAAAAACAAGATTTAGGTCTTGGAGATGTTTTATTTGGTGGAAAATCTTATGATGATTGGACAACTGGATTGGGACAAAGATGGAATCAAAGACTTAACCCTTGGGCTCCAACAGATGAAGATTATGCTGGTGGTAAACCAGAATATGATGAGATATTACCAGAAGATTTAAAAGGTATGGATATGAATACTTTAAATCAAATGATTCAAAGTGGTTATCTTAATAATCCTGAAGGAATGGATTATAATAGTTTATTGGATTTAATAAAAATTACACAACAAGGATTTTAATATGGCAGGAATAAATGTATCCCCAGAATCTTTCACACCTCAATACAGACAACTTAAAGCTGTTCGTGAATTAACAGATAGATTTAACAGAGGTGATTTAGATTATTTACCTAGAAAAGATTTAGAAAATGTAGCTATGTTAGCTGCCCAATTTGGTACAGATCTAACACCAAAATCTAAACCAGTTAGAAAAGCATTATTTGATTTTGCAGATTCAGCAACATTAGGACTTGTTCCTGATAAATGGAGACCTACTTCAATAGGAGAAGAATACTTTGGTGAATCAAGCCTTGATAAAACATGGGGTAATATCGGTACAGCGGCAGGATTTGCAGTACCTTTTAAATATGGAATAGCAGCAGTAAAAGGAGCAAACACTTTATGGAAAACAAGAAAAGGTGCTAAGGCTGCTGGGAATAAAATGTCAGATATAAATAAAGGAAGAGATACATTATTGTTAGGATCAGGTGCTCCAAGATTAGGATCTCCTGCTTTAAGATTAGGACCTCCTACTCCAAGGTTACCACTACCAAGAGAAGGTAGTCCTAATTTATTACAATTAGGAATGAGTAATAGATTAGGCACTGGTTCTATGAGTATGTCTCCTAGAACATATCAAGATTATTTAGATAATTTTTAATTGATAGCTTATAGGGGATAATAAATGTCTAAATATAACGAGAGAGTATTCGATCTTGTTAGACAATATAGATACAACTCGCATTTGTTTTCAGATGAACAAGTAGATGAGTTACAGGAGTTAGCTAACCAACAGGACATACCTTTTAAAAGAAAGACTGATGATTTTAGTCTTCGCAAATCATTACAACAAATACAGTTAGGGTTCTTAGAAGGATTTACTACATTACCTGTAGGTAAATTAAGTGGTAAAGAGCCTAAGACTACCTATGAAGCAATAGCTCACTCCCTTGGACATTTAGCAGGTTTTGCTCCAAATATTATAGCAGGTCCTTTATCATTAGGTGCCAAAGGTTTAACTAAGCTTGGTGCAACTACTGTACCTAAATATTTAAATCAAGGAGCTGCAATAGCAGGTAAAGCTAATCATTGGTCAATACCTATGATGGGTGGAGATTTTGTTAAGAAAGGATCTGATAAGCTATTAAAGAAAACAGCTATAGATACCTTAGAGTTTATGAAGAAAGGTGCAGGTCCAAGAGCAGCGTTTGATCAAGCTGTTCATCTTGGTGCAGCAAGTGCTGTATCTAGTATATGGAAAGGAACAGATGCAATTATAGATTCTGGTGTACATGGTGCTATAGCAGGTGGTGCATTTGGTGGATTAGGTCAACTTCGTATTACTAATAATTACCTTAAATCTAAAAATCCATTAGAATATAGAAAGGGAGAACAGCAATTAAAAGGTGCTGTTGGTGCAGCTATGTTAGGTCTTCCTACATACTTGCAAGATGAACCTATTGAAATGGTTGTATATCAAACATTACTAGGTGGTTTTTTTGGATATAATGCAAGACCTGCTGTTGAAACAGAAGGTGGTAAATTCATTAAAGATTTAATGTATAATGGTGATAAGAAATATATATTTAGACCAGAGGAACATCCTAACTATGGAGATTATTCTAAGGGTGCTAAAGATTATATAAACTCAGAAGTAACTCGTAATGCAAAGAATTACTACAGAAGAAACATGGAAGCATTTGGATTTGATAAAGATGCAGTTGATTCCATGGTTGAAGAGAATATTAAATATTCAGAAGGTTTAGGTAAAAATGAAAGACCTACTCAAGACATGATTGATGCTGAATACAGAGCTCAAGCTAAAGATTTTTATTTAACATATGTAGAAGGTAAAGGACATAAGTTTTATGTTCATAAAGATATAGTAGATCAGTTAAATAACAATTTTGATAAACGAGAGAATCCTAACGATACAACACCTAATAAATCTGAAGTACCAGAGAATACTAATCTTAAAAATATGAAGGAAAGAGAGAGTTTAAAGAATGTATTTGCAATTACATATACTGTTAAGAATGGTAAAACAGAAATAGATGTTATAGGTGGTATTGATGTTAATAAAATAGGTGTTAATGGTCTAGTTGAGAATGCTCAAATAGGAGATAGAAGAGTTAACAGACCTGCTGATATATTAGAAAATACAGAGTATATAACATTTGATACTGTGTTTGAAATGAAGAATGGAAAAGCTACTGGTAGAGCTAAACCATTAAATACTGATTCTACAGGTGGAACACCTTGGGCTCCAGAGTCTGTTAGAAAATGGACTAAAGAAGCTCAATGGAAAGTTGATGTTAAGTTAGATCAACATGATAGATATATATTCGGAGGTATTAAAGATAAGGGAGTTCTTACAGTTAGAAAATATCATGGAGATAAAGATTTATATACTGTAGAGAGATTAATAGATGCATTAGCCAGAGGTGGTCATACTACTAGGAAAGAATTAAAAGATAGCTTTAATAAAAGTTTAGAGCATTTTATAAAGTATTATCCTAATGCAAGAAAGAATCCAGAAGCATTAAGAGATTTACATGAAAAGGCTTGGAAGTCTAATGTATTAGCTGAAGCTGAAAGAAATAGTATGTATGAAACTGGATATAACGATTTAGGTTCAATACATAATCTAGTGAAAAAGGGATATGCTAAGAATGTAATAGAATGGAATAAAAGAGAACAGATATATCACGATAAATCTATGCCTCTTCCTAAAGGTTCTTTAGGAGGTAAAATAGACTTTGCTATTTTTAATGATGTAGAATCAGAGATTTATAAAGATATTACTGGAGCAGAGAAAAAATATGATAGTGATACAGATGGTACTATATATTTTAAACCAGAAGATATGAAAACTATGATGAAGTCTGTTGGGTTAGACTATATTAAAACTAAGAAAAACCAACAAGAAGGTGAATTCAATATAGGTATGAATAAGCCAGTTATAGTAGTTAAAACTCCATATGGTACTATGATTGTTAAAGCAGCTGGTGCATCTGCTCCTAAAGAAATACAAAAGTATATGAATGATACTAGTATAAGAGCACTTATAATGAGATCAGCAGCTAAACATACAGGTAATCTAGGTGAAAATGGATTTAATAACTTTGATATAGATGCGTTAAAGAGAGGTGAATACAAGCACACAGGCTCAGATAAACTTATCACTTTTAGCATGAAAGAAAGTGACATAAGATTAAATCTTAATACTCACGAGAATCCTAGAACATCTCTTAAAAAACAAAGAATTGCAAAACAATTAGGTGGTGCATTTAATAGATTAGATTCTCCTGGTGCTATGGAATCATTATGGAACGAAGTTTACTTGCCTAATATAAAAGGTGATCCAGAATTAAATCAAAGAGTTAAAGATATAATAAAGAACAAATCTGAAAAGTTTGAAGATGTAGATTTAGATAAAATAGATTTAGAAATAATACACGATGTATTTACTAATCATGGAGATTCAAAGTTAGCTAGAATTTTAGCTAGAAAAATGGCTAGCATGGAGAAAGACGGAGATCTTAGAGATATAGATACATTTTCAAAAGAAGAATATGAACAGTATATATATAGAAACAATAGAATATTAGATGTCGCAGATTTTTCTCAGTCTCAAAGAGAGACTAGTCATCATGGTAGAAAGTTTTTTGAAGATATATACAGAAAATATATGCTAAACAGATTAACAAGTCCTAAGTATGAATATTCTGCTAAGACATGGATGGCTCCTAAGCATCCTCATATTTTATTATCTAACAATGTTAAGGATGGACATTTTAGATACAACGATGGTATGAAAGGTATGAAAGTAAGATATGATGGAAAAGATACTACATTAGGAAAAGCTTGGAAAGAATTTAAAAAGACAGGAAAAGATCCAGATGCATTTGAAATGTTAGTTATAAGAGTTCCTTCAGATAGTATGTCAGGAACTAGAGTGTTAAGGTTTGATGGATTTACAGGTGAGAAAGGTCACAATATATTAACTAATGCTAAAGATAATGCTTACCTAGGTGGGGCTGATAAGGACAGCGACTCTACTTTTATATATCAAAATATGCCTAAAAAAGTAGTAGAGGCTTTCAGAAAAAAACAAGACCAATGGGAAGTTGGACCTGACAAAGATAAAAGATGGGTAGATGGTAAGGATAAAGCTAATGATAGAAAGGGAATGTTTGATTCTGAAGTAGCAGATGAATTTAGCTATGTAGGAAGTAAATTCTCTCCTTCTATGAGAAGAATGGTTGCTGATAATGCAGCTAAAGGTAATCAAGGATTGGGTATTGGTATTGTTGCTAAGAACAATTTACTTGCAGTTGCAGATCATGTTAATTTAAAAGGTAAATTAGAAATACCTATTTATAATAAAAACCAAAACAATCAAGGTACATTACCAGAAGTTCCAGGTAAAGGTTTTTATGCAGGTAAAGTTATCTTAGAATTAAAACCTAATGCACATAAAGAAATGATTAAGGTTGCTAGAGAAATGGTCAATAGATCTGCTGATGCAGCCGATTACTCTAAGTCTTTAGATCCAGCAGCGTATCCTGATTTATTATTAAAAACAGGATTTAAAACTAAGGGTAATTTTATAGATCATACTGGAAGAAAGAATGATTTACTACATTGGAGATTAGCTCAGACATCACTACATAGAGATATAGCAAGTGCAATACAAATGACTAAACCAAATGTTAAAATGACATGGGAACAAGTTGCTGCAAGAATGGAGCAAAGTGGTGATTTATCAGAGTATTCTAATTTCTCAAGTTTTATAGGTAATCATATAAAGAAGAGTAAATTAACAGGAAAGCTATTAGGCGAAGATGCATTTGTTTCTTATGTACAGAATTTAGAAAAAGTTCAAAATACTATAATTAAGAATCAACAAAAGCTATCACAAGTTAATAGGTTAAATCAATTATCTCCTGGGTTTAGAATTAATCCACATAACATAAAAGATTCTAGGTTTAAACTTGAAGGTGACTTTCATCAATTAACATCATGGGATGCTATTACTAAGAAAGGTCAAGAAATATATGATGCATTGGATGCTATGGGTATTTCAGATAAATCTAAAGCTAGATACATTGAAAAACTATTAGATCCAATAGCAAAAGAAGCTACATCTATAAAGAAGAAAACTGAGAACTTTGTTAGGACACAAGAAAAGCTTACTCCAGAAGAATTAAACTTAACTAATTCTAGTCATACATTTTTTGATGATGCAGTTAGAAGATTTAATTTAAGAATAAATGTTAAAGCAGATCAATATAGTAAGAAATATGGTAAAGATAATTTGATAACTAAAGAGCTTTTAAAAGACTACTTTGATTTATGGTTATTAAGTCCATTTTTACATAAAGAAGGTGGGACTATAAGAAACAGATTAGCGTTTCAATCGCAGTATGTACACGATAGATCTTTGAAAAATTATGTAGACACACATCAAAAGATATATGAAATGTTTAACGAGTACACTAAAACAGGAAAAGTTGAAGATGGTGGTTTTTTATATACAAACGCACCTAGAACTCCTAAACAACAAGTAAGGCAAACTATTACTAAAAAGCTTGTTCCTGATAGTGAGATAGATTTCTTAAGGTCTAGAGCTATTACTGATAAAGAAGCACAGTTGGTATTAGAATTTGAAAAGAATTTAGATAAAGTGCCTATGATAAGGGATAACTTTAACGACTTTTTTATTCAATGGAGTAAAGACTCAGGTGTTAAAAGTAAAGATGGTCCTATGGGTAAAGATATTAGCCTTATTGATATAAAAGATATAAGGGCTATAAACGAATACATTAAGGATATGGATAACAGATTTACATCAAAGGGTACACAATTACCTGATAATGCTTGGAGAGCATCTATTGAATATATGGATTTACACATGCAGCAATTTGAAAATAAGTTTTTTACTTCAACATTAGAGAATGTTAAGACTAGCGATGGTGTGGTTCTTAAAAGAGTTAAGAAATATACTGGTACAATTGGAGGTATTAAAGATTATATCCATAAAACTAATATGTCTATGGAATCTGATTTAAAAAATGTTCCAGAAAACAATATAAGAAGATACCCACATCTTAGATTAGATGAAAAAAGAGCATTAAGTATTAATGAACTTGTAATTTCTAAAAAAGAAGGTAAAGATTATAAGTCTATGAAAGAGTATAAAGATTTACCTGATACTATTACAATAGGTAAAGAAAAATACACTAAAGATCAATTAATAGATAAAACTGATAAACTATATACTAAAGATTTTATCCAATTTGGAGATAAGTTTATATATGCAAAAGATAAGAATGGAAACTACTTTACTGATAAAAAAGGAGATTGGACATCAGTAGACAAAAATCATAAATACAAAGATTATGGAAACTTTTTGTCTTGGGGTAGTAATGGTAGGTTTAACTTTGAATCTCTCGAAAAAGCGGTATTTACAAGCGTAGAAAGAGGTGGTAAGGCACCAAGAATACCTTTTGAGACATTACAAAGGTATGTTTATGAGCTTGGAGTAGAAAGATTTGTATCTAATAATAGAGGTAAGAAATCCGATAAACAATTAAGAGAACAATATAGATCTGGTAAGAACACTAAATTTGAAGGTGTTAAAAAGAGAGATACTAAGACTTATATTCCTCATTTAAACTTTGGTAGAAACAAAAGAACTCAAATAGAGATAGAGAATTATATCCAAGAAAGATTGGAAGGCATTACAGATCCAAGAGAAAGACAATTAACTGAGCTTAGAATTAGAACTAGTGTTGATAAAAGTCAACAGCAAGATGGTGGTAGAGGTGGTAAGATAATAGAACAGTTAATTCATGAAGGTACTCCGCAAGGAGATTTACTTGGACATACTCCTGGTTCTTTAAGAGGTAGAACAGGTGATAGGCCTGGATGGGATAGATCTCACAATTTAATTAATATATATAAAGAGAATATAATCAGAGCCCAGACTAAAGTTATGCAATCTATGTATTTTAGAAAACAAATAGAAAACTTTAAGCAAAGTAAAGACTTTAATGATAATACTGCTGATTGGGCTTTATATTTAAAGACTTATTTTAGAGATGCAATGGGATTACCTACTACATTTTTATCAGATTTACCAGCTTATATAAAAGCAGATCCTAAGTTCAAGAAAAGATTATATTACAGAACAAGTGATGAAGCTCTTATAAAATGGTATAATAGAAGTAATAACTTTAAGAAGTTTGGTAGAAAGATACCAGGTCTTAGAGATATTCCTAATGCTCCAGATCCAAAACTTAAAAGTTCTGATCCTGAATTGTATAATGCTCAAATGAATGCTCATACAGAAGCATTAACTAGATTAATACATAAAGTTGGTAGAGGTGAAGCTAAATACCAGCTTATTACTATTTTAGGTCACCCTAAGATTATGGCAGGTAATTTATTTGGTGGTACTCAAATGACAATTACTAGAGCTGGATTGAAGAACTTCAGGAGAGTGAATAATAAGAAATGGATTACTGAAAATCTTATAAAAGATTTAAATGGTAATTATAGATTAAAGTTTAAAGATGGTACTGAAGTTAAAACAATGAAAGATTTAGATGCATATTTATCAGAACAAGGTATTATAGAGAATTTTATTGCTAACGAATTGAATCTAGATGCTAATTTAAACAGTGTTAAAGGTGCAGCAGGTAAAAACCTTAAAAACTTTTTTAAAGAATTAGGTCAGAAAATAGCAAGAGATCCAAATGTTAGTGACCAAACTGTTGCTGATATAGCAAGGAAATATAAGGTAAATAAAATAATAGATAGTAGTGCTGGTTGGTTTATGCAAACATCAGAACGTAAATTAAGAAGAGATGCATATTTATCACATGCAGTTGAATACATGGAAGCAGTTGGTGGTAAGAATGCATTAGACCTTTCTATTAACGATCCAGCAGTTATGGAAGCAGGTCTTAGAGGTGTTGAAGCAACGCAGTTTATATATCATAGTGCTGCAAGACCAGCTTTTATGAGAACTGCCTTGGGAAAAACATTATCTCGTTTTAAATTATTTGTGTTTAATTCAGTAAGAGTTCGTAAAGAGATGCTTAGAAAAGCTAAATATTACGGATTTGAACCAGGTACTAAGGAATTTGATAAGTTTAAAAATGATTTTGCAATCAACATGTTCGTTATGGCTCTTGGTACTGCTTTTGCATATAGCTTATTTGACACAACACTTCCACCTCCTTACGATTGGATGCAGGAAACTGGAGAGTGGTTGCTTGGTGACAAGGAAGAAAGAGATAAGGCATTTTTCGGTAAATATCCCTATCCTATAGCTCCTTTAAATATAGTAACACCACCAATAGCTAGATTGACAGAACCATTTACTGCATTAATTAATAAAGATTGGGAAAGATTTGCTGATTATCATGCTTACACAATGTTCCCTTTTGGTAGACTTGTTAGATCTGTTGATAAAACATTTAATGAACCCTATGGAACGCTTGAGGGGAGAGCATTACAACAATTTTTAGGAATTCCATTAGATAAAGTTAGATATAGAATGGAAAGAGAAGAAATACTGAGAAAAAGAAAAGAAAACATAAATAAAGAATTAGAGGAATTATATGGGAATTAAAAAAGATATTTTAAAAGGCGTAATAGGAGGTTTAGGAATAGGAGGAGGTGCAATGTATCTTGGAAATGAAGGTGAAGGAGAGACTTTTACTTCTTATCCTAGAGATGCTAGATATAAAAGATTATTGCGAGGAGAGCAAATTCCATTTCCTGGTCTTGAAGGAAATGTCCCTCTTCAAATTGAAAAAGATAGGTTTGGATATGGGATACCTAGTAAAAATGCAGATACAGTAGGAATGTTTGATGGTCAATCACAAAGAGATCATGCTGAAATTTTTAGTAAATTTATACAACCTTACAATAAAGATTTTGGAACAAATGAATTAGCTATGTTTATGCAAGCATCAGTTACACAAAAAGAAGAAATGTTGAAACAATACGCAGGTGATACAGATGATGCTTTATGGAGATCTGAAGCATGGATGCGTATATCAGATGCAAGGAGACCAAAATAATGGCTAAAGATAGATTCGGATATGGTACTAAAGATAATCAAAATGATTATTTAAGTAAATTTAAAAGAGGTGAATATGAAGTCAATGATCCAATTGATCTTCAACAATGGAGAAAAACACCTTGGGATATGGATAAAGATATTCCATATATTAGGCAAGCTTTGGTTTCAATATTTCAAGGGTATCATCAAGATGAAAAACCTTGGTATGTTCCTGGACATTCTTGGAGTGGGAAAAGAGATGAATTATTAAAAAAAATAACAGAAGCTGCCCTAGAAAAAGAAGGCTTTCCTAAAGATATGAGTCTTAGAGATTTTGGTATAACAAATGAAATGCTAGGTCAATCTAGCAAGGAAGGTAAATAATGGCTAGAGATGAAAATTATCATGGACTAACAGGAGATGCAGAGAAAGTAATGGATGATCCAGATCATATGTTTAAAAAAAGAAGAGATAGATTCGGCTTTGGTGTAGAGCAAATAGATGAAGCAACTAAAAATGCTCAAGTTATTGCTAAAGATCATATGAATGTCTGGAATAAACTTATTGAAAACAAAAGTCCTATTGGAATGAAAAAAGATGAATTGCAATGGGAACCTAGAGTTCAAGACTTAATGTCTAATGAAGGATTTCAAACATTTGTTAAAGCAAATACAATACAAGAAAAAATGGTAGCATTAAGAGATGCAGGTATATATCAAGGTATGGATATGTCTGATGAAGAACTTGCTCGTTACTTAATGACTCATGCAGCATCTGGATTAACTGAAGATCCAAATGTGCATAGAGAAGCTAAGAGTATGGTAAAAAATGTTAATGATATGAATGAATCTGAATACATGCAATTTTTAAATGAAAACAAAACTCCTATGAATGTGACTAAAGGAGATTTAGAAAAGCTTCATAATTCAACTATAAAATAAATGGGGATAAATGGAACAAGAAGTTATAGAGAATCTTATTGGTCAATATGGCTGGATGGCAGCAATAGGCTTCTTATTCCTAATAGGACGTAATACCATTGAGTCTCTTATAGAGGCTATTAAAGTTTTTGCTGGTGATGATTTAAATACTGATGATGTTATAATTTTTGATGATAGACCAGCTAGAGTAGTAAGAGTAGGTTTTTGGAAAACAATTTTATTTGTATATGAGGTTGGGTGTAATGATGGTAAACCATATATAAAAGGTGGCAATAAAGTAGCAATTCAAAACGATAAACTAAAAGACCATATGATAGAAAAGCCTTTACCAATGCTAGACTTGAAAAAATGGGATGACTGCGAGGAAATAGAATGAGGGACACATTAAGAGTTTTATCCGCTTACCCTGAGATAGGTATGGGTACTAGCTTTTTTTCAACGTTAATAGGCTTTTTAAAGGTTTTAAACCCCATATTAACATTTGTATCACTTTCAATAGGTATAGTAGTTGGTATTATGACCTTATATGCAAAAATAAGAAATTGAAAATATTCCTTTCTATAATAGCAATACTAGTTGTTTTAATTATATGGTTATGGAAAATAGTTATTTTTGATATTGATATGACTATTGATATGGGAGAAGATGACTGGGACTAATCTTTTTTCCAGGTATATCTATAAAAAGACATAACATACAAATAAATCCACCAACATCTACCATTATCTGACGCTAATAAAGCAGCCTTTTTATATCTTTCTCTCCTGGATAAATTTCTATATTCTTCAGCGTAGTATTCATCTTTCAATCAATTCTCCATTATATTCCTCGATTAAAAAAACAATCAAAGAGTGAAATTTATCATTTTTGTCTCTAAAAAACTTACAACCTTTTTTAATTATAGTGTTAGGGATTTTTTTTGAGGGTAATTTTTTGTATACTTTCCACCAATTGCACCTATCCCTTGATTTGAGATAGGCACAATTAAAACAATTATTTAACACTTCTTAGTTTTCTTTGGTGTATTTTAGCTTTTTTCTCACTTAGGAATTTCTTCCCATCAGCAGTGATCCAAACGCTATTTAGTTCATGTGATATTGGTTTCATATATTCTCCATTTTCATAAGGAGCCTCACTTGTGATAGTGTGGAGTTAGGAATGGAGGTAATTGCAAAGCCCCTTATGATTCACCTATTATATCTTCACCTATTAGGCTATCTTGATCGTAAGTATGCGACTCTATTAATTCTCCATTTTTATGTGATATATCTACAGTAATCCTGTTTTTCTTTTTATTCACATTAACTTTAAAAGTTCCATTATCTACAGATAGTTTATTCTTTTGTAAAGAATTAATACCTCTTTTTAATGATTTGGTATATTTAATACCTAACAATGAACTTCCCATTAATCTGTCTAATAACACATAAAGTCTTTTTAAGTAATTAATTGAGTCTCTTCTTTTCATCTTTCTCCTAAGATCCTAATAATTTCTAACCATTCATCTAATTCCATTACTACTTTTGGTGTTTGTCTATTCTTTTTAATAACTAGCACTGGTGTTAAATCCCCAGCATTAGTTTTACATTGTTCGAATGATTTCCAAACATTTAGTTTTTCTACATTCTTACACTCAAAAGAGTAAGGTATTAGTGTTCTTGCATGTGGGGTAAGGACAATGTCCTCACCCTGCATACCCATTATTTGAGAGCCTATATCATCCTTTAAAGATGGATATAAGCTAATCAATTTATCTCTTAATATATTCTGTAACCTTTTGCCTTTATTCTTAGCTGATCTAGCTTTCATGGTAGTAACTTTCTCCATATAGATAAACATAATGAAGTCTCTAATGGACCTAGGCTAATACCAAAAGTTATATGGTCACCTTTCATTATATTATAAGACAAAGTGACTGAAAATAACCAGAGAATTATTAAAGACCAAGCCATTTGATTCTTCTCAATATCTTCTACTTTTTTGTATTGAATCATTTTATCTCCAATGGTTTGAATTGAAATGTTTTATAATCAAACTTAAATGCCATTTCAAAATCAGTTTCATCTCTAGATGCTAACGACCTAATAACTCTAGTATCATTCATTTGTCTATCTCCTTGTATTCCAATGATCTTATCTGCTTTTTGCTCAATTGCTGAATTACCTTTAGCACTATGAACAGTAAGCATATCTCTTGAAGCACCTTTCGATATATGTGATATACCAAAGAATATAACATCCATTTGAGTTGCTATTTGTTTTAAACTATTAACAATTTTCTCCATCTTTGTAAATGGATCATTATTATATCTAACTTCTATTGCATCTATAGTATCTATACATACAACTTGTGGTTGATTATCAGCTATAATTTGTTTCATAGAGTCTATGTCTGGACTTGTAGTCATTACTTTAATGTGTTTTACTTTATCATTAATTTTCTTGACTTTATCTTCGTCATAATCTCTATAAACATCATTAACTTCTTCTTTGGTAATACCATTACCTGCTTGAAGAAATCTTCTGAATATTAGCCAATCACCAACCTCCAATGAAAGATATAATACATTCATATGTGATAGTTTAACCATTAAGCTTTGAAGCCATGCAGTTTTACCTAATTTAGTATCACCTAACAATATAGCTAATTCTCCAGGAAGAAACCTGTAGTTAGTATTCATTGGGTAATAATCTTTTAAATTAAAGCAATTAGTATCCATATCCATAGATACAAAATCTCTTAACTTATTAGATAACTCTTTTACATTTAAGACTTCTAGACCATAGTTCTTTCTCTTATAGAACTTACATATTGGATCACAATACTTTTCCATAATTGTATCACTACAACTATATCCATTGTGTTCCCATGCATATACATCATCTATAATTTTAAGAATTTCATTATGATCTAATGAAGGTATATTATATTCAGACATCTTTATAGCACCTTCTTTTTGAATGCCCATTCTACGCCAACCATTAGCCATTCTAAGTAGTGTTATATGTCTTTCACCTTCTTTTTCTGATTTCCACATCTTCTGTATGCAAGTTACATGTGCATTTAGATTAGTGTTAGATACATCAGCATTAGTTTCTTCTTTAAACTCCTTAACATCAAGAACCTTATCTTCCCATAATGTTACTTGTTCTTCATCAAATGGGCTATGGTTATAGTCTTGTTTTTGTGTTTGACAATATTCACATATTTCTAAGTATGTCATATCGTTTAACATCTGCCATGATAATGGTAATTTGTATAGCTCACTTTTCATATTTATTGTGTAGCCAACACGAATTAATCTACCTTTATCATATATATTATCAACAAGTTTACCAAAGTGACTATCTATCGTCATCTTTACTTGATAAGGTAAGTTTTCACTTGGTACAAAACCATAAAGGTTAGGTATCTCTATGTGAAAACCTCTACCACTAAACCATATATGTATTTGATCATCTTCTAAGCCTTGTTCAAGCAATGTTTCATAAAATGATAATGCTCTTTGCTTAGTATCTTCACCAGTTTTCTTACCTCTATCTATATCAAATATAATAGTATTTAATGCATATGTACCTTTGTAAGACTTGATAGATCCCTTGTCTCTAAAGTGTTCAAATGCACTTTTATCTAATATAAATAGACTTCGATATAGTTCTTGATTAGGTTTTATGTATTTTGCTATATGTTCTGGTCGAATAGCATAGGCTCTGTTTGATACAGAACCTATTGCTAATTCGATATATTTCACACTATCAGTTGCCATATTTTGTAAGATGCTCCAGCAGATTTAATCTCTTTAACATCTTTTATACCAGCTGTTAGATATTCTCTATTCTCTCTTATTCTTCGCCATTCTCTAGAATAAGCCGATGGTAACCTTGTCTCGTTCCACAAAGCTTTACCATACTTAGGTAAGTTATCTTCTATATCAATTGATGATATAGTATCTATACCCTGGGCTAATCTATACTTAGTATACCGAAGAACCATTTCCTTGGTTTTCATTAAGTTGGCAACCCAGCAAATTCATTTGAAGAATCCCATGGTCCAGATGTATCTGAACTATCTTCTTCAGTAGCTTTTGCAAAGTCTTTAATATATCCTTTGCTTACAGCTTCTTTGAATTCTTGCTTGAATTTACTTTGATCATATGCAGCTGAACGAGTTTCTTGCCAATCTTTCCATAATGCTCCACCATCTCTTTTAGTTTTGGTTGAAACATATGTTAGTCTAAGAAAGTCTTTCCCAATAAGTATTTGTTCAGCATCAGCTGGTAATCTACTTGATTTAGGACTCATTCCTTTATCTAATTTAATTGGCATACCAAGTGCGTCAAAGAATAGTTTAATCTTAAATGCTGTTGACCAACCAACTATTTCTCCACTAACATCATCTTTCTTATAATTTCCACCTATATACATGGTAGGTTGGAAATCTTTTCCGATGTCAAGTGTCAAATGAATTGATATATCATCGCAATATGTTTGCCATTCTTCTTGAACACCATATTTGATTTCGACTTTTGCTATCTTAGCTTTGTCTACAAATATGTTTGTTTTACCTTTTCCACCACCTCCAGAACTATTTGTTACCCATTCCATATTATCTCCTATTTACTTACTGTTTGTGACATCCCAGATGCTTCATTAGCATCATCGTCTTTCTGTGCTACACCAGCCATTGCTGCTAAACCATATCTTCTTCCATAGGTATTTAATGAACCTATAGCTTGTGCGTTTGCATTCTTAGGCATTGGTAAAGCTATTTCACTTGAAAGCCATTCTCCAGATGAATGTATCAATTTAGTAACTACTAAAAACACACCATTTTTGAATCTATTGCCTTGAACAAATGCTATTTCATTCTTAGACAATATTTCTCTACAACTTTCGATTACTGCATACAGATCTGCATAACCACTCTTAAAGAATGGATTTACTGAGCCTTTCTTGGCTCCCATTATGTCTTTCTGTGCATTAGCTAAGGCTTTAGCTATTTTGCCTACTGTAGGCGATTGATCTTCTACTATATTTTCTATTTTAGGAATTTGATTTTCCGTTGGATTTTGTTCCATAATACCTCCGATTTGGACTTATAATTTAGTATTATTTTAACTAATAAACAAAGAAAAAGAGAGCTTAATCGATCTAATTCATAGAAAGCTCTCTTCTCTTTTTCAACAGGGAATGTGTCCTAACAGAGGTTTACTATTTAGGCTTCCGTGCGCACCCACTCCACATCCCTGTTTTGTCCGACAAATTTAGGGATAAACTGTTAATTGACATTACTTTATAAACAAAACACTATGAACTGTTCTAAGCTCAGCTGTTCACCGCTGACGTGTCGTTTATCCCTTATTTTCTAACTACTATATTCTTGTTTTAATGCATCTTGTGAATACTTCATTAAACTGTCTGTAATATATGCATTGTGATCGAAATCTGCTTTAGTTGATTTCTTTTTATGCCATAATACATTTGTTGATGCATTGTATAGATCATAAACTGTTGGATACTCTGAATAAGTTAACAATTTATCTACTATAGTTCCAAACAAAGAAACTGGTACTCCTGTTAAATAGTTTTCTCTGAGATGTGATAATTTCTTCATATCTAATGGAGTATTTGAAAACATTCTTAATCCATTTACAAAATATCTTATATTATCTTCAGAGTTATTTATTATCGTTGCAGCTTCCATTATTTGATCTTCATATCCTTCAGATGACCTATCGTGTTTAAATCTATATGAATCAAATATATCATTAGATACCATTCCATTTAAACATACTAATCTTTGTAAGAATATTTTAAACTGTAGTGCTGTTGATCCATCATAACTATTCCAAAACATTATACCAAGTGAAACATCATCTCCTACTGCTATTTCTCTTTTGTAATCTTTTGCTATCATGGAATACATAAATTGTCTTCCATTCCAAAAGATTTTATCTGTTTCCCATTTGAATTCTGATGAATCAGTTACACTCTTTGCTAATTCTTCTACTTCCATATTATTTATTAGCAAATAGTTACTACTAACAACACCTACTTCTTTCCAGCCTGAATTATTATCTAAGTCTTCTCTTTGAACAGACCAAGCATTAGATTTAGTTCCATTATATTCTAAAGGTACTTTCCTGATTGGATCGTACCATGATCCGATATTGCTCATATTGATATTTCCTCATCTTGATTTACTAATTTAACTATCATTGAAAATGGAACAGTCCACTCTCCCATATGTTCTTTATGATGATTAAAACAATCTACAACTGCTTTTGTTCTGTTTATTTTAATAATCTTACCTTTTTCAATCTTAGGACTTCCACTTATTCTCACTTTATCACCTGCAACAAGGTTATATTTAGTTGCCCTGCCAAGTGATTCAAGTTTATCTTTTACCATAGTCCTTACTTCTCTTAAATCATCTATATTATCTAATGTATTAATTAATACTAATAAATCATTTCTCGTGTCTTTTCTCATTGCTTTCTCCTGATTAATTTCCATTTACCTGTTATTAAAAGATGATGTTCTATTTTATCCATTAATTGTTTCTGATTATCTATTTCACCATCTTCCCATAAGTCCTCATCAGGGACTTCTTCCCAGCTTTCTTGGAATTCACCTGTATCTATATAATCTATATTCCATACATCTAGCTTAGTTTTTGCATTCATTACATTCTCCAATGTTTAAATTTCATTAGCTTTTTCTTTGTTCTTGGATCTAAATTGAAATGAATCTCAAGATGTTTACAAGCTGCACTCATACTTTTAAACATTTCTGTTCTAAGAGTATCAAATGCATCATCATTGTCTTCAATCCAATTTTTATGAACATCAACCCATAATACTGGTATTCTATTTTCGTTTTTACTTGGCTGGTATGTTTCTCTTATTATTTGAACTTCATATTTCTTACCATGATATTTACCCATACCTTCGTATATATGGTAATCTCCATCTATATTCAATATTTCAGTTTTTAATGATTTACGCATTTTAATCTCCTATTTCTTTTACACCATAAGCATCAAGGCAATTTGGACAAAACTCCCATAAAGACCAACATTCATTATCATGAACTTCAATAAGTGGCGTTCTATCACAACATTCTGTAGTTAATCTTGAAACTTCTTTTATTATTTTGCTCATTTTTTCTCCTTAATGTCAATTATCATCTTATTTGGATTTTTTGTTATTGTTCCAGTTGGTCCTCCTGGCTTGTATGCTTCATGTAACTTTATATTAAGCACAGCTCCACTTTTAAGCTGCACTTTACCTACAAACCTATGATCTGTGTTTACAAAAACTCCATCTTTATTTTGTTTTAATAACTTTTTATATTTTCTTGATTTATTTAAATAGTATTTACACATCGTCTGTACTTAATACAGGTAATGTAGAGGTTTTTGGAAACTTTATACCTGGAGTGTGTTTATATTCAACAGTTTCTCCTGGATATTCTACTAGCAATACCCCACCATCATTACCTTCATCATCCATTTGTGCTATAACAATTTCTCCAGTATTTAATGTAAAAGTAATTGGTCTTTTATACCAACCAAAATCTCTTTCACATTCCTTGCTATTTAAATATCCAACCTTTGTAATTGTTTTACCAACTAATATTTTAGCTGCATATTCTGTCCAATACTGAGTACATTCTTTTGGATCATTTAGATCGTATTCTTTTTTGCCTATTTTAGCCATTTTATACCTCCATTTATTAATTCATAACATAAAAAAAGAGAACAATAACTTTTTTCAACTGGAGGATACTAGTTGTTTTAACGATTACTATGTTATTATTCTCTTTTTAATCTTTGGAGGCGAACCATTCTTCTACTACTGAGCCTGTTGAGCAAAGATATGTCGGTCTCCCACAGGTAATGAGCATGCTCTGTTATTATGGAGGCGCCAAAGTAATCATCCGCAATACTCCCTGTATTATCCTTACCTCTTCATTCCTTTGTTTCAGAGTTGGACTAAGTTTGTGAGAGATAGTAAATGACGCGAAGCTTATGGTCATTCGTCTACCTGCAGGTTACGCACTATCTCTCAAAATTTATTAATGTAGTCAATGCAACTGTAACCCTACTTATCTGTTTTGCGAAGTCTTCGTCCATGGGACTTGCCCATGAGGCTTAGATCTACAACCACATCGATAATTTGGCTGAGCACTAGACTTAGTTAATACAGCGCTATGACTACTTGTTATTAATAGACTACACGCAGGGCATTCTCCTGGTACCTATACTCATCACCTCCGTCTCAAGTATATCTCTTGAACCTCATCTATTAATGTTATATAAACCTACACTTTTTCCTCGATAGCTTGTTCCGTAATTGTTGACCACTATCTCCCTCCATCACCTCGGTTTATAATGGTTGGCATATTTTGTCAGTGCTCTCGAGATGCATTTAAACTGATCCTGTATATGCCAGACAACTTTTACATTAATCTTAATCTATTCTTTGCATATATTACTTTTGATGATACCATTCTATCACTTTCTGAGTAATTTCTGCTCATTATTTTTACTTGAATAGATCTATTTTGTTTGATATAAGATTTTAATTCATACCTGTTCATTATTCTTATATCGTCAAACTTGTTTTCTATATTAAATACTGTTCTTATTATTGCTGCTCTTGCACTCATTGTAATCCTCCTCTATATTTATTGTAATTGTCAAAATGATTATCTTTAATTTCTATTTTGTTTAACTCTGTATATTCGTTAAATATATACAAAAAAAAAGAGAAATCTATATCTTCGTCTAGATATACATACTTCCCTTTTTCATAACTACAAGTAGAGATGAGGTCAAGTATGTTTGCTTTTGCAAGCTCATCTTTCCTGACCTCAACCCATCCTTTTGTATCTCCTACAAAGTAATTATAGATCATTTCTTTTGCTTACAATTAATGATAAAGATGGAAATACATCTATTGATTTTATTAATTTAATTAATTGAGAATGACTTATGTTTTCTCTTTTGTCTATTTGCTCAGATTTATTAAATATTTCCACATCATATCTTTCAGCTGGATTGAATGTATCAATAGTTTTTTGGCTTACCTTTGTAACTAATGTGACTGCATTTGATGCTGCCCAAGTTATATATCCAAAACATTTAGATAATGCTGTAAAGAATGCTAATTTATTCATCTTTACCTCCATAGTATTCTTTATGGGTTTTACCATGGTATTCCCATATATTAACACTATGATTTAGCACAACATCTAAATCTTTTATATCAGGCATGTTATCTTCATCATATCCTAGATCTCTTCCTCCATCTTGAAGAAAATCTATTATTATATTATTCATTTTACTCATCACTACCTCCATTCATTGCTTTTTCTACAATACTTGCTCCATGATTATTAAAGCAAGAAGCTGTTTCGTAAATTAAGAATCTTTCAGAACCTGACAAATAATTATTTATCAGTTTCATTCTTTTATAAAACTCTTTTTCACCCATATGCATTACTGTTACTTTAGCCATTATTTATCCTCCACAATTATTAGAATTAACAAAAAAAAAGAGAGCCTCACATATTCCTTTGCCTAAGCCTCTACTAAGTAGCTTAACATTAGGACTTACAGGACCAGTTATATTGGCTCTCTTCTTTAAAACTAATAATATTCTCCATCTTCATATTCTTTGTTATCGTATTTATCCCAAAAACTTGAAGATTTTAAGCATTTACTACACACACCATTACCTTTTTCATATATATGTTTTAGATCTGGTATTGCTCCACAGCAAATGCTTAAATATTTATCTGTTTGACACATATTACATTAGTTTTCTTGTTTTTAATATGTTCTTTCTTGTGCTAACCATCCACTTAGCTGGTTTCATTTCTTTAAGCCAATCTTGAACTGATGGTATAAAACCAATGTCTTCTCGTATATGTTGCTCTGCAATGGATCTAACTGGTACCCATTTATTATCAGCGTTACATATAACTTCACCGAATTTATCTTCACATTGTTTTATACCAAGAGTATGATGCCTTAAAGCTCTGTGTCTTATATCAGCATAATGATCTTTAGTTCTATCAAACCATTGATGTATTTTGATATAATCTTCTTCTATTCCACCGAAATGTCTAACACTTGACTTACAATGATGCCATGATTTCATGCTTGAGGCATTTCATGATCATTATTTATGTATGTACTTTCACCATTTATTTTATGTTTTTCTACTCTGAAAATACAACTTCTTGTATTCTCTTCACCGAAAACAATTAAAATACCCTTTTTTAAATCAAACACCAATCTGCCTTGACCACCATTATCATTATACCAGTCATAATTAATACATTCTATTAAAGTCCATTCATCAACATTTTCGTTATTTTCTTTATTGTATTGTCTTATTGATTGAAGCACATCCCATTGATTGTTAGTACAATGTGAATATGATTCTTTTTCTGATACTTTTTGAAAATCGTTAGTTGAATCATTCCACTTATTTGGACGAGCTGCTTCAGCCACATGTTCTTCTGGTATATCTGATGACTTATGACCTTCCATTTCATAACATTCACCACTATCACCACCTCCATCATAATATACTGTTAAATAAGTATATCCTTTTTTTAGCATGAATTTTCTGAACTTCTCCAATTTCAATGCATTTTTCTCTAATATTGACATATTTCTCCTTAGAGCTAATTAGTAGTTAACGAAAAAAAAGAGAGCCTCGGTTCTTTGAGGCTCTCTATTATTACTATACAGGCATTACAGATAAATCATCTTGTTCAAGCTCATCTCTGAATAAATTCCAAGATTTGCCACTTGATGACATTCTTATGTTGCCTTTAAACTCCAACTTATCCCTTAATGTATTTAATACATCAGGTTGTTGGTTAGGATCGCTTGATAGATTATTGTCCTTTACAGGAATTGAAACTAAATCTACATCTTTGATTCTATCTTTAAAATCAGGGTCTGATTGTAAGACTTTTTCATTAGATTCATTTTCTTTCATAATCCAATAGGTTCCTTTTAACATAACTTTACCCTCCACAATTTAATTAAATTAACAAAAAAAAAGAGTTGGCTATTTAGTAATAGGGGTTTTTTAGTATTCGTTTTTTTAAGATAGCAAGTAGGAAGCCAAATAGGATAGAGTTTACTATTGGTATTGATTGACACATCTACTCTAAACTACTTGGCTTTATAGAAGATATTAGGAATATAACGATTGTTATACATAAAAAAAGAGCAAGCTATACAAGCTTACCCTTTTTAAGTATATACCTATCACACATTTTACCTTTACACAATAATTTAGTAAAACTATTAATATAAGGTAAATATGGTTTTATTATTGAATTATTATGATTAGATATTTCAAGTGGATTACCTATGCAATCTATTGTAAATCTATGAATACCCAATGTTGGGTTATATTTACATATGTAATCATTTAATACTGATTTATAATATCCTAATTCTTTCATTATATCTCCTTTTAGTTTACATAAAAAAAGAGCAAAAGTATCGTGAATTTCACACAATTTGAGTTACTTATATATAAGCACACACCGATTATAACGGTTACCTTTACTCTCTTTATCCTACTTACACCAATATTTCCATTTCATCTTTAAATTTCTTCCACTCTTTTAAAATCTCTTCTTCTTCATCAAAATCAAGCTCTTTACTTGCTCCACTTTCTGCAAACTTGATTTCTAAATCTTCTCCATTTTCACTATACCACAAATCATATAAATAATCATTTACGATACTTTTTATGTGTTTAAAGGTATTTATCGTTTTTTCCATAATATCCTCATATTTTATTAATATAACACAAAAAAAGAGCAAACTAATAAGTAGCTTACTCTTTTTATATTTAAAATCCTACTGATTCACATTCACTACAAACTTCACGAGGATTTTCCTCTATTGAGTCAATAGTGTCTGCACAACATAGACAATACAAATGTTCTTTTTCCATTTATTGTCCTCCATTTTAATGTCAATAACATAAAAAAAGAGCACACTAATGAAAGTATGCTCTTATTATTTAGATATTAGGATAGTAATAATTAGGATAATAAATAGTTTTATTAGTGTTGGAAGGATGTTCAAAGCAGATTTTACATAATGGATACATATTAAATCTGCAATAGAATATCTTATTTTTATGATATGATTTATTGCAATTAATGCAGTTATCTTTTTGCATAGTATTAGCTTTCTATTTTTATTGTAGTTAACATAAAAAAAGAGCAAGCTATTTAAAGCTTACTCTTTAATTCCCTTTCTTTCTTTCCAAGAAGTTCTGCAAGTTTCCTGTCGTCTTGCAGTTGAGCAAGTGTGTCAAGAAGTTTAAGAAAGTCTTGGTCGTTATGGTAGAAGTTTTTAAGGTGTGAAAGTATGTTTTTCATGCTATTTCCTTTGTTAATTCATAAAAAAAGAGCACACTAATGAAAGTATGCTCTTCTTTATTAATACCTATCACTCATTATTGGATCATTTGGATCATCATAATAATCATGAGTCATTTTACTTTTACTAACTAACACTTGAAATGGATCTACATATTCTTCTCTATATGATTCGAAATTCTGTATTGCATCGAGTTGATTATAAAGTTCATTTAATTGATCTACTAAATCATTATCTTGTTTTAATTTGGGATTATGATTCATTACTTCTGTTATTGCAGATATTTCACTTCTAATATTACTAATTTCACAAGGTTTCATTGTTATATTCCTTTATTATTTAGCTTAACATAAAAAAAGAGCACACTAACAAGTAGTATGCTCTTAATTATCTAACTGTTCATGTCAGATTGTTTTCTTGCTTTGCCGTCTACTCTACCTTCCTTAAAATGACTATAAATAGATTTAATTGGTTCAGTAGATAATTTAGGCACTTTTGTAGTAAAATGTCCTAATCCATAAGCAAGTTTGTTTAACAATTTCATGATGTATCCTCATTTAATTAAGTTAACATAAAAAAAGAGCAACTGTAAGGTTACTCTTTAATGTGGGATTCTTTGTTAGACAAGACATTGTTATCCCACTGACTTGTGTAGGTCCCGTTAGGAACACACCTATGACACAGTTATGTTATGTATGACTTGATTATACTGTGTAGTTCTAACATCATCATACATAAAAAAAGAGCATACTTTAATAGCATGCTCTTATATTTTAATATCCATCATCACATATATCATCCCAAATACACTCAATACATTTAGTGTTCTTGTCTGATGCAGTTTCTTCATTACAACCTTCTGTTATACATTCATCCATAATATTCTCCAATCAAATTAATCTTAACATAAAACAAGAGCACTCGTAAGAGTGTGTATGGTTTTATCAATAACATAGCTGATTCTAACCTATCTAAGGGGAATGAGTTAATCGTTCATAGACCATCTCTTCTCGGATCCGAGGGCTGTCGTGTATACGACAGGGGGAGGACCTGAGTAAGAGAGGACTATGGGTGGGTACACCTATTGGTGGGGTGAGACTTGGGTTGAGTGACTTAAGTTCAATGTAACCAACTCAACTCAACCTAATCGAACCCCACCAACCCTACATTCAGGGGGTGTGGGTTTAATCATTCTCTTTCACACCCACTCTAAATATAGTTTTGAAAGTAGCACTCTCCTTTTGTATATTATTTTATGGATAAGAAAGATAAATATATTGTATATGATGTAATCGCACAAGGGTTTATAGATGAATTGCCAGATGATTTAGACTTTGATCAGTATATGCAAGCGATGGAAGCTGAAAAGGCTATTGCAATTAAGATGATAAAGCAGAGGTTAGATAAAATTAAGCCTGAAGATTACAAGGAGAGTACGGATTAAGTAAGAGTATATAGTAGTATACGTGGAAAGTAGATAAGACTTAACATACTTACAAACGTAATGTTTGAGCATTACGTTTGTATAGGGAGTAGGAGAAGTAGATTAAAGTAGATAACAAATTAACATTATTAATAGCACTATGGCTAATAGATAAGCTTGTTATGTTAATTATGTTTTTGTTCTTTTATTAAGGAGGTTGTATGGATGTAATAAAAAGAAGGATAGCTGGGAAGGTAAGAAGCTATGAGGTATATACGAAAGAAGAAGCTAATAGGCTAGGTCATGCGTATATAGAATGGAGACATGCAGATGAAGGAGATCTTGCAGTGTCTGATGATGGATATGTAAGTGATTGTTTGTCTAAAAATGTTTACACAGACAAGAAAGGTAGGACTAAGACGTTTATTAAGTGTGCACATGGAGTTCAATGGGTAACAGCTAATAGTAAGTTTATGTATGAGCCTAATAAAGAGGCTGGTATATACTCACACGTTAAGCCTACAAGGTGGGAAGATAAGGAAGCTAGGACTACAAGAGCAAATAACGCAGTAAATGCTTATGTAGCTGATATTATTCAGGGTAATAAGCCTGATTGGGACATGATCGGAAAGATATATAGACCTGATCAGAAGATTCCAGCAGCAACAGCTAGGAGATTATTTAAAAAACAAAGGATAGTAGAAATGGTTGAAAAGAAACTGAAGGAAATACTAATAGATAAAGGTATTACGCAGGAGCAGGTAGTTGATTTGCAGTTAGAAGCACTGGATATAGCTAGATCTAAGGGTGATATATCTAATTTCTTGAAAGTTACTGATAGTTTTATGGATCTATTGCAGATGAAACCTGGAAAGGTTGTTACTACAGATACTGTTGAGCTTGATTTTAGCAGCAAGATTACAGAACAGATAGAAGCAGAGGATAAAAAGCTTAAATTAGAGAGAAAAGTTGAAGAACCAGAAGATACTCAGTAGTTTAAAAGAAAATATGATATTATTTGGCAAGGTTGTAATGCCTAATATGTTTTCTGTAGATTCTCCTAAATTTCACTATGAAATAGCTGAAACATTACTAGATAGATCGGAAAAACAAATAAATATCATAGCTCCCAGGGGACATGCTAAGTCATCTATAGTTGGAGGTGTATATCCACTATATCATATAATGTTTGATAAAGGACCTAAGCTAATTGTGCTTGTATCTCGTACACAAGACCATGCAGTTAAATTATTAGGTACAATCAAGGATGTTTTAGACTTTTCTCCACAATTTAGACAGTTATTTGGCTATTGGGGTATGAATTCGGCTAAATCATGGGCTAAAACAGAGGTTCAGCTTAAAGATGGTAGTATGATTATATGCAAAGGTACTGGACAGCAGTTGCGTGGTATCAAGCATGGTAATCAAAGACCTACTCTTATAGTGGTAGATGATCCAGAGGATGAGAACAATACAAAGACATCAGAAGCTATGGAAGGTAACTTAAGGTGGTTATTGCAATCAGCTATACCTTCATTAGATCCAAAAAAAGGCAGGATAGCAATTATTGGTACGCCAATACACCAAAGATGCCTTGTTGAGACGCTAAAAGAGATGGATGGGTGGAAAAACTTCCTATTTAAACCAGATTTACATAAGAATATTGCATTATGGGAAGAATGGCAGCCAATTAAGAAATTAAAGCAAAAGAAGAAAGAATTAGAGTCAATTGGTCGTGTTAGCGTGTTTTATAGAGAATATCTCTGTGAAATCGTTGGAGATGAAGATCAATTGTTTAAAGATGAGTATATTCAATATTATGAAGGAAAATTAATACATAAAGAAAATAATGCTTATATAGAATTAACTACCTTAAATGATGAATCCACAAAAGAAGTTAGGGCAGTTAATGTATTTATGGGAGTAGATCCAGCATCTTCTACTGCTCAAACTGCGGATTACAGTACAATAGTTTCAATTGCGATTGATAATAGTGGAAATAGATTTGTATTACCATATTACCAAAAAAGAGCTACTCCCATGAATCTAGCTGAATCTATCATAAATCAGTTCAAAATATACAAACCAGCTAAAACAAGGATAGAATCAGTTGGATACCAGGAGATGTTAAGAGAGTATGTGAAGAAAAGATGTGATGAAGAGAAGATATTCATATCAGGATTGGAAATAAAAGAAAGACCTCGTAATTCTAAGTCTTCCAGACTAGAAACATTGCAGCCTTATTTCGCACAAAAGAAAGTATATATACAGAAAGAAATGAGAGAACTGAAAGATGAACTATTACTCTACCCCAGAGGAAAGCATGATGATCTACTAGATGGATTGTTTTATGCAAATAAAAACATATATCCCCCTAATCATAAAGATGATGACGTTAATAATGGCGAAAATGCTAATTTTATTAACAAATTCTCAAATGATTCTTGGATGACTGTGTAACGCCTGATTATATTAACTACAATTTTAGTTAACTAATTAATAAAGAAATCAATGCCAGAAAAAAATGACGAAGTAAAACTTACGGAAGAGTTATTACGAGATTATTCAGGGGCAAGAGCAGAGTGGGCTAAACAAGCAGTAGAGGATAGTGAGTTTAGATCTGGTGCTCAATGGACAAAATCACAAATAGATACATTAAAGTCGAGAAATCAATCTCCTGTTGTTGTCAATTGTATACATAATGCAGTTGAACAAGCTAAAGCTCTACTAACAACTAATAAGCCAAGGTTTCAAGCTACAGCCAGAGAGGATAGCGATGTTAAAACTGCTAGAGTCATGTCTGATATTATGGAGTGGATATGGGATTTTTCCAATGGAAATGTAGCTTTAAAACAAGCTATTGATGATTATTATGTAAAAGGAATGGGATGTCTCATGGCATACCCTGATATGAATGCAGATTTTGGTAAAGGTGAAATAATAATAAAATCTATTGATCCAATGGATGTATTTATAGATCCAAGTTCAAGAGATCCATTTGCGCAGGATGCTAATCATATTATGATAGCTAAGAAAATTATGGAATCTCAGTTATTATTACAATATCCAGATTATGCTGATATAATCAAAGAAGCAGATAATACTAGCTTACTAGAAGATTATCCAACAAGTAGAGACCACAGCGTTCACAATCAACAAATAGGTCCATACAATAAAGGTAATTCAAGAGGAAGTCAGGATAAGGACAGGGAATTAGAGGTTATAGAAAGGTTTACTAAAGTTAAAACTCCTATGATCAGAGTATATGATCCATATGAGCCAAGAGAGCATATGTTTACAAAAGAGGCTTATGAGGAGTATTTAAAAAGACCTGCTTTTGCAATAAAGAAAAGAAGCGTTGATGAAACTATATATCTTACTTCTAAAAAAGATATAGAAGAAGCTAACATATTATATGAAAAATTTAATGGAGTGTTTCACGAATATCAAGATCCTCAGACAGGAGAGATTGTTCAACTTAAAGGTGAAGAGCAACCAGGATCTGTTCCTAACTCAACAACTCAAATAATACCAATATCTGTTCTTGACTTAGTTCAAGATAAGTTAATACAGGTAACTGAGATTAAATGTGACAGAGTAAGATGTGTTATTTCAGTTGGAGATAAGTTAATTGTAGATTATGTGAAACCAATCGAATACTATCCGATAGTTCCTATCATGAACCATCACGATAGAAATCCTTTTCCTCAAAGTGATGTTAGATTAGTTAAAGGATTACAAGAGTATATAAATAAAATTAGAAGTTTAATAATAGCTCATGCATCTAGTTCTACTAATGTAAAACTATTGATACCTAGAGGTTCTGTAGATAAAAGAAACTTAGAGCAAGAATGGGCTAAAGCTGGTACAGCAGTTGTTGAATTTGACCCAGAACTTGGACAACCAATAGTAGCTGGACCTGTTCCTCTTCCAAATGAACTATATAATAATGAAAGAGAAGCAAAAGCTGATATAGAAAGAATTCTTGGTATATATGCATTAATGCAGGGTGATCAAGGTGGATCACCTCAAACATACAAAGGAACTATAGCACTTGATGAATTTGGTCAAAGACGTATTAGGTCTAAAAAAGACGATATTGAATCAATGCTTAATCAATTTGGTAAAGTTATAGTGCAGCAAATTCCTTGGGTATATACAGAAGAAAAAACAATGAGAATTATTCAACCAAATAGATCACCTAGGGATGTAAAAGTAAATGAATTGGTATTTAATGATTTTACTAACGAAATCCTAGGTAGAATAAATGATGTAACGATTGGTCGTTATGATATTCAAGTAGTATCAGGTTCTACTATGCCTTCTAATAGATGGGCTAGGTTTGAATACTATAAAGAATTGTATTCTTTAGGAGTTATAGACCAAACTGAACTACTTAAACAAACAGATGTTGCTGATATGGAAGGTGTTCTTGAGAGAGCTGGAATGGCATCTCAACAAGCAAGCCAAATACAATCCCTAGAAGAAGAAGTTAAAAAATTAAAAGGGGATTTACAAACAGCACAGCGTGAATCATTACATGATAGGAAACGTGTTGAACTAAAAGATTTTGAAGTGAAGCTGGCTAAAATGGAAGCACAGATGTCAGCTGCATCTCAATTGTATAAAAATAGAACTAACGATCATTTAAAACAAATTAAAGAGGAAGTGAATATAATGGTGAAAGAAGCAGACAATCCTCAAAATGTTATGAATGAAGAATTGTTAGGTCTAGATGAAGAATAGTTGCTGATAATGACAAACTAGGAGAATCATGGAAAACGTAATAAATACAGAAGCGGCAGTAATGGAAACAACAGATCCAGCGAAAGCACCAATAGGTCAAGCAGGCGTAACGCCTGAACAACCTGGTTTAAGTGTTTCTGGTGATATGGCTAACCCAACAGCTGAAACTTCTATAGGACAATTAGCAGGTGATGCTGATGCTGTCCCAAAGCAGGAAAAACAAGATACCGATCGTTATGAATACTGGCAATCGAAGAACGACAAGACACAAGGTGAGCTTAGTAGGATAAGTCAAGAGTTTGAACAATATAAAAACATGATGGGACCTGTTGCAAACGCTATACAACAAAACCCCCAGATCTTGAAAAATTTAGAACAGCAATCGCCTTCCAATGAACAACCTGCTCAGCAGAATTCATTGCAGGCTCCAACTCGTCCTGAAAAACCACATTCTTACAACGAGGTAGACGCATACAATGATCCAGATAGCGATTCATTTAAGTATAGGTTATCTGTTGATAAATATAGAGATGATATGATTGATCATTATGGAAAAGTTGACCAATATAGGCAAGAGCAACAAGCAATGGCTCAAGCAGCACAAAGAGATGAAATGGCTCAATCCCAAGCTAGAAGTTATGCTATGCAAACTTTAGGCTGGAATGCTAATAAGACAACTGAAGCTCTTCAATGGCTTCAAAATCCAAATAATGTATCTTTCGAAACTTTGTTTAAAGTATATGAGATGGTAAATGCTCCTTCAAAAGAGCAAATGCAATCTCAACAAAGAGTCGCTGATTATCAACAAAGAGAAGAGAGAATGAAAGTTCCTCAATCCACAGCAGTAACAAGTGGAACTTCTCAAGCTCCTATGAATGATGAGCAATTATTTAATCAAAGTATGCTATCATGGAAAAAATAATAAACAATCTATCCCTGACCGAAGGCTTATATAGCAGTTGAGTGAAGGGTTAATTAGGAGATAATAAGATGGCAGCAAAAGATCTATCGGCATCTGGAGTTCTCTTTACGGATAGACGTAATTTTTACATCGATCCTCAAGTTGTAAAAGAATTGTGGACGGACGTAACTCCGTTTACAACTGTTATAGCTAATAAAGAAACAAGAAATGTTCCAGATCCCGTTTTCAAAATGTTCGAACATAAACAACCTTGGGTAAAGCAAAGCTTTCATGCAGCTTCAAATCCAGCTAACGCAGCAGATGCAACTGAATCAGCAGCAATTACTATTGATGATGGAGCAGGTGGAACAGCCTATGTAGGCTTACCATCAGCAGATGCTTCATGGCTTGGTATGGAAGTTGAAGTATGGGATAGCACTGAAGCAACTAAAAAAGGTGTTGCAATAGTAACAACAGTTGCAAGTGCTACATCTATTAAAATAACGCCTGTAGGCGGTGCTATTGACGTAGCAGAAAATGATGTATTCCATGTTATTGGTAATGCACACGGTGAAGGTGGTTACTCACCTGAAGCTTGGGCAGATGAACTTAAAATAGTTTATAACTCTTGTCAGATTTTCAAGAATCCTCTTGAAATTACTGGTACATTGTTAGAAGCGGCTTTAAGAGGTGAATCATCTGAACTAGCTAGGTTGAGAATGCAGAAATCACAAGAACACAAAATCCAAAAAGAAAGAGCTTTCTTATTTGGTAAACGTGTTGGTGGTACTGGATTACAAGAGTCAGCATATGGTGATGGTTATAATGATACTAATGCAGATGAAACATTTGCAGACGGCGGTATTAATGGTCCAGCAGTAGGAACAATAGCTACTCCAGCAGGTTCAGGAGCAGGTAAAATAAGAACTACTTATGGTATCGTTTCAGCTATCGAAAACTATGGTGAATCTACAACAACTCATGACTATCAAAACATATTCACAGCATCAGAAGCAAGTTATACATATGCTAATTTTGTTGATGATATGGAAAAAGTGTTCCAATATGTTCCAACTTCAGGTGTTAAAAAAGCATTTGTTGGTGCTGGTGCATTGGGTTACTGGTCTAAAATAGCTGGTAATTCTGGTTTCGCTGGTAACAATGGTTGGAGTGTTAACATGGGTGATATGAAAAGAGATGCTCTAGGGTTTAATTATAGAACTTTAGAGACATCTCATGGAATGTTGCAAATGATTCCTACTCCTGCATTGAGAGGACCATATAACAAATACATGGTTGTAGTTGATGAAGATAATCTATTCCATTCACAGTATAGAGCTTCAATGTATCAAACCAATATCAAAACTGATAATGCGTATGATGGCGTTAAAGATCAATATATGTCTGATGAGGGAATCGGTATTACTAATATTAACTCACATTCGTTAATTAAAATCACAGCGTAAGGAGGGCTAATCAATGTCTAGACCTTATATGGGTGGAACAAATGGCGGAGTTAAAGTAGTAGATGCTGATACATCTTTACAATTAGCAGATTCTGGGAAAACTGTTTTCTTAGATGGTAGCGCAGCTAATGTGCTTACCTTACCTGCTCTTTCTAAAGGGTATGAGCTAAAGGTTATTTTAACAGCTACAGGAGCAGCACCAACAATAGTAACTAATAGTAGTGCCAACATAATGGTTGGAACTGTATTAAGTGCTACTAACGATGCAGCTCAAGCTATACAATCTGATGCAGATGCAGACACTATCACTTTTGTTGATGGTGCAGCACCTGGTGACTATTGCGATTTAGTATGCGATGGTACAAATTGGTATGTATTTGCTTTCTCTGGTGTAGATAGTAAAATAACTATTACTCAGGCTTCGTAATCAGTTTAACAGAACTAGGAGCAAGTCGTATAAAGGGCTTGCTCCAAATCTGTAACTAAAGGAAAATATGAATTTTAAAACAAAAATAGGATATTATGTAGGTTCAACAGACGGTTATACTGATGCCGAGGCACAGCAGTATATCGTTGATGGTTGTTATGATGTATATAAAAAAATAAAAGCTATAAAAGGTTCAGATGCATCTCAAAAATTTGGGATATGGTCTGATCCTGCTATAACTAATGGTACTGCTATAGATATAGATGAAGTTCACGAAATAATATATGTTCAAAGAAATTCAATACCAGCGTCTGAAGTTAGTCCAAATTTATTGCATAAATATACAGATGCTGATTCAATACATTATGCATCTGCAAATGATCCAATATACTATTTTCAAGAACAATATATGACTGTTAAACCAGCACCTACTGGTTCAGCTCATTTATACTATATATATTTACCTGAATATACAGTTACTACTTATAATGGAACATCTTCTGTTGATAAGTTTCCAGCTGAGTATTATGATCATATTTTATTATATGCATCTATTAAAATATTAGAAGCTAAAATGCATGATTATATAGAAGATGTGGAAGATTCTGAGATAGCTCAACTTATAGCTAACAGAGTAGATAGATTAAAAGCACAATACAATGAAATGTTTGGAGGACAAGAATAATGACTTTAAAAGAAATGATAGAAAATATAAAAGAGTCTCATCCAGAGGTTTCTGATCAAAGAATTATAAAATTATTAAATCAAGCAAACAAAGAATTTTGCTCTGAGACTAGAGTATCAGAAGCAAGTTATACAGTATCAGGAAATACTGTAACAGATAAAACTTATTATACTTTAGACGATTCTATAATACAAATATTTGATGTATATATAGATGGAGAAAGAGCACAAAGATTAAAAGCAAAACCAGACAAGGAAGATGAGGATATGGTATAATGGCTGTATTAAATAGTAAAGGATGGATATGGTGGATTGAAAGAGGCAAACTTGCACTAGGTACTACTTCTAATAATGGTGAAACAGTATCCCCTCCTTCTTCTTCCAATAATGGAAAAACAATAAGAGTTTATTGTAAAGAATTTGCAAAAATATATAGACCTGGTACTGATACAGACGCAGCTGAATTCAGTTTAGGTGCAAGTATAGATCTGACTGAGTATTCTAAATTACCTGCTCAATTTCATGAAGCATTAATAGCTAAGGTAATGGAAAAGTTATATAGAAAAGATGTTGAAGGAATACAAGTTGCAGAATATTGGAGAAAGGTTTATAAAGATTTTACAATAGAAGCTAGAAAGTATGCAAATACTGGAAGACTAGATACTGGTTTTAATGTTCAACAACATGACATGTAGGGGTTAGTATGGCTACTTGGAATAGAGATGACTCAGATTTAGTTATAGGAACAGGCATAGGATCCACAACCATTGGATCTAATCTTACTATATCAAACAATGAAATAGATTGCGCATCTGGAGATTTATTATTAGATGCTGCAAGTGATTTAATATTAGATGCAGATAGTTCTAATATATTATTAAAAGATAATGGAGTATTGTTTGGTAGTTTAAATAACAATTCAAGTGAATTAACAATAAAATCAGGAAGTACATCTGCTATTAACTTATCTGGTGCTAACACTACATTGCTTGGTAGTCTTTCTATGCAACCAGTTAGTGGAGATGGATCTAATGAAAGTTTTCTTGTTGTAGATACAGGTGATAATATTGTTAAAAAAAGAACTGGAGCACAAGTTAGATCTGATTTGGGAATTTCTGATAATGAAATAATAGATTGGACAACAGGTCAAGGTTCTACAGATATACATCAAAGCAATATACCATGGGCAACTGGACAAACATTTGACAATGATAATCAAGGTCTTGTTCCTAGTCCTGGATCTACAGGAACTACTACAAGATATTTAAGAGAAGATGGTTATTTCCAAGTACCACCAGATACAAATACTCAATTAAGCACAGAGCAAGTTCAAGATATTGTTGGTGGTATGTTTAGCAGTAATAGTGAAACAAGAATAAACGTAACATATGATGATACTGGTGGTAAAATTGATCTTCTTGTAGATGATATGACTGCTAATACTCAAAACACTACTACATTATCATTTGTAGATAGTAGTAATGATATTATATTAAGAAATACTACAGGTGGAGCAGGAAGTGGTACTGACGATATTAAATTTGTAGCAGGTTCAAATATAACATTAACACATACAGATGCTGATAATATAACAATAGCTTCTGCAAATACAACTTATTCTGTAGGTGATGGAGGATTAACTACTAATGATTTTACTAATGACGACCATACTAAATTAAATGGAATTGAAGATAATGCTACAGCAGATCAAACTCAAGCAGATATTAACGGATTAGCTATTACAGAAGTTGGAACTATTACTAGTGGTGTATGGACCGCAACTCCAATTGCTCATGCTTATATAGGCAATGATGCTATTGAAGGAGACAATCTAGCAGATAATGCAGTTGATAGCGAACATTATACAGATGGAAGTATAGATCATGTTCATCTTTCTGCTGATGCTGTAGATGGAGATAATATAGCAGATGATTCTATTAATAGTGAGCATTATGTAAATGGATCTATTGATACTGCTCATATAGCTGATGATCAAGTTACATATGCTAAAATACAAAATGTTAGTGCTACAGATAGAATTTTAGGTAGAGATTCTGCAGGAGCAGGTGTAATAGAAGAAATAACTCCTGGTAATTTAAAAACTATGTTATCATTGGGTAATGTAGAAGATACTGCTTTAAGTACATGGGCAGGGACAACTAATATTACTACATTAGCTAGCAACTTATCATTAGGTGGAAGTCCAACGACTACTACGCAATCAGCAGGTGATGATTCTACAAAAATAGCAACCACTGCTTATGTAGAAACTGCTGTTTCAAATTTAGTAGATTCTGCGCCAGGTACATTAAATACATTAAACGAATTAGCAGCAGCCTTAGGAGATGATGCAAGTTTTTCTACAACAGTAACTAATTCAATAGCTACAAAAGCACCATTAGCAAGTCCTACATTTACTGGTACAGTAACTGTGCCTGCTACAATAGCAAGCGCAGGAGATTTAACATTAGATGTAGCTGGTGATATAACTTTAGATGCAGATGGTGGTGATGTAACTATAGTAGATAATAGTCCAAGTACTGCTAAGCCAAGTTTTCAAATAACATCTACCGAGGCTGGTACATATGGTCCTGTTATGAGTTTTTATCACAACTCTGCATCTCCTGCTGATACTGATTATATTTGTATGCTAAATTATATTGGTAAAAATGATGCAGGGCAAGATGTTACTTACATGAGTGATAATCTTATATTATCAGATGTAGCAGATGGAGAAGAAAGAGCCTATTATCAAAAATCGATTATGACTCATGGGTCTTTAAGAAATGCGATAAAATTTTCACCTCAAAGCGATGGTACGGTTGATACTGATATAGGACATGGGGCAAGTTCAATTACTGAAATTGCTGGAGATCTAACTATCACTGGAGGCAACATAACAAATGCGATAACATTTGATAATGGAATAACTAATGCAGGAACAATATCAGCAGGAACATGGAGCGGTACTGCTCTTGTAGCAGGAAAAGTTCCAGCTCATGATGATTTAACAGGCTTTGTTGCTAATGAACATATAGATTGGACAAGTGCTAGCGCAGGAACTATAGATGCTTCTAATTATACAAATACAACCTACAGTGTTATGGCATCTGGTAATTCTTATGCAGCTGGGTTGGTTGCAGCAGGAAGTGGAACTCATAGTAATCAATTTCTTAGAAAAGATGGAACTTGGGTTGTTCCTGAAAATGATAATACAACTTATAGTGCAGGTAGTTTATTAGATTTATCAACTACAACATTTAATGTAGATTTAACTGAATTAACTGATGGAACAGCAGATGTAGTTGGTTCTGAAGATGAGTTAGTGTATTTAGATAATAATGTTCAAAAAAGAAAACAAATAGATGAAATAAAATTAGGTCAATTTAATAATGACGCAGGATGGACTTCTAATACTGGGGATATTGACAGAGTTAAATTTATAGCAGATAGTGGCAATCATACTATAAGTAGCGGAGATGCAGATTGGACTATAAATGGTGGAGAAGGAATAGATACAAGTATTAGTACTTCAACAATTACTATAGCAGCTGAAGAAGCGACAAGCGTTAATAAAGGGGTTGCAGCATTTAGTACTGATAATTTCTTAGTATCCTCTGGTAGTGTTACTATTAAAGATTTAGGTGTAGCAACAGCTGAGCTTGATAATAGAGCTGTTACTTATGCTAAAATGCAAAATGTTACTGATGCTAGAATGTTAGGTAATAATTCTGGGAGTGCATCTTCACCAACAGAAATGACACAAGGCGATGTATTATCATTCCTAGGAGTAGAAGCTGGGGCTACAGCAGACCAAGCAACTGGAATTAGTGATGGCAACATACTTGAATGCAATGCTAATGTAGCAGATGATGATTTTCTCAGAATAGATGGAACTGAGGTTGAAGGTTTGAGTGCAGCACAAGTATTATCTGCTATAGGAGCACAAGCATCATTAACATTTGGATTAAATGATACGAATGCAATAGTTATTGATGGAGGTGCAGCTGATAATCAATTTGCTCATTTTACAGCCAGTGGAATTGAAAGTTTAAATTATTCAAGTACTAAAGCAAAATTAGATTTAGACCATTTATTTACTTTAGTAGGAGCTGCTTCTGATACAGCTAATGATTTAGCTACATTTACTGGTAGTACAATTGCCGATAATCAAACTATAAAAGAAGCATTACAAGCTTTAGAAACAGCTGTTGAATTAAGATTAACAAACAACGCTGATGATACTATGGCTGGGACATTAACTATTGATAAAGATTATAGTGTTGCTACATCTGGAACAACAAAAGGGTTAGTTGTAGATTTAGATAGAACAGGAAATGTAGCTGCAGGGATTGATAGGGTTTATGGAATGCACAGTTTAGTTGATGTATCAGGCGGTAGTAATCACGTACAATTAATTTATGGAATAGAATCTAAAGTTAATGGTGATGATATGGGAAGTGGCGAATCTCAAGCAATAGGCGTTAGTGTGGATGTGGACGGAACTGCCGATACAAATATTGGTATTAACAATAAAACAGTAGACGGTGGAATAGATTACCAACAAGTAAGTAGTGCCGATACAGGCGATTACTTTAGGATGGTAACTACAACACACGGAGCAACAACATTAACCACAGTAGATGATGATGCTGCTAATGCAGATTTAACTTTTACTATAGATGGCGATATTCATATGAATGCTGCAAGTAATATAAATATTGAAGCAACAAATTGGGTAGAGTTTGATGGTTGTGGGGTTGGCTTTGATTTAGTAACACCTACATACAATGCTTCTGATACTAATGTAGATTTTCAAACAGGAAACAAACAGTTTGTAACCTTTGGAAGTGGCAATATAACAGATTTAAATTTAATATTCCCAAAAACATCAGGTAATTTTACTTTAATATTAAAACAAGATGGTTCAGGTAGTAGGACAGTAACTAACTATAAGGTTTGGGATAGAGATGCTACTGAGGCTGCATCAGGTAGTGCTACAGTAAAATTTGCAGGTGGTAGTAATCCTACATTAACAACAGCTGCAAGTAAAACAGATATTATATCATTTTTTTATGATGCTGACAATGAGATAGCCTATGGAGTAGCAAGTTTAAATTTCTAATGACTAAAAAAGAATACAATAAAATATTAAAAAAGTCTTTAAAGTTTTGGCAGCAAGATATAAAGAAATATAAGAAATACTTTAAAAATGAAACCTCTAAGTAGAACACATTGCCAATTAGATGATACAACTTATAGGCTATATCCTGTAGGTGCTCCCATGTGGTATAAAAAACCAGATGGAACATTTGACGATATTGATCTAACATTCAATGATACAACATCTTCTATTGGAGATATATCTTTAATGGATAAAAATATTTTTAGTGTAGGTAAAAGAAAAGGGAATAATCCACATAAAGTAATTGGCATTAGACCTGATAGCAATCAACACTTAGGCACACAACAATTAGAATTTAGTTTAATTAATGTAGAGTTAGATGGAGTATCGCAAGATTTTAATGTAGAAACTGATCTAGAAATAAGTTTAAGAAAAACAAAATTAAAGCAACTTGTTAAGCTAAATAAATCATTCAACGATTGTAAAATAGAATTTGATATATATGCAAAAGGTTTATCTTTACAGAATTCCAAGTATACAGAAACTACTGTAATTAGAGATTTTGGCTTTAATTTAACTAATATAGGCGAAAATAACGGAAATACTAATCTTGGTATGCATAATGCATATAATCGCTTAAATAAGGATATTTCGTTCTTTGATTGTTATGCTGGTAAAATTACCGATGATTATATTACAACAGGAGGGTATTCTAAAGAAGAAGAATTTGGAGATAGTGATTTAGGTGATTATGTAATAAACGAAAATTTATATCCTAATGGTGGTTCTATGTATTTAAAAGATTGCATAATATTTACAGCTCAAGCTTATAATATAAGTAATATAGAAAATATAATGGCTAATAATATATGCGATATATATGGATTGGAGGTTTTTAATGATGGAGGTACTGGTAAATATTTTACAAAAGATAATAAAAAAGTTGGTGGATATGGTGCGACAAATGAAATATTTTTTGCATTTATTAATACTACTGATATACCTGATAAGGTTAAAATATTATTTCAAAACAAAGACTTCGAAGAAACCTCATTTTTAAATTTAGAACTATCTGATTTTTGCTCAGATATATCTAATAAGCTTAACAAAGATTTAAAAATAGAAGTTGACAATACTTACTATAAACCAATTAATGATCAGTTTGAATTTAAAATAGCAAATGAATCTTTTTATATAAAATCACCTATAGCTTTTGATAAAGATTATAATGTATTAGAATATTACACAACACATACATTAAAAGAAAATAGTGATGGAAGCTACAAATATACTAAAATATTAAAACCAGATACAGCGTTAGATTTTAATTCTGCTCAATACTTAGATACAAATTTATCTGCAAGTCAAGATGAGAATTATACAAGAATGAATGCTGAAGGTATTTTTGGTAGTACTGCATTTATTGGAAAAAGCCAAACTAACTTTGATGCTATTCGTAATAGTTCTGATGGAAATTTTAGTTTAGGTGGTTCCCCTGTTAACACATCTTTAAGTGCTAATAGGGCTAATGCTATAGCTCCATGTTGTGGAAACGTTAAGCTCTTTAATGACAACTCTGCTAATAAATTTTTAGCTAGTAATAGCACTTGGTCATGGGGACAAACTCACTATAGGTTTGACAGTTCTGGGGTATCAGGAACAGTATCATCTATGTCTTTTAAAGCAAGAGGAGCTGTGAGCACTATAGTTCCTACTGGAGAATCGTCTTTATGGAGTGATATAAGTATTATATTTTTAAAATCTAGTTTCACTTTTGCAAGCGTTGCATCTGTTAATTGGAATAAATTTTCAGGATTTACAACTGATTGGTCTTCAAGCGATGTTACTGAATATTCAGCAGAAATAGTTGTTAGTGATATAACTGACACACCTAATACTCCAGCTGAATTGGATACAAATTGTTTAAATTTTACTGGAACTAATGATATAGATGATGGTTCCAACTCTACAATAGCAAACATGACTTGGAGTTTTAATGCAGATGCAAGAAGCGACCTTTCCAGTGGTTCTGATTTTAAATTTGCTATAATTGAGTATGATGAATATTACAGTGATAACTATCAAAATTACTTTGAATATGCAATCAATACTGATGCTAAACAATTTGAAAGAGGTCTTTATTTAGGAACTGTTGATAATGATGTTACTGCTGATATTCCTTATATAGAATATACAGCTTCAGGTGGAACTCCAACAGTTACTCATAACGCAGCATTTTTTGGGACTAATTTTTAATGCTTAAAAGGGTATTAGATATTATCAATAAGTATAAAAAAAAGAATATATCTTTAAAAAACTACACTTGTAACACAAAAGAATTGGAAAAAATAGCGAAAGATGATAGCTTTATGGGAACAAAAGGCTGGGGATTTGAAGGATATTACGATGATAGTAAGTATATTAGTTGTTGTGAAAATGCTAAAAACGAGATTTTAAATAACATAATAATGGAGATAAGATCAAATGGAAAAAAAGATAACTGAGATAACTGAAAAAATGAGACAAGCAAAAGACTTTTATGAATTAAAAATGTCTGAAGCTAATAAAGCTAAAGAGCTTTTTTACAAATTACAAGGTCAGTTAGAGCTTGCTAATGAAATATCTCAAGATAATCTAGAGAAAAAATCAGAAGGTAAAAAGAAATGATAGGTGGTGGATTAGCAACAAAATTAATAATAAATCAAGTTGTCAAAGCCTTAGAGAAGGTTTCAGATAAACGGATTGCTAGTGATCATGAGAAAAGAATTATTAATCTTGAGAAAAAGTCTCATGAGAAATCAGATTTTGTATGCACTGAATGTGGATGCAAAGCAAAGAGAGTTAAGAAAACAAAAAATAAATCTAGGAGAAAATAATGTTATCATTTATTAGTGCAAATTGGGAATATATATTGCTAGGCTTGTATGTTGTAGAGAAAGCTATAAAACTATCCCCATCTAAAAAAGATGATCTAGTTTGGGATATGGTGTTAAAGCCTATAGTAGAAAAACTAAGGAATAAATAATGCCTAGGTTTGGTAAAAGAAGCAAAGAGAATTTATCTACATGCCATGAAGATCTTCAAAAAGTATTTAATGAAGTAATCAAGCATGTAGATTGCTCTGTGTTAGAAGGGCACAGAAGTGAGGAAAGGCAAGAAAAATTATTCTCAGAAGGAAAAACTAAGGTCCATTACCCTAAAGGTAGGCATAATGCTAAGCCTAGTAGGGCTGTTGATGTCGTGCCTTACCCTGTTGACTGGAATGATCGTGAACGTTTCCACCTTTTTAGTGGGTTCGTCATTGGGTTGGCTCGTGGGATGGGCATTACTTTACGTTGGGGAGGAGATTGGAATATGAACTTTGAAGTTGACGATAACAAATTTGATGATTTTCCACATTTTGAACTAAGATGATATATGCATATATATACATACCAGTTGATTATTGGGAATCAAATATAGAATGCGAATACACAAAAGAGTAATAGTTACACCAGATAAGCATTTTCCAGTACATGATCAGAAAGCTATTAATGTAGTTTGTAAAGCTATCAAGATCGTTAAACCAGACGCATATGTAGACTTAGGTGATACTGGTGAATGGGAACATTTTAGCACGCATTATTGGAAAGGCAGAAATGCCAAACCAATGGAAGATCTAATACCATTATTAAACAAGGATATTAAAGCTGTTAATAAAGGTATGGATCAAATTGACAAAGCTTTAGATAAGGCTGGTTGCAATGAAAGACATTTTGTTCAGGGTAATCACGAAGTATGGTTAGACAAGTTTGTCACAAGGTATCCATATTTAAGTCATTATGAAACATATAATGCTTTAAAGTTAGAAGAGAGAGGATATAATTACTATCCTTATAATAAGAAAGAAAATTTAAAAATAGGAAAGTTGAATTTTACACATGGTAAGTTTACTGGTAAATATCATTCTTTCCAGCACATAGATGTTTATGGTGAAAGTATAATGTATGGTCATACTCATGATCTACAAAGATTCACTAAGACTCGAAAAGGTGGAACTATAAGTGCCTGGAGTCTAGGTTGTTTGAAAGATATAGAAATAGATGAAGATTGGCTATGTGGTCGATTAACTAATTGGAACCACGCATTTGCAATAGTTGATTTTTTTAAAAATGGAAATTTTAATGTACAAGTTGTTGAGATTGTAAAAGGTAAAACAACTCTATGGGGAGAAATAATAAGTGGCTAAACAGAAGTTTGAAATAGCAACATTTACACAGGGGATTAATGGATCTGCATCTGAAACAGATATAGATAGGAATGCAGCTTCATTTTCTAATAATATAGATGCTGTTACCGAAGATGGAGTTTTAAGAGGTATAAAAGAAGATACTGTATTTTCAAAAAACTTATCATTCAATACTCCTTTAAAACATATAGTTACTATAGCTATCAATGCAAGTGGTAATGATACTACTTCTCATGCAATAGATTCAATGGCATCAGGAGATGATGATTTTATTCAAATAAATACATCTTCAGCACATGGTTTAGTTACTGGAGATATAATAAAATTAACAGGAACAGCAGGTTCTGATCCTGATATTATAGATGGTTACCATAAAGTTACATTAGTAGACTCAGATAGTTTTATTATAGAAGAAGATTTTAGTGATAATGTTACAGGAGGTTTAATTACAGCTGGTACTTTTGTAAAATGTTATACATCAACAGGTGCTGATACTCTTCAATGGGGAGGTACATTCTTTACATTAAATTCAATTACTGGTTCAGAAACATCTGATACAATTGAAGAAAAGAATTACTATTTTTGGTATTCATATAATTCCATTGGAACAGATCCAGGAATTGGAAATACAGATTTTGAAGGATTTACAGGAGTTGAAATAGCATTGGGTAGTGGAGCTAAAACAAATAATGAAATAGCAACTGCTACTAAAAATGCTATAGACGGTCAAAGCAATCTAACTGCAGTAATTGCAAGTGGTTATTTTATTCAGATAACATGTGATGTGGAAGGTAAATGTGATTTAGTTCCTAATCAATCCAATACAATAGAATTTGAAAGAACTGATACATTTTTAAGTTTAAATAAATCAGCATTTAATGTAGTTATAAGCCAACAAGGTCAAGGCACTGTTTTTAAATCAGATGATATGACAGTATTTAAAGACGATTCAGATAAATATAATATATTTTCTATTGATTATAGCACTAATAAATTATTTAGATTAACAGATATTTATGGTGATTCAAATCTTGGAGAGTTTTCTTCTAACATTGTACATAATAATTTATCAACATTTAAAACAAGAGATAAGAACATACATATTGGATTAGGATCAGGAGAGCAGTTTAAAACAAAATGGATAGGTCACATAGATAGAGATCAATTAGGTAATAACTATAATGATTACTATGTAGAGAATGATGAACTAGAACCATTATCTGAATCATATGCACCTATGAATTTTGATGTTATTGCATCTAATCAATTACATGATAACAAGGTTGCATTTAATGAATTGCAATCATATCATTCTGAAGTTACTATGAATACTGGACAAACATTACAAGTTGCTTTTCAATCAGGAGTATTATATGCAGATGGTGCTGCAAATTTTAATCTTCATGGTAAAGCAGCAAATGTGGTTCCACAAATAGGATGGTGCTTTTCAATAGCAAACATAAATGATACTTCAGATGCAAAGTTATTAGCTGCTAAAAAAGCTTATTATGAAAATGATGCAGGTGAAACTGCTTTAGTTGCTAAAGATATATTCATGGTTGTAGATAATGTAGCAGGAAGTGAAGTTTTAGAATATATAGGTAATGCTACATCTGGAATACCTGCATTTTTTATAGGAGCTACTGAAGGTAGTAATTTAGTATATAAAGTAAGTACAAGTTATGATACTGATACAGATGCTAGTTTTGCTACTGGTAAAAGACATTCTATATTAGATCTAACTAGTGTTTTAGATGATTCTGGTATAATGACAATAGCACCTTGTAGAAGTCCCTTAACATCAGGTTATACTTCAGGTAAATCTAAATATATATGTTATGGTGATGGAACTATAGATAAAAGACATATTGCAGACCAAAGATCAAGAGCCTTGCATATGGTATATTGGATTTCTACAATACAAGGAAATTTTTATAGAATTAATTTAATGGATTATCATAGTTTAAATTCAGATGATGATTACAAGGGTCCTAAAAGAGATGCTTTAATGACATTAGATTATAGTCAAATAGGTAAAACACAAGATTCTACTTATGATGGAAAATTCAAACATTGGTTTGGAGGTATATATGGAACAGAAAGATTTGCTCTTGATACAGATTCTGATAATGATTATGTATCTGGATCATCTGCTTTTTCAGCAACAAACTGGGTAGATACATATGAAACAATATGGAGTAGAGAACCAGTTAATTCAAATATAGTAGGTATAATAGAAACATGGAACAACTCTACAGAAGGAAATAGTTCAGCTGCTGAAAATAATGCTTTAGCAAGATATGTTTATGATGATGATTCTAATGTAGCAGGAGCAGGAGCAGAGCATTATCCTACAACAGGATATACAGATCATCATCACGCAAGAAAGCATGGCTCTAAAGATTTTTGGGATATAGCAGCTGATAAGACAATGAATGTTACTAATCAAAACCATGGAGTTGATGTTGGTAATATACTTACAGGATTTATTTTAGGAGATGGTAGTGGAGGTCATCTTGATTATGAAGGAAATACAATATGTAATAAAGTTAGAGGAATAGATGATTTTCAAGTAATGGCTACGCATGATAATTCAGGTGGAGCATCAGATGAATTTCCTTATTATTCCTGCAAAGTATGGGTATTATTTAGAAGAAAAGATAATTCTTCATTTTCAAGATGGGACTTAATGCTGTATAATTTCCATCCTACAATGGTGGATACTAATAATAGTGCTACAATGTATGATAGAACACCTCCTTATGATGAGGTAGATAAAGCTCCACATCCAAATCAAAAACATCAACACGGTTCTAATGCTCTTGATTTATGGCATAACTACGAGCATTCTGGTGCTAGTGAACCATATGCATTGATGCAAAAAAGTTCTCAAGTATGTGGAGATTTAGATGAATTAAAACCTCAGAATTATGTATATCCAGGAGACAGCTTGAACTATTCTGTTATGAGATGGGGTGTTCAAAGAAGAGATGGTAGTGCAGTATCTCATAATATTAGATTTGATTCTTTGCCTAATTATGATTTTGGTAGAATAATAGGATGGGATGGAACTGACAATCTTAATGATGTTAGGAAAGTATTACCAGAAAAACATACTTTATCCAATGTTTATGTTCAAGATGAAAGACCTAGTAATTATCATGCAATAACTAAAACAGATACTGCTATAAATTCAGATTGGAATAAAACAGGAAATAAACATCAAGTATGTTTTGTTGGTAAGACTAATGGAAAACTAGCATTAGAGGGTAATTCTGCTTATCACAGATCCACAGAAGGAACTTGGCATATACAAATGCATACAGGTAAGTTTGCATCTTATTCATCTAAAAATATATTATTTAGAGTTACAGATAATGGATGTGCAGTTCAAGATACAAGAACTTGGGCAGGTCATTATGAAGCAGATAGTTCTATAAATCAAATAATTCCATTTCATTACGCAGCTGGAGGAAGATTTAAAAAGAGATGTATAATCAAGTCAGATGGTACTCTTAAATCAATAAGAGGATCAGGTGACAATGGAGATGGTGTTAGTAATTTTTACTTAGGAGATAACTACAGTTTATATGATGGATCAAGAGTTACTGATGCTACTATACCTTTATCTAATGGTTCTTCAACTATGTACGCAGGGCAGATCGGTGATTATTTATACATAGACAGGAAATGGTTAACAGGAGAACCACTAGTAGGAACTACTGAAATTTTTCAAAATGAAAAAGGCGCTTATTGCGCTGAAACATACCATGGAAATAACGAAGCTTATTATAGATTTGATGCTCAAATGAGACATTATTCTTCTAGTGGTGTTATGAGTGAAAAGATAAGGGATAATAGAGGTTATTACCATAAAAATGGTAGCGGTATAGGTAGCAGTAGTGGTGCACCAAGTGGTACATACACTGGACATGAAATGTCATCTAGGAGTCAAAATATGCTCATGACAAGAGTTTTTGGTGTTCATGATGTTAGTGATACTAGTTCTCAAAGTGGATCAGAGAATTTTTTAACAGGACATACTAATGTTAATAATAATTATGGATATAATAACTCTAATATAAGCATTAGCACATCAGATGCATATGATATAAATAGATATGCTCCAGCATTTGAAATATGTATGAATCATGCTTTTGAAATGAGACAAATTGATTCAGAACATGGTCAATATGATTTAGTAAGATCTGTTCAGAATTTATATAATAATAATTTAACATACGACAATGAGCTATTAATGTCTTCTAATATCATTTCAGATGG
>Ga0115012_10000099_pt1 | contig 49574 bp, 44 predicted proteins | sample TroAtlMetagenome_FD_88706 | JGI IMG/M metagenome (GOLD analysis project Ga0115012, IMG submission 88706) | Marine eukaryotic phytoplankton communities from Atlantic Ocean - Tropical Atlantic ANT10 Metagenome | ecosystem: Environmental > Aquatic > Marine > Oceanic | place: Tropical Atlantic... | reverse complement strand
TTGCTGTAGCCATAGCCACCATGGATCTGCAAGGCCTTGTCTGCACAGAAGTTGGCAGTCTCGGAGGCGAGGAGCTTTGCCATCGAGCACTCCCGGCTGGCACGCTCGCCGGAGCCCTTGAGGGCTGCGGCCTTGTACGTGACCAGGCGGGCGGACTCGATCCGGCAGGCCATGTCGGCGATCATCCACTGGATGGCCTGTTTTGACGAGATCGGCTTCCCAAAGGCTTCACGCTCCTTGGCGTAGGCAACGGCGAGATCGAATGCACGCTGGGCAATTCCAAGGGCCTGGGCTGCGATACCGATTCGGCCACCGTCCAGCGTCGCCATCGCGACTTTGAAGCCCTCACGCTCAGTGTGCAGGAGGTTCTCGGCTGGGACCCGCAGTCCGCTGTAGACCAGCTCTGAGGTCCCCGAACAGGCGATGCCGAGCTTCTCCTCGACCTTGCCCACCTTGAATCCGTCCCAGTCTTTCTCGAGGATGAAGGCGCAGACACCGCGGTGGCGCTGCTCAACATCGAGGTTGGCATAGGTGACGATGGTGTCGGCCTGGGGACCGTTGGTGATCCACATCTTGGTGCCATCAAGCACGTAGGCGTCGCCGTCCTTTGTGGCCTTGGTCTTCTGTGCGCCTGCGTCCGACCCCGCCTCGGGTTCGGTCAGTGCGTAGCAGCCGAGCTTTTCTCCGCTGGCGAGGGGGGCGAGGTACTTCAGCTTCTGCTCATGAGAACCGAAGGTCATCAGCGGCCAGCACACCAGGGAGTTGTTGACGCTCATGATGACGCCGACACCGGCATCGGCGTAGCAGATTTCCTCGAGTGCGAGCACGTAAGAGAGGATGTCCATTCCAGAGCCGCCGTACTCAGGATCAACGAACATACCCATGAAGCCGAGCTCACCGAGTTGGTTCACCAACTGGGTCGGGAACTCGTGGGTCTTGTCTCGCTCATGTGCGCCGGGCAGGACCTCTCCTCGGGCAAAATCCCGAGCCATGTCACGAATCTGCGTGTGTTCTTCTGAAAGCTCAAACATCGTTCCCCCTATGCGCCTACAAACTCAGGTTTTCTCTTCTCGAGGAAGGCGGACATGCCCTCCTTCTGGTCAGCTGTGGCGAAGCAGAGCGCGAAGTGAGCCCGCTCTGCGGCCATGCCAGACTCTGCGTCGCGGCCTTCCGTCTCTTGTACGACACGCTTGACCCAGCGGACTGCCGATGGTCCATTTCGGGCGATTCGCTTGGCCAAGTCCTTGGCTGCATCGACGACGTCACCGTCTTGAATCAGATCCATGGCGATGCCGAGCGCGACGGCTTCTTCGGCCTTCACGTTGCGGCCAGTCATCATCAGTTCAATTGCACGCTGGCGCCCCACCCGTCGGACGAGTCGCTGAGTGCCGCCGAATCCAGGAATCACGCCGAGCTTGACCTCAGGCTGACCGAATACAGCTGTGGGTCCTGCGAGCACCATGTCGCAGGCCATTGCCACCTCGCATCCACCGCCCAGCGCGAAGCCCTTGACCGCGGCGATTGTCGGCGCCGGAAAGGTCTCGAGGAGCTCGAGAACTGCCTGGCCGCCGGACGAAAATGCTTCTGCTTCTTCTGCGGAAAAACTGGCCATCTCGCTGATGTCTGCCCCCGCTGCGAACGCGCGGTCACCTGCGCCGGTAATCACGAGCGCTCGGAGGCCTGAGTTCATGAGCTCCGACAAGACGTGGGCGAGTTCGTTCAGCAGCGTAGAATTGAGGGCATTCAGCGCCTTTTCTCTGCTTAAAGTGATGACGCCGATGCCGTCTTCGTGGGCGAATTCGATGGTGTCCATTTGGTTCAGCCTTGGTTGTAGGTGTAGAAGCCACGACCAGTCTTTCGGCCGAGCCAGCCCGCTTCCACGTACTTGCGGAGGAGGGGGCTTGGTGCGTACTTGTCGTCACCGAGGCCTTGATAGAGAACCTCACAAATCGCCAGACACGTGTCGAGACCAATAAAGTCCGCGAGCGTGAACGGGCCCATCGGTACGTTGGTTCCGAGCGTCATGCCTGTGTCGATATCCTCGACGGTTCCGATGCCTTCGTACAGGGCTTGGCAGGCTTCGTTGAGGTACGGCATGAGGATTCGATTCACCAGGAAGCCTGGTACGTCGCGGGCAACGATGGTGGTCTTACCCATCTTCTGCGCGGTGGCCTCGACGGCCGAGAAGGTGGCGTCTGAGGTCTGGAGACCACGGATGAGCTCGACCAGCTTCATCACGGGGACTGGGTTCATGAAGTGCATGCCCATCACGTTCTCTGGGCGCTCAACCTTGGAGGCGATCGAGGTGATTGAGATGGACGATGTGTTGCTCGCAAGGATGGTGTCTGGTCCAGCAATCGCTGAGAGGCCCTCGAAGATTTTGTACTTGAGATCAACGTTTTCAGTGGCCGCTTCGATGATGAGTTGTGCGCCCTCGAGGCCGCCGTTGTCGGTCGAGAACTGAATTCGCCCCAGTGCAGCGGCCGCGTCCGAATCGGAAATCCGCTCCTTCTTGACCATGCGGCCCAGGTTCTTCTCGATGGTGGCCTTGGCCCGATCGAGTGCTGCTTGACTGATGTCTGTGAGGTGGACCTCAAAGCCTGTTGTGGCCGCAACATGTGCGATGCCGTTGCCCATTTGGCCAGAGCCGACCACGCCGATCACTGAAATCTCGCCCATTGTTGCTCCCTTGGATGCTGGTGCTGGGGTCGGGTCATAACGGTTGACTGCCCTCAACTCAAGGACACTGTTGGGTCCTTGCAGCAAACCCAAAGGCCGGCCATGATGCGGTCATGGACGACGCCCTGACAGCGCTGCCTCCACCCAGTCATGCACCCTGTCCGCTGCCTGCGCTGGAAACAGTGAACCAGGGTCAGCTCGTGCTGGCTTCCGGCTGGCGCGCATGGGCGTGGCTCTGCCACCACTTGGCAGGCGAAGACGACGTGCTTCGGGTGTCTCTGGGTGCAGCCCAGACGGTGTCGGATGCCGTCTATGCACTCGGCTTCGCCCTCGGTGGTGTCAGTCCAGGCCGGGCATCAAGTGTGGGCGCAGCAGCGGCCGGTCTGAAGCACCTGGTCATCGATGCGCGGTACGCGACCAGCTCGCTCATCGTCGCGCTGCAGGGGAAGATATCCATCCTCGCGCCGAATGTTGTGTGGTGGGTTGCGGTGCCCCAGCCGGTCGAGCATCCCAGTCATGTGGCTTGCTCGGAAGATGCACCGCCGCTGGAAGACTTGCTTCCCGCTGAGCTGGAGCTGGCTGCGTGGCTGCCAGGCTCGCCCCGTGCCGCACTACCCATCTCTGCGGCCCTCGAGCAACCAGATGTTCCCGGCCGATACCTGCGCACCGATGCGGTCATGAGGGTGCTGGCCCATCCAAAGCGCTCCATCGCTTCCGCCGCAGACATGGCCATCGGTTCGCACCAAGATCTGTTTGGCTTGGCCACTGGGGGTGTCTGCGAAGCGATCGATCCGGAGAGTCTGTGGGGTTTGCGACTGATTGCTGAGTCAGCCACGGACCCCAACGTGGCCTGCCTTGCTGGTGCTTCCGCTGCTCGCGTACGCCTGCAGATTGGACAGGGGCCAGAGGCACTCGAGCGACTCGACCAAACCCTTAGTCGAACACTCCTTGCCGACCCGGTTCATCGCGCGATGCTGTTTTGGACAGAAGCGTTGGTGTTCCAGGAGATGGGAGATGCTGCTGTGGCCGCTGCACGCTTCTCTGAGGCGACTGAGGCCGTTCACAATGCCCGTGACCTGAATTTACTGGCCACCATGCACCGGCAGTGGGGCGATCGTCTGATGATACGAGGACGCATGGAGGATGCATCCCTTCATCTTCGGACGGCGCGGGGACTGTATCGACGTCTCGGAGATGAAGAGGGAATGAGCGCCACCCTCCGCAGCGCCGCGGACCTGGCGGTTCTGCATGGGGAATACGTGAGTGCTGAAGCGCTCTACGAACAGGCAGAGATGAACACGACCACAGACATCGAGCAGGCCAACCGGGTCTTGGGACAGCTGGGTCTCGCGATTGCGCAAGGTTCATGGGACCGTGCACGAGCGCTGCTCAAGCGCGTGAAGCGGATGGGCGTGAGTCACCCCGTGCTCGAGGCCAATATCGACAGGCGGGAGGCTGATCTCGCCCTTCGCTCCGGAGACTGGGTGAGCGCGGGTCATGCCGCCGAGCGTGCGGCGCTCGGCTACTCCGCGGCTGGAGAAGCGTCAGCATCGGCACGGTGCTGGCGTCTGGCTGGTGATGCCGAGGCGCTTCAAGGCAGTGCCGCTGAAGCATTGGAGCTGTATCGGCGTGCTGCCCATGCTCAAATCAGAATCAGCGACTGGGTTGGCATGCGGGTTACCGTTGAGCATGCTGCGGCGTTGAGTACAGACGAGGTGGGTCGACAGTTGGGCAAGCTCTCTACAGAACTCAGCATGCTGGGAGGGCCACGATGATCGAGGCTGGGCTCTTTCTGCTGTTCACATACTTGTTTGCGGCGGTACCCACGGGTCCCATTCTCGCGACCTTGTACGCCGATGTTGACATCACGTCTGCTGGAAGCGGGAACACGGGGGCCACCAATGTGCACCGCCTGCTTGGACCTCGGTTTGGCCTGGCCACCCTGTTGGGAGACTTGGCGAAAGGGTGTGTTCCGGTTCTCCTGGCACCGGCGGTCACGGATTGGGTGCATTTTCCGAGTGTGGTCGCCATCACCACCTTCGCTGGGCATTGTTGGCCGCCATACCTGGAGTTCAAGGGGGGCAAGGGCGTCGCGACTGTCGCCGGAGCCCTCATCGGACTCGCTCCATTCGTCGCGCTCCTCACAGCGGCTGCGTGGATGATTGCCTTTCTCTTGGGGCGCCGCTCCAGCCTCGCTGCCCTCGCTGCTGCGATCGTGTTGCCGCTGTGTACGCTGTGGCTTCGTCCTGATCTGCTGATCACTGCCGTGGTGTTCATGCTTGGCTTGTTTCATCGACATCGAGCAAACATTGGTCGACTGCTCAGTGGTTCAGAGCCCAAGACGGAGTGAGCGCCCCGATTGACCCCTCAGGCCGCGCTCGATTTGGACCTCTCCGCCACCCAGACAGTGCAGCCGAACCTGTGCACTCAGACGAGGATCTGGGGTCTCAGTGAGTACAGCCACTGTGCTCTGACCGCTCTCTGTGGCCCTCAGCAATCGTGACGCATCTTGAGATAGCGGAGGCGGATCTAAGAGCACCGTCATGGGTAGAGCACCACTTCCTGCAAGCTGAGTGGTGGCCCAGCCCGACTGGATGCTCCCGCATCGGATCAACATCAGGTGTTGGAGGTCCACATCGGGAAGTCCAGGAGGATACAACCAGCCCATGGGATCCACGATGGCAATGGTTCGTCCTGCCTGTGTGTGCGCCTGGATGGCTGGCAAGATTAACCCCATTCGGCCGCTGCCTATGGCGCCATGAATGTGAGCAATACCGGGTTGAGGCCACCCTCCGATCTGGGCATCGAGCGCGTCAATTCCTGTGGGGGAAGGCGGTGGTGGTTCGCGCATGGGTGCAACCTTGGCCAGGTGGGCGCGAAGGTCTGCAATTATGGCTGTACGGGAAGACATATACTGAATATATGTTCAGTATATGGGCGCCGCAAGATAAAAGCGTCCCCTCATGCGACCAGGCCATCATGGCTGGCTGCTGTCGATCCATCCATGAGCATCTCGGCATCCACTTCGATCGCCGGGTAACACTCGACCAGCCGAGCGCGGTGATTGACGAGACGACCCTATTGGTTCATGGTGAGGACTCAGGGGGCTGCTTTGCCGCACATGAACGTCAGAGATCTGGGTCGGTTGAGAGAGATCGCAGGGGTCTTGGTGCGTCATGGGTTCGGGCACGTGCTCCAAGGCACGCCCATCGATGTCGGCGGCGAGGCCTCCGCGAGTCGCCTGAGTACCGCCGCCCGCGTGCGTCAGGTCTTGGTCGAACTCGGCCCAACTTTTGTCAAGCTTGGTCAAGTACTCAGTGTTCGGCCAGACATTGTCCCCGGACCGTTCATCAAGGAACTGGAGACCCTCCAAGACAAAGTCGACCCGGTGTCCTTTGAGCATGTAAAGGACCACCTGGAGCGGGAGTGGGGTGTTGAACTCGACGAGCGACTTCAGTCGATTGACCAGGTTCCGTTGGCATCGGCATCCATCGCGCAGGTCCACCAGGCGGTGTTGCGCGACGGGCAGACCGTCGCCATCAAAGTTCAGCGTCCTGACATCGAGGCTCGGATTCGATCCGACCTCCATATTCTCTACACCTTGGCGCACTTCATCAGCGGGCAGCTTGAGCTGCCAGGTTTCTACACGCCGGTTGGTGTCGTCCAAGAGTTCGAGGCCGCCCTGAAGCTCGAGTTGGACTTTCTCCAAGAGGCAAGGGCAATCCAGCGCTTCAACGGATTGTTCAAGGACCACCCTGATGTCATGGCTCCAACAGTGTTCGACGAGTTCACGACGGGGCGTGTCTTGGTCCTGGAGCTCCTGAAGGGACGCCCTCTGTCGTCCATAGATCCGAGCGATCAAGAGACCGTCGAGCCGATGATGGACAAGCTCATCGATGCCACCTATCTGCAGGTCTTTGAGTACGGCTTCTTCCATGGCGACCCGCTTCCGGGCAACCTGATGGTGCTCGAAGACGGTCGTCTGGCGTACCTGGACTTTGGTGTCACCGGAACCCTGACTGGCGAGATGCAGGATACGCTCATGAGCCTGTTCATGGCGCTGGTCTACCGAGACGCAGAGAGCGTTGCGATGACCCTCTATCGGGCAGGGGCGACAGACGACCGCGTCGACTTGAAGGGCTTCTCTCGCGAAGTGGAGCGTCTGATCACGAAGTACCACGGCGCGTCGCTATCCGAGCTCTCGGATCGCGGGACACTGATGGACTTCGTTGAGGTGGCGTCCAAGTATCGCATTCGATTGGTCACGGAATTCGCAGTGCTCGCCAGGGCGATGTCTCTGCTCGACGGTGTCGCTCGAAAGTTCATTCCAGATGTGGATGTGGTCGCCAAGGTGACGCCCTACGCCCAGCGTCTGGTTGGCCAGCGCCTTGGTCCTGAGCGGCTGGGCCGAGACGCGCTGCGCCTGATGCAACAGATGCAGGCTGCCGTTCGAGATGTGCCGCTTCAGCTCAATCAGATGATGATGGACCTCTCAACAGGGAACATCGATGTGGGGGTGGTTGACCGTGAGTCAGCGGCCATGCGCAACGAGATTCGATGGGTGGGTATTCGCCTATCGATGGCCATGATTGCTGGTGCCCTTGGTGTGGGCGGCGCTGTGCTTCTCCAGCCCTTCACGGCCACTGAGCTGCGCGGCATCGCCGTCCTGCCCATGACAGGAACAGCCTTCATTGTGGTCTCGGTCGTGGTCTCCATTAGTTTGGTCATGCACACGTTGTTTGCCGCGAGAATTCATCCCCGGGAGTGGCTGAGACGTTGGATGGCCGTCGTGCGCTTTTTCCTCCCAGGACGATCGCGCGATTGAGCATGCGTGGTCGCCCACACGCCTATTGTTGTGCTGTTTGGGCCCGTGTGGTAGCTTTCCCCGTCGAATTTACGTTGCTGAAAGCACGAAGGAACGGGTGAAGACGTGGCCGAAGAGAGTGGCTTGAAGACGTTGAAGCGTGGCGATGTGATCAACGGACGGTACGAGATCGTGCGCCCCCTGGGTGACGGCATGCTGGGTGCGACCTTCTTGGCCAAGCACATGGCGTCCGACAAGCACGTGGCGATCAAGTTCATCCATGCCCGCTTGGTGCGGAACCCGAAAGACCGCGAGCGACTCGAGTCTGCATTCCGCTCCGCCAAGGGCGTGAAGCACGACGGCATCATCCGCTACGGCGAGCTGGGCAACTATGAGTCCACTGTGTACTTCACCCAAGAGTACTTCAAGGGTCAGTCGCTCAGAGAACTCATGAACGAGTATCTGGCTCAAGGCAAGGCGTTCTCACTCCAAGAATCTTGTCAGCTCACCATCAAGATTCTCGAGGCAATCCAGTGTCTTCATGACGAAGACTTGGTGCACAGGAACATCAAGCCAGAGAATATTCTGGTACACACCAAGCCCGCCGGCCCAGCAGGCCAGGTGGTGCGAAGCATCAAGATCACGGATGTTGGCTTGGCCGATATCGTGAACCCCAGCATCTTTGCAGAGGGGTACATCAGTCGTGAAGAGGCCCGCTATCTCGCGCCCGAGCTCGCTGGCTTCGGCATGGAGGGCTCATCGAGTTCGGATCTGTACTCGGCCGGTGTCATCCTCTATGAATTGCTCGTTGGGCAGCCTCCTCGCGGAACCTATCTTGCGCCCACGACGCTGCGGGACGACCTCCCTGAGCACATCGACGATGTCGTCGAGGTTGCGATGGCAGCAGAGCCTGCGGATCGCTACCCGACGCCTCAGGACATGATCAACGATCTGCAGCAGTCCTTCCAGGGCCTGATCGTATCGGCCAAGCCACGGACGTCCCTGAAGAACATCATGATCGGACTGGGCACGGCCCTGGCTGTGGTCGGAATTGCCGGACTGTACGCGTCGACCATCACCCCCGAAGAACAGAAGAAGTCGGCGACGGAGCTTGCGGTTCAGGCCGATGATGCCATTCGGGCCAAGGTGGCTTCACAACACCCGATGCCCTCTGAGGCGGAAATGCAAGCGGCCATCGGGGACCACAAGGACATGCTCTACATCCCTGCAGGTCCCTTCGTGAAGGGGCGCCTCAAGCAGGAGCCGATGAAGATCGAGGTCATCAAGACCGTCAAGAGTGCGGATGGGACCACCACCAAGGAACCGACAGGGCAGACGAAGCGACTCGTGGGAAAAACCGAGTCTCTGCACTCCATTGTGAAGGTTCCGGCCTTTCTCATCGACCGTTTCGAGTTCCCGAATCGGGTGAAGAACAAGGATGGCTCTCCTGTCCTCCCGTCTGCGAAGGTCACCTGGTCTGCAGCGGCTGAGGCGTGCTCCTCCGTGGGCAAGCGCCTCTGTACAGAGGAAGAGTGGGAGAAGGCCTGCAAGGGTCCAGAGAACACGATCTACAGCTACGCCGATGTTTACGACGAAGAAATGTGTGGCAACGGTGTAGAAGAAATTCACCATCTCGGACAGAACGAGGCCTGTATCTCAGGGTACGGGGTGGCCGACATGAGCGGCAATCTGAGCGAGTGGACAGCGAGCCAGCCTGGAACGAAGTCGGACCGAAGTGTCGTCAAGGGCGGCTTGCGGAACAACAATCAGAGCGGCTCCCGCTGTGCATACCGAACGGATGAGAGCCAGAACTTCAGCCGCTCGACGCTCGGCTTCCGCTGCTGCCTGTCGGTCGCTGAGCCAGATGCTGCCCCAGCCGCAGAGGAGGCTGCTCCCGCTGCGGAGTGAGGCTGTCGTCTATCGGTTGCGCTCTCTCCAGAGCTGGCTGGCCAGGTCCAGTCGCTCCTGGATGACGCTGTATACGGCCTGATCCGTCGTGAGTGCCGTGTGGCCGACACGGGTGATTTCGTGATTCACCATGCTGGTCTCGCCGGGTCGGGGTCGAAGTACTGAGCACCACCAGGGGCAGACGAGGTCATGTCGAGAGTAGATGCTGGTCAGCGGGATACCGGGCGGAAAGGCGTCCTTCCGAAGCATCCGGATCAGCGGTGAGCCTGGTAGCATCTGAAGCGGGCTCCGTGAGATGAGCCCACCCGCCATCAGTCCCACACCGATTGCGGCTGTGGGCGTACCATGGTGTGGGCTACCCAGGGTGATCAGGCTCTTCACCCGTCGATCTCCACCATGATGCTGTACATAATGGCGAGCGATGATGCCCCCCTTGGAGTGGCCGATGATGTGGAACCGCTTCAAGCCAGTGCGTGCGCAAATGCCCTCGAGTTTGTCTGCGATCGAAGCAGAAAGATCTGGAATCGAGTGGGTGTTGAACCGCCAGAGCAGTCCACCGAGATCAAAGCTGAAGACACCGTAGCCCTGAGCCCGAAGGCGCTCCTCCATGATCTCCCAGACATTCCGCGTCTGGAAGAAGCCGTGCAGAAGAAGGACCGCTTCCTCGTGATTCGCAAAGTCGTCTCGACGCACGATCCGGTTCCCCCGCAGGTACACGCGGCGGATGCTGCCGAGTTGGTCTCGGAGCATGCCCATGAGCGCCGGTGGCTTGGTCAGCGGATTCTTCATCCTTGAGGTGTATCCGGCTCGAGAGGTCCGTGATAGAGCCGGGCTGGAGGTCGCCATGGGTGGAGACGCATACAAGGACGCAGGGGTCGATATTGAGGCAGGATATGCCGTCGTGGATGGGATCAAGACACACGTCTCTCGCACGACGCGCCCCGAGGTCGTCGGAGGACTGGGTGGCTTCGGTGGGCTCTTCGCGCTCGGCTCGAAGTACAGTGACCCCATCCTCGTCAGCGGAACAGATGGCGTGGGCACCAAGCTGCTCGTGGCCCAGATGGTCGGTCAGCACCACACGATCGGAATCGATCTGGTTGCAATGTGTGCCAACGACATCGCCATGTCAGGTGCGGAGCCTCTGTTCTTTTTGGACTACTTTGCGACCGGAAAGCTGAGCCCAGAGGTGACGGTTGAGGTGGTCGCAGGGATCGCAGAGGGTTGCGTGCGCGCAGGCTGTGCGCTCGTCGGTGGAGAGACCGCAGAGATGCCGGGCATGTATGCACCGGGTCACTATGACTTGGCCGGCTTCTGCGTCGGTGTGGTGGAGCGTGACCAAATGATTGATGGGACTCGCGTGGAGGTCGGCGATGTGTTGGTCGGTATTCCCTCGAGTGGAATCCACTCCAACGGCTACTCGTTGGTTCGGAAGATCTGCGAAGGGCTTGATTTCTCCGCTGACCACGGCCTCAGCGCATCGCTTGGCGAAGTGTTGCTCACTCCGACCCGCATCTATGTCTCTGAGTGCCAGACCCTCATCAAGGACTTTGATGTTCGAAGCATGGTCCACATCACGGGCGGCGGCTTCCACGAGAACATCCCTCGAGGTCTGCCCGATGGAACCGGCGCTCAGCTTGATGCGGGCAGTTGGCCTGTGCCCCCCATATTTGAGTTCCTCAAGACCCGCGGTGGCCTCACTGATGCCGACGTAGAGAGCACCTTCAACGGGGGGCTCGGCATGATTGCAGTGCTTCCCGAGGATCAAGCCGAGGCCGCCTCAGCTGCGGTCGGCGGGCACATCGTTGGCCGCGTGGTGGCCGGCGGTGGGGTCGTGGTTCAGTGAGTGGGCGAATCGGTGTGTTGATCTCCGGGTCAGGCACAAACCTACAGGCGCTACTCGATGCTTTTGCCGAAGATGAGGCGGTCGATATTGCCGTCGTGATCTCGAACAAGGCCGATGCCTATGGACTCGAACGTGCGAGGAAGGCTGGTGTGTCTACTGTGGTGATTGACCACCGCGGAAAAAACCGGCGTGTCTTCGATGCCGAGCTGGTCCAGGCACTCCGGGCTCATCAAGTGGAGTGGGTGGCACTCGCTGGCTTCATGCGCATCATCACGCCGGTCTTTCTGGACGCATTCCCTGGACGGGTGGTCAACATCCATCCGTCGCTTTTGCCCGCCTTCCCTGGAATCAATGCCCAGCAGCAGGCCTTCGACGCCGGTGTAGAGGTGACTGGGGCGACCGTACACTTTGTCGATGCAGGTATGGATACTGGCCCGATCATTGCGCAGGGAACGGTCTGCCGCCATGAGGACGATTCGGCGAATGATCTCAAGGCACGAATATTGGAGATGGAGCACCGCCTCTTCCCCATGGTCATGCGAATGGCGGCCGAGGGGCGCCTGAAGCTGGTTGATGGTGAGCTCGTGGCCGACGTCCGGACGAACGAGTCACTTCGTCTCGGCGGTCAGTTGCCTGTGGCCTGATGATGCGAACGAACGCGCTCGATTGAGATGACACCCTTGATGCGCTCGGTGAGACGCATCAAGTTCTCAAGCTCGTTGACACCTGTGATGGAGACCTCCAGGATGATCTCGGCTTTGTTGTCTTCGAGCTGCTTGGCCTCCATTCTTGTGACGTTGATGCCGGTGGTCTTGCAGACCGCACCAATCTCCGCGAGCATGCCCATGGTATCGGTGCACACGATTCGTACTTCGCCCGTGTGGCGACCCCTCGCCTGGTTGTGCCATTGGACGGGGACTCGACGCTCTGGCTCTAAGGCCAGCAACTGCGGACATGTCGACAGGTGAACGGTGATGCCGCGCCCACGCGTGACAAATCCAGTGACGTTCTCACCGGGCACAGGGCGGCAGCACTGGGCGTAGGTGACCATCACATCCTCGACGCCATTGATGAGGACCGGGCTCTCCGTCTTTCTTCGGATCTTTTGGAACAGTTGGGTGATGGCACCGGCATCTTCGGTGGCCCTCGTGAAGGCCTCTTCGGGCAGGAGCTTCCTGGCGACTCGGTGGGCCGTCACACGCCCTTGCGCGATGGCCAGGTAGAGTTCGTCCTCCCGTCTGAAGCCGTTCTCTCGAGCCTCCGTCTTGATTTCGCCACCCTTGATGAGCTTCTTGAGGTTCCCGCCGTACTTCTGAAGCTCCGTTTCGAGCATGGTGAGGCCGATCTCTCGGCCCTTGTTGCGCTCATCTTCACGGATCTCTCGGCGAATCTTTGAGAGGGCTCGACCCGTCTTGGCGACCTCCAGCCAGTCTCGGCTTGGCCGCTGATCCTCTCGGGTAAGGATCTCCACAGTGTCGCCGCTCTTCAGCTGATACTTCAGCGGCACCATCCTGCCGTTCACCTTGATGCCAGTACAGCGGTTGCCCACCTCGGTATGGATGGCGTAGGCGAAGTCGAGGGCGGTGGCACCGAGGGGGAAGAACTTCACGTCACCGCGGGGCGTGAATGCGAATGCTTCAGTTGCGAAGAGATCGACCTTCACCGTTTCAAGGAATTCTGCCGGATCCTCCACCTCTCGGGCCGCCTCGAAGAGCTCCCGCAGCTTGATGACCTTCTGGACATCTTCTCGAGAGAGTGCGAGGTGACCTTCCTTGTAGCGCCAGTGTGCAGCAATTCCGTTCTCAGCCACCTCGTGCATGTGGTGGGTGCGGATCTGGATCTCGATCTGGCGGTTGTTTGGCCCAATCACCACCGTGTGTAGGGACTGGTAGCCATTGGACTTGGGATGGGCGATGTAGTCCTTCAGCTTGTCGGGAAAGTGACGATACTTGGCATGGATGAGGCCCAGCGCCGTGTAGCAGGCGCCCAAGTCCTCCACGAAGATTCGGAAGGCGAGGAGATCATGAACCTGCTCGAACTCGAGGTTCTGGGCCAGCATCTTTCTGTAGACGCTGAAGAGGTGCTTGGAGCGACCCTTGATTTCAACCTTGAGGCCTTTGTCCTTCAACTCTGTTGTCAGCAGGTCGCAACTCTCGCTGATGTAGCCGTCGCGATCCTCGGCGCCCTCGTTGAGCTTACGCGTCAGTTCGGAGTAGACGTCATCGTGTAGGTACTGGAAGCAGAGGTCTTCGAGCTCTTGCTTGACCTTCGAGAGGCCCAGTCGGTTGGCGATGGGGGCAAAGATGTCGAGCGTCTCTTGGCTGATCGCCTTCTGACGGTCGGAGCGCATGTGCTGCATCGTTCGCATGTTGTGCAGGCGGTCTGCGAGCTTGACCAGTATGACGCGGACGTCCTTGGCCATCGCGAGGACCATCTTCCGAAAGTTCTCAGCTTGAGCTTCTTCCTTCGAACGGAACTCCAGCTTTCCGATCTTCGTGACGCCATCGACCAGCTCTGCGACCTCATCCCCGAAGAGATCAAGGAGGTCGTTCTGTGTGACCAGGCAGTCCTCCATGGTGTCGTGCAGGAGTCCTGTCGCGATGGTGTCGACGTCCATCTTCCAGTCAGACAGAATGCCCGCAACGGCGAGGGGGTGGGTGAGGTAGGGCTCTCCGCTTTTTCGCACTTGTCCAGCGTGGGCCTTTGCGCTGAAGACATAGGCCCGCATGATGACGTCGAGGTCGGCATTGGTTGCGTAGTTGCCGACCGTATCGAGAATGTCATTGAGTCTCATCTGGACTCAGCCCCTCCGTCGTCGTCAGGGTAGCACCGAACGGGTGTGAGGTGCAGACAGACCTCTGCAATTCTGAGTGGATCAGAGTCGAATTCTGTCCGGTAGTTAGTCGGTGAACCGCTTGATCAGCGCAGGGTGGCGGCTTGAGCGAGTCAGTTCCGCGACGAGGACCGCTTGGAATTGGTGGTGGGCACTCGCTAAATCGTCGTTCACCACGAGGTGGTTGAAGTGGCCGCACTCGGAGAGTTGCAGATGAGCCTCGCGCATTCTTCGCGCGATCACTTGGTCGTCATCGGTACCACGGGCCGAGAGACGAGCACGGAGCGCGTCCATGGATGGGGGCAGGATGAATACGCTCAGGTGTTCGACGCCGCTCGCTCGGACTTGGGCTGCGCCTTGGGTGTCGATGTCCAGCAGGATGCTCCGGCCAGCGGCACGCGCGGCTTCGACCGGTGCACGCAGGGTGCCGTAGCAGTTCCCGTAGACCTCAGCCCACTCCAAGAACTCGCCGGCGTCGACCTTCGACATGAAGGTCTCGCGGTCTAAGAAGTGGTAGTCAACACCGTCTTGCTCACCATCGCGAATGGGACGGGTGGTCGCACTCACGCTGAAGGTGATCCCGGGAATTGCGGTCAAGGCGGCCTGCACCAAGGTGGTCTTCCCTGTGCCGCTGGCGCCGGTCACCACAAAAAGGGCACCGGTCTCGGGGTCAGTCCAGGATCGAGTGTTCAAGCTCACGACAACTCCAGATGAGGCCGGCTAACCGATTCCTCCGACTTTGCAGACAGGCCGGAGCGCGCAAGGCTCACAGATGGACTTGATTCGTCGTCCCTTGCACGCACCTGAGATGCCGAGGTGTGCAAGGGCGAAGTCGAATCGGACGGGATCTTGGGGATCGATCCGTCCCAGATTTTGGGTGATCTCGAGCGCGGTGCGCCAGCTCCCGTCGTTGCGCTGGGTCAGTCCCAGGAGCTTTGCCACCTTGTGTACGTGGGTGTCGAGGGGAATGATCAGCTGGCTGGGGGAGGCGCTCCACATGGCCAGATCGGGCGCTGAAGAGCGTGTCATCCATCGGGCGAGCATGCACAAGCGCTTGCAGGCCGAGCCGGTCTTCGGGTGAGGCAGCAGGTGTCGAAAACCCCGAGGAAGGGCCTCGAATCCATGCTCGCTGGGCTCCAAGGCCAGCGCTCGAAGGGTGTCCACGAGCTGTTCAAGGCCTGGCCCGACGTCTTGATCGCTGGATTGAATTGCCTCCGCCATGAAACCAGCGAGGCTGCCGTGTTTGGCACGAAAGCGACCAATGGTGCGCACGAGACGCTGCAGGTCCGGTCCCCGGACCCAGCGGTAGAAGAGCGGCTCCAGCCCCGGATCATCGGCGGTGAGCGCGGCTGTGGTCCAGGCTGCAGGACCACCGGCAGCGTCGGCCAAGACGAAGAGTGCGTCGAGCGTACCGGCGAAGGAGGCAACGCGTCCAAAAGCCAGGCACGCGGCAATGATGGCGGCAACCTCGCGATCGTCGCTCGAGGTGTAGCGGTGCACATAGTCGATAGGATCGGGTCCTGAAGGCGGGGATGCAGCCAGGGCCTCGAGGTGTGGGCGCAGGCGATCAGCACGTGCCCGAGAGATCCGGGTCGCGGTCGGCACGCGCTACTCGACGTTCGCGGCCTGCTCCCGCATCCGCTCGAGCACGCTCTTCATCTCGACCACACGGTTAGCCACCGGTGTCTCTGCAGCCTTCGAGCCGATCGTATTGATCTCTCTGTTGAGCTCTTGCAGCAAGAAGTCGAGCTTGCGCCCGATGGGCTCGTTTGTCGCGAGCGCTTCTGCAAACTGGGTACAGTGACTCGAGATCCGGGCGAGCTCCTCAGAGACATCGGCCTTGTCCGCGAGAAGTGCGGCCTCCTGGACCAGCCGTCCAGGTTCGATGCGATCCTCGAGGACGCGCGTGATTCGCTCTTCGATGCGTGCATGCAGGCGCTCGACAATTCCCTCAGCGTGGGCTGCGACTTCAGCACGAAGCTCTTGAACCTTCATCAGGTACTCGTCGAGGTCTCGGTGTAGCGCTCGACCTTCCTGTGATCGCATGAGTTCCAGTTCATCCGCGGCGAGCATGAGCGCGGTGGACACCAGCTCCCATTCTGCAAGGGGATCGGTCTCCTTCTCGGCGATCACGAGGACTCCAGGTTGCTCAAGGATCCAGCTTGTCGGGATGGTCTCTTCGTCTCGAGCGAGCCGTTTGGAGACTTCTTGTGCCGCATGTAGATAGTGCTCCGCGAGGAGGGGATCGGCGCGAACCGTTTGCTCGGTTCCAATCACCTCGCGCCGAACAAATACGTCGATGCGTCCGCGGTTGAAGCGATCTTTGAGGGCCTTCTGGATGCGTGGCTCCACCACGCCGTAGATACGTGGAAGGCGAACCTGTACATCGCGGTAGCGATTGTTCACGCTCTTCATCTCGACGATGACGGTGATGCTCCCATTGGATGCCTCACCACGGCCAAATCCGGTCATTGAGTTCATGAAGAGTGCCTAACCGGTGACGCCGATTACCTCGACCTGGAACGCCAGGAGTCGATTGGCTTGTGTCCGTGTGAGCCCCCAGGCGCTCGCCAGCGGACGCTCTGGTTGGTCCATCCAGGATCGCGGCAGAGGGATGCTTCGGACGTCTTTTGGATACAGGTCGAGTCGGGATCCCCGCTCCATGCGGAGGAGCCCATCCACGAGCGGGTCGGTGATGAGCCGGTGGAGGAGTTCCGGAGTGATCTGTGGTTTGTCAGGACGCACAACGGTCAGTGTGTGGCCTGCATACAGGCCGCCTCGATCGACCCAGGCACGAATGGGTCCACGACCACGAAGACGCTGAACCAAGACCTTCGGCGCCTCGAAGAGTTCAGGAGACTTGGCTCGATGCATCTGCTCGGGCCGGTAGTCCAGCCAGCGTGTGCGATTGACAGCCATGTCCTTTGCGTCAACGTAGGGCACCCGATCTGGAGTGGGGGTGGCATGAAGCAGTCTCGCTTTCCCCCCGCCGGGGCCGTGGCTGACGACCCCGGTGTCGATCGTGGCGACATCGCCCAATGGAATAGACGCTCGTCGTACCTGCCGCAGGATGTCCGGATCACCGGGCTGGAGCATGGGCTGGAGTGGGATCGCATCCATGCTCAGGAGCTCTTCGGCTGGCAGACCGTGGTTTGGGAGAGGAGCGGGCCCTTCTCCCGTGTGCATGGCGATGCAGACGACGCTCACCTGCGCGCCTGGGAACGCCATGTTCGGGCTCAGGTGGGTGATTCGGTGAGACTTGAGCCAGCGCGCCCTCAGCGGCAGCGCATAAGGCTGGACCATCATCGGGGCAGGCAGCACGAGCCCGACTCCTCCCCCTGGACGAACCCGCTCAACAGAAATGGCTGCAAAGGGCACGGCCAGATCAAATCGTCCACTCAGCCAAGGAAGCCGGTTGCGGAGTGCATCTCTGAGGGACTTTTCCTGACGCTCGGGTGGCACAAAGGGTGGATTGCCGACGAGCAGATCTGTCTCCCCGTCGGCACTGAAGCCGTTGTCGACGTGCACCTCCGCGGTCGGGACAGCAACCTGGGCGACCGCAGCGGCCACAGGGTCGAGCTCTACTCCCCTGATGTGCGCGATGTCGTGCTCAGCGAGGGCCACCAAGAATGTCCCCGTTCCCGCCGCAGGGTCCATCGCTGTATGCACCGGTCGGGTTGCTGCCTCGAGTGCGTGGCGAACGACCGCCCGTGCCATGTCTCTGGGGGTGTCGTAGGCCCCTCTGCGTTGTCTTCCCCGTCGATCAAACCGGGGGAAGGGAGCCCCTGCTGAAACTGTGGCTATGGCGGCGGCGTGCCCCGGACGGGTCATGCGCAGCGTGTCTGTGAGGCCCAGATCGTGAGGGGCAGGCACCCACTCTGCACGGGCCAGCGCTCCCGCGTGAGTGACGACCGCCCAGGGGTCTCCGGCAAGCGCCTCGGCAGCTTTCGTCACCACCTCGACGGTCGTGTCACCTCTGGCGGCAGACTCGAGGGCGGCGCGCAGTGCTTCACGCATTGTTCGCCTCCAGGAAGATGGCCTCAAGTTCGGTGGCCCGCTGGTGCCAACTGCGGTGGAAGGGTGAGCGCGCGGGTGCCTTCCAGGCTTCATGGACGGCCTCCCGGATCCCATCGATGTGGCCGGGCTTGAATCGGTGCATGGTGATCCCGCTCAGGCGAATGATTTCATCGGTTGCCGCAGTCTGTGCGGTCACGATGGGTCGAGTGGTCCCAAGGTAATCCCAGAGCTTGAGCGGGCTGGTGAGTTGATGGCTGAATCGGTTGTCACCCAGAGGGGCGACCAGGACTCGCGCTCGGGACACCAGTTGATCGATCTCTCCATGAGGGATCGGACCATCGATACTGATGTGATCGGAGACCCTCGGTGAAGACTCCGCACCGACCCACTTGACCGGGTAGGGGAGCTCGTTCATGGCCTCGAGCATGGCGTCGACACCCTTGAATGCGCGGAGGGTACCGAGGACGAGCACGTGGTCATCGGTTGGAGCGGTCCCCGTGCAGTGGACGTGTGACGCGTTGTGGCAGACGTGGGTGGGCAGTGAGGGCGCGTGCGTGTCCACCCAAGCACGGAGGGTCCCACCGCAGTTGGCAACGAGCGCATCTGAGACCGCGAGACAACGCGCCTCCACATCCTTCGCCCTGGCATCTTCTTCTCCGCTGTCGAGTTCATGGGTCTCGAGGACGATGGTGTGGGCGCCCTTGCCCAGCCGATCAACCGCCGACAGGAGGCGGCGCTTGTCTCTTGCGAGGACCACACCAGGGGCCCCCACCCACCAACGCTTCAGGCGCCGCCTGAACCAGAGTCCCGCTAAGCCGGGATGGCTGAACGGTGAGATCTGAACATCCAGCGTGGGTGTGGGCGGGAGTCCCATTTGCATCCAGAGCTCTGCTGGTTGATGCCCTCGGTCGGCCAGTACAGTCACGTGATGCCCCAGGACGGCAAGGGCATGGCAGGTGCGGAAGACCTGGATGGCTTGGGCTCGGGTCGATGGGAGACGTGGCCTGTACAGATGTAAGATCCTCACAGAAGTCCCCTCATCAGGGTGGAGACTGCGAGGTCCGGGCCGTGGTGGGTCTTCAGCCAAGCCTGAGCGCGCATGCCCTGTGCTTCATCGTCCAGCCAAGCGTTGATGACCCCACCGTCCGGTTGGTCAGGATCCACGAGGAGTAGTCCGGGTCCAAGGGCTTCTCGAACGCCTCCCGTGTCACAACCGATCGATGGGACTCCGACGCTCGCTGCCTCCAGCATGCACAGTCCCAGACCCTCTGCACCCAATCCGGCAGAGTTGGTTCTTGGTGTGAGGATGAGTGCTCGAGCTGAGCGAATCAGGGCCATGGTCTCAGCGCGCGAAATCTCCCCATGAGCCATCCCGTTGGGTGGCTGGGTTGAGCGCCCAATTAGTGTGATGGGTCTCCCGGTCGCCGCTGCAATGTTGATCGCTCGGTCGATGCCCTTACGCTCGCTATCGCGAGCCACACAGACGAGGTGCTCACCACGCTCAGGAGCAATTCCAGCATCGGTTTCAAGGGGCATCGGCAGGGGGGTCACCCGCTGACATGCGGGGACGAGTCGCTCGAGCTCACTGGCCAAAAACTTCGACACAGGGAACCATGCATATGCGGTCTGAGCAAGTGCCTTCAGGGACGGCGGGGCATCCTCGAGACAGGTGATCTCAGACCCATGAACAGCGACCGCCAGTCTGGGGATGGCGGGCAGATGGGCTGCCAGTGGCCATGTCGCGCAGATGACATGATCGTAGTGATTCATCTTGCCCAGCAGTGCCCAGCGCATCCACCATCCACCCCACCTGGCCCAAGAACGCCCCCGTACCCGCTGGACGGTGAAGGGGAGGGCAGTGTCGTGTGTTCGCGTGTCTCCGGTGTACTTGGCGTAGACCGTCACGGTATGCCCCGCTCGATGGAGCGCCGTGGCCATGTCTTTGGTCCAAGCGCTGACCCCACCGATGAAGTCCGGAGGAAAGTCCAAGGTCAGCAGTGCGATCTTCACCTGGCCTCCGAGAGATGAGCCAGTACGGTGTCGACGGTCGTCTGATTCATGCAGGGCGTCCCGCCGATGTGGCACGCCCGTTCGCCATGCCTTGAGCACGGACGGCAGTTCATGGCGTGCTCAATGGCGACGCCACCATGCGTCCAGAATCCGTCGACTGACGTGGTCGGGCCAAACAGGCCAAAGGTTCTGACTCCGCTCGCTGCAGCAAGGTGAGTGAGTCCCGTGTCGCCTCCGACCGCGGCGCATCCTTCCTGTATGGCCGACAGTGTCTTCGAGAACCCAGCCTCAGCGACCACAGATGCGCTCGGACCGATCTCCGCAGCCATTGCATCTAAAGCCTCAGCATCTGCTGGACCTCCCAACAGCGTCACGGCGCCTTCCCACCGCTGAGCCAGGCGGACGTATCGCTCGGCTGGCCAAGTTTTGGTTGCATGGGCAGCAAAGGGAACCAGGAGCAATGCTTCTCCACTGGCCTCTGGCATCCAGGGTGCCTCAGCGGGTGTGACCTCGGCTGCCTCGGCGTAGCGCTCGATCACAGCCGGTGCTGGGCTGACCTTGAGGAGTGGGCGAGCCCTACGCTTGATGTCATGACGCTTTACTCGCCGAAGCGTGCCCGACCGAAAGGCTGTCGCCCAGCGGGAGCGGGGTGAGCAATGCAGATCGATGATGCGGTCAAAGCCCGCTGTGGCCTCTCGACCATCTCTCTCCCATGACCACACCTTGGTCACTCCAGGCAGCGCCTCAGCGAGTTCAGTGTAGCGCTCCAGCGTGAGATACTCGACCTCACCGAGTGCGGCTGTGACGGCGCCGCTCAGGACAATGTCGCCGAGCGAAGAGAAGCGGATGACCAACGTCCTCACAGGACCGCCAATACGTCGTCGACGGAGACATTGAGGCACGGAGGGGCATTGTGACCGAGCAAGCATCGCTTCTTGTAGCAGGGAGCGCAGGGGTGTCCGACTGTGGTGTGTACGGTGCAGCCGAGTGGCCCGGTCTTCTCTGGTGAGGTTGAGCCAAAGATGACGTTCAGGGTCGACGCTTCAAGACCCGCCGCGACTCTGGCTGCCTGAGCCAGGTGAGCGAGTCCCGAGTCATTTCCCACCACCGCCGCTGCTTGGGTGGCGACCGCGGCAAACTCACCCACGGGCAGTGGGGGAAGGCAGGGGTGGGGACCAGCGATATCGGCGAGGCTCGCACACTCTCCCGGGCCTGCAGCAAAGACTGCGCGTCCCTGCAACCGATCCGCAAGCTCGCGGTAGTGCGGCCAGCCTACGGTCGCTTGGCTTCGACTCAGGGGCAAGAGGAGCACGGAGTCATCGGGCAGTCTGGGGGCGCTATCTTCCTCCTGTGGTGTGGCCTTGAACAGTGGGCCGCGGGTAATCGTAGCGCCGACGGCCTCGGCCAGGTCTCGGTAGGTCCGAATGCGATGGCCATCCACCTGCTCGACTGAATCCGTCAACAACCACCGCCGCCAGTCTCCGGGGTGTCCAATCCGCTTAGGGATGTGTCGGTGCGACCAGGCAGCAGAGAAGCTGGGCTTCATCAACACGCCGATATCGGCAGGGTGATCGGGATCGTTCTTGAGGCCATACAGTCGGGATGCCCACGCCGGCCCGCTGACCACTGTTGGTCCGAGCTGGGCAATGGCTGCCACTGCCGGGATGGCCATGACTCCATCGCCCAGGTGGTCGGGTACGCGTATCAGATAGGACGCCATGCCCTGGGCTTATCGGGTGGGGATGTCTACCGCTTTTTCTTGCGGTTCTTCTTCCGTGCCTTGCGCTCTGCACGACGCTTCTTGGCCAGTGCAATGCGCTCTTCCTTACTCATGTCGTTGTCTTCGGCCCCACCAAACATGCCTCCCATGCCTCCCATGCCACCGAGCGAGGGGGGCATCATGCCTGGGGGCATTCCGCCTGGGGGCATTCCGCCCATGTTCTTCATCTGCCGCCTCTGTGCGCGACCCCCGGGCATGCCGGGCATGCCTGCGAAGGCACCAGAATTTCCGAGATTGCCCATCATCTTGCGCATCTCGTTGAAGCGCTCGTAGAGGTCGCGTACATCTTGAAGCGGGCGGCCAGAGCCTCGCGAGATGCGCTCCATACGAGAGTCGTTCACCACATCGGGGTTGTTTCGCTCGGTCTTGGTCATCGACTGGATGATGGCCTCAACCTTCTTGAACTCCCGGTCATCGAGCGCTTCAGGGGGGAGCTGACTCATCAGATCACCCATCCCAGGAAGCTTCTCCATGATCGAGCGCATGCTGCCCATCTTGCGGATCATATTGATCTGCTTGAGGAAGTCGTGGAACGAGAACTCCCCTCGGAGCATCTTGGCCGCGTCTTTTTCTGCGGTGTCCTTGTCGACGACCTTCTCGAAGTCGGACATGAGGCCGACAACATCGCCGAAGCCGAGGATGCGGTCAGCCAGGCCCTCTGGACGGAAGTCCTCGAGCTTGTCGAGGCCCTCGCCCATACCCAGGAACTTGATGGGCTTGCCTGTGACTTCCTTGATCGCGAGGGCCGCGCCGCCCCGTGCGTCACCATCCAGCTTGGTCAGCACGAATCCACTGAAGCTGAGGCGGCGATTGAACTCTGCCGCGGTTCGGACTGCGTCCTGACCGATCATCGCGTCGCACACGAACAAGATGTTGTTCGGGTTGGCCTCAGCCTTCACCTGCTCGAGTTCACCCATGAGCGTGTCGTCGATGGCCAGGCGGCCTGCAGTATCGATGATCACGACGTCGACCTCAGACGCCCGGGCCTTGGCCAGTGCGGTCTTCGTCAGCTCGACGGGCATCATTCCGGGGACACTGTGAACCGGTACATCAAGCTTTCGCCCCAGGGTCTGGAGCTGGTCGACCGCGGCCGGTCGGTAGACGTCGGCGGCCACCATCAACACAGACTTGCCGTCGCCCTTCAAGCGTCGGGCGATCTTTCCGGCTGTTGTGGTCTTTCCTGAGCCCTGTAGGCCGACCATCATGATGACTGCGGGGTGTCCAACCAAGTCAAGACTGGTGTCGACAGGTCCCATGAGCTCCACGAGCTCGTCGTGGCAGATCTTCACGAAGTGATCTGCTGGGGTGACCTTCATGCCCTTGGCAACGCCATGTCCTGTAGACGGCGCCTTCAGTGACACCACCTCACCCAGTGAGCGCTCACGGACGCGACCGAGGAATGTCCGAACAACGCCGAGCTCGACGTCAGCCTCCAGCAGGCTTCGTCGGACGTCCGTGAGGGCTTCCGAGATGTTGTCCTCGGTCAGCCGGGTCTTACCTGCCAGCTTCAGCTTGGCGGTCTTAAATCCTTGGGTCAGCGTCTCGAGCACTGCGCACTCCGTTCAGACCGGATGTCTAACAGCATTCAGTCGTTTTTCGAGCCCTCACGCATCCAGGTCAAGCTTGGGTCGAGTTTGAGCGCCTCTGCCCAGGCCTTCTCTGCAGCCTCTGCCTGCCCCAGAGATCCGAGAGAATTGGCTCGACCGGCATGATGCAGGCCGCACTCGGTATTGAAGCGCGTGGCTTGCTCATAAGCTGCAAGGGCGGCCTCATGTTGGCCCGACAGCTGTAGAGCATCGCCCCGTCCATGCCAGGCCCACGGCGCCTCTGGTGCACCGTTCAAGGCTTCCCCGAAGTGATGAAGCGCTTCACCGTACGCGCCGCTGGCGAAGGCGGCTTGCCCAAGCTGGATGTGATGTGAGGCTCGAACCAGCGGGCTGTCCGGTGGGCTGGTGCCGCCGCGACGATCTTTAGCCGCCAACTGGCTCAGAAGGGCTTCTGATGGACGGCCAAGAACGCGACCGAAAACATTGGCAGCCCTCAGGACAAGGCGCTCAAAGCTGGCGTATTTGGTGCTCACGACAGGGGTCCTAATCAGGTGACGGGTCCGACACCGTGGGGTCGCAATATTTCAGCCACGATAGAACGTATGATTTCGACGGTTGACTTCTCGGGATCGATACTTCAGAATCCCGATTCGAAGTGGATTTTTACCTGGGGGGGTAGGGAGGCACCATGGTGCTGAATTTTGCGTTGGCCGGTCGGTCACGTATTGATACCGCCTTCAACCGTCTCAGACACAACCCCGGCTACGCTGTGGGTATTGTCTTGGGGTCGGTGTTGGCTCTACAAATGGCCTTGGTATGGGGTCTTCTTCATACCTGGGCGGGGTGGCACCGGATGCGTGTACGCCTGCTTGACGAAGGGTTCATCGCCTTTGGGGAGGTGCTCGCTCCCGCGGGTGCGCTTCATGATTTTCGAGATGGGATCTGGCGAGGGCTCTGGCGGGTCCACGGCGGGTCTGTGGGGTTCCTCATCCTTCAGATGCCCATCATTGCGATCATCATGTTGCCCTGGCAAATTGCGATGGTTCTCTGTGACCCGGTTGCCAGCGCGTACGGCAGTCACCCGAACATGTCCGCATTCGTGGGGACTGGCATTCCGCTGTTCTTTGCGGTCTCTGGTGCAGCCATCATCCTCGCGCAGCACCTCATTGCATTCCGCATGTTGGGTCAGTTGACGCCGGACTTCAAGCTTGGGACGCTGTTTACAGTGACAGGGGAGAGCTGGCGCCGGACGCTTGACCACGGGCAGACTGTGGTGAGCTTGGCCATCTTGGCGGGGCTCGGTGCGGGAATCGGTGCGGCATTCGCGGGCATCAACACCTGGCTGGGTGATGCTGCAGACCTCACACGACCCAGCACCATCCAGGAATGGATCATGCTCGCTGTCTTGGTGTTGTTCGGCGGCCTCTTCATGGAAGCCATCGGTGCACTCTCGACAGAAGAGGATGCAGCAGTGGGAGCACCGGCAGAGCCGTACTCTTTCACTGCTTGGCTCGTGGGCTGGCTCCAGCTGGTTCTCGGCTGGTTGATGGGTCGCGGCCTCATGATCATCGCGGTTGTCGCTGTCTTTGGGCTCGGTCTCGCGGCCGTGGCGGAAGCCATCGATGGGGCGATGTGGAAGGACGGTTCTTGGGGAGGGCTCGGCTGGTTCATCGCTGCAGCACTCATCTTGCTTCATCTGCGTAAGTCTGGAGGTGAGTCATGAACGGGATTCGCGTATTCGCCGTGTACCTCGGTTTGGTTTGGTTCTTCTTGGGTCACGCCAGCTTCCTCGACAAGATGGATCGCGCAGAGCGTGAAGCCGAGTTGATGGAGCAAGCGGAACGAGACCTCGAGCTTCTGGAGGCCGAATGGACGCCTCGGATGTCAGAGGTCGAGGATGCCGTGACAGAGGTCAAGGCCAGGATTGCTGAGATCGCCGAAGAAGATGAGTTCAGTAGGCTCGAGGCCATGGCTGCCTTAGAACTCGCTGAGATGGCGCTCAAGGCTCGCCAAGAAGCCAAGGCTGCTGCACTGACGGCTGCTCAAAATCGCATTGAGCAACTCGAAGAGGAGGACCTGACGCTCATGGACTGGCTGCGTGCCATCGGTGCAACGCTGGTCGGTATCTTGCTGATTGCTTTTGCTTGGCGCGGTCCGCCGTTGGCCTGGGCCGATGTGATTCAGCAGAAGGTGGATGCCGTGGTGCCTCCATCACCGACGCCCGATGCAGCGCCTGCCGCGCCTGAGGCTTCGCCTCCGGTGGCCAGTGCTGATGAAGACGAGATCGAGCTGGATGTCGAAGATCCATCCGATGTCGGCTGACCGGAGTCACTGAGTCAAATGGGCCCCCGCTGTGGGGCCCATTTTTTTTAGGGGCGCAGGAAATCAGAGAGGGCGCTGTTGACCACGTCTGGGCGCTCCATGTGGGGCGCGTGCGCGGTGTCCTTGACCTCTATGAATTCTGCGCCAAGGTGATCGGCGAGTGTCTTCCCGACCTCCAAGGGAAATACCTTGTCGTGGGTACCCCAGATCACCATCGTTCCTTGATAGGTCGCCAGCTCCATGGACTGGTAGCGATCTCGGTCGTCCTCGAGATCTTTAAGCAACGCTGTCTTTTCGTCTGGATGGTCGCTGAAGACTTGTCGATGGATGTCCTTGAGGAGGGGCTCTGGTATCGGTGGTGGGGCGTGGTAAGCGAGCTCGATCAGGGTTCGAACGGCCTCCGGAGTCTTGGGCACGAAGATGTCTTCGGGTGCATCCACATCGAATCGCTTGAGCATTGCCGCCTGGTCGCCCGCATCGAAAAACGGTCCAGGCGAGTCGAGTATGGCGAGCTTGCGCTGGCGCTCAGGCACCATGCTGCCGTATCGCAGTGCGACAAAGCCACCGTACGAGATTCCGACCACGTCCACCTGCTCTCCAGGGCTCACGTGGTGGTCCACCAGGGCTTGAATGGCCTCAGCCTGAGTGTCGAGGCTGGGTGTTGCGCTCGATGAACTCTCGCCGAACCACAGAAGGTCAGGGACGATGACCCGATGGTCTCTCGCGAGGTGTCGAGCCTGTGGCCACCAGGTCGCAAGCCCATCGGCACCAAATCCATGGATCAGCACGACAGTGGGACCGGAACCGCCAGTCCAGTGAAACACTTGATGGTCGCCGAGCCTGAGGGACTCCGACTCGAATCCACTCCACTCTGCCTGAGTTGTCCGCAGAGATTGCCCGGTCTTGACTGCACTGCATCCTGCGAGGCAGAGCATGAGTAGCAGGGGTCGCACCATCAGTTTGCTCCGCTGACGCCGCTGTTGAAGACCTCCCATGTGGCCATATCTTGAACCCAGACGACGACGTCGAGATCAGAGAAATCTTCGACGGTGTGTGCTCGCTCGTGGTCGACGGGTTCAGCCATGGTGGTGTCTGCATCGTATTCACCCTCGAAGACGTAGGTGAAGCGCTTGGAGAAGGGTGTGCCCGCCGCCAGGTCGTCGATCGCCGTGCCGTCCCCATCGGGAACGAACTTCTTGAACACAGCCTTGAACTCCGTCTGACCGTTAGAGCCGATGTTGTTCTCGGTGGTGTTTTCTTTCACCGCTACGAACAAACGCAGGTCTTCGCCCGATATGTCCTGTGTCGGCCACAAGTCGACATCAATGGTGATCGCTTGCTTTGTCGTGCTGGTGCTGACATTGATGGCCAGGAAAGCCGGCTCATCTGCCAGGATCTCGAAGTCATCCACCGCGTAGGCTTCGCCGTCGTCCATTTCGTTGGGGTGGAACTCGTTGCGTCCATCCGCCACCACCCAGGGAATGCTGTAGCTGCTCTCACCTGGGAGGTAGAGCATCCGGCGGGCGACGGCCTCAGGTGTGATGTACGGGTCGGAACCAAGCTGGTACTTGAGAATCGCATAAGCCCCGCCCTGGCCTGCGAGCGCGGCGGACATGTTCTCGGCGGCTGGGGCGCATGGGCCACAGTTGCTTCCCGAGAACGCCTCATGGAGCACCACTCGAGTCACGGGTTCACCGACCGGTGGTGGCGCCTCATTGATGTCCCCAGGGCTGGGTGGGCCAGATCCCAAATCTCCGTCGGTCCCCGCGCAGGCCAAAATCATCCACAGTGCAAACATGTGCCCTCCTGTGGTCTCAAACTACCAGAAGTACACTCAGCGGACCGGGTGGTCGAATGGAGAGTCGCTTGGCTGGGCGGTCTCACCGGGTGTTGGATGGTCGAACACATCCGCCACGTCTCTGGCTGCTGGCCCGGGTCGTGGCGCGCCAATGTGAACGCCCTCGAATTGAAACCGATCCTTCAGGCCGCGTCGGCAGACCCCCACGAGCAGCCTTCTGGTCAACGGGACAATCAGACTCAGACCAAACACGTCGGTCATGACACCGGGGGTCACCAGCAAGATCCCGCCGACCAGCACCATGAGGCCCTCTACCAGCTTGTCAGCGGGTGACTCTCCGTTCGCAGCAGCCTCCTGAATTTGGTGCAGCACACCGAGGCCCTCTCGTTTGGCCAGGTGCGCCCCGATGATGCCCGTAATGATCACAAGGTAGATCGTCTCGAGACCTCCGATTCGGTCGGCAATCTCAAACAACAGGTAGAGCTCTGCAGTGGGCACCACAGTGAACAGGAACACCAGTTTCAGCACGACTTCTCCTCTTGTTTCGCGCGCTCCCAGAGCGCATCAAGCCAATCGGGATCGGAAGAACCGGTGAGCGCCACACCGTCTTCCTTGGCGAGCCGCTCCAGTGTCGCGAAGCGAGAGGCGAAGCGGTCATTGGCGCGTCTGAGGGCGGCCTCAGGTGGTGTGTCCAGGTGTCGTCCGAGGCTGGCCAGGCTCATCAGTACGTCACCAAGTTCGTGCTCAATGGCTGAGGGGTCCGCAGCCTCGATCGCCTCTCGGAGTTCCCCGATCTCCTCAGAGACTTTGTCCATGACCTGTGCAACCTCAGTCCAGTCGAAGCCCACAGATGCGGCCTTCTCTCCTTGGCGATGCGCGCGCAGCAGTGCAGGAAGCGACCGCGGGACGCCAGCAAGCCGGGACCGTCCTTCGGTCTGTTTTCGAGCCTCCCAGGCTGCAATGCCGCCAGGGTTTGCGTCATCTGCGCCATCTCCGAAGACATGGGGATGTCGCTTCATCATCTTGTTTGTGATCCGCTGCGCCACAGAGTCCAGGGTCAAACGTCCGGCATCTGCGCCAATCTGTGTGATCAGCAAGAGCACGAAAAGTGCATCGCCAAGCTCGCCCTCCAGGCCGTCCACACCCGCGTCATGCTCCATGGCGTCGAGCAGTTCGTAGACCTCTTCGAGCAGGTAGGGGCGCATGCTCTGGAGGGTCTGTTCTCTGTCCCAGGGGCAGCCATCTGGGCCCCTCAGGCGAGCAACGATTTCGACCAGTTCAAGAAGAGGTGGGCGATTTTGGCTCATGGGTGGTTACAATCGGGTCGGAAGGGCTTGTGAGCACCGAGCATTTCGGCAAATACCAGCTGCTTGAGAAGATCGCGACGGGCGGTATGGCCGAGGTCTATCGCGCCCGAGCCTTTGGTATGGCAGGCTTCGAGAAGATTCTCGTCATCAAGCGCGTGCTCGACCACATGGCGAAAGACCAAGAGTTCGTCGAGATGTTCATCGACGAGGCACGGATTGCGGTGCGTCTCCAGCACGTGAACATCGTGCAGGTCTTTGACCTCGGAGAGGTAGACGGTCACTACTTCATGGCCATGGAGTATGTCCACGGTCTCGATCTTTCACGCCTCCTGACTCGGTCCAAGAACCTCGGGCCGTTCCCGATACCTCTGGCCCTGTTTGTCGCCGGAGAGATGCTCAAGGCGCTTCAATTTGCACATCAGCAGGTGGATGACCAGGGTCGTTCGATGCAGATCGTACACTGCGACGTCAGTCCGCAGAACGTCCTGATTTCGTACGCGGGTGAGGTCAAGATTCTCGACTTCGGCATTGCCAGGGCAGCATTCCAGGCGGACACCAAGCATCGTATCGTCCGGGGGAAGTACGCCTACATGAGCCCAGAGCAGGTGGAGGGTAAGACCCTCGATGGGCGCTCCGATATGTTCAGCCTCGGCATCGTCCTGTACGAGATGTTGACGGGTCGGCGGCTGTTCAAGATGAAGAACCGCGACGAAACCTTGGCGAGAGTTCGGCGAGCTGAGGTCCCGTCCCCGAGGGCATATCGACCCGAAATCTCCGAAGAGCTGGAAGGCTTTCTTCTGAAGGCGCTGGCTCGGAATCGGGACGATCGCTTTGAGGACGGACAGCAGATGTATGCTGCGCTGACGAGGCTCATGGTTCGAGAGGGGCACCGTGCGACGAACAATGATCTCGCTGCCTTCCTCAAGGAAGTGATCGAAGCGGCGGTTGCTGCGGCACGGGGCGGGAATCAGCCTCAGCGCAGTGCACCGGGTCGTGTGCTTCCTCCCAGCGCTGTGGTCTGCATGGCTGTGGAGGCCGCACCACCGCCGCGATCCATCGCTGCACCACGAAGTACGTTGGCTGCGCTCGGTGAGGGCTGGGCAGAGCTCATCAGCGCGGGTGGTGGTGAGCTCTGGGAGAACGCGGACGGGTCCATGCTCGTGGTCTGGGTGGCTGGAGGTGGATTCCGGGATGCGATTGCACGGGCCGTGAGCACCAGCCAGAAGCTTCAATGGGCCGCCACCGACGCGGGTTACCGACTGAGCGTTGGAATTGCACCCGGGGTGGTTCGCATCCAGCCTGATACCAAGCGTCCGGCTGCAGGGTGGGAGCTCACCGGGCCGTTTTACTTGGCGCGATGGCTCATGAACTTCTCCGCACACAGGGGGTGCACACTCCTCACAGAGGTCGCAGCCCGGCACGTGGAAGGTCGGACACAGCTGTTGGGACGAATACCAATTCAGGGCAGTCGGTTCATCAACCTCTATGAGATGAGTTGATGATGGAACCCACCACTGTAGTGACCGGACTGTGTATGGGGCTCGCGCTCGCGGCCACCTGTGGTCTTCGCGCGTTCCTTCCGCTGTTCGTGGTGAGTCTACTCAGTCACCTTGGCCACATCGAGCTCTCTGAGGGCTTCGAGTGGATGTCCAGCACGATCGCTGTGCTGGGACTTGGTGCCGCCGTTCTCATCGAGCTACTCGCTGATAAGGTGCCGGTCGTCGACCATGTGCTGGATACGGTCGCCATTTTCATAAAGCCAGTGGCCGCAATGATCGCGGCTGCGAGCGTCATGACTGAGCTCGATCCGTTGCTCAGCACCGTGGTGGGTCTGGTCCTGGGCGGGACGATGGCTCAGGGCGTCCACCTCGTGAAAGCCAAGTTGAGGCTCATGAGCTCGGCACTGACAGCGACGGTTGCCAACCCATTCCTGAGCATCGTCGAGGATGTGCTGGCCTTGATCGCAACAGTGATGGCGTTCCTGCTGCCAGTGCTGCTCTTCATCACCGCCTGTGGACTGAGTATTTGGGGATTCAGAACGTGGTACAGACGTCGAAAACAGTCACCGGAGAGCGGATAGCGACCCAGTGTCTGTGGTAGGATTTGGCCATCTGACAGGAGGACCGAATGCGTTGGTCTTGGATGCTTTGTTTTACGCTGCTGTCCGCGAGTTGCGGCAAAGACGCGGTCACTGAGGACGAAGGCTCTGATGTCTCGGGACCCTCTGACGACGATGACATGGACCTCGACGGCTGGACCGTTGGTGACGGGGACTGTGATGACACATCGGGCTCGATTAACCCCGGTGCTGAAGACATCTGCGACGGAAAAGACAACAACTGCGATGGCGAAATCGATGAGAGTGGAAGCAATACCTTCTACATCGACTACGACGGGGATGGGTTCGGGACGGATACCGAGTACTTCACTATCAGCGATTGCGATGCGCCATCGGGCTATGTCTCGAATGCCGATGACTGTGACGATACCGACCCATCGGTCCATCCGTCGGCGACCGAGGTCTGTGACGAAAAGGACAACAACTGCGATGGCGTCACAGACGAGGGCCTGCGGTCAACTCAGTATCGAGACGCCGATGGGGATGGATTTGGTGATCCTGCCATCGCTGAAGAGCGCTGCGGTACCACAGAAGGCTACGCACCATTCGCAGATGACTGCGACGACAGCGACGCCTCGGTGAACCCCGCTGCGTTGGAAGTCTGTGACGGCATCGATAACAACTGTCGCGAGGGCATCGATGAGGGCATGGGTGGCCTGTTGTTCATGGACTCAGATGGCGATGGCTATGGCGATCCAGGTCTACCGGTTGATGCCTGCGAGGAAGTCGTCGGGGCCGTAGACAACGACCTCGACTGTAACGACCGAGACGCCGAGATTTCGCCAGATGCCACCGAGATTTGTGATGGCATTGACAATGACTGCGACGGTGGCACGGATGACTCGGTCGAATCAACCATGTACCCGGACTATGACGGCGATGGCTTTGGTTCATCCACCTTTGGGGTCACCACCGACAGCTGTTCGTTGAGCCCAGGCTACGTGTTTGATGGCACCGACTGTAATGATTTCGATGCAGCCATCTACCCAACCGCTGTGGAGCTGTGCGATGGCATCGACAACAACTGCAACTTGTTGATTGATGAAGCCTCGGATGACCCGATCTATGACGATGCGGATGGTGATGGCTTCGGAGACCCGTCCACAGGGATCATTATCTCTGCATGTGACGGTGACGTCGGCGGCATGGTGACGGACGGCACAGATTGCGATGACAGCGATCCCACCATCTACCCAGGAGCCGAAGAGGACGTCTGCGACGGCCTTGATAATGACTGTGATTTCGAGATCGATGAGGGCGCGATCCTTGGATTCGCCGATGCAGACGGTGATGGCTACGGTGATCCGGACACTGCGGTCTCCGCGTGTGTTCCAGGAAGCGTCGTGGATGGCACCGACTGTGACGACACCGAAGCGAGCGCCTACCCTGGCGCTCCTGAGATCTGTGACGACATCGACAATGACTGCGACCTTGAGATCGACGAAGAGGAGGAGTGTCTCTACACCTGCGGGGATTCGGTCCTCGACGAGGGAGAAGAGCGTGATCCTCCATCGAGTCCATTCTCAACAGTCGAAGTGGATCCGCTCACATGTCGCTGGGACTTCAGCGAAGTGGAGCAACTCTTCTGCGGTAGCGGTTGCAGCTGGGCCGGCGGGTTCGGTTGTGACTCGGCCGATGCGGATGTGTTCTGTAAGCTCCGGACCGGAAACCCTGACTCGGTGGCCGACAGCTACACCATCACCACCACGCTCAGCGCTCCGGGCTTCCCGTGCCCCAGCGGATACCCGACGGTCTACACGGACCGAGGTGTCGACGATACGGTGTACTACACAGACCTCAATCTCCTCACGACCCACGGTGTGGGAGAGGTGATCACCAACCCCGTCTGTACAGACCCGTGATCTGGAACTGCACGAAGCCATGATCGTGGGTTAGCCCTGTCGTCCAACAGGAGAGCCCCATGGCACGTGCACGCGGATACAGCCCATTTGAAACCAGCCCTGAGCAGGACACTCTGCTCGACAAGATCGTCGGTCACGCCGAAGCAACAGGCGGCGAGGGGGTCGGCGTGTTTGATCTGGACGGCTGTCTCTTCGATACTCGGTCTCGGCAGGTTCACATCTTCCGTGAGTTTGCGTCGCAGACTGGCGCGCTTGACCTGTACGCTGTGAAGACAGAGCACTTCAAGGACTGGGATCTCGGCAACACCATGCGGAATGCTGGAATCTCAGAGGAGCGTGTTCAGGCGGTCGTCGATGACCTCAAGAAGTTCTGGTTCGACCGCTTCTTCACGAGCGCCTATGTTCGCTTCGACCATGCGATGCCCGGTGCTGTCGACCTCGTCAAGCGGTGTCGAGCCACAGGGATGAAGATTGTGTACCTCACCGGCCGTGATGAGACGATGCGGGCCGGCACAGAGACCGCGCTTAAAGGATTCGGTTTCCCGCTGGACGGTGACGAGTGTCGCTTGATGGTCAAGCCTGACTTCGAGACGGATGACACCGAGTTCAAGGACGCCGCGCTCCGTGTCATCGCTGACATGGGAGAGCCGGTCCTCTTCCTCGACAACGAGCCGGCGAACGTGAACAAGTTTATGGAGCGGCACCCCAGCGCCATGGTGGTGTTTGTCGAGACCGATCATTCACCGCGACCAGATGAACCGCACCCGTCATTGCCGTGGCTGCGGTCGTTCTCCAGACACGGCTAGTTGATCAAAAGGCCGTCTGAGCTTCGGGCGGCCAGGTTCTCAATCCATGCCTCTGCGGCGCTGTACTCAAAGGTGGAGAGGCTGTCGATCCGGGTCTTGATGCGCGCGATTCGCTGTGTGACTGCCGCTCGACTGATCCCGCGATCTCGTGCGAGGTCGGCGCGGCTCCCAGATGCGAACAGGGCCTCGAGATATGCGGCATCATCGCTGCTGAGCGGGCACTCAGGATCGAGCCGTACGAGCTCGTCAGGTCGCCTCTCGGCGCTGGTCCACTCGCGGACTTGGTCGCCGACCTCTCCCGCGAGTGTGTCGCGCTCGCGGATGCGCTTGAAGGCGGCGTGGGCAACCAGGCGGTCGCTGATCGTGCGAACGAATGCCAGAAGCTCGGCGACGGTCTCTCCTTGGAAGCGGCTGAGCGCTCCACTCATGAGTTGGAGGAGGACATCCGCAGTCAACTCTTCCCGGTCAGCGGGTGCGAGGACGTCGGAGAAGCGACGCCTGGACGTCGACTCCACTCGGCGGTGGGCGTACCGTGCGAGGGTCATGTAGAGGCCTCGGGCCTCAGGGGTATGGCGATTGCACAGGAGCTGGTCCAGGGCTTCACGGATGTTTGGGTTTCCCTGCACGTTAAAAGCCGTTGTAGATGCGCGGTGGCTGGTTGGGGTTGATGGAGCGTGTCCACGAAACACCTTCGTCGCCTTTTGATTCCTCAGTATTTACGGGCTGGAAGTCTTCGCAGTACTGCTCAGGCAGGGGACACTCCTCGACGGAGATGCCGAGCGAGCCAGCAAGTGAGAGATAGACATTGAGCGCTGCGATCAGCATGCATCCTCCTCGTCTCGCAGCATGGCGAGATCAGGGTCTTGGGCAATCATGAGGTTCAGTTGGTCGACAAAGTCGGGGGCGAAGGCGGAGCGAACCTGAGCCAGGAGCGCTCGACTGTCGTCCACATCTCCGAGTCGAATCAGGGTCGCGAGTACATTGGCGAGGTTGCCAGCGGTGTGTTGTCGCTCAAATGCCCGCGAGAAGTAATCGATGGCAACAGAAAACCGGCCCTGCAGGAAGGCCAGCACACCACGATGACGCTCCACGCTGGCCAGGTTGGACTCGAGTCGTGGTCCGCCCAGCGCCAAGGCTGCCATTTCCTGATCGGCAACATGTCTGGCCGCAAGATCGAAATCCCCGACCTTTGGACTGGCCGCCAGCACGTGCAGCGCCGAGAGCATGTTGACTCGGTCGATGTGACCCGACTCATGGAGGCGGTGGATCAGGCGTTCGGTGGTTTGAGCGGTGACGCTTGGGTCGCGGATTTGCCCTTCGATTTCGCCCATCGCTGTGCGCTGAGATTCCTCGACGGAATCCGCCAGAGGCATGTAGGCCGCTTGGTCTACCTGACCGAGAATCCGCTCAAACAGCGCGTTGTAGTCCAATATTCCGTGCCCTCGTGTAAGCGAGTGGAACGGTAGATGTCCTTGTTAAGACCCGCAGAAAAAAATCTGTGAAGCGAGATCAGGCGTGGTCGATGTCTGTCATTAGCGGGAGCGGGGCGGTCCAGCAGTATCAGTCGGCGACGGCCTCGGTTGCACAGACCCTCGCGGTCTCGGCTTCGACCTCACACTCGGTCTCGATTGCCTCCTCGAGGGCTGCGGTCTCGCAGCTGATGTCATCGTAGTTCATGGACGCCATGCAATCGAAGAGGGCCGTCGACTCGTCTTCGCACACATCCGACTGATAGGTGTTCTCGAGTGCGCTGCACTGGACTTCGCAGGAGCCTGAATCCACACTGCATCGGCTCTCCCGCTCCTTCGCGGCCTCGCAAGCGGCCAGACAGGGTCCGCTTGCCTTCTGCGCGCAGCTCGAGAGAAGCAGGCACGAGAAGGTCAGCAGGGTGATTGAAAAGCGTTCCATGACTGGCCTCTGAGCGTGGGTGCGAATCTACCACACGGCATTCCCCGAACAGCCGACAGAATCTATGTCTCTCACATCGCAGAGTCCGATAGTACAGGGGCACAGATCCGCTCAGAGACAGGAGGACCACAGCCCGATGCCCGAGATTGCCGAGGTTGAGATCATGGCTCGTCAGTTGGATGACTGGGCGCGGGGGAGGGTCCTTGTCGCGGTCGACGGCAGAGATGCAGCGTTTGATGATCTGGACTGGTCACAGCTTGTGGGGCGGGCTGTGCAGTCGGTGAAGCGCCGTGGCAAGTACGCACTCATGCAGTTTCAGGGCGGACAGACGCTGGTGATTCACTACCGGATGACCGGAAAGACGGTGCTGGACTCTGAGCGTCATCGCCGGGCGAGGGTGTGGTTCGACTTTGGCGGTGAGCAGGTTGTGGCCTTTGTCGACACACGCCGGTTCGGTACGCTCGACATGCTGCCGACATCGGAACTCGGCGAGTGGTTTTCTGCCAAGAAGCTCGGGCCTGAGCCATGGCCAGTATCCAGGTCGGCTGGATGGTGGAGGGGGCAGCTCTCAGGTGTCCGTTCACCCATTAAAGTCGCGATGATGAGACAAGATCGGGTCGCTGGCCTGGGGAACATCGCGGCAACTGAAGTGCTCTTTCGGGCAGGGATCCACCCCGAGCGAAGACCAGACGCACTGCTGGAAGAAGACTGGGTTCGAATCGCCGTGGCCGTTCCAGCCTTCATCGCGCACACGATCGCGGAGGAGGGTGGTGACGAACTTCAGTACGTCAATCAGGGTGGCGACGGTAGCTTCGCGGTCTACGGAAAGGCTGGTGAAGCGTGTCCTCGCTGTGATGGGCAGATCACGCGGATGGTGCAGTCTGGTCGTGGCACCTATTTCTGCCCGACTTGTCAGCCCTCCGTCTGAGTCAGATGAATCTGTCGCTGCGGGAAGGGAATGTTGATGCCCGCGTCGCCCAGGGCCCTGTATGAACCTGTATTTAGCCGATCGATCACATCTGGCTTCAGCTCTGGGCGCTCGATGAACACCAACAGCTGGAAGGTGAGAGCGTACTCACCCATGGACGTGAAGCGGACTGCAGGTGCACGGTCGGTGTCTCCGTGCATCACCCCATCCGCATGCTTGGCGACGTCGAGCAGCACACCCTTGACCTGGTCTACGTCGGACCCGTAGGCGACGTTGACATCGATATGGATGCGCTCGCACTCATTCGGTCCACCAGACTCATTGATGATTTTGGCGGTGGCCATCACAGAATTGGGAACGATGATCTCCAGTTCGTCCTGGGTCAACAATCGCGTGCTTCGCAGTCCGATGTCGGTCACACGACCGCGCTCGCCGGTATTGAGCAGCAAGAAGTCACCCAATCTGTAGGTGTTGTCCGCCAGGATGCCCACGCCAGCGAAGAGGTTGGCCATCGTGTCCTTCGCCCCGAAGCCCACGGCCACACCGATGATGCCAGCGGAGGCCAGCCATCCGGTGACATCGAACTCCCAGCACAGGAAGAAGAAGTACGCCGCGATCGCTGCCACGAAGAGCCGGATCGCCATTTCCCAGGCTGGCTGGGTTCGTGTGGTCACCGCGCTGAACCGCCCGTCTATCTCCGCGAACCACTGGGTGACCAGGCCGGACACACTGAAGATGGTCTTGGTCCAGATGATGATGGCCCAAGAGCTGATGAGCCCCTGTAGGACAAACTCGATCTGTGGCAGGGGATCGTTGAGTTCCACGGCCAAGTAGAGCGCTGAGAGCAGCACGGAGGTGCGAACCGCCGGCCGGCAGGCCTCCACGATCATGTCGTCGTACTCGGTGACCGTCTTCGCAGTCATTCGGGCCACAACTCTGACGCCGAACCAGTCGGCGATGATGCCGCCCAGGTAGCCGAGTGCGACCACCATCGCAGATTGAACATAGGGGTTGGTCACCCAGCTTTGAAATTCAGTCCAGCTCACGCAGACCTCCGGCGAACACCCTACTCGGCGGAGGAGTGGAGCGCACACCCCGGGCTTGGTATACGCTACAGAGCAGTCATGTACGGCATCCCAATTACTCCCCTCGGACACCTCACTCATGCAGTATTTCCGCTGCTTGTGATTGCTGTTCTGTTGGGACGGTTCGCACGACTGGGTAGCCCAAGTGAGCCGTGGCGCACCCGCACTGACGTGGGACTGGGACTGGGAGCGGCCCTTGCCGGCACGTTGCTCAGTTCCGCATGGATGACCCGTTATTTTTTGTTTCGCTTCTCGCTGACGGCCTCGGACTTCGGTCAGTACTGCGAGAGCTTGGGCGCGTTTCGTGCGGGAGAGCTTGGACTCTGGGCGAAGCAGCGCTCACTTGTTGCGGGAACACTTCCAGGGCTGCTTGCAGAACGCCTCGGTGTGGTCGATGCCCTTTTTGTTGGTGCACTCCTCAGCCATGTCGTGATTGGCTTTGGCATCTACTTGTGGGCGCGTGCTGCCCACAGTCGCTTGGCTGGTCTCGTTGCGGTGATGCTGGCGGCTACTGTCGCGCCACTTGTGCACCTGAGTCGGACCGTGACGTTCTATCCGGAGACGGTGGCGGGTTGTGTGCTGTCCGCGGCTGCAGCAACCCTGGCGCTCAGGTTGCGAACCCTCCCCGCGGTGCTCATCTCCGCAATCGTCGCCAGCTTGGTCCTCCTTCTCGATGTGCGAGGACTCCTCTGGGCGCTCCCTGCTGTGGGTCTTACCGCCTTTGCTGCAGTCCTACTGCCGGGCTGGTGGCGGCGCGGCCTGGGTACCATCATGATCGCTGGATGCCTGGCCGGCTCATACCAACTGGGTGAGCGGACATCGTGGGAGCTCACCCCCAGCCTCGAGCAGCAGACCAGCTTCTATGTCGATGAAGCCCTGAGGCGCTTCCAGCCGAACAATCCGAATGCTGGCATCTCTACCCAAGAAGAGGTCGCCAGTTCCCGCTACGTGTGGGGTCGGACAGATCTCAAGGAAATTCCCGACACACTGCATTTTCTCTGGACCTTACGCCAAGGCATGCCCGACGGGATCGAGGACCAGCCAGAGACAGCCTATGGGCGGCGAACCCACGTGACGCCCTGGATCGTACCTGGTGGTCTGAGTCTTCTGCTGGCGCTTTGGGGAGCTCGGAGGAGACCATGGCTTGCACTTGGGTTCCTTGGGAGCTTGGTGCCATTTGCTGTGGCACTTCAGGGCACAGCCAACATGGTGGGACACTCGCGCTACGTTGCGAACGGAATCACCATGGTTCCTGTGCTCTTGGGCCTGGGTTTTGCCGTCGCTGCAAAGGGAGCGCTTGCGCCCAGGGATGAGGCAAGAAAGGGCCCCCTGTTGAGCCGTGCGGAGTGGGGAGGTCTGGGTCTGGTCTTGGTTCTGGTGCTCGGAATGGTACCCACATGGCTATCCCCGGTTGCGAATTGGCGTGCACCGGTGAGCGCCGACATTGAGCCCAGCAACAGCCTCTGGCACGCAGCGAATTCCACTTCACTCCCGGTCGATGTGGCTCCAGCATGTGCCGCTGCGCTGCGTGAAGACTTCGAATCTGGCCTGCCCGTAGGGAGTAAGCTCCTGGGCTGGACGGTTGAAGAGAGCCCGACTCATGACCCAACTCTCGAAGGAGAGTGATACGTTGAGGCGGTATCCCCACTCAACACGAGGTTGAATTTGATGCGCCGCAGCCTCTGGCTCGACTTGCTTTGCGTCGCAGTCCTCGTCTGGGCTGGCCTGCTGCATTGGCCAACAGGCGACGTATCGCTGTCCGTTCCAGGTCCTGATGCTCCCGCTTGGGGTACCACCCGCGATGCCTTGCTTGACGGTCCAGATGCGGGTGAGTGGGCCCGGGCGATGCTGGCGTTCCATGATGGACGCTACAACGAGCTGTCGACCCAGCGACTGCCGGGTTGGATTGTGATTGTGAACGCGGTGATGGTTGTCGAGGACAATGTCGTCCGGGCGGGCCACTTGGCCAATCACTTACTCAATGTTGGGCTCGGACTCTGTATTTTCGCCCTGTGTAGGATGTGGGGTCAGCGATGGGTCGGACTTGGTGCCGCTGCCCTCGCCATGATGTCTGGGCACGCCCTGGCCGTATCGCTCCGTTTTGGTGTCGATGCTGCAGTGGTGACGATGGTGCCGCTCACGATGCTCGGTGCGGTTCTTGCTGCACGGCGCTGGCAGCTGGGCCTCTTGAGCGGGTGCTTGGCCGCTCTGGCGACCGCTACCCACTTCTCTACGCTGCCTTACATGCTCCCTGCGTTTGCTTTCATCCTGATGGGTGGCGGATCGAAGCGCTGGCTGGCGGCGCTGGCCCATCTGGTTGGTTTCGGCGCAGTGATCTATGGGTTGGCTCAGGTCTTCCCCGTCTCCACCTGGGAGGGTTTCCAGGTCTCGATCGCGAATGGGATCTCACCCGGCTACCAAGGCAACGGACGGGTCAGCGACTGGAGCACAGCATCGGGCATCATCGCGAGCGGAATGGACACAGCCCTTGAGCGCAGTGTTGCCCAGCTGATGGTCCAAATCCGGCCCAGCTGGCTACCCTGGCAGGCCGGGCTGATTCTCCCGTGGTTGGGCGTGCTCGGGATCGGCCTCAAGCGTGTGCAAGACAGGGGCGCTGGCTGGTGGGCTCGGACGGACTTGGCGATGGGGCTGGGCCTTCTGTTCTGTCTCGCTCCGCTCCCGGTCTTTGCGGCGGCCCAGGCGCCACTCCGGTACGGAGACAACCTCTCCCCGCTGGGGGCGGTCCTCCTGGTTCGGGGGATGGCGAGTGTCATCTGGATCGGTCTGTCGGCTGTACGTCTGGCCTCCAAGCCGTACGTGGTGCCAGCGCTGTGGGCAGGCCTCGCCACGGCCTTGTTGGCGACCGCAGTGAAGGATGCTGAGCCTGCTCGAAAGCCGCTCTACCCCACACTCGAAGAGGTGGGGTACTGGCAGCTGGGACAAGCGCTGATGACTCACTTCGAGCCGGGAAGCGGGGTCGCAAGCCCGGTGAGGGAGGCGCTCGTCGAAGGACGACTGTCGTACTGCCCGCAGCGGATTTGCCCAGAGCGGGCCGCCGAGGATGCCTACTGGGAGTGCCTGTCTGTCCATGCGATCGAGTGCGATGGATCTGGACCGGTTGGATATGTGGTGACCACAGCGGATCTCTACGACCCGAATGCGGTCGCTCGTCGGGACATGGACGACTGGGTCGCGAGCAAGTGGACGCCCGTTGCTGAGGTCAAGAATCCAAAGTTCAAGGCATGGATCTACCAAATCCCACGGTCTGAGATTCCGGATTTGGTCGATGCCAATGACCGCTGGAACCAGACCGGTCCCGTCGGGCCACCAGGAGGCGGTCCATCGGGTCCGAGTGCGCCTCCGCTGGGGCAAGATGGAAACCCGGTGCCTGGACCCGTCAAGCCACCTCCTGGTGTGGCTGTACCCGATCAGCCCATCCCGGGCCCTGCACAGTCTCGTCCTTAGCGGAGGTCGTAGAGAACGTAGGTCTTGGACTCATCGACCGCCTGGCCGCCAGCTGACTGAATCTCTTTGATCCAAGACTTGTGAGACTTCCGCACGAGGATGAATTCCAGTGCGCTCAGTCCCTCACCAGGTCGCTTGTCGGCCAGGCTCTCATCATAGGTGTAGGCGTGCTTACGGTTGGCGATGATGAGAGAGGCGTGGGTGTCTGTGGCGACTGAGGCATCGCTGGGGATTGCCGAGATCATGGCCCACTCCGGAGCGACGTCAGCGGGGGTCTCCAAGCTCATCGCTGGCTTGAGCTCGAGATAGCCTAACCACGGCTGAGCCAAGGTCACTGTGGCCGCTGCTCCGGCCAAGGCTCCCACCGCGATAATTGGACGCTGCATCGCTCGAGGCAAGTGGGCAGACCAGCGCACGACCTGTCCCGCACCCTGAATGGTTGCAGCGATGACGAAGCCCACAATGGGGGCCATGTGGTGAATGTGACCACTCCAGGCTGTGTCTACGCCGCCATGGGCGGGCGCTGTCAGATGGAAGAACAGGGCGCCGAGGCCAGGAAGGAGTGTGATCGGACTCAGGAAGGCCAGGAAATGAAGAGGCTTGAGGAAGGCGGAGTAGAAACCGTCGAATGTCGACCACTCCCGCGTCCAGACCGGCGGCCAGGAGAGCAGCATGTCACCTGAGTGCGACATCATCGGGTTGTCGTAGCCGGCAAAGTCTCGGCCCAGGTACCAGAGCAGGAGACCATACGCGCCGGCGAGGAGTCCCGCCTTGATGCCCCAGCGTATTCGGTCCTTGATGGATCCAGGATGGGTGAGGCCAATGAGGACAATCATCGGTACCAGCTCCTCTCGGCACATCGCCGCACCGAGTCCCATGGCCAGAAACCCCAGCGTGTTCCCGCGCCGGCAGAGCCATACTGCGCCCAGGATGAACGGGATGGCCAGCACGAGGTCTTGGTAGTCCTGCAGGGCCATGGTCGCGAGCGGTGGAAAGCCCAGATACAGCAAGAGACCAGCGTATCCGCCCCAGCGCGTGCCCATCTCATCTCGGCCCATCCCCCAGGCGGGCAGTGCGCCCAGGCTGACGACAGCAATCTGAATACGCGTCAACCAGACAGGGTCTGGATCCAGTCCATAGGCCCAGCCCATGAAGGGAAGCCAGCCTACGCGATGTCCAGACCACATCCAGGCATCCACGTACCCAAAGTGAATGGTTTGTGCCCACTCGCCGAAGGCTGACCAGCCCCAGAAGAGCTGACAGAAGACCGCGAGTGCATAGTTCTCGACGCCGTTGAGGCTGAGGATCAGCTCAGAGGAGCGGTTGGCCACAGTGCAGAACCACACCCAAGCCGCGACCAGTGGGATCAGCCAGTGGACGTGCCTGCGCACTCCCTCAGACGTCAAGGTCCTCAACAAGGTCCATCCAGCTGGTGATCTCGCGGAAGCGCGTGGCAGGGTCTTTACCCATCAGGTCAGTGATGACCTGCTCCGTCTCGAGGCGGTCACCCTCAGGGATGGTGACGCGGAGGAGACGACGCTTGTCTGGGTCCAGAGTTGTCTCGTACAGGGTCTTCGGCATCATCTCACCCAGACCCTTGAAGCGACTGATCTCGACCTTGTAGCGTGCCGGGAGCTTGGCGAGGATTTTGTCCTTCTCGGCGTCGTCGCCGGCCCAGTGTGTGCGTCCTCCAGCCTCGATTTTGTACAGCGGAGGCTGTGCGAGGAACACATGACCCTCGTCGATGAGTGGACGCAGGTAGCGGTAGAAGAAGGTCAGCAGCAGGGTCGCGATGTGGTGACCATCCGAATCTGCATCCATCAGCAGAATGACCTTGCCGTAGCGCAGCCGCTCTGAGTTGAAGTCCTTACCGATGCCGCAGCCCAGAGCCTTCACGATGTCGCTGAGTTCGTTGTTGTTCAGGACCTTCTTTAGGGGTGCCTGCTCGGCGTTGAGGACCTTACCTCGCAGCGGCAGGATGGCTTGAGTGAGCCGGTTTCGGCCTTGCTTGGCCGAACCCCCCGCGGAGTCGCCCTCAACGATGAAGATTTCACACTCCGGTGGGCTGGAGTTGGAGCAGTCTGCGAGCTTTCCAGGCAGGTTGAGCCTACGCGTGGTGGCGGACTTCCGACGGACTTGGTCTGTTGCTGCTCGAGAGGCTTGTCGTGCCTTTGCGGACATCACGATGCGCATCAGAATGGCATCGGCTGTCGATTTATTGGTGTGCAGCCACTGCTCCAAAACCGGGCGTACCGCGCCGTCAACATGACCGCGGGTCTCCGGGTTGTTGAGCTTGTCTTTGGTCTGACCCTGGAATTGAGGCTCGACGAGGAAGGTCGAGCAGATGGCGACCAAGCCTTCTCGGATGTCGTCAGCTGAGATGGACAGTCCTCGCGGGATCGCGATGTCGTGGGTCTCGATGTAGTTGCGGACCGCCTTCACGACCGCATCCTTGAGGCCCTGCTCGTGAGTACCACCATCCCGTGTCGGGATGCCGTTCACGAAGCTCTTGAAGTGCTCACGTGGGGCGTCAGTCCAGGAGAGGGCTATCTCCAGCCGTGGACTCTGAGTTCGCTCGATGTGGAGCACCTGCTCTGTGGTTTTTCGATTCGTTCGGTCCTTGATGGTGTGCTCGAGAAAGTCGAGGACACCCCCATCGTGCTGAATCTCGTCTCGGACTCCGTTGGTCTCGTCCTTGAAGACAACCTTCATCCCCTTGTTCAGGTATGCGCTGACCTCGAGGTGCTCTCGAATGAGGCTGGGGTCGAGGACCAGGTCTCCGAAGATTTCGGTGTCTGGCGTGAAGCGAATTGACGTGCCGGAGCCGCGGGAGTCCCCGATGCGCTCGCACGGCCCCTTGGGCTTACCGCGCCGGAAGGCCTGCTCGTGCTTACCCCCAGTACGCGTGATGGTCGCGACCATCTCAGAGCTCAGTGCGTTCACCACAGATGAGCCCACACCGTGAAGACCACCAGAGGTGATGTAGTTGTTCTGGTCGAACTTTCCGCCTGCATGGAGGGTCGTGAGGATCAACTCCAGAGCGGACTTGCCGTGCTCTGGATGGATGTCGACGGGAATCCCTCGACCGTTGTCTGTCACGGTCACCGTGCGGCCATCTCTGTGCAGGGTGACGCCCACCGTTGTGGCATGGCCGTTGATGACTTCGTCGACTGCGTTGTCTACGATCTCCCAGACCAGGTGATGCAGGCCGGGCGAGCCGGTGCCACCGATGTACATACCAGGACGCTTCCGGACGGGCTCCAGACCTTCGAGGACCGTGATGTCACGAGCGGTGTAGGAGTTGGACACCGAAGCCTTCTTCTTGGGAGGAGTTGAGGAAGATGTATCCATCATGCATCACCTCCGGGCCCCATGGGGAGTGGAAGCCCTTGTTGGACACCCATATCGGGCGTTTCACCATCGTTTACCTCTCCGGATCCACCTCCGTCTCCGTCGCTGGGATCGCCGCCATCGTCGGGCGACTCATCGTCCTCGTCCACCTGGCTGGCCAGGTCGTAGCGGATGCAGTCCCGTGTCCAGTCGACGAAGCGTCCGCGCTTCAGGACCACCGATCCGCGAGCAGCACGCTTGCCAGCAAACTTGCTGGGGCGAACCGTCTCTTCACGGCCTTGGGGCGTTTGGACTTGGGCCCCCTCGAACTTGTGGCGAGTCAACTCAAAGGCAAGCACTTGATCGCCATCGCGAAGCTTAATGGCGATGACACCCTTTCCTGCTCCTCGGATGAACTTGGCCTCGCTCACCGGGAAGGTGAGGGCGCGGCCGGCCTCGGATGCCAGGCTGAGGTGCTCTGTTGTGTCGGTGACGTAGACCGCCACGATCGCATCGTCGTCTCCGTTTGGCCGCATGTAGCGACGGCCATTCTTTGTGGAGATGTCGGCGTGGCTTGCCAGGGCAAAGCGAATGCACCGTCCCTTCCTGGTGACAGCAATACAGTGAGGTGGATTGGGCTCTGGCTCCTCACCGTCGGTAACCTCTGCTGAGGGCAGCTCTGCAGGGATGGGAGGCAGGGAACGCTCGTCGTTGAGCACCACACCCACCACCCGCTCGCCATCTGCGAACTTGAAGTGACGCTGAACAGGCTCGCCGTATCCAGTGGTCGACGGAATATCGTCGATGCGCAGAACATAAGCGGAGCCTTGGTCTCCAAAGAAGGTGATCGTACTCTTGGTGATCGCGCGTCCGATCCAGCCGATCTCGTCACCCTCACGAATGCGGATTTTTTCGATGTCTGTGAAGCTCTGCTGGCGCTTGATCCAGCCGTCACGGGTCACGATGACGTAGGTCTTCTCGGAGACGATGTAGTCCGCTTCGGAGAAGGTCGAGACATCGATGACTTCACCACCAATCTCGGTACGTCGAGGCTCGCCGTATAGCTTGCGAATCTCACCCAGTTCTTGGCTGACCACCGACCAGAGTTCTTCATCTGATGCAAGGATGGCCTCGATTCTGGCCGCCTCTGCACGCTTCTCCTCGAGCTCCTCACGAATGGACAGAATCTCGAGCTTTGCGAGCTTGTAGAGTTTGAGCTCGAGGATGGCCTCAGTCTGAATGTCATCGAGGTCGAAGCGCCCCATGAGCTGCTCGGCAGCATCACGCTTGCCCTCTGAGCCACGAATGATTCGAATGGCCTCGTCGAGGTCGTCGAACACGATCTCGAATCCTTCGAGGATGTGAATGCGCTCTCTCAGCTTCTCGAGCTCGTACTCGAACCGTCGGCGCACGGTCTGGTGCCTGAAGAGCAGCCACGACCAGAGCATCTTCCTCAGGTTGACCCGCTCGGGCTGAGGAAGCTCTGCACCAGGCACCGGCACCAGGCAGGTGAGGTTGACGTTGTAGTTGATCTGCAGTGGTGTGTGCTTGAACAGGAAAGCCATCGCCGCAGGTCCGTCAGTGGGCTTGCGAAGCTCCAGCACGATTCGGACCTCGTCGGTCGACTCGTCGCGAACATCGGAGAGCTGTGGCACCTTTCGCTCAGCAATCAAGCCGCCGATCTTCTCCAACAAGGTGGCCTTGTTCACGCCGTATGGAATTGACGTCACCACTGCATAGGTCTTGCGTCCATGCTTCTCGGTGGTCCAGGTGCCCTGGAGTCGAACCGATCCACTGCCAGTCTCGTAGACAGAGGTCAACTCTGCGGGATCATTCAGGATGACACCGCCCGTTGGAAAGTCGGGAGCCTTGACCTTCTTTGCGAGGCGCTTGATTGAGACCTCAGGGTCATCAATGAGCATCAAGCAGGCGTCGATGACTGCGCGCAGGTTGTGCGGAGGGATCCGTGTGGCCATACCCACCGCGATGCCCTCTGCACCGTTGACCAGCAGTTGCGGGAATTGCGCAGGGAGCACGATCGGCTCGAACAGCTGTCCATCGTAGTTGGGTCTGAAGTCTACGGTTCGCTTCTTGATCTCATCGAGCAGCTCGACAGCCAGTGGTCGCAGCTTGCACTCGGTGTACCTCATGGCGGCGGCGCCATCGCCGTCCATTGAGCCAAAGTTTCCTTGGCCGTCGACCAACATGTGACGGAGTGAGAAGGGCTGCGCCATTCGCACCATCGCGTCGTAGATCGAGCTGTCACCGTGAGGGTGGTATTTGGCCATCACTTCACCGACGACGGCAGCGCTCTTGCGGTATCGGCCGTCGGGCAGAAGCCTCAGGTTGTGGTACATCGCGTACAGAATGCGTCGCTGCACGGGCTTGAGGCCATCACGCACGTCAGGCAGGGCCCGCGAGGTGATCACGCTCATGGCGTAGTTCAGGTAGCGATGTCGTGTGGCTTGGTGCAGCGCAACGGGCTCAATTCCGCTCTGTTCGGGCGTCATGCTCATCCGGGAGGGCAGGGGGGATGCAAGGGGGGATCTTGGTGGGGACAATTCCCCTAACCACTTCGGCGAAGTCCGCAGGTTTTACTCCCCCTAAACGGCGCTCTCGGTTAGGCGAAGGCTGTGCCGGAGGGCCCGCATGATGCAGCTTGAGCAGGTCATTAGTGCCTACGGGGCAACCCGAGGAAGCCTCACAAAAACAGACGGTGGAACCCAGGAAGCCTCAGGTTCAGGGGGTGGCTTGGTCGCCGCCGTCGAACAGCAAGGCCTCGATGCGATGGCCGCTGGACTGGGTGACGGAGAAACACTCTGCCTCGAGGACGCGGGTGTCAGTTTGATTCTCACCCGCGAGGGCTCATCCGCCAGGATGCGGGTGATGTGGTCCGATGGTCCAACCTACGAAGAGACGATCACCCTTCAGGGGCGGCCGCCAGTGCGTGCCGCTCACGCACCTGTCGCCGCTGCGTCTGCGCCATTGGGTGCGCCCGCGGTCACATCATCGCCGCTCTTCACACCCGATCCCTCGGCGAAGGTCAGTGACCTCGCAGCCGCCTTGCACAGTAACGACCTGCCCCTGTACGTGAGCGCCTCAGGCGTCTACACCGGGGGGACGTTTGGTGCCGGGGAGACGCTCCTCGGCGTGGTTCCTCCCGTCGCCGGCAACCAGTTGGGTGCAGACAGCTTCCGCTCAGCACATGGCGTGAAGGCTGCCTATGTCTCCGGCGCCATGGCTGGCGGTATCGGCAGTGCTGAGATCGTGATCGCCATGGGTCAGGCTGGGATGCTCGGATTCTACGGTGCAGGCGGTCTACCTCTGGTGGCTGTCGAGAAGGACGTGGCCCGCATCAAAGAGTCTCTGGGCAATCGCCCCGCAGGGTTCAATTTGCTGCACAACCCCGTCGAGCCCAAGGTCGAGATGGGGACAGTCGAGATGTTCCTGAAGTACGGCTGTCGTTATGTCTCAGCCAGTGCGTTTATGACGCTGACTCCTGCCATCGTGCGGTACCGCACCGCAGGCATTCATAAGGATGCAGCCGGGACAATCGTCTGTCCCAACAAGGTCTTTGCAAAGGTCAGTCGAGCAGAGGTCGCTGAGCCGTTCATGCGGCCCCCACCCAAGGCCCTGCTTGATCAGTGCGTGAGTGAGGGCTGGTTGACGGTCGAAGAGGCTGCATTGGCGGCTCAGGTGCCGATGGCCGAGGACATCACTGCTGAGGCAGACTCGGGTGGCCACACGGACAGACGCCCGCTTGTGGTGCTGCTTCCCACCCTCCAGCGACTCAGGGATCGGGTGATGGCAGAGGAGGGCTATGCGGCCCGAGGCATCCACCTTCGAGTGGGGGCCGCCGGCGGTATCGGTGACCCAGAGTCAGCCTACGGTGCCCTTGCCATGGGCGCCGACTACCTGCTCACCGGATCGATCAATCAGTCCACCATCGAGGCAGGCACGAGCGATCTGGCCAAGTCCATGGTGGCGCAGGCGGGCATGGCCGATGTCGCGACGGGACCCGCGCCCGATATGTTCGAGATGGGCGCGCACGTTCAGGTGCTCAGTCGGGGCTCGATGTATGCCCAGCGTGCGGGTCGGCTCCACGATCTGTACAAGCGCTTTGGCTCGATGGAAGAGATCCCGACCAAGGATCGCCAGAAGATCGAGAAGACCATCTTCAAGCGGTCTTTTGATGATGTCTGGGAGGGGACGCGGGCCTACTGGGCCGAGCGTGACCCAGCCGAGGTCGAGCGTGCAGAGCAGGACGGACGGCACAAGATGGCGCTGACCTTCCGCTGGTACCTCGGCATGACCAGTCGCTGGGCACGGATGGGCGAGGCTGACCGTAAGCGCGACTATCAGATCTGGTGCGGCCCGAGCATGGGCAGTTTCAATGACTGGGTCCGAGGGACCTGGCTCGAGCCCTTAGAGGCCCGACGTGTGGTGGACATCGCCGGGGCCATCCTTCACGGTGCGGCCTCGCTCAGGCGGGTAGAGGCTGCCCGGGTTCTGGGTGTCAACGTGCCGACCACTGCAGATCACCCTTCCCCTCAGCGCTCATAGGAGTCCTTCATGATCCTGCTTCTCACCGCTCTGATGGCGTGTAGTGGTACACCCGCTACAGAACCCGTGACACCCGCTCCGGTGATTCAGGAGTCTGAGTCCGTCGCAGAGTCCGAGTCCACCCATGACCCGGCCAAGGTGGCCGAGGCGCTCAAGTTGGCCGATCTCGCAGACGGAACCGAAGACAATGTCGCCCAGAAATGCGCCGGCTGCGCGCTCTCAATGGATGGGAATCCCGACCACGCGCTGGATGTCAATGGCACCACCCTCCACCTGTGTGCGTCGATGTGTAAGGAACACTTCAGCAAGGACCCTGAGGGCAGTGTGGTCGAATTGCTCAACTGATTCGAAGCAATAAAACACGCAGTTGTCGACTTTCTGACGGTCACCCCCTTTACGACGCACACTTTCGAGGCCACCATTCCATCGCACCCCTGAACTGGAGGTCGTGTGCGCGCGATGCAATCTTTGCCTGTGATGCTGGTGGCTGGACTCTTCGCCTGTGATTCGACCAAGGGCGACGTGTCTACGGGCCCGCCTGTGTTGGATGACACTGGGATCAACTCGGATTCAGACACCGACACCGACACCGACACCGACACCGACACCGATACAGGTCCGCCGGACCCGACTGGAGCCTCCCTGGAGTTCACGCTCGGC
>Ga0115012_10000097_pt1 | contig 50805 bp, 40 predicted proteins | sample TroAtlMetagenome_FD_88706 | JGI IMG/M metagenome (GOLD analysis project Ga0115012, IMG submission 88706) | Marine eukaryotic phytoplankton communities from Atlantic Ocean - Tropical Atlantic ANT10 Metagenome | ecosystem: Environmental > Aquatic > Marine > Oceanic | place: Tropical Atlantic... | reverse complement strand
TGCCGGACGTGGTTACCAGACGTCGTCCACTTCCACCACCTCTCAGGCCTCCCGCTGGGGATCATCGAGGCCACGCCTTGCCGCCGAGTGCTCACACTTCATGACTACGCGATCCCGTGCGCGCGAGGTCAACTGGTCACAGACACGCTCGAACCATGCGAAGGACCGACGCAGACTGGATGCACGCGCTGCCTCGGCCCAGCGCTCTCGAGCGGCCCCATCATGGCAGCAGCAGGCCGACTCCTCGGTCGACTGCCCGCCGTGTACCGGTGGGCAAGATTGAATGTGGTCAGGCCGTCAGGTGCACCTCATGCCGATGTGACCGACCGCATCGCAGCAGCCCAACGGGCCATTGACGCGGCGGACTGCGTCCTGTCCCCATCGCGGGACCTCGCCGAGCGGATGGCGGCAATGGGCATCGGCCCCATCGACCACACTGCGCTTCCGCTCGTGCAAGAAATCACCCCTGGCCCAGTTCCCGAAGACGGCCCCGTGAGGTTCTTGTACGCGAGCAGCATCATCCCCACCAAGGGTCCAGACCGCCTTGTCCGCGCGTTCCGCAGCCTGCGGGCGGATGCCCGCCTGACCATTGCCGGTCACGCCCCTGAATTCCCCACCCATCCAGGCTTCAAGGATTCGCTCCTGGCGGAGGCATCGACGGACCCACGGATCACCTGGCTTGGACCAGTGCCGCCCGATCAGATGAGTCACCTCCTGGGAAGACATGATGTCCTTGTGCTGCCGTCCATTTGGCCGGAGAACAGCCCGCTGATTGTCCGCGAGGCCACTCGAGCAGGACTTGTCGTTATCGCGAGCGCTCAGGGTGGTGCTCGGGAGCTTGCTCCGGACGGGACATTCATCAATACAGATGAAGATCTCTCTCGGGCACTCCGTGATGCGGTGGCAGCAGGCCGAATTCGGCACGATCCCGTCGAGTGGCCGAGCCCAGGGACACACGCCGAGGCAATGCTCGGCGGGCCTTACGACAGCGACGGGCGCGGTGCATCCGAATGCGCTACACTCACGCCCATACCGGGGACCAGCAGCGAGGCCTGAACAGCATGTCGGATTCTTTTGTTCTTCCAGATGGCATCAAGCTCTCCATGACCAGCGAAGGCTTGGTCATCGAGAACTCCGGAGACATCGTTCTTCACGGAAAGATTGATGGTGGCATCCATGCCCTCACCAGCCACGATGGGAACGTTGTCTTACACAACGACTACGAGCTTCATCGGGTTGACGCGCCAAACGGTGCGGTAGAGATCCACGGAAAGATCGAGGCCGACCGCATCGAGGCCGCCAGCGTCTCTGCGGACGGCAGCGGCTTCACGGTGCGGGTCGTCCAGGCATCTCAATCCATCTCCGTCGGGGACACAACAACCCACGCTGAGGTGCTGATTGCACCCGCCGTGAATCTGTCCACCAACGCTGTGGGCCGAATCACCGTCGTCGAGTCACACAATGAGCTCGGCGCAACCAAGGTCAAAGGCTGCCTGAGCCTGACCGACCTCGAAGAACTCTTCGACGGCTCAGAGGGCTTCATCCGCGGGTGGGAGATCACGCCGCTGCACAAGACGTCCAGTCGCAAGACAACCGCGAAGGCCAAGGCTCCAGCAAAAAAGGCTGCACCGAAGGCCGCAAAGCCGGAGCCGGAGCCAGAACCAGAGCCTGCACCCGCTCCTGAGCCGGTCGAAGAAGCAGCCCCGCCAGAGCCAGAGCCTGCACCAGAACCTGTGCCAGAGCCAGAGCCTGCACCAGAACCTGTGCCAGAGCCAGAGCCTGCACCAGAGCCAGAGGTCGTTGCAGCCGAGGTCGAGATGGAAGAAGAGGATGAGGTGACCGAGCCTCCTCCCACCATCGAGATGCCGGTGGCCGAGGACACCAGCGAGCGCGCCGAGCAAGTGGAGCAACTCTTCGACCTGTTCGATGAATCAGACGACGCTGACGACGCTGACCCAGCCTTGGATGCCCGCATCAGCGACGCAGTCGCCGAGCTGGTCAGCTACTACTCAGACGTTGACCTTCCACCCGTCGTACAGAGGCTGGCCCAACTCGTTGCTGAGCGGGACTACAAGACGGTTCGCGACGAAGTGGATGACATCTGGAACCAGTTGCTTCGCTACCACAAGCAGAAGAAGCTTCGTCCCAAGCCATCGCTGACGACGACCTTCAACACCATTCACGCGATCGTTCGCGAGATGTAATGGGCACCGGTCGTGCGACCGGCTCAACCGCTATCGCCAAGAGGCAAGCAGCCCCTCGACTTGGGCCCTGTCGTATGACGACAAGCTCTCGAAGCGTACCCCCATACCTGGGGTCATTGGCGCAGCCACATCGTGCGGCAGCGTCCAGCGAACCTCAGCCTCCACGTCGATTGCACGGCGACCACCTGGAAGCTGAATCTTCATCTGAAAGGCCGTCCCGACCGGCATGGGCCGCTCCGTCTTGATGAACATGCCGCCGATGGTCTCGTTCGAGGTGTAGTCGACGAGGAAGTCTTCTACATTCGTGTACTCGATTCGCACCACTGTTTTAGCGATAGACGGTGTTTCTGCTTCAGCATGAGAGATGGTCGCGGTGGCCAGCATGGTCGCCTCCTTACACACCCCCCATCGGGCTCAGCAGCGCGGACTTCAGACGAAATCCCTCCAGGGTCTGAAAAAACTGGCCTGCTCCCGAAAAAAGTGACCGCCAACCACCACTTCGGCGGGTCATGTCACGCGCCACCCTTGTTGACTGGCCACGTCATGTGGGATTTGACACCTTGTTGTCCGCCCACGCGCGCGTGAGGTGCGATGCTTGTCATCGAATCCAAGATCGGTGGGTTAGGCCATCACTCGAGGTGCGAAATGTTCAAACTCTTGCCCAGCCGATTTGTCCCCTGGCTCGCCGCGATGGTGCCCGTCGGGCTCGTCGCCTGCAATCAGTACGAGATGTTCTTGGTGACCGGGGACGAGCAGGTCTCATTCAGCGGCAAGGTGGACGTACTGTTCGTCGTCGACAATTCTTCTTCGGTCACCGAGGAGGCGTCCGCGCTGCTCAAGAACTTCGATGTGTTCATCGACAACCTTGCGGGCGATAGCGCTTACGGACAACAAACAGAGAGCCTGACCGACGCGGTGAACGACTACATCACCTTCACCTCAAATCGTGCCGAAGCCATCGACTACAACCTCGCCGTCATCACACCAGACCTGCTCAACACGAGCTGGAATACCGGAGTAGATGACCCTGGTGAAGCTGGTCTTTTCGTCGGCGAAAACCCCGTGGTGAGCAGAGCAGACGAAGACGAGCAACATCGCTTCCTTCAGCACGTCGGCTGCTGGTCGGCCTGCTGGCAATCCGTTGAGACACAGGCCACCTACACCGGCACCGCAGGCGATTGCGAGTACCCCAATACCGAGTCGGGCAACGTGAGCAGTCAGTATCTGGACTGTCTCTGTGGAGACGTCACCTATCCTCAGGATGGTGGTGACTGGAACGACTCCGATATCTGCCACTCAGCGAGCGGCGAGAGTCCAATCGAGGCATCGCTGCTCGCCATGTGTCGCGCAGTAGAGGACCCGCCAGAGGTCTGCTGGCATGACCGTTCCGCCCTCAGCCTCGATGAAGGGACATCTCCTCGCACGGCCGAGTGGTACATGACCAACGACAACTGGCTTCGAGAGGGCTCGAAGGTCGTGGTCATCGTGGTCACGGATGCCGCGGACTCATCCAATACGGGCAACCCATCTTCTGCCACACCAGGCGGACTATTCGAGAACGGCAACAGCCCCGACCCGACACCATATCTGCGTGCTTTCGAGCAGTTCGACAAAGACATCACCTTTGCCTTCATTGGACCTGACTTCGCCTGCAATGCTGCGGGCGAGCAGTGCGAAGAAGCCTGTATCGAGCCGGCCGAGTCACCCAACGAGCCTGGCGTGGTTCGGATGATCAACCTGGCAAAGGCCACCGGGGGCTTCTACCGATCAATCACAGAGGGTGATGGCCTCGAGATTGAGGACCCAGAATGCGATGTCGCAGACTTCTCTGAGCACCTCGAGAAGCTCGGCGAGCTGATGATCAACCTGCAGACCGTCTTCAGCCTTCGGGCTGTACCCGACGAAGAGTCAATCCGCGTCTACGTGGACAGCGCCGAGATCGGCAAGGCTGGAAAGGCAAGTTCCGGCGCAGGCGAGGACGTGGTCACCTTCGGCGATGCTTACGACAACGGCTGGTCCTACGACCCCGGCCAGAACGCGGTGCTCTTCTGGGGCGACGCAATCCCTGATTTCAACCAAGATGTGGAGATTTTCTACCGCCCAATCGGCGGTAATCCCCGCAGCCTCCCCTTTTAGGCCAGATCGATGAAGAAGCTCTTGTGCACTGCTTTCGCAGCCCTGCTGGGCGCCACCCCCGCCCTCGCTCAGAACGCAGTTGATGTCGGCGTCATCAAAAACGACGACGTCAAAATCGTTCAGAAACTGCTCTACCCCAAATCCGGTCGGCTCGAATACGGCGCCCACCTCGGCGTGATGCCGTTCGACGCCTACACGCTGACCCCAACATTTGCTGCCACCATCGCGAAGCACTTTCGGGAAGACATGGGTATCGAGGGCACGCTGATGGGAGGCTACGGCTTCAAGAGCGCTACGTATAAAGAGCTGGAGTCTCCACCATATGGTGTAGCTCCAGACGCCTACGGGTTCCTGGGCAGTGTCATGGCAGACTTTCAGTGGTCTCCCATCTACGCGAAGATGAACGTGGCCGGTAAGCGGATCTACCACCACGATGTGTTCTTCACCGCGGGCCTTGGGGGCACGCTCGAGCGAGCCATTCAGCCGGATGCCTCCACGACCATCTCACCGACCTTCGGAGCGAGCATCGGCTTCCGCGTGTTCACCGGTAAGGACTTGGCTGTTCGGGTACAGCTTCGAGACGATCTTCTCATCCAGAAGCGGGTGAAGACAGCCGACACCCAAGGCACCTTCCTGAAGCAAAACGTCACGCTGCTCATCGGCGTCAGCAAGCTGGGTGGTAAGTGATGACGATCAAGCCATGGCTCATGGCTGCCGCGCTGTATAGCGGAGTGGCCGCGGCGCAGTCGCCGACGATGGAGCAGCGCACCGAGGCCTTTGCCGAAGTGAGTGCGGCCATGACGTCCGGTAATCAGACGGGCGCGGCTGACGCCCTCATTGCTGTCATCGAAGACCCAGATTGGGCAATGTTTGCAGGCGAGGCCCACGCGCGCCTTGCTGTACAGCTGAACAAGCTCGACCTCCCCTACGCAGCACTCCTGGCCTACGCAAAGGCGATGGAGGCTGATCCCGAGGGTGTGGGTTCAGAGGCCGGTAAGGCCGTCGACCTCGCAGATGCTGTCGGCGACCAAGCCGTCCTCGAACCGGTGTTCGCCAAAAACCTCGGACTCGATGTGGACGATGCGACCCGCAGTCGGATGGCCTACCTCGCTGCACGAGAGAATCATCGAGCCGGGCAGCTCGCGACCGCGGCTGCGATCCTCAAGCTGGTCAAGCCAAATGACCCCTACTACCCGGAAGCCAAGGCCCTCGAAGGTGTCATCCTCTCGCTCCAGAAGCGACACGGTGATGCCCTCGCTCCCCTGCAGATAGCACTGGCCGTCGGTGACAGAGCCAAGCGTGGCGAGTTGTTCAAGAGCGTCGTCCGGATGAACTTGGCTCGCGCCTACTACGCCGCTGGCAACTTCCCGCAAGCGGCCCACTACTGGTCTGAGCTGGACCGTGGTGACCCAAAGTGGCTGGACGCGCAGTTCGAGCGAGCGTGGGCGCATTTCCGCATGGAAGACATGAATGCGACCCTGGGCCTGCTGCAGAACCACGTCTCCCCCTACTTCGCGGATCGCTACTACCCAGAAGCAGCCATGCTTCGCCTGTATGCGCTGTTCCTTCTCTGCAAGTTTCCCGAAGCGAGCGCACAGCTCGAGGCCTTCCAGACCCAATACCGTCCGCAGCTCGCGGAGCTCCAGCAAGCACTCGCGATGAGCCCAGAGGCCACCTTCGACGCGATTCGTCGTCATCTCGACGGCGAGGACAGTGGTCTACCTAAGACCATCACTGCAGCATTCGACAACGAAGACCGCATCAAGGACAGCATCGTGTCCGTGCGCAGCGCCGAAGACGAGATTGCCCGACTGCGCAACGTCAGCGCGAACACATTCGCTCAGACGGCCATGGCTTGGGTCTCTGACCGGCGAGATGAAGTGGTGAACGCTGAGGGCGAACGCATCCAGCGACGAATCAGGACCATGGAGGGCGAGCTCGCGGAGCTCATGGCCAACTCCGATGTCACCAAGCTCGACCTGATGCAGATGGAGTCACGACTCTACGAGCGCGCGAGCTTCACAGGCAAGATTCCTGAGGGCAAAAGACGGGTCAAGCGTCAGGCACGCGCCAAGGTCACCGAGCGCCTCTGGGACTGGCAAGGCGAGTACTGGGCTGACGAGGTGGGCTACTACCGAATCGACACCACACCCGAGTGTCCAGAAGACCTCATGCAGGGCCAGTAGGCGCGCGCGCTACTCCTCGGCACCCTCGGGTGTCGGGGTATCAAGCTGTGGCGCTGGCTCCTCTCGAGAAGGCATCGCAAGACGGCCCATCTGCGCGGCAGCGCTGAAGAAATCATCCATCGTGGCTGCCCCTCCCGTGGGCATGGCACGACGCGGCGGCGGCGCGACCACCTGTTCGGGCGACTCGCTGAGATCAGCCGCTGGATCCACGCGGCGACGAACCACAGGCGCATTCGTTACGCGGCTTGCCGCCATCCGAAAGCGTCCGGAGGAGCCTCGGTCCTTCTGGCCTAAAGAGGCGGTTCGGCTGCCCTCGGTCGCGGGCGGGTCCTGCTCCTCAGCACGCGTCCGAACAACCTCGTCCACATCCGGCCGCACCGGCAGGGCCGGTGCAACGCCCCGCGAGGCCTCAACCTCCGCTGGGGACGCCCGCCGCCAGGCACCACCGCGCGCAGCCTCTGCGGCGCGCATCCTCGCCTCAACCTCGGCGGCCCGAGCCTCCTTCTCTGCCATCTCAGCCGACTTTGCCTGACTCACCGCCTTTGGGGGAGCAGGTTTTGGCGCGGGAGGACGGGGCTTTGCCTTCGGAACATTCGGTAGCCCTGCGAAGGGGTCACGACTCTTCTGCTGAGGCTTCTTGGGTTCTTTAGGCTTCAAGTGAGGGGCAGGCTGACGACGCTTCTGCCCGAGACGCAGACTGACGGGCCCAAGCCCGATCGGTGTGACGTCCTTCTTGGCGGCGGGATCCCACGGGTCTGGGACACGATACTGCTTGTACAGACGACTTGAGATGGCGACACGCGGCCGCTCCCATGCCCGACGACCCACAGAGGCCTTCATCCGTTCACCGACAACCCCTCTACGCTCAAGCTCGTTGAGAATGTCTTTGGCCTTGTCGTCCGCCAAGCCTGGCCCTCCCGTCACGCTAGGATAGTGCACACTCACGGCCGCGCTGACAAGCCCATGTGTGCCGATTTGGATCCTCGCTATGTCCAACGGTTTCGGAATCTACGTTCATACGCCCTGGTGCAGGGTGCGATGCCCGTACTGCGCATTCAACGTGTTTTTGTCGGACACCGCTGACTATGCACGATGGGAGAGCGCCATCCTGCAGAGCTGGGAGTCCAACCGCGGCTTCTTCAAGGGACGGGCACACAGCCTCTACTTCGGCGGGGGTACGCCCTCTCTCGCCCCACCAGATGTCATCGGCCGGCTCATCGAATCCATGCCACTGGATGCTGGTGCCGAGGTCACACTGGAGGCCAACCCAGGACAGCTCGATACGGCCACGCTCCATTCCCTGGTTCGACACGGAGTCAATCGTCTCAGCGTGGGGGTACAGACCTTCAATCCAGCCCATGCACGGCGCCTCGGACGGGGGCACACCGTGGCCCAGACCCGACAACTCTTGCGTGAAATCCCCACGATGGGGCTGACGTCTTGGTCTGCAGACCTGATCTTCGCACTTCCAGATCAGACCCTCGCCGAACTCGATGCCGACATCGACACCCTGCTCGATGCGAACCCGCCTCATGTCTCACTGTACGGCCTGACCATCGAGCCGGGCACACCCTTTTCGGACCTCACCAGCCAAGGAAAGCTGACCCTCCCGACCGGTGACTTGTGGGGCGACATGTATGCCCACATTGTGGAGAGACTCAGTGCCGCCGGACTGGCGCGCTACGAGGTCTCAAACTTTGCCATGGCAGGCCATCGCGCCGTGCACAACGAACAAGTCTGGCGTGGAGGGCACTACGCGGGACTCGGCCCAGGTGCGCACGGCTTCCTGCCAACAGGAGACCGAACGCTGGGTCATGCACAGCTCGATGAGTGGTACGCGGATCCGACGCCAAGAAGAGAGTCACCGACCACCGAAGAGGCCGCGCTCGACATGCTGCTCAGCACGCTGCGCCATGTGGATGGACTGCCCATTGAAGCCCTTCACACCGAGACTCAATACACGCTGAACCCTGAGGTCATCCGAGACCTCTGTAGACGAGAACTCATCAGCACCGAGGAGCACCACATACGGTTAACGGACGAGGCTTACACCGTGGCTGATGGAGTGGTTCGATGCATGGCTGATGCGCTCATTCCGCTTGCGTAGCGCTTGACGGCGTCCGTCCCCGGATAAACAATCGGAATCAACCGGAGCCCGCTGTGCACATTTTCGAAAACGAGCCTGACGATACAGCCGAGGAAGACGAGCAGTTCTCGATCGCCATCGATGACAGCCTCCTGACCGAGGCTCTCGCCGCGGTCGAGAAGCGCATGGGCGGAGATAAGGACGTCGGCGACTTGGACATTGGTCCGTTGGACTTGGACGCACTCGCGGCTGTTGAGAATGAGCTGGCGATCGAAATCGAGGAAGACGAATCCGTCCCTGATGTGGACCAGGCTTCGGCCTCGATCGAGGCCCGACTGAGAGCAATGGAGGCCGAGCAAGAGGCTGAGAACCTGCAAAAAAAGCTGGCTGGGCTCACTGAGCGCCGAGATCAGACCGAGCAAAAGCTCCGCTCCTTATCGAATCGCGCACAGAAAGCTGCTGAAGCACAACGACTCGCCGAGCAGCGCGCAAAGAACCTGAAAGAGGCCCTTGAGAAGCAACAACGGGATGTCGAAAAGCTCCTCGAACGCCGTAAGCGGGAGAAGGTGGAGGAGTACAGCCGTGGACGTTCGACCACCCTGAATGCTGTAGCGGATGTCATCGACAATTTTGTCCTCGCGCTTCAGCACGACAACAGTGATCCGGAGCGACTTCTCGAAGGCATGCGCATGTGCCTCCAGCAGTTCCAGGCAAACCTGAACCAGGTCGGAATCGAGACTATCGCACCCGAACCTGGAGACGAATTCAATCCCGAGTGGCACGAGGCCATCGCAACGGAATCTGTGGACGGTATCCAGGCAGGCTGTGTCGTGTCACTTATGAGTCGGGGCTATGTTGCTGACGGCAAGCTGATTCGCGCAGCCCGTGTGGCTGTCGCAGCGGACTAAGACACCCCTCACAAAGACCGTGATGTGCGCCGACAATGCTCGGTGCGTGCAGGAAGTTGGACACATACCTGACGCCATGGCTCCGCGACCGAATTCGATGGACGGCACAGGATCTGTCGAAAATTAGCCTTCGGGTGGATGACCGATCAGACCTTGTTAGTCTTGATGGGTTGCCGTCCTATGGTAATTATCAGCCATTCAACGGGCATGGAGTTCATGCATGGCATCATCAAAAGCCATTGGAATCGACCTCGGTACGACCAACTCTTGTGTCGCCATCATCGAGCATGGCGATCCAGTGGTCATTCCCAACGACGAGGGAACGCGTACGACGCCTTCAGTGGTCGGCTTTACTGATGATGGGGACCGGCTGGTGGGTCACATCGCACGCCGTCAGGCCAAGACGAACCCAGACCGCACGCTGTACGCGGTAAAGCGACTCATTGGTCGTCGGTTCGAGGATGAGGAAACGGAGCACTCCAAGGCTCTGGTGCCGTATCAGATCGTCTCTGCCGACAACGGCGACGCATGGGTGTCTGTAGAGGGGCGGACCTACTCACCGGCTCAGATCAGCGCCATGATTCTTGAGAAAATGCGTAGCATCGCCGAAGCCTACCTTGGCGAGGAGGTCCGCGAGGCCATCATCACGGTGCCTGCGTACTTCAACGACTCTCAGCGGCAAGCCACAAAAGACGCCGGACGCATCGCGAACCTCGACGTTCTCCGGATCATCAATGAGCCGACTGCGGCTGCACTTGCTTACGGAATGGGCAAGACAGAGCACGAACGCATCGCGGTGTTCGACCTCGGCGGTGGAACATTCGACATCTCGATACTCGAGCTCGATAAGGGCGTCTTCGTCGTCAAGGCGACAAATGGTGACACCTTCCTCGGAGGCGAGGACTTCGATGCCAGGATCATCGAATACCTCCTCGAGGAGTTCAAGGCCTCATCCGGAATCAACGTCCACGGTGACCGTGTGGCCATGCAGCGTCTCAAGGAAGCCGCTGAAAAGGCCAAGCACGAGCTGTCGAACATCGAAGAGACCGACATCAACCTTCCGTTCCTGGCGTCGAACGATGAGGGTCCTGTTCACCTTCAGGCGAAGCTCAGTCGAGCAAAGCTCGAGGAACTCGTTGCTGACCTCATCAAGCGCATCGCCGCACCATGCAACCAGTGCATGGAAGATGCGGGCATATCGGGAAGCGATCTCGACGCAGTCCTGCTGGTGGGCGGCATGACCAGAATGCCGCGGGTCGCGGAGCAAGTCCGCGAGATCTTCGGACGCGAGCCAGAAAAAGGCGTCAACCCAGATGAGGTGGTCGCCATTGGTGCGGCCGTCCAGGCCAGCGTCCTGCAAGGTGATGTCACCGACGTCCTGCTGCTCGACGTCACCCCCCTCACCATGGGTATCGAGGTGAAGGGCGGCATCGTCGAGCCGATCATTCCGCGAAACACCACCATCCCGTGTCGGAAGTCGAAGGTCTTCACAACCGCGCTGGACAATCAAGACATGGTTCGTGTCCACATCCTGCAGGGTGAGCGCGAGATGTCCGAGCACAACAAGAGCCTCGGTAAGCTCGAACTGCACGGGCTACCGCCAGCTCCGCGCGGTGTGCCTGAAATCGAGGTCACCTTCGAGCTCGATGCCAACGGAATCATGAATGTACGCGCCAAGGACCTCGGCACGGGTAAGGCTCAGAGTGCACGCATCGTGTCGTCGGGTGGCCTCTCCGAGGTCGAAATCGACCAGATGATCGAGGATGCCGAGGAACACCGATCCTCAGATGAGTCTCGCCGCGCGCTCGTGGAGGCACGGAACCAGCTGGACGGGCTGATCTACAACACGCGACGCAGCTTTGAGGAATTTGGATCAAGCCTCTCAAACGAGGATGGAATCGCCGTCCGTGATGCCCTTGCCTCGGCAGACCGAGCCCTCGAGGCGGGTGATCTGCAGGCCGTAGAAGACGCCCACAAGGCACTCTCGAATACGGCACAAACCTTGGCAGACGCCATCTACGGCTCCTTGGGCGATAGCCTCGGCGGCGACGACGACGACTACGACGATGACGACTTTGACGACGACTTCGACGATGACTTCGACGATGACGACTTTGACGACGACTACGATGACGAGGATTACGACGACGAGGATGTCGACGTAGAGATCGAAGACGACGACGCTCAACCCGGTGCCTGAGCACCCTACCTACTGAGGCCTGACCGTGGCGAGACGTGACCTCTACGCCATCCTCGGGGTGTCCCGAAGTGCCAGCGCGGATGAAATCAAGAAGGCGTACCGTAATCTCGCCAGACGCTACCACCCGGACCGAAACGCCGGCGACGAGGATGCAGCCGATCGTTTCCGAGAGATCGCCGAGGCCTATGAGACCCTCAGTCAGGCCGAGTTGCGCGCCCGCTATGACCGCCTCGGTCCTCTCTACCGGCCCGATGGTCGGCCCCCATCTCCCGACGAGGTCACAGACTGGGTCACGGACACCATTGGCGGAATGTTCCGAAAGCGAAAGCCCGACCAAGGGGAAGATCTCCGCTACACCTTGAGCATCGATCTCGAAGATGTCGCCACCGGTGGTGACCGAACCATCGAGGTCAAGCGGCAGTGCCACTGCGGCTCTTGCAACGGGACTGGGGCAGCCCCGGGCGGCCGCCAGACCTGCACAGCCTGCGACGGAACCGGAAAGGCGGGCGGACGCCGACTCTTTAGGACTCAGTGTCCGCACTGCAACGGCGAGGGCGAAGTCACGGTCAAGAAGTGTGAAACCTGCGGAGGCTCAGGTCGTACAGAGCAGACAGAGAGTCTCAAGGTGCGCATTCCCAAGGGTGTCGCGACCGGCCAGAAGCTGAAGCTTCGTGCCAAAGGCAATGACGCCAAGGTTCGAGGCGAGTCCGGTGATCTGTACGTCATCATCAACGACAATGAGCATGGCCTCTTCCAACGACGAGGCAGCGACCTCTTCTGCTCCATACCTGTGCGACTCTCGGACCTCGCCCTCGGTGCAGCCCTCGATGTTCCAACGATCGCGGGTAAAGCCACCATCAAGGTCGCTGCTGGGACTGAGAGTGGCAAGGTCTTGCGACTGGCCGGACGTGGCCTGCCCACCATGAAGGGTAACCGGACGGGCGACCTCCACGTCACGCTGAACATCGAGACGCCTGCCACGCTGAGCGATGCACAGCGTAAGGCTCTGAAACAGCTCAACAAGACCCTCGACGGCTCCGCTTATCCCAAGCGGGCTGCCTTCATCGCGAATATGGACAAGCGGTCATGATTCGTTTTCTCTTCCTGGTATTACTCTCCATCGGGTGCGCTCCTCGCTCACCTGCAGCCACCCAGCCGGACATCGTCCGCCGGGCACAGGTCATGGCTCAATCGGACCGCATGGCCTCAATTCGGCTGCTCGAGGATGAGCTACAGAGCGGCCGTCGGGATCCAGGTGTTGAGCCCTGGGCCATGTTGTGGGCGGGCGAGCAGCGACGCCTTGCACGGAACCCGTCTGAGGCTCGACACTGGTTCGAGCAGCTGGCTGCGGGCTACCCAAGCCACCCCCTCAAAGACGCCGCCATACTCGGCATGGCCATGGTCGATGCTGAGAAGGCCCTGTCCGGCAATACGCTGGCGACCATGCAGCTCATGGAGGAGAAGCACGTCCCAGATACAATGAATGCAGACCGATTTGCGACCCTGGCTCTCATCGGAGTTGATGAAGGTACCCCTGCACCGAAGGTCCGCGCGCTGGCCCGAAAGGCCATCGACTATGCCGCGTCTGATTCTCAGGTCCTGGCACGGATTAAAGTGAGCCTTCAGGGCATCCTGGCCGAATCGCCTGCGTCGCCAACGGTCACTGAGGCTGACCAGATGCCGACAGGCACCCCGGAGGAGATTGCACTGAAGCGAGCGCGTGCGGCACTGGCCTCTGGCGACACTGATGCTGCAACCGAGCAGGCCAACGGCGCCATCGAGACATGGCCCGCATCAGCCCACCTGCTGGAGTTTGAATACATCGTACGCAGGGCAGCCAAAGGTAACCCCACCTTCGCAGCGAAGGTCGGCGTCCTCCTCCCCAGCACAGGGGACTACGCCCCGGCTGCGGCGCAGCTCAGGGAGGTCATTCAACTGGCCAACGCAGAGGCGGGTGATCCCGTATCCTTCGTCTTCGGCGACACCCAAGGAACCCCCGAGGGGACAGCTTCAGAGATTGAGCGTCTGGTCATTGATGAAGGCTGTGTGGCCATCCTCGGCCCTCTACTGAAGGACAATGGCGATGAGGCCGCCAAGCGAGCGGTGGCACTTCGCACCCCACTGGTCACGCTGACCCAAGGCGGAGATCCGGCCAGTGCTGGTGATTTTGCCTTCCGAGGATTCATGACGCTCCAGCATCAGGTCGAGGCGCTGTTGCACCATGCCTTCGAGCTCGAAGGACACCGTAGGTTTGCCGTCCTGCACCCCGAGAACGGCTACGGCACAAGCGCGAGAGATCTGTTCACGGCAGGGGTCACCAGTCGTGGTGGCGAGGTCACAGTGATTCAGTCCTACGCGGAAGACGCCACTGACTTCTTGGCCACAGCCCAAGAGATGACGGGCAAAGATAAAGAGGCCCGATCCGACGAACTCTACGGACTTCGAAAGGCTGCTGAGCGACGCGACGAAGACCCAGACGATGTGATGTTACCGCCCATCATCAACTTCGACGCAATCTTCATTCCAGACAACCACCGGAGACTGGTGCTCGTGACGAGTGCGCTCGCATACGAAGAGGTGCCCGTCGGATCCTTCCGAAAACACGTCGACGAAGAGCCCGTCCAACTGCTCGGCCTCAATGCTTGGAACACCCCCCAGCTGGTCGCCAATGGTGGACGCTATGTCCAAGACAGTGCCTTCGTCGATGCGTTCTGGTCGGAAGATGAGGACGAGGCGGTCAAGGCCTTCATTTCGACCTTCAAGAGCACCGTAGAGCGAGCACCTCGCGTCATCGATGCACTCACTTGGGACGCAACACGCCTGCTGACCGCGGCCGTCTTGGAGGGTGGAGACAGCCGTGAAGCCATCCAGGAGGCCATGACTCAAGTTGAGATAGACGACCCCGTCGCGGGCGGCCAGCGCTTTAACGACGACCGTGAGGTGGCCAGGGCTTTCCACGTCCTCACCATCAAGCGTTCTGGCATCGAGGCCTGGACACCACCTCCGCCGACTGAGGAAAGCGCTGCACCTGAGGCACCATAGCTGTTAGAATACCCCTCTGGAGACACAAGACCGTCCATGCCCGACGACCCTGACGAACCCTTCGTCATCGATACAATCCTGGCCGAGTGCGGTGCGCCCACAGCACCAGGGGCCGGGGAGTATGCGCCGTCTATGTTTGCCGCAGGCGACGACGCTGCGATGGTCGATTCACGTACTGCAGTCACTGTGGATACCATGGTTGAGGGTGTTCACTGGGATGACCGGCTCAGTGCTGAGGACGTGGGCTGGAAGCTGGTGGCATGCAATGCATCGGACATCAATGCCATGGGTGGACACCCGTCGTGGGCACTGCTCTCCATTGCGGTTCCCGCACCACTCGACAGGACGTGGATCCGCAACTTCGCACGCGGCATGGGGGACGCGATGCGTCGCTGGAACATCCTGCTCGCGGGTGGTGACACAACCCGCAGCCCCGGGCCTCGAATGGTCTCTCTGAGCCTCGCAGGCGATGTCCCCAACCCCATCGGTCGCCATGGTGCATCACCTGGTGATGAGGTCTGGGTGTCCGGCGCACTGGGCGGCCCCGCCGCTGGATTCTCCATGGTGGCCCCTGCCAATCGCGCGCTTCGACGACCCGCCCCACCCATTGGCCTCGGCCAAGCCTTGGCAGTCTCCGGTTGCGTCAGCGCGATGATGGATCTCTCCGACGGACTCCGGCAAGACCTGGCGCGCCTGTGCAAGTCGAGCCAGGTGGGGGCTGTCATCGCCTCCGACAAGCTCCCTCCCCACCCTGACGTGGACGGACGTGATGACGCACTGTCCATGATGACAGCCTTCGGTGAGGAATATGAGCTCTTGTTCACCGCGACCGCCGGCTCTGCCGAGGTCATACAGGCCGCTGCCGTACCCTTTGATCGGGACCCGGTCTGCATTGGTCGAATCGTCGGCTCAGCCGAGGATGGCGCCCGTCTCGAGGGTCTCTCCTGGCCTACGCCACGCTTCAGCCATTTTGGTGACGCATGATTCGGCTTCTACTCATCGGCATGGCTGGGACTGCCGTCGCTGCTGGTGGCGGTGCGGTGGTCGCTGGGGGCTCAGCCATATGGCCCACAGTCCTCCTCTGCGTGCTTCTACTGGTGTGCTCTGCATTCTTCTCGAGCGCAGAAACTGCGCTGTTTGGACTCCAGCCAGTAGACATTGAGGGCATGAGTGGCGCCACCGAGAAGCGGGTCCGCGCGCTCGTCAGCGAGCCCAGGCAGACACTCGCCTCCATTCTCATCGGAAATGAGACGGTCAACATTGCACTCTCAACAGTCTCCGCGGGGCTGCTGCTGCAACTGTTTCCGGACATGCCGTGGCTGAACATCGTCATCATCACACCACTGCTGCTGCTCGCCGGTGAGGTCATCCCGAAGACTTTCGCGTTTCGCTTTGCGCCGCAGCTCGCCCCCTACTCGGCCAGGGTTCTCACGCCCTTTGCTCGCGTTGTGACCCCGATTCGGGTGGTCCTGTCTCGTCTGGCAGATGCCGCATTGGTGCTCACGGGCGGCAGCAAGGCGCCTCGTCAGGCTGAACTCAGAGAAGCCCATCTTCGGGCCATGATCGACCAAGGGCGAGAGGAAGGAAACATCCGTGCCATGGAGCGAGACATCCTGCACCGGGTGTTCGAGTTTGGCGATCTCAGTGTGGCCGAACTGATGACCCATGGCCCCGAGGTCTTCAGCGTGAACCTGCTCACACCATGGGATGAGCTGATTCGCATTGTCCAAGACTCCGGTATGAGCCGTGTGCCCGTGTGGCAGGGAAGTTCTGACAACATCGTCGGCATCTTGCTCGTCAAGCGCCTCCTTGGCCTGGTGGCGGCTCAGCGACTCAGCGGCAGGAACCGTTCTCCGAGTCCTCGACAGATCCACAAGCTGCTTCACCCTCCCCGCTTTGTGCCTGCGACCAAGGCTGCTGACGAACTCCTGTCCGAATTTCAAGCTCGGCGATCACACATGGCCATCGTGGTCAACGAGCTCGGACGCGTCGTCGGCATCGTCACCCTGGATGACCTGCTCGAGGAGCTGGTCGGTGAGATGGCGGATGAGACAGATGCCGAGAACCCAGCAGTGACCCAACTCGACGCTCAGAGCTGGTCAGTCAGGGGCAACATGTCCATCGAAGACTTTGCGGAGCGCTTCCATGTCTTGATTCCCGATGGCCCCTATGTCGACCTGGCAGAGTTGGTGGCTGCAGTGGCAGAGAGACCGCTCTTCACTGGCGCTGAGGTGGAATGGAACGGCGTCCAGTTCAAGGTCGAGCGGATGAAGGGCATCATGCCGGTCCAGGTGAGCCTGACCTTGGACCAAGCGTACGAGGAAGACGACCCCACCATGGATGGTGATGTACAGACGGAGGAGTCATCATGAGCATGACTGTCATCGTTCTGCTGATCACAGTGCTGGTGATCCTGTCCGGCTTCTTCTCGGGTTCCGAGCTCGCACTCGTGAGTGCTGATCGGCTCAAGCTTCGCTCGGACGCAGAGGCCGGCCGGGGTGGCTCTATCATCGCGCTCAAGATGCTGGAGCAGCCCACTCGCATGCTCGGCACCTGCCTGGTCGGAACAAACCTCTGTGCCATATCAATCGCCACACTCGGCACAGGCCTGGTCCTCGACCTGACCACGATTCCGCCGTCCCTTGCCTTCCTGCTCGTGGCACCCTTCACCTTGACCATCTGTGAAATGGTGCCGAAGGCCGTCTACCAGCACCACGCCGACACGCTCGTGCCGTACGTGGTCTACCCCTTGCGGTTCCTCTCCGTCGTTCTGACACCGGTGCTCTGGTTCTTCGAGCGAGTGGCAAGCATCGCAGGTGGTGAAGAAGGTGGCCAGCGACAGGTCCGACGCGCAGACATCCAGATCCTCCTCGACGCCTCGGATGACCCCAACCTGTCTGCGCAAGACAAGGCGATGATCCGTCGGGTGTTTGCCTTCACGGAGGCGGTGGTCGAAGAGGCCATGGTGCCGCTCATTCACGTGGTCGCCGCCCCTGAGTCCGCCACTTGCGCGGAGGCCGTCGAGCAGATGATCAAGAGTGGTCACTCGCGACTCCCCATCTATCGAGAGCGGGTCGACGACATCACCGGCGTGGTCCTTCACCAGGACCTCATGGCGGAGATGGACTGGACTCGCCCCATCTCTGAGATTGCCCGAACGCCACTCTTTGTTCCTGAGACCAAGCGGGTAGACCACCTCCTCCTTGATCTGCGACGGGCGCGTCTGAGAATGGCCGTTGCAGTCGACGAATACGGCGGCTCTGTGGGCATCATCACGGTGGAGGACCTGCTCGAGGAAATCGTCGGAGACATCGAGGACGAGTCTGACTCGGAGAGCGCACGCGTGCGGCGGGTCGGGGAACGCGAGTGGATTGCCCTCGGCCATGCGGAGCGAGAGCACCTCGAAGCCACAGTCGGCCTGACCCTCCCTGATGGGGACTTTGAGACTGTCGCGGGCTACATCCTCACCATCACCGGCCGGATTCCCAAGACTGGAGAACAGGTCGATGCGAGCGGCTTCCTGCTCACGGTCAACAAGGCGAACGACCGAGCAATCCAGGAAGTCCACATTCGTCGACTACGCCGCTGAGACCAAATTCCAATGAAACAGAAGCACTTCATCGATTCACACAAAGGGGCAACGGTCTTTGCGACCCTGGGCCTCATTCACCACTTCGACCAGTGGGAGAATCCAACCGCGTGGGTTTATCTTGCGCTGCACGGCACCTACGGCATCCTCTGGGTCCTCAAGTCTAATATTTTCGGTGACAAGAACTGGGAGAAGCCCACTCCCCTCTGGTACGGCTTGCTGATCTGGGTCGCACTGACCCTGTACTGGACCGCGCCCTACATTATCTGTAGCCAAGGTCTTCAGATGCCCCTGTGGTGGCTCGCCCTTTGCACGAGCATCTACACACTGGGCGTCTTCTTTCACTTCGCCTCAGACATGCAGAAGCACACAGCGTTGGCCCTGAAGCCCGGGCTCATCACCACTGGGTTGTGGTCTCGTCTGCGGAACCCCAACTACTTCGGCGAGCTTCTGATCTACGTCGGCTTTGTGGCCATCCCCATGCATTGGTTTCCGCTGACAGCACTCGGCGCCATGATCCTCGGCTACTGGGTACCGAATATGCTGAAGAAGGATGCCTCCCTCTCGCGCTACCCAGAGTGGGCGGAGTACAAGGCACGAAGCTGGCGCTTCATCCCCTTGGTATGGTGAGAGCGGGGCTGGTCTTGAACCAACCCGTTACGGTCAACGTGGAGCGCTAAGGCATGGCCATCGCAATCGGTATCGACCTGGGAACAACAAACTCTTGTGCGGCCATCATGTCGGCCGGCAAGCCGCGGGTCATCACGTTGAGTGATGGCGCGACCCAGGTGCCGTCAGTCTTTGCAATCGACGACGCAGGCAATGAGATTGTCGGATCTGCGGCTCGGGATCAGGCGAGTGACAACCCGCTGGGAACAGTCCTCGCAGCCAAGCGCCTCATCGGGCGAAACTTCCACAGCAAATCCATCAACGATACTCGCCAGGTCTTCACCTACGAGATGGTGGAGGGTGCCGACGACAGCGTGCTGCTGAACGTGGCCGAGCAGCTCTACACACTCGAGCAGATCTCAGCGGCCATCTTGATGCGAATCAAAGAAGTGGCGGAGGCCAACCTTCGCGCGCCGGTGCAGCAGGCCGTGATCACTGTCCCCGCGTACTTCAATGAAAAGCAGCGCTCGAGCGTACGAGTTGCTGGCCGCATGGCCGGCTTCGAGGTCCTGCGAATCCTGAATGAGCCGACCGCTGCCGCCCTTGTCTACGGGCTCGGTAAGCGGATGAACAAGCGGGTCGCGGTCTTCGATCTGGGCGGCGGTACTTTTGACATCTCCATCATCGACATTCAGGGGCGGGTCTACGAAGTCATCGCAACCGGTGGGGACACCTTCCTCGGCGGGGTGGACTTTGACGACCGCTTGATGAAGTTCGTGCTCGAGGACTTCCACGAGCGGCACGGCGTTGACCTGAGCTTCGATAGGGTGGCCATCCAACGGATTCGGGATGCAGCGGAGGCCACCAAGATTGCTCTCTCGACCCACGACCAGGCCCACATCCAGCTCGATGCCATCCACGGGGAAGGCACCGAACAGCTCAACGTGGATGTACTGATCACACGAGAGAAGCTCGAGGAACTCACCTCAGACCTGGTGCGGCGAACAATCGAGACATGTCAGCGCATCTTCGAGGAAGCAGGCTGTCTGCCTCACGAGATCGACGAGTTCCTCATGGTCGGCGGGCAGTCTCGAATGCCGCTGGTTCACAAGGCCGTCCGACAGCTGACTGGAAAGGTCCCCAATAAGCAACTCGACCCCGAGCATGCTGTAGGACTTGGGGCGGCGATCATGGCGCAGGCGGTGCGCAAGCCCACCTCGACATCTGTGACCCTTCGCGATGTACTCTCCATTCCCATTGGAATCCGAGGTGCTGAGAACAAGATGCACATCTTGTTTGCCAAGCAGTCGCGGCTTCCTGCTCGCCAGTCCCGTAGCCTCACCACCCATCAAGACGGACAGCGTTCGATCATGCTTCGGATCTACCAGGGTGAGCATGAATCGGTGGATGACAACGACCTCATCGGCACCTTCGTCTTCTCGGGACTTCGAGAGGCCAAAGCCGGGGCAGTTGGACTCAAGGTGACCTTCGATCTCAACGCGGAGGGAGAGCTCCAGGTCTCGGCACATGACCCGGACTCAGAGGACCACGTCCAGGCTCGAATCAAGTTCGACCCCATGGGCCGCCAGGCGAAGCCCAAGGCGCGAGAGCGCCGCCCCATGCAGCCAAATACACCAGCGAAGGACGCGCCGATGGATGACGAGCTGCTGCCGCCATCGCCCTTCGCAGGAAGCCTTCAGCTGCCACAGCCAACTTTTGCGGCCTCCATTGATGGTCGAACCACACAAGATGCTGTGGCGGACCTCTTCGACGACATCGACGAGGACCTCGACACAGACAGTGCCCCGGAGCCCTCACCGGGATGGCTGCGACGCCTCGGCCAGTCACTCTTCGGCCAGTAAAATGACCGTCGATCTGTCTCACATCACTGTTGTACTGGTGAGGCCCCAGCAACCAGGCAACATCGGTGTCGCTGCACGGGCCATCGCCAACCACGGCATCGGACGCTTGGCGCTCGTGGCGCCACCACACTTCGATCCGGAGCGAGCACGCTGGATGGCGCCCAAGTCCCACCATGTCATCAATGGCGCACACTTCTGTGAGACGGTCGAAGAGGCGATCGCCTCATCTCAGTGGGTCGTGGCGACCACTGCCAGACCCCGTACTCGAGAGTGGCCTGTGTCCACACCAGAGGACATCGGGAAGACGATCGCAAGTACGCGCACACCGACAGCCATTCTGTTTGGCCCCGAGGACAGCGGGCTGAGCAATGATGACCTCCGCATGGCGCAACACCTGCTTCATTTTCCGACCACCGCCATCAGCTCTATCAATCTCGGGCAGGCCGTGACGGCAACGGCGGCAAGCCTCGCTGCTGCCCACCGGGGCAATCAACCGCTCATCGACCAGCCCTCCGTAGCGACCGCACCTGCGGGTAAGCGAGCGGAGGTCGTGCGCCGTACGGTCGAGGTTCTCGGGACCGCTGGGTACCTCAATGGTCGATCAGAGGACATGGTCGCCAACACACTGGTTCGCCTGGCCGGCCGCGCAGACATGACCGACGACGAGGTGAACAACCTCCTGGGGATGGTGAAACACCTCAGCTGGTGGAGCACACACCGCTGAAGTTCAGGCCGTCGGCCTCACCGCGAACCCACCGGAGAGGTCTGCAGGCTCGGCGTCGGTGCTATCAATGCCATCCACTCGAGCGTGGGCTGGTCCCGTGTGGCACCACTCGAGGAAGGCATTCACAGCATCTGTATCGCCCTCAACCACAGCCTCCACAGAGCCGTCTTGGCGATTGCGTACCCAACCACTCAGCCCGAGACTGTCGGCCATATCTTTGGACGACTGGCGGTAGTAGACCCCTTGGACCTTTCCCTTAATGATCAGATGCATGCGCTTCATTGACCCACCATCTCGAGCAAGGCCGCCTCGTCCAGTACCGGCACACCCAGCGCAGTCGCCTTCTGCAGCTTGCTGCCCGCAGCTTCACCAGCGACCAGGAAGTCGGTCTTCTTGGACACGGACCCCGTGACCTTGCCGCCGGCGCTGCGAATGAGCTCCGCAGCATCCTTGCGTCCCATGGTGGGTAACGTACCAGTGATCACAAAGACTTTTCCATCCAGGCTGTCTCCATCACCGACCGTCTCAATGGCTGGGAACTCCACCCCGAGGGTCCGTAAGTCTGCAATCTCAGCCTGATTGGCTGGCACCTGAAACCAACCGTGGAGGCTGCGAGCAATCTCAGGCCCCACACCATCCACATCTTGCAGATCGTCGAGGGTGGCGCTCATGAGGGCATCGATGTTGCCGAAACCCGTGCAGAGATCCCTGGCCACAGCCTCTCCCACATGCCGGATGCCGAGTCCAAACAGAACCCGAGCAAAGGGTCGCGACTTGCTCTCCTCGAGGGCCGCGATGAGGTTGTTGGCAGAGCGCTCGGCCATTCGGTCAAGGCCAGCAATCTGAATCAACGTGAGGCGGTAGAGATCTGATGGCTTCCTCACCGCATCCGCAGCCACAAGCTGATCGACAAGCTTGTCCCCGAGCCCATCGATGTCCATGGCAAGTCGGCTCGCGAAATGTTTGAGGCCAGCCTCCACCTGCGCTTGGCAGCCAAGATTATTGGGACACCGATGCTGAACCTTTTCCGGCTCCTTGGGGTTCTCCTCACGAACGAGCAGGGTCCCACAGTCGGGGCATGTGTCGGGGAAGCGGACGAGCGGCCGTGACTCACGGTCAGGCTCGTCAATCACGGCTTCCACGCGGGGAATGACGTCACCTGCGCGCTTCACAGCAACCTTGTCACCGACCCGAAGGCCTCCGAGGTACTCAGGCTTACGCTGGACTTGGTGCTCATTGTGGAGCGTCGCATTGGTGACGGTGACCCCACCCACCATCACTGGCGTCATGATGGCCACCGGTGTGATGACACCCGTACGACCGACCTGGAAGCCAACATCTTCGAGGCGCGTGTGTACGATGGGTGCGGGGTACTTGTACGCAATGGCCCAGCGGGGGCTGCGGGTAACGAAGCCCAGTTGCTCTTGAAGGGCAGAGCTGTTCACCTTCACAACCGCGCCATCAATCTCGTAGGGGAGGTCATTGCGAGCAGAACCAATGGCCTCGATGGCTTCAACGACCTCGTCCATCCCCTCACACACACGGGTGAGTTCAGCCATCTGGAAGCCCATCTCGACCAGCCGACCCATCAGCTCGTGATGTCCGGCCGTGTCGATTCCTTCGCCTGCAGAGTGCGCGAAGAACTGTAGTGGTCTTCCTTGGGCGACCTCGGGGTCGAGCTGACGGACGGTTCCAGCCGCAGCGTTCCTCGGGTTCTTGAACGCGGGGTCACCGCGCTCGACGCGTGACTCATTCATGCGCTCAAACCCAGCGAGATCAAAAATGACCTCCCCCCGTACGCTGACATACTCTGCAAACGGCGGCTTGAGCACCAGGGGCACCGTACGAACCGTGCGCATGTTGTGGGTGACGTTCTCACCGACGGCACCATCTCCACGCGTCCCCGCGCCCGTCAATTGCCCGTTCTCATAGACCAGCTCCATGGCCAGTCCATCAAATTTTGGCTCCACAACAAAGCGAATGGTCTCGGGTGCTGCCTCCTTGAGCTGACGCCGAATGCGCTCCTCAAAGTCCATGAGATCTTGTGCCTCAAATGCATTCGAGAGCGACAACATCGGCACCCGATGAGGGAACTTCTCGAGGCCATCGACCGGAGCCCCACCAACACGTAGGGTAGGACTGTCCGCACGAACCCAGCTTGGGTTCGCCTTTTCGATCTCCAGCAGCTCCTTGAACAAAAGATCGTAGGCCCGATCGTCAATCTCTGCAGCATCGAGCACATGGTAGAGGTGGTTGTGGCGATTCAGCGAATCCACCAACTCATCCATGCGCGCGCGCGCCGAAACGGCCTCCTGATCCGTCGCGTTCGTCCCACTGAATCCAAGATCCATCTGGCCCATTCGGGGCTCCTTCCATCGCTGGTGTTGCACCTATCCTGCTCAAGCAAACTTGAAGAACCGATTCCGGGTCGACGTCTACCCCTTGCCATGCGCGCGAGTCCGTGCGAAGAAATCTATGCGTACATTCTCGGAGACCAGCAATGAGCACCCAAGCCAGCGAGAGACCAGTCAGGAAAAGTACGTCGATTCCTGCACCTCCTGCAGCTCTGGCAAAGGTCATTCGAGCCGCGAGCGACCCCAACGGCTCATTGCAGGACCTCGGACGGGTCTGTGCCCAAGACGCGGGGCTAACGGTCGAACTGCTGCGCATCGCCAACTCACCCCGCTACGGCTTCGCTGACCAGGTTCGAAATGTTCCCCAAGCGGTGGTTGCGCTCGGATACCGAACAGTCCGCGCCCACGCAGTGACCTACGCCATTCGCGCAGCCATGGCGTCCATCTCCGTTCCTGGCTTCGACACAAACTTATTCTGGGAAGACTGCCTACGCCGCGCAGCCGCCGCACAGTTGTTGGCAGAGCTGATCGATTACCCGGACCCCTTCGAGGCATTCGCCTTGGGCCTCTGCCAGGACCTCGGCACGGTACTCTTGGGACTACGACTCCCCCACCTCGCCACCTCGATTCAAGCCCTTCGGCAGAAGCCGGGACAAGCCCGAATCGATGCAGAGCGGGTGCTGACTGGAAGGACCCACGCTGAAGAATTCGTCGGCTCACCAATCGCCGACATGCTGCCGGATGACCTGCAGAAGGCCGTCGCTGACCACCACAATGTTGCCAACACAGGCACAGACCGCGTCAGCGTGCTGACCCGACTGGCCATGGGGGCCGACACCCTCGCAGATGTGGTCCAGGCGTGGCCAAAGGACTCCTGTGTTGCGGCGGCCGAGCAGATGCTCGAGAGCATGAAGATCGGTACGTCACTCAGTGATGTCCTCGACCAAATTAACGAGCGGATGACCGACCTGAGTCTGGATCTCCGCATGCAGATCGGCCAGCAACTGAGCCTCGAGGAGGTCGTGGCTGAGGCCCAGGCCGCCGTCCTTCAGATGTCTGCGGAGCAAGAGCAGAAAGCCAGTCGACTCGAGAGCCTCCTTCGAAAGCAAGAAGAGGCCGCGCGTAAGCTTGAGGCCCACAACAAAAAGCTCCTGGACCTGGCGAGCAAGGATCCGCTGACCGGCCTCGACAATCGGCGGGTCTTCAACCGGGCACTCGAGACCGAACTCGATCGCATTGCACGCTATGACCAGGGCTTCTCCCTGCTGATCGTTGATGTGGACTACTTCAAGAAGGTGAACGACACCCACGGCCACCCCGCTGGTGATGCCGTTCTCAAGGATCTCGCGACCCGAATGCAGCGGGCGATGCGCGATGCAGACTTGGTCGCCCGCCTTGGCGGCGAAGAGTTCGGAGCCATCTTGCCCTGCACCACACCGACGGGTGCACGGGTCGCTGCTGAGCGCCTGCGTGCGGCCATCGAGATTGTGCCCTTTGATATCGGCAAGCAACACATCGACTGTACGGTCAGCATCGGCGGCGTCTCGATCGGGCCAAGCTCTGATGTCAGCGGAGCCGATGATGTGGTTGAGCTGGCCGACAATGCCTTGTACGAGGCAAAGAACAACGGCAGAAACCAGGTGCGCTGGGCCAAGCCAGACACCAAGAGTACTTAGGTCAGCAGCGTCCCGATGGCGGGAGCCCGAAGCTGTACATGCTCTTCCCCATGGGCCTTCACCGGACGAACCAGACCAGCCATGGCCAGGGCATCGTCGACCTCGCTGGCCCGGGGTAGGCTGCGGCCTGGTGCAAGCTCGTAGAGACGGTCCGCCAGGGCGGAGTCCATGTGCACAATGTCGACGGCCCCACGAATTTCATCGACCACACTGCCCATACTTGCGAGCAATGCGTCATCTTCCTCAGGCAGCATCGGATTGGCCTGGCAGCGGACGCCGAGGGCGTCCACCAGACGAGGAACCCCTCCAGTAAAGTGGGCAGCCTTTCTCAACACGTTGATCGGCATGGTGCCGGCCTTACCCACGATGGCCGCAGCAGCCTCAGCCGCACCAAAGTCCACCAAGTCGATTCGTGGTGCGCCGTCCATTGGCCACCAGTCGTTTGCAACGGTCCCGGCCAAGAGCATGGTCGCCCGCCGGTGGGTCGGATGACGGCGGGCGTAATCCCCCCACACCATGGCCATGTCTTCGATGACCTCAGCAGGCGCGTACTCCGCCCCGTGAGCCAGCAAGGCCACAGCATGAGGCGCCGCCTCGTGGGCCTCCTCGATCAGTGCTGAGAGCGCGTACCTAAACCCTCCCCGGTCGGCGACCATGGCCGGCGGGCGATGACGCCACTCTCGACGTCCAAGCTGGGCAAAGACATGCAGCGTGAACTGCCAAGACTCGCTGGCCTTCCGACCACTGAGCGGTCGCAAGTTGACGGTTCGGCACCCTACAGAGGGATCACCAACAGCCAGATCGAGCGCCAGGTCTTCAAGAAACGCCGCCGGCTCGCTCCACCGAGGAGTGCATACAGCAACAGGCTCCATACGGCGTACATGCAGGCGGATTCGTCGGGCTGCTCGTCCCCGAAGTGCATCCTCAACGTAGTGCTGTGCACCATCAAATGTGGTGGCTTGGGCACGTTGTATGAGGCGACTGACGCGAGGCATGACGGGACTCGAGCGGGGGTTCAATCCAGTGTAGATAGACCGGTCTATGCATGTCAAGACCAGTATTCAAGTAGAACATTATCTTCATTGCCAGAACAGGTGTATGCTTGTCCCATGAGCCCCCGAAAGCACCGTGCGGATTTGATCCCAAATGCAAACAATCCACGCTTGCTCCAGCGCCTTGTGCGCCTGGTGGCCTCTGGGATCCGCAAGCAGCGCGCCCTGGCCGAGGTGCTCCAGATCGAACTTCGCACCGTCCACTACTACACCCAGGCCGGAGAATGGCTTGGTCTTTTGGCAACGGACAAGGAAGTGCACCTCACGCCACGAGGCGTGGAATTCGCGTTTGCAGAGACTCGTCGACGGCCAAAACTCTACGCACAGGCCATCTGGAGCATCCCGCTGGTCCAGGCTCTACTCTCGGGACGCGGCGATCTCCCGAACACGGATGTCATCGCCTCGTTCATCTTGGAGAATGAGCCCAGCATGTCTCCACGGACCGCACGTCGCCGGGCGACGGCCCTCCGTGGACTGGTGGAGCCCGCGCTCCGACACAGACCGTCGCGCAGCGAGCCCAAGAGTCAGCAACTTTCATTTGGCTTCGCCTCGTCCGCAGAAGACGAACCCGACACGGTGGCCTCACAGCCTGTACAGAACGCTGTCGACCTCAGCGCAGGCACGGATCAGAATCCTGACGTCTACGCCCGCCTACTCACTGCCCTCCTCGACAACGGCGAGATCACCACGGGTCAGATTCGGGCACTCCTGGACAAGATGGGCGCAAGAGACTGTCCTCTCGGTGGGTACATCGAGATGGCCGTCCGACGCAGCGATGCCGTTCGACAAGCCGACCGACTGGTCGCCACGACGGGCGCGTCGCGGCGGAGAGACTTCGCCACTGATGGGGTGCTCACAGCGCTCACTGACCCCGCATACCGGGCCTACCTTGTAGCCCTCCAGGAGGCGGATGACTCGCCGATGGCCAAGCGCGATCGGCAAAATCTGGGCCGACGCTTTGCTGACTGGGACAGACGCATCTTTGGGGAGGCCCTCAACGAGCAGACCATCACCGAGGCCATCGCCAAGCCGCTGGTCGGTCGACGATTAGAGAGTCTTCCTGTCGCAGACAATGCCGGGCTCCCTCCGATCGTCACCACGGCACCGTTCCTCGAGATGATCAGCAGTCGCGGTCTCATGGTTGCCTTCCCCTCCGCCCTGCGTGCACTCCATGGAGGAGTCGCGGGCGTCAACGAGGCTCTGATTCGAAACCGAAATGCCCCCGCAGGCGTCCGACTCCCCAGTCCGGTTGACACCCGATCCAGTGTGCACGGAGGCCTGTTGGCTCCGGGCGAAGCGCTGCCGCGGTCGATTCCCGACAATCTCACCCTCCGACTCAGACTCCTGACCCACTGCCCAGCCTTCTCGTTGCTGTCCGCACTGCTTCTACTGGACCGAAAGCCGAGCGTGAAGCTACGGGTCATGGAGGACGACCAAGGTCCATCCATTCACTGGGGTAAGCAGCGCATTGGAACACTCTTGGAGGTCTTCGACCGTTTTGCCACTGCACAAGGCTGGACCGTGGTTCGACCCCTCAGCGGTGGCCTTCGCGGAATTCATCTCATCGACACCGGGGTGGCGACCGGGATGTGTTCACGGGTCGGCCGCCGGATCGTGTTGAACGAGCAGCTCTTTCTTCGTCTGCAAGAGGAACCAGAGGCCCACCTCACCTACGATGCCATGCTGCCCTTAGAGGACAGACTGCACGCTTGGCTGGACCAGGCATGAGCCAAATCTTCGTCTACGGTACGCTCATGCGAGGCGAGGAGCGAGAGGGCCTGGTGGCCAACCTGATGGCCCGACCAGCCACGATTCGGGGACAGCTATGGCGAGCCCCCGCAGGCTATCCAGCACTCCTACTCAACGACAATGGAGCCGAGATTACTGGAGAGGTTCTCACCCTCGACAACCCACGAATTTTGACCGCCCTCGATCTCATCGAAGGCACCAAGGAAGGCCTCTACGCCCGCATTGAAGCCACCATCCAGACTGAGTCAGGAGCCGAACAAGCCTGGGTCTATGTGATGTCACCACTGCAGCTCAGGCAGGCGGGCTGTCGCCCCACCAAGGCCACAGACTGGCGCAAGCTCACCCGCCGAGTCTGAGACATGATGCGCACACCGAAGGTCGGACCCGTCGGCGAGTCTGAAGCCATCGCCCACATCCGCGACACCGTCGCTCGCATCGGGCCGTCGGATCTCCCAGTCTTGATCACCGGTGAGAGCGGGACCGGCAAAGAGGTCATCGCGCGAGCGATTCATGCAGGGAGCCAACGGAAGTCTAAACGGCTCGTCGTGGTCGACTGCGCGGCCATCACACCGACCCTCATGGAATCAGAGCTCTTCGGGCACCTCAAGGGGTCGTTCACGGGCGCCTCCAGCACCACCAAAGGGATGGCAGCAGAAGCCGACGGTGGCACCCTATTTCTCGATGAGATCGGGGAGATTCCACCACCGGTCCAGGTGAAGCTTCTGAGGCTACTAGAGGATGGCACATACCGATCCGTCGGTGACACCCAGACCCAGCAAGTCAACCTCCGGATCCTGGCGGCCACCAACCGCAATCTCGAGGCGGCCATGGGCCGGGGTGACTTCAGGCCAGACCTCTACCATCGCTTGAACGGTGTCCGAATCCACATCCCAGCCCTCCGGGATCGACCGAGTGACATCATGCCGCTCGCACGGCACTTCATCGACACCCTCGGACAGCCAACCCTCAGCATCACAGAAGCCACCGAGGCTGTGCTCATGCGCTGCGCTTGGCCAGGCAACGTCAGAGAGCTTTTCAACTGCATGAGGTTCGTCACATCTCTGGTCGAGGGCGAGGTGGTCACGCCGGCTGATCTGCCGGCCACGGTCAGGTCTGACGTAGGGGTAATCCAGCCTGCACCCACCCAGACCGAGTCGACGCCGATCGACCTGAGCATGACCTACAAGGAGGCGAAGCGAGCGTGGCTCGACCGCTTCGAGGATGCCTACGTGACGGCAATGCTGGAGGCACACAGCGGCAACGTGTCTGCTGCCGCTGAGCAAGCACAGATGGACAGGCGCAGCATTCAGCGGATCCTCAAGCGTCGTCGAGAGCGTGACTAATGGCGTGGAGCTTGGCCAGCTGAGCGAGCGTGTCGCCAAACCCATCAACGGACTGCTGCGTCGCCGCGTCTGAGCGCGCATTGTCCGGATCTGAGTGGACCTCCATGAACACCGCGTCCACCCCCGCAGCGACAGCAGCCCGCGCCAGCAAGGGCGCGAGAGAACGCTCACCTCCCGTTGCATCTCCCATTGCACCAGGCTTCTGCGTGCTGTGGGTGGCATCAAAGCACACAGGGACACCGAGGGCGGCCATGTGGGCCAGGCCACGAAAGTCGACCACCAGATCATTGTGACCAAAGCTCGTGCCACGCTCAGTCAGCATCACACCGCCCGCACCCGCCCCGCGCGCCTTCTCGATGGCCGGAGCCATGTCCCAGGGCGCAATAAATTGCCCTTTCTTGATGTTGACTGGTCGGCCAGTCGAACCGGCGGCGACCAAAAGATCCGTCTGCCGGCAGAGAAAGGCTGGGATCTGAATGAGATCGGCCACCGCAGCGACAGCAGCAGCCTGTTCGGGGTGATGGATGTCGGTGGTGATTGGTACGCCTAAGCGACGTCGCACTTCACCCAAGATGCGCAATCCTTCGCCGAGTCCTGGACCTCGAAATGACGCGACTGAAGTCCGATTTGCCTTATCGAAGCTGGCCTTAAATATCAGCGACAACCCCAGTCCGTCACAGGCCGATTTGAGGGCCTGCGCCAGCTCGAGGGTCTGTCCTTCAGACTCAATCACACACGGACCGGCAATCACGGTCAGCGTGCCGTCACCGAGGGTACGGCGCGCCACTGCACCATCTCCACCCAACAGGATTGACTCCTTCGTCATCGCTTAACGTCCTCCAAAAAACGTCTATCCGTTGAGCTGACTGCCTGTCTCGGTGTAGCCTTATGTTGTGATCCAGCCAGTTCCCGGCTCCCCAGAAGAGCTCGCCGCATTTGCGGACCTGCAGGGGCAATTGCCCGACCTGTATGAGCGTGTGTCTCACAACCTCCGCAGCGAACACCTGGTGGTCGTCGTACCGAGCCTCTCGATGGACCCTCGCGAGCTCGCGAAGATCTCCGGTGCACACCATTACGAGGAGCGCCTTCTCTTCTTTCTGATGCTGCTTCGACGCCCCAAAACACGGGTGCTCTTCCTGACATCCCAGACGATCCATCCAAGCGTCGTCGATTACTACCTGCACCTTCTCTCGGGCGTTCCCACCAGTCACGCCCGAAAGCGCCTCATCCTGATGGACTGCGCGGACGCATCAAGCGTTCCATTGTCCGGCAAGCTGCTCTCAAGGCCACGCATGATGAAGCAGATTCAAAGCGTGATCGGGCGTTACGAGTCGGCCCACATGGTCTGCTTCAACTCGAGCGCACTCGAGCGCACCCTGGCTGTGCAGCTGGGAATCCCGCTGTACGCCAATGACCCATCGCTGCTCGACTTGGGCACCAAATCCGGCTGCCGAGAGACCTTCCGCGAGGCAGGTATCCTGTTCCCTGACGGCTTCGAGCGGCTGCACTCGGAGGATGAAATCGTTGAGGCGCTCGCCACGCTGAAGGGCCGATATCCCGAGATGAGACGTGCCGTAGTCAAACTCAATGAGGGCTTCTCAGGGGAGGGCAATGCGCTCTTCTACTTTGACGGGATTGACGCCAGCTCGGCCAAGGATCTCGAAAATCAAATTCGCGCCAAGCTACCGGACCTCAGGTTCGAGGCCAAAGGTGAGACCTGGGAGTCATTCAGCAGCAAATACCAAGAGATGGGGGGCATCGTTGAGGAGTTCGTAGAAGGTGAGAATAAACGCTCCCCTTCTTGCCAGTGCCGAGTGAATGCCGTCGGCGGAGCACAGGCCATCTCGACCCATGACCAGGTACTCGGTGGTCCATCCGGCCAGGTCTTCCTCGGCTGCACATTCCCCGCCGATGACGCCTACAGACTCGACATCCAGAACGCGGGAATGCGGGTCGCTGAGGTCCTTGCGGCCAAGGGCGTCTTGGGCCGATTCGCCACCGACTTCGTCTCGGTTCCAACTGAGGACGGTGGCTGGAAGCACTACGCGATCGAAGTAAATCTGAGAAAGGGAGGGACGACCCACCCATTCCTGACTTTGCGTTTCCTGACTGACGGCAACTACGACATGCTCACGGGCGAGTTCTACGCACAGAATGCGAATCCCAAGTACTACTACGCCTCGGATACGCTTCAGTCAGACCGCTACAAGGGCTTGTCTCCGGACGACCTGATCGACATCTCGGTCTACCATGACCTCCACTTCCACGCGAATACCGAGCGTGGGGTGGTGTTCCACCTGATGGGTGCCCTTTCAGAGTTCGGCAAGCTCGGCGTCGTCTGCATTGGAGACAACCCACAGCAGGCACAGTTCCTCTACAAGCGCACCCGAAGCGTGCTTGATGAAGAGGTGGGCCCTCAAGAGGGCTGACTCAGTAGCGTGAGCTCAGGAAGATACTGACCCGGCCTGACATGGCCAAGCCGACGCTCGCTGGGCTGGGGTGATGACTCGCACCGATGATGAGGTCGTCGAGACCGTCACCGTCGAGGTCGGCCATGGCCATCGTGCCGCCCAGACGCTCGGACGGGTACTGGGCACGAACACCCATGAGTGCAACATCCGCCGGAATCGCAGGACCATCGGCAGCCATGAGCAAGGCTCCTGACACCAACCACACTGCGCCAACACCGTCTGCACCAGCCTCTTGGACCAGCAGGTCAGCTTGACCATCGCCGTCGACATCGCTTCCGATGCTCACCCCGCCACCGACCGTTCCTGGAGCACTGCAGATCGATGTGCTCGCCTCAGCGGCCGCATCCACAGCGACCATGGACACCGTGCTCGCACCGCCTGAGGCGATAACTGAGTCCAAGTTCGAGACAAGGTACACACAGCCCGCATCGGATGCGCCGAGTGCGATGTCAGTCTCGTCGTCGCCGTCGAAATCACCCATGGAGACAGCGCTTCCGAGGCCGCCACCGTCGTCCAGCGAGAATTCAACTCGCGCAGCATCCGAGATGGAGTCATAGTCGCCTGCGAGCAGCGCCATGACAGCCACCTTTCCGCCCGCAGGATACATGCTCGGGTCGCCCGAAGTAGGCATACCTGGACGGTACTGAGGCTGACCAACCGCGTACATGTCTCCATGTGCCACGAGCGTCTCAACGGTATCTCCCTGGGCGTCAGCGAGCGTCGCCATCGGCAGCGCGCTGAGGTCCACAACACCCATGTAGTCGTCGCCTGGAATCACCCAAACTTCGGATACGCCAGCTGTGGTGTTGCCCACGTCTTGGTCGATGATGATCTCAGCCATGCCGTCGTCCGACAGGTCCGTCACAGCGACGAGCCCAGTCTGGACCTCACCGACACCACCAGGTGCACCGAGGTCGACAGTGAGTTGTGCATCAGAGTCAGAGTCATCGATCATGCCAGGGAGCATTCCCCCGACGCCGTAGATGATGTTGATGGTGAAATCCGAGACAAACGGGCCAAACTGCAGCTCACCCTGACCGACCACGAGGTCATCCCGACCGTCGCCGTCCACGTCAGCGCACGCGGCGCCAAAGCCCCAGCCCGTGCCATTGGCGAGCAAGTATGTGCCTGCTTGGTCGAGGGTCATGTGACCCCAGTCCTCCACGTTTCGACCGTAGAAGACACCCACTGCGCCGTTGAAGTCGCCCGTGTAGGGGGCAGTCACGACCACGTCGTTCAGGCCATCGGAGTCGAGGTCACAGATCGCAATGTCGTGGCCAGCGAGCTCGTACTCGCCGGGAGCACCAGAGATGACAACGGGGGCATTCGCTGCGGAGAACAGGCCGCCATCGGTGCCGTCACAGTCGGTGTCTTCGCCATCGCCGTACCAGTCCAGAGCGCTGGGGTTGATGGCCGCGTCGTCGTCATCGCAGTCATCACCGCCCTCCGACACCGCCTCAAAACCATCGCCATCACCATCGATCAAGTCGACACCGTCGCAGTCCTGGTCGATGCCGTCTCGCGCCACTTCAGCGGCGCCCGGGTAGATCGAGTCGTCGAAGTCATCGCAGTCGTTACCGCCACCAGTCCGACCATCAAAGCCATCTCGGTCGACATCTGCCATGTCGCTACCGTCGCAGTCCTGGTCGATGCCGTCGTACGGAACTTCGCTTGCTGGGATTTCAGGGTCATCCTCGTCGCAGTCATTTCCATGGGCGCACTGAGCCTGGTCGAACTCACCATCACCATCAAGGTCAAAGCCCTCGTCGACCTCACCGTCGCAGTCGTTGTCCTTCGCATCGCAGATCTCATCTGCACCGGGGTACACCTGCCAATCGTTGTCGTCGCAGTCATCCTCAGCGAGCACACCGTCGCGATCCTCATCGACAAAGAGCACGTCGGCAGTGCCTGTGTCATCAGTGATGCCACCGCCGCCGCCGCCCTCATTTTTAGGGTCGTCACCGCCGCATGCTGCCAAAATGATGAAGGGAATCCACCGCATCAACCGCCTCCCGAGTCCGTTGCACAACGTATCACAACGGACGCTTACGCGCGGGTACTTATGATGTGTCCCGCTACCTCGTACCGCAGAATCCAAACGTGGTGGACCCGAACGCTGGAAGTTCAGCATTCCACTCCACCCCGGTGAAGACATGGTCTTCTCCATCTATCTCGACCTCCGCATTCCAAATCGATGTGATGGTCCCAGAGACAGTTCCCCGAACGGACCACACCGTCGGAGTCTCAGTGGTGTTGGTCACCGTACCGTCTGAGCAGAAGCCTCCAGGCCATGTGGAGGTCTCCACCAGAGAGAACTCGATCCCTGCGCTCGCCCCACCCGGGAGAACCTCCCCGACCTCATCGACGACAGTGAGGATCTCATCCTCCGACAAGCCCACACCATCGGCACGGGTGGCGCCTTGGTCTGCGGGTGCATTCCGTTGAGTGAAGGATGCCCGGGCCGTGAGATCTCGCAGAGGATCGAGAATACCCACGTCACCCTCGTCGTCAGCACAGGATTCTGTGCCCTGGCCCCAGCGTCGCCAGGTCTCCACAAAGCAGGCCCGGAATCGCGCATCATCCAAGAGCAGCTCCGACAGATCGGCAACCCCATCGAAGGATCGACCATCAACGTCACCTGAAGCATCGACCGGCTGCCCGACCTCTTCGGTACGGTAGCGCCCGAGGTGGTCGTAGTGTTCGAAGCCGAACCCTATGGGATCGATCATCTCGTGACATGAGGCACACTCTGGAAGGCTGCTGTGGACCGCGTACTTCTCACGGGTCGTTCCATCGGCATCCGTGGCCGGCGGCGACGTGTCGAGATTTGGTGGCGGAGGCGGAAGATGTTCACAGAGCATCCGCTCCCGAACCGCTACCCCCCGATGCACCGGACTCGAGCCATCGGCGAGTGCAAATACGGTGAGGAGGCTGCCGTGGGTGAGCAGTCCACCATAGCGCTCTCCGTCCAGACTCACCCAGCCTGACTCTGAGAGCCCATAGTGTTCAGCCAGGGCATCCGGAATGTGGCTTTGGTGCCCAGCCACGAGCGCGCTCACTGGCGCCCCCTCTGATGCCAAGGTCTTGACGGTCTCTCGGGTCTGCTCACGCATCGCCTCCTGGAGTTCCCAGGTCATGCCCACGCGAGAAACGGTCGCCAGCCGATCAAGGTGAAGCCAGATTTCGACAAAGTCTGCCGCCGTCTCGAGTGCCCGATCATCGGCAAGCAACCGATCGGCCTGGGCCTCTATTTGGTCCGCAGTGTTCAATTCACCCGCAGCAGCGGCAGCAAACAGCTCATCATCTGGCATCGTGCCCCAGATCAGGTAGCTCAGCGCGCTCGCAATCTCCCAATCTGTGAGCACATAGACCTCACCCCCCGCGGACGCACCCAACTCAGAGCGGTACAGGAAGTGCGGGGACTGGAGCATGCCCGTCAATACCCATCGGATGCCCTCGAAGAATCCATCGTCGCGGGCCACCTCAGCCCACAGTTCCAGGTACACCGTCAGTTCGTCTGCCCCCAGCGGGCGACGGAAGGTGCGGGTACCCAGGTCGTTGATGGTCTGTGCTGCACACTGAGTCACAGCACCCTCTTCAGGGACACAGCTGAGCATCCCCGAGATGTCTGCCACACTCGCCATGTCCTCGGCCGCGGAGCGATACTGGTCAGCCAAAAGGCCAGACAGCAAGAGTGCATCCACATCGTTGGGGAAGCCATCGACCGCCACATCCGGAGCCAGCGTCTCTTCATGATCTGTGGTGATGCCAAGGAGGTCCTCAATGGTCCGCTGATACTCGCTGTGGTCCAGCCGACGAAGCCGACGAGGCAGCGGTCCATCCTCGCAGGCCTCAGCGTCCTCCTCGCAGATGCCGTTGGTCCAGTCGACCCAGAACGCCAGCGACGCCCAGGCGTCGGTGTCAGGAAGCACCAGCGCCCCCCCAGCGTGACCCGCCTCATGGAGCCCTGTGGGCTTCACCAACAGTAAGTCTGAAACCTCCGAGGCTTCACGCAGGTTGTGGAGCATGTCGTCAGGCTTGAAGACCATTCGCGTACCCGCGGCCGGACCATCAGACACATGACAGCCCACGCAGTAGGTGCCCAAGACCGGCCCCCATACCCGCTCTTCAAAGAGGTCTACGTCCTCAGGGCAGAGGGCATCGGAACCGGTGTCATCGGGACCCGCAGCGGTGTCATCTGATGAGGCACCGCTCCCACCACCCGGTGATGCAGACTCATCCTTCCCGGACCCGCAGCCCATCGCTGCCATCATCAAGATCATCCAGCGACTCATCGGAGCACCTCCGCTGGACCCGAACTGCCCACCCCAATGGATGCGATCGGGAGCCCGAATGCGTGAGCGATGCTCACCAGGACGGCGTCATGCGTCACTCCAGTGAGGTCGACCGTCCTGCCTGTCGTGAAGAATCCCCCGCCAGAACCAGCCAGCACCCACGGGACAGCCTCGCAGGTGTGCATCCGCCCGTCGCCGAGCTCCTGTGCCCAGAACACGAGCGTGTCCTCCAACAAGGGAGCCCCTGTCTCGGCATCGACAGCTGAGCTGAGTTGATCGAGGAGGTAAGCGAACTGCTCGGCATACCACCGCTCGCAGGTCACAAAGTTGGCGACATCCATCACGCTTTCATCAGCGGCGTGACTCAGGCTGTGGTGCCCGTCGGATTGTCCAAGCCACGTGAAGACGGTCGGCCCAACCGTATGACTGAGCTGAACGGTCGCCACATTGGTCATCCCGCAACTGAGCGACAACACCGCGAGGTCGATCTGATGCTGTGCGACCAGCGGGAAGTTGTCATTGGCGTTGACGTCGTAGTAGGCGGGAGCAGCTGGCGAATCGCAGCTGGACCCGCCCGAGATGGCACGCTCCACAGCATCGAGGGACTCGAGGTGGGCATCCAGTCGAGCACGCTCTTCTGCTCCCAGTCGGGCACGCAGATCGTTGATCTCACCCCTGTTGATGTCCAGCAGTCGCTGTCGCCGTTCAGCCAACACGGGGTCACCCACGTCACCAAAGAGTCGAGCGAAGACGTTGTGCGGCGAGTCGTCCGGGGTCACGTACAGCCCATCTCGATAGCTCATGCGGGTCTGACTTGACCCTCCCCACAGGCTGGTCTGGGCACCCACCTCGAGCGAGGAAAAGCGGCTGTCTCCACCGATGTGGTCTGCAATCAACTGGTCGATGCTCGTGTTGCCACCTGCCGTCAGCATCGCCGCCATTCCACCTTCGTGGTTGTTACCGGTGCAGAAGTCCATGTTGTCGATGACGATCAGGTCGTCCCGATGAGGAGTCAGGCTCTCCATCACCGACCCATCGGGGAATTCGAAGTCAGTCTCTCCCCCCGAGGGTCGCCAGTGGTCGTGGATGGTGCCATTGGGGGTGAAGAACACAAGCAGACGCTTGGCGGAGCCCGTCCCATCAGATGCCATCGCAGGCGGATTCAATAATCGAACAAACGGTGCCGCAAGTGTGCCCGCGGCAGCACCGCCGACAAAGCGGCGGCGATTCAAGAGGATCATGGGTGGCTCCTGTTGAGACAGGTATCTCTTAGACGTCGGAAGAAACGACGCCTGTCTTCAGGGGTTCTGTGTGGTTTCTTCTGGCGCAGACGGCATGGTCAGTGTTGACAGGACGGCATCCACGCGGTCGGCAAGCTGCGATGCTTGCACCGTGGTGTCCGCCCGTTTGTCGCTCATCGCATGCGCGAGGAGCCCAAATCCATACTCAAGTGAAAGCGCGGCCTTGCTGTTCTGGGTGCGAATGACAGACTTCATGGGTGCAAAGTGCTTGTCGTAGCAGGAATGCACATGCTGTGCGGCCACCTCCCCCCCCTCTGTCTTCTTGAGTCCCCCAGCCACCTTGAGGCAGCTGCGAAGGGTTCCTTTGACTGCAACCGCAGCCTCAGCGTCGACCACCGGAGCCTCGCTCAGCACCTCACTGCAGCCCAACATCAGAACCAATGCACAAATCATGACTGCAACCGTACAGCAAAGAACCGGTGCGCGGAAGCCCATTCCCTGGTTGTTTCGCTCGACCACGGTAGGCTGGTGCATACACTGGGGAACGCCAGGCCCGCGCGCGTGAGGCGCCGAGCTCGCTGGCCACATCTGGGAGCACCATGAGATACGACCGCTTCACCGTAAAGGCCCGAGAGGCCATCGCAGACGCACAGGCCCTTGCTGGAAAGCAAGGCAACCCTGAAATTCGCCGGCAGCATTTGCTGCTGGTTCTGCTCACTCAGGACCATGGTGTGATCGCATCGCTGCTGCAGCACATCGAGGCGGACATCGCGGCGCTGAGCAGAGAAGCCGCCAAGCTGGTCGACGATCTCCCCAATGTGTCGGGTGGCGCGCAGGCCAGGGTCTCAAACCAGCTGCAGTCTGTGTTTTCCGAGGCCGACGATGTCGCGAAAGCACTCGGAGATTCACATGTCGCCACTGAAGTCCTCTTCTTGGCCATCAACCGGGTTGAGGACAAGCCCCGACAGCTTCTGCGCGACCACGGCCTCACGCCGGACCGCCTCCAAGAGGCGATACAGATCCTGCGCGGAGGTCAATCCGTATCGGGAGAGGATGCCGAGTCCAACTACGAGTCCCTCGAGAAGTACACCCGCGACCTGACCCAAGACGCCCGGGACGGGAAGATTGACCCCGTCATCGGTCGAGACGACGAGATCCGACGGACACTGCAGGTGTTGAGCCGTCGGACCAAGAACAACCCTGTACTGATTGGCGAGCCTGGTGTCGGCAAGACAGCCATCGTCGAGGGCATTGCCCAGCGAATCGCCATGGGGGACGTGCCCGAGAGCCTCCAAGACAAGAAAGTCCTGTCTCTGGACCTGGCCGCCCTCGTTGCTGGCGCGAAATTCCGCGGTGAATTTGAGGAGCGTCTCAAGGCCTTGCTGACCGAGATCGAGTCTGCAAAAGGGGCCATCATCCTGTTCATCGATGAGCTCCACACCCTGATGGGTGCTGGGAAGTCTGAGGGCTCGATGGATGCGGGCAACATGCTCAAGCCTGCCCTTGCACGGGGTGAGCTGAGGTGTATCGGTGCCACAACACTGGACGAGTACCGCAAGCACATCGAGAAGGACAAGGCGATGGAGCGACGCTTCCAGCCCGTGCTGGTTGAGGAGCCGTCCGTCGACGACACCATTCGAATCTTGCGAGGCATCAAGGAGAAATACGAGGTTCACCACGGCATCAAGATTCTTGACGACGCCATCCTCGCTGCAGCGACACTCTCCGACCGCTACATCTCTGACCGCCAGCTCCCGGACAAGGCCATCGATCTCATCGATGAGGCTGCGAGCCGACTGCGAATGGAGATCGAGAGCCTGCCCCAGCCAATCGATAAGATTGAGCGAAACATTCGCGGCATGAAGGTCGAACTGCAAGCACTCGCAAGAGAGACGGACAAGGCCGCAGTCGAGCGCGCTGAGCTGATGCGGCAAGAAGTCGCTGAGCTTGAGGCCGAGGCCAATGAGATGCGGGCCAAGTGGATGAGCGAAAAAGAGGCCATCGACGCCATCAGCGAAGCGAAAGAGAAGCTCGAAGAGGCGGCGCATCAGCTCGAAATCGCAGAGCGTCAGGGCGACTATGAGGGCGCCAGTAAGCTCAAGTTCGGCGACATCCCTGAACTCAAGGGCGTCATCGAGCAGAAGTCAAAGAAGCTCGCCGACATCCAAGGGGAAGACGGCGGTGTGTTGCGCGAGATGGTGACCGACGACGACATCGCCGATGTGGTGGCCAGCTGGACGGGCATACCCGTCGCCAAACTGAACCAGGGCGAGCAAGAGCGCCTGATGACGATGGAAGACAACCTCCATGGACGTGTCATCGGACAGCACGATGCAGTTGTCGCGGTCTCCGATGCGGTTCGCCGCGCTCGAGCCGGGCTCCAAGATCCCAACCGTCCCATCGGTTCCTTCATCTTCCTGGGGCCCACGGGCGTCGGAAAGACTGAGCTGGCGCGGGCCCTGGCTGAGTTCATGTTCGATGACGAGCAGAACATGCTCCGAATCGACATGTCTGAGTTCATGGAGAAGCACTCCGTCGCCCGACTGATCGGGGCGCCTCCTGGATACATTGGGTACGAAGAAGGCGGTCAGTTGACCGAGGCGATCAAGCGGCGTCCCTACTCTGTGGTCCTGCTCGATGAGATCGAGAAGGCACACCCTGATGTGTTCAACATCCTGCTTCAGCTTCTCGATGACGGGCGAATCACGGACTCGAAGGGACGGACCATCGACTGCAAGAACACCGTGCTCATCATGACCAGCAACATCGGCGCCAGGAAGATCATGGAAGCCGCCGGCGACCGTGAGAAAGCTCAGACTGCCGTGATGGAAGAGCTTAAGCGGACGGTCAAGCCCGAGTTCCTCAACCGAATCGATGATGTGATTGTGTTCGACGCACTGACGCGGGACAACATGAATCACATCTTCGACATCCAACTCAAGCGTGTGAAGCGCTTGCTCGCCGATCGCTTTCTGGAGATCACGGTCACAGAGGGTGCCAAGCAAGCACTCTGCGACGCCGGCTTCGACCCCGCCTTCGGTGCACGCCCGCTCAAGCGCGCAATCCAGCAGTACCTGCTCAACCCCATGTCGAAAGCCATTGTGGCAGGCGGATATGGGCCCGGCGACATCGTACGTGTAGACGTCGAGGGTGAAGGCGACGACAGCCAGATCACGTTCGAGCGCATCCCTGCCCCTGAAGAAGAGGGCGAGGGCGAAGACAGCGACGGCGGGCAGACCAAAGCGCTCCCACCTCCACCAGCCTGAGATGGACCACACGCTCGCCCGAGCTGACATGATCAACACCCAACTCCGTGCGCGCGGGATCCGCGACGAGGCGGTCTTGGGTGCACTCGCACACCTGCCACGACATCGCTTCATTCCGGCTGAGAATCAAGATCTCGCCTACCGCGATGGACCCGTGGGAATCGGCGAGGGACAGACCATCTCTCAGCCCTATGTGGTGGCCCTGATGACCGAAGCACTCTCGCTGGCACCTGGCCTACGAGTCCTCGAGGTGGGTACGGGTTGTGGCTATCAGTCAGCCGTCCTGGCGACTCTTGAGGCAGACGTTCACACCATTGAGATTCGACCGCGGCTCAGCGAGCGAGCAGCGGAGACCTTGGCCAGCATGCGCATCACAGGTGTCGCTCTGCATCAGGGTGATGGGCACAACGGACTTCCGTCCGAGGCTCCGTTTGACCGGATCATCGTCACCGCCGCTCCTGAGGCGGTCCCGAGCGACCTCCTGGAGCAGCTAAAGCCGGGTGGACGAATGCTCGTTCCGGTCGGACCTCGTCACCGCCAGAAGCTACTTCTCATAGAGCGGACCGGCGGTCAGTTTCAGACCACTGAGTTGTTGGATGTTTTGTTCGTTCCGCTCACCAGGCTGGGGCCCTGAGCGCGTCGTCATTCAGAGTGCGACGGTGTCTTCATCAACACGAACAGACTTCTTTGCCTCGGCATTCGTGTTCTGCTTGATGGCGTCCTTGAACCACTTGCGCATTGCGTCCTTGTTCTCGAAGGGCGCAGTAGGCACCACAACCTTGATGTCTCCTTCTCCCTTGCAACGCTCGGCGAGGTTGAGGGCCCAGTTGGCATCCGCTGTACTCTGTACCTTCTCCTCGAGCTGGTCTGGCCAGGTCTGCCCTGGGTCCGCGACTTCGGCGACGTGGTAGCGCTGCTGAACCTTACCGTTCTTGCAGGTTGCATTCTCAAAAACCACCGTCCCGTAGAGCAGACCACCGTCATCTTGCAAGACGTCCTTGAAGCGTACGGCCACCAGCCCATCGGCACCGGCCTCATCGTTGAGGACGTTGAGGGTGGTCCTGGCCTTATCGACGGCTTCTGGCGCGAGTCCACCGGCCAGCTCACGCACAGCGGTCGCGGCCATTTCCGCGATCTGCGGGTTGAGACCACTGACCGTGCCGGCCTGCGCGGCGTCGGCGAAGGCGCCAACAAGGTTGATCTGCATCTCCAGATCTTCTTCAGCCTTCACCAGCTCGGACAGCTTTGGCAGTGCGCCGTCGCCGACATTGACTGCGTACGCCTCGACCACACCAAAGAATGCGCTTCGGTCATCGGCTGCACCAGCATCTACACGCTTTGTGAGCAACCCTGTGGTGCCGGGCGAGCGACACTCTGTCAGCGCTCGGTACCAACGGTCGGACCAAAACTGGTCACCGAGCTTACCCTCTGCACCGACCAAGAATCCTTGGATGGCTTCGCTCTCTTGGCAGCGCTTGCCGTATGCGCGAATGGCGCGCGACTGTTCATCTCGCTGAAGGCCCGCCATCCAGTCCATGACCACGGCACCGGCGCCTACCTCTATGGCAGAGACGGCCGCGTCAAAGCCCTCGGACTCTCCGATCAGGCTTGGGACAACGGCGGACGCGACCTTCTTGGCAGCACCAGCATCACAGGACGCCAGCCGGACAAAGGTCGGTGCGGCCTCATGTGGGCCCATCTCGACGATGTCCTTGCTCAGGGTAGCCACATCGCAGTCTTGGGCGAGGGCAGAGGTCGTGATCAGCAGTGAGAGCAGCATGTGAACTCCTTTGAGACCTGCATGGCTAACACGGTCAATCTCCTTGCAAGCCGTTTACTCATGGAGATTGCGCATCACCTCATCTGGTGCGAGAGTTGAAGCGTGCAGGAGGTCATATGGTCCGCGTAGGTTTGCTTGGTTTGACGGTCGGGGTGCTCGGATGCAGTCCCGACTACGGGGTGGAGATCGACGGTGAGGGTCTGACTGCCGAGCCTATCGAGGGCACGCAGGATGACGAACAAGGCGACGAAGCGGAGGAGGACCCCAACGATGAGGTCGATCCCGAGATCGCAGAGGCCTTCGAGGACGCGATCATTCGCATCGTGTATCCCCCGTCCGGTGAGTTCCTCCCCTACGGTGAGACGCACACCTTCGAGGCCGTAATCACGACCCCCGATGGCGAGGCGCTGGATTTCGGAGAGATCGCCTGGACCTCTGATGCCGACGATGCGTGGCTTCCCGAGGGAGACGTCTTCGATACAGACACCATCGACGTGGGTACCCACAACATCACGGCAGAGGCCACCCTTCCGGATGGGAGCCGCGTGGCTCACACGGTGGGCGGCGTGCTGGTCCAGCACGAGAACGCCGGCACCTACGTGGGTGACATGATCATCGAGATGGACCTCGAGTACGGCGGCACCCCTGTCGGCACATCCTGCATCGGTGCGGCGCTCATTGTGATCGACGAGTACGGCGAGCTCGCGGAAGGAAGCTCCGCCTGCACGCTCGATGTGCTCGGGTACTTCAGCACGGAGATCAACCACTCCTTCGAGTACGACATCGAAGACGAGGACCTGGCTGGGAACGCCTTCGTCGTCATCCCGTTCCTGGGCTTTGGGCTCCCCTTCGACTCCGAGGGTGAGATCGTCGACGGCCAGCTCACATCGGACTGGGAGGGCAGCTTTGCCGACTACATCGACCTCAGCGGGACACTCGACGTGACACGATTGACCCGTGAGATCACGTCCCTGTAGTACGCTGAACGCGTGAAGATTCTCCTCCTCCCGCTCCTGACTGGGTGCTTGTTCACCCCGAAGGTCGTTCGCTTAGAGAACCAGCTGCTGCAGCGTGACAATGCTGAGTTGAGAGACCAGCTCGCGCAGTGTGCAGAGAAGGAGGTCCCGTCGAACTACCTCCGCACGGTGGATCTCGAGGGCCTCGTTCGCTTTCTCCAAGAGGCCGGCTACACCGAGATCGAGCAGTCCCCTAAGGGCGTGGTCTCGATTCCAGTCGACGGAGAGAACACGTCGTTCCGCGTCAATATTCAGCACTTTGAGCGGGAGAAGGTTCTCTTCATGGTGGCTGCTGGCTACATGGAACTCGAGGCAGCAACATCATCGAACAACATGGTGTTGCTTCTGACTCAACTCGCTGCGCTCAACTACGAGCTGTTGATCGGAAAGTTTCAACTCAACCCGACAACCGGGGCCATCACCCTGAGTGCCGAGATCAATCTGGACGACGGGATGGGGCTGCAGACCTTCCAGTCGGTCCTTGGCCACCTGATTCAAACGGCCGATGCCCAGTACCCAACACTCCATAATGCTGCGCGCGGGCTGGGCCTCTGACCTCAGTCATCGGCTCAGGGGTAAGGGGCTCCGGACCAGAACAGCCACCCATTTCGGAGCCACGACCGTCGAGTGTTCACGCCTGGGGTCACCTGAGCCAGCGCCTCGGCCGCGGCCACAAAGTGCTGCCTGACACCGAATGCGGATCGATCTCGAGTCAGCTTGGTGGCGTGATCCCATGCATCGAAGAAGTCGTGAATCGCCTCACCGGGAACCATCCGGTGGATGAGGTGCTTGGGCAGGACAGCCTGAAACTGTCGCGGATCAACGTGTTCGGTCAAGCTGGTCGCGAACAACAGCCCTTCGCTGTGAACCTCTCCGTGACGGCGCCTGAGGATGGCCACCACCATCGTCCGACCGGGGGGATCACAGGTCCCCTCCACCACGAGGCCACCCTCGTCTATCTGCGCGATAAGTTGACGGTGTGCAGGGGCCGCGGCCGATTCCTCGTACTGACGAAGGACGTTGAGCGCCCGGAGTAAACGGACTCGCTCACCCTTGTTGAGCGGCAGCTGAAAGTCACCGCGCCGGAAGGAGAGTCCCGGTCTGCTGTGTAGCTCTGCAGCAGCGACACGTTCGGGGTCGCGCTCGATTCCGATCATGGACACGGTCGGAGTGACGGCCCTCAGGCGCTCAAACCACTCAATGGTGGTGATGGGTGCGCGGCCGTAGCCCAAGTCGACCACCGTCGAGCCTGGGACGGCGAGGAGGCGGGGCTCCATGGCCATGAGAAACTGATCGAGGCGACGCAGTCGCTGTGGCGCGGTCTTTCCGCGTGTATCGTGAGCATCCGGACCTGCGGTCCGTTCCTGCCAGTTTGACGCCACCCGCCGCCCCCAAGACCAGTAGTCCCTAACCCAGCGCGGCAACGGGCGAGGACGCCCTAGCGTTCACCCTCATCAGTCATCGCGCGTTCGCTTGGGTCGCCGCTGAGTTCGCGGCATCATGACCGTGGCCTCTCCCTCGTCTTCAGTCAGGCGAGCGACGAGGTCCTCAGGGCTAAACATCTCTGTGGCAGCATCCTCCGATTCCCCGGAGGATTGCTCAGCCACGTCTTGATTGGTGTCTGCGGCCCCATATTGCTGGCCGAGCGCCTGCCGGTCGACCATGACGGTCGACGCTCCATCCACCTCAGGCACTGCTGAGGGATCGGGAACAATGGGCGCCGTCTTGGGCTGAAGTTTCGCGAGTAAGCGATCGACCTTCGCACTTCGTGGGGCCGGAGGTGGAGGAGGTACAGCGGGTGGGTGTCGCGTCGACTTGGGATCGGTGAGCCTGGCGATCGATGCCTGCGTGCGTTCGACCCAGCTCTGAAAGTCTGCGACCCGCTCTACCGCTTCATCCTCTGAGAGTCGTGCGGTCTGGATGGATGCCTCGAGAACGGCAAGCCGGCCTTGATGACTGGCGATCTGTCGGCGTCGAGAGGCGACCCCTGATTCCAGCCCGCGGATCGAGAGTCCCGCACCATCAACGTCCATTCCGAGTGCCGATATACGGCCCTTCATCTGCACGAGGGTGCGCCGTGAAGCGTCCACTGACTCTTGCCGATCCGTTCTTATCTCCTTGAGTGAGGCAACTTGTGCCACCAACGGTGAGCGCGCGACCTTCAGATCGACCACCTGGCTGTCGACCCTGACCTCGGCGACTGCAAGCCCCTCTCGGTCTTCGATGGCCTCCGCGATCTGCTCCCGGAGTGCTGATATTCGTGCCCGCTTGCCCTCAATCTCAGACCGAACGGATTTGACCTGCTCAGCACGTGCCAAATTGACCCGTTCCGTCGCTCGAGCCAGCTTCCCAGCATTGCGGTCGATTGCTGATTGAGCCTGCTCAATTGCATTCTCGATCTCTGTGATTCGTGCGGTGGCGTCCTCCTCCTCACGCCGACTGGTGACGACATCCTGGGCGACGCGTTCTTTCTTTCCAAGCGCCAGGTTTCGCTCCTTGGACAGCCCATCCGCAGCAGCCTGGGCGGCCCTCAGAGACTGATGAGCCTCCTCCAGACGCTTCGCGTTGTTTCTCAGCATGCCCAGCGCGGCCTTGGTCAACTCGAGGGCCTTGCGTTTTGCCTGACTGGCATTGCGCTGAGCCGTGGTGGCATTCTTGAGCCTGTCGGTCGCCGTGGCGAGCGCAACAGAGGCCTCATCAAACGCTCGTGTCTTCTCCTCAAGGGCCTCCGCTTGGGGCCCAATATCAGCCGTGAGCGGGATCAACGCCGCCCTGTGCTCGTCTCGTTGCTGCGCCAACGCCGACAGCCGCTGCCGGATCTGCCGTCTTCGCTCAGTGCGGACGACCGCAGCCGCTTGTCTGCCCTCTTCTACTGCAGCAATCACCCCATCGAGTTCGTCTCGGGTGTGACCGATGGCATCCGTCAGATCCTGGACGAGCTCATCTGCTCCGGCCTGGCGGTCCTCGAGGTCATCCACCCGATGACAACGCTTCCGAAGCTTGCCCTCGTTACTGGCCAACTTACTGGCAAGTCCCTTTTGGGTCGACGTGGCACGCTTCAATGTGACCAGTGACTCCTCGAGATCTTCTCGAATCTTCGCAATCGCCTCGTGTGTAGCGCCCGCACTGGCCGCGATGGATTGCATCTGTCGCGCTGCAGCCCGTCGGCCTTTCCTCAGTTCTGCCACGCGATCCTTGGCCCGACTGCGCATCTTTCTGACGTCAGCGACCTGGTCATCAATGGCATGGACCGGCGCATCTTCCGCTGACGACATCAGTGCCCGCATCGCCCGATATGCGTCACGCACCCCAGTCATGCAGGCCAACTGATGCACAAGTGCCTCCTGGTGTGAGGCGCTCGCAGCACTGAGCGCCTTCACCCGTCCGGCATGTTCTCTTGAACGAGCATCACGAACCTCGCAGGCATCACCGAGGGCAGACTCAGACTCCAGCAAGCGGGAACTGAGGGCGGTGAGCGCAGTGGACTGCCCTGCGCGATCATTCGCGTTGGTCCCCTGCTCTTCGGCGAGTCGAGAACGACTGGACTGGTGTGTCTCCAGCATCTGTCTCGCCACCTTGAGAGAGGTGTGGTGAAATTCGATTTGCTCGTCGAGGGTGACCAACGAACCACTCAGCTCTGCTTCTCTCGTCGTTGCATCACTGAGCGCTTCTCCAGCCTCAACGAGGGCATCACGCGTCCGACTGAGTCCAGCAGTGATTTCCGCCAAGCGGTCTTCTTGGACGTTCACCTGTTCGGGTGCCGACTCAGACTCCGACTCAGGTTCTGGCACCTGCTCAGGTGTAGTCTTCGGCTCTTCGATCACACCCGCAGTGTTGGCGGGAACAGGCTCGCCTTTGATCTCGGCCTCACCGTGAATGAGCTCACCCACATGACGAGCGACCAGCGAGCGATACAGACCGAGGGCCTGCGCCTCATCAACGAGGGCGTCCACCCCCACATCCGCACCGTCACCGAGCGCTCCACGAACCGCAGCCGCGATCCCTGACACCATGGCTGCGCCCGCCTCGACAGCTGGGCACAAGGCATCCGTCCAGTTGTTGACGATGATTCGGGCACGGGCGAGCGCGCGCTCCGAGGCATGCTCAGCCCAGGCATCAATCGCCGCATCAAAGAACGTATCGAGCAACTCAAGAACCTTGTCAGCATCGACCGGGTCATCTGTTGTCCCAAAGGCCAGGACGACCTCGACGGCAGCAAACCAGGCCAAGGCAGCGCGTCCAGAGCTGGTCTGGAGCCACGCGGAGGCCGCACCGTCCGAGTCCTGCTCACTGAGTCCCTCTGCGATGAGACCCAAGCCGACCAGCCGTGTGATGGCATCAAGGCCGTGTTCATCTTCAAGGTCACTCAGGCTGGGGGCCCAGTCCTCGTGCCCGACATACAGCGCCAACGCCGTTCGTGCGGGCGTGGCCACTCCTGCGTACAGCTCACCCGAGTCCAGCTGGGCAGCCAGCTCAGCCACAGGTGCCCCTTGCTCACCCACCCCGTCTGCGGACGGCATGCCTGGGTCTGATGTCAGGAGGCTTGAGACGCCGCCATGGTTGGCGAGCTGAGCATCACCAGCCAACACACGCAGCACCTCAGTGAGCAGTGCTGCCCGGCCCGAGTGGTCCAAAAGAGACCCGAGGTCTGACTCCAGGTCAGCGAGCACTCAGCCCTCCAACTCCGCCAGCTCGGCCTCGAGCTGCTGAATTTCATTCTCCGCCTGCTGGATACCAGCCTCCAGCTTGGCGATCTCTTGAGTCTGAGCCTTCTGATCTTTCTGGAGAGCCTTCTTCTCGGTCTCCAGAGACTTCAACTTGGCATCGAGTTCGTCTACTTCTGTCTGAGCCTCTTCTATCTGAGCGTCGAGCGCAGCCAACGACTCATCACCCCCGCTGCTGTCTTCCGAGAGCTTGTCGTACTCGGCCTGGAGCGTGTCGTGCTCCGCACGCTTCTGCTCAACCTCAGCCTCTGCAGCCTCGACCGCAGCCTGTGCCTCTGCCAGCCCATCCTTTTCCTCAGCGATGGCCTTCTCAGCAGCCTCTTTGGTGGCCACTGCCTCTGCGGTCTTCTTTGCCGCTGCCTTCGCCGCAGTCATGGCCTTGGCCAGTTCAGCCTCCTGCTTGGCGAGCTTTGCTTCCAACTGGGCACGCTCTTTCTCGAGCGTCGCGAGGTCATCCTCAGCCATCCCACCTCCATGGTGTACCCACAGATTAGCAGAGGTGCTCAACCGTGTGGGACCGTCAGGCCTGCGGAGGGCCTTCCGCCAACTTATTCACGAATACATCGCGGACCAGTTCGACGTGCTGGTCGATGGTCTCAACGGCCCAGTCGTCGGTTGGGATCGCATCGAGCACCTCGATATGGAGCGGCCCTGGGTTGAATTTCAGCTTGCCCCTCGGAAAGATCTTCGCCGCACCGTAGACGACCACGGGCACGATGGGCAGCTTGGTCGCCAGCGCTGCGTGAACAAAGCCCTTCTTGAAGGCCTGGAGACTGCCGTCCTTGCTGCGTGTTCCCTCGGGCCACAGCCACAGGCTGAGGCCATTCTTGGACATGAACCGAGCCATCCCGTCCATCGTCGCGATGGCACGCTCTCGGTTGGAGCGATCAATCATGGGATGTCCCGACAGCATGTAGAGCTGGCCTACACCGGGCACGTAGCGAATTTCGCGCTTGGCCAGCCCGCATCCACCCATCGGGCAGACCCACATGCCCACCCACATGTCGAGTGTGGAGGTGTGATTGGAGACGAAGATGGCCGGCTTCTGGTTCCGTGCCTTCTCCCGATGATGAAACACCGGACGTGCGCCCGCGGCCCAGACCATGGTGCGACCCGCGATGGTCCCGTACACATTGCAGCAGTAGATTCGTGCAACCCTCCAGGGCAGCAGCGGAATCATCAGCGCGAAGAAGACAATCGACGCGATGAGCATGCCGATTCCAGCAATCGAAATACGCACCCATGACTCAAAGCTCGACACTGGCCACTCCTCGGTGGTGGGCAGGCGGAGTATGCCATGTCGCCAGGTCTGTCATGGGCTTTACAAGCCAACATTGACGAAACTGCCGGCGATTGAACGCCTCCTCCGATTGGCCCTCTTCCCTGATGCTGAGGTACGGTGAGCAACACGCGGGGATTTTCATGGAAATTTCAGGCTTTACAGCACCTGGTTTTGAGCCCGTGCAAGAACAGTTCGAGCGCAACTTCACCCACCATCGCGAGGTCGGCGCATCGGTCTGCGTTTATCAAGGCGATGAGTGCGTCGTCGACTTGTGGGGCGGTGTCATGGATCCCGAGACCGCAGCGCCGTGGCAGTCAGACTCTCTCATCAACACCTTCAGCGTCACCAAAGGCCTCGTGGCCCTCGCCGTGCTGCAGCTCGAAGATCAGGGCCGTGTAGACCTCGATGCGCCCGTGACCGAAGTCTGGCCAGACTTCGGGCGGGCAGGAAAGCAATCCATCACCCTGCGTCACATCCTGAACCATCGGTCCGGGGTGGCGGCTCTGGACCAACCATTGACCCTTGAAGACTGTCTCAGCTGGCAGAACGTGGACGACGCCATCGTGGCTCAAGAGCCACTGTGGGAACCGGATACAGACCAGGGCTACCACGGGGTCACCTGGGGCTTCTTGGTCCCGAGCATCATCCAGCGGGCAACAGGAACCCGGATTGAGGATGTGGTCAATCCCATGGCTGCATCCCTCGATGCCGATGTCTACCTGGGAGTGCCCACGGAGAAGCTGCCTCAGTGCGCCACACTGGTCCACCGCACCCCGTTGTATGCCCTGCTCAACGTGATGAAGCGCGTGACCGAGGGTGGTATCAACGGCCCCTTCTTCCGGAATGTCGTGTTCCGACCCCGCGGCGACGCCGCCCGCGCATTCTCCAACCCGGCATCCTTGGGCGCCCGAGGATTCGGAAACTACAACCTCGATGCTGTGCGCCAAGCCGTGCTGCCTTGGACCAACATCAATGCCTCGGCGCGGGGGATTGCACGCATGTATGCGCCG
>Ga0115012_10000096_pt1 | contig 50999 bp, 53 predicted proteins | sample TroAtlMetagenome_FD_88706 | JGI IMG/M metagenome (GOLD analysis project Ga0115012, IMG submission 88706) | Marine eukaryotic phytoplankton communities from Atlantic Ocean - Tropical Atlantic ANT10 Metagenome | ecosystem: Environmental > Aquatic > Marine > Oceanic | place: Tropical Atlantic... | reverse complement strand
GGTCAGCGCCGCAAGGGCAAGCTGTCCGACTTCGGTCTGCAGCTCCGCGCCAAGCAGAAGCTCAAGGGCTACTACGGCGACCTGACCGAAAAGCAGTTCCGTCGCATCTTCGGTGAGGCCGAGCGTCTCAAGGGTGACACCGGTGAGCACCTCATCGGCCTGCTCGAGCGCCGTCTCGATGCCGTCGTCTACCGCGCCAAGTTCGTGCCGACCGTCTTCGCCGCCCGTCAGTTCGTGAACCACGGCCACGTGCTGGTGAACGGCAAGCGCGTCAACATCCCCTCCTACCGCGTGAAAGAGGGTGACGTGATCGAGGTCCGCGAGAAGTCCAAGCAGCTCGCAGTGGTTCTCGAAGCCGCCCAGCTGCCCGAGCGCGACGTGCCCGACTACCTCGAGGTCGACCACTCCAAGATGACCGCGTCCTTCGTGCGCACCCCCGGCCTTGCCGACGTGCCGTACCCGGTCCAGATGGAACCGAACCTCGTCATCGAATTCTACGCGCAGAACTGATCCGGTTCAGCGCTTCCGATTTGGGAAAGGCCGCTCCTTTGGGGCGGCCTTTTTCGTTTAGCAGACCCAGCCCGGGGGAGATGCCTCATATTTGTGCGTGGGGCTTGGGTCGGTCGGTCTGTAGATATTTTACCGATTGATAAAAAAATCGACCTGTGGAACGCTTCTGTCAAACATAAGGCAGCGGGAGGCGACCCATGGACCCAAAGGCACTGGTTCCCGGCATTAAGCCGGGACGGATGGACAAGGCAGCGATCGAGGCGGGGTTTGGCGACCTCCATCCGGCGCTTGACGATCACGAGGCCCTTGTGGCGGCGGACCGCTGCTATTTCTGTCATGACGCGCCCTGTCAGACGGCCTGTCCCACCGAGATCGACATCCCGCTCTTCATCCGGCAGATCGCCACCGGCACGCCCGAGGCGGCGGCCCGGACGATCCTTTCGCAGAACATCCTCGGCGGCATGTGCGCCCGGGTCTGCCCGACGGAGACGCTTTGCGAAGAGGTCTGCGTGCGCGAGGTGGCCGAGGGCAAGCCGGTCGAGATCGGCCGCCTGCAGCGCTACGCCACAGACACGCTGATGGCGCAGAACGTGCATCCGTTCGAGCGCGACGCCGCGACGGGCAAGCGCGTCGCGGTCGTGGGGGCGGGGCCCGCAGGTCTGGCCTGTGCGCACCGGCTGGCGATGATGGGCCATGACGTGGTGCTGATGGACGCGCGGCCGAAACCGGGCGGTCTCAACGAATACGGCATCGCCGCATACAAGAGCACTGAGGATTTTGCCGCGCGCGAGGTTGCGTGGCTGATGCAGATCGGCGGCATCGAGCTGCAAAGCGGCGTGGCGCTGGGGCGCGACGTGACACTCGAGGCGCTGAAGGCCGAGTATGACGCGGTGTTCCTCGGGCTCGGGCTTGGCGGCGTGAACGCTCTGGGCGTCGAGGGCGACGACCGTGAGGGCGTGGCCGACGCGGTGTCGTTCATTGCCGACCTGCGGCAGGCCTCGGATCTTTCGGCGCTGCCCGTTGGGCGCGACGTGGTGGTGATCGGCGGCGGCATGACCGCGGTCGACGCGGCGGTGCAGTCCAAGCTTCTGGGCGCGCTCAACGTCACCATCGTCTACCGTCGCTCGCAGGAGCGCATGGCGGCCTCGGTCTACGAGCAGGAGCTGGCGCAGTCGAAGGGCGTGCGGATCATCTGCAACGCCTCGCCGGTCGCGGTGCATGGCAACGGCGCGGTGCGTGAGATCGAGTTCGAGTTCACCGACGATGCGCTGGCGCCGACCGGCGAGCGCTTCCGACTGCCGGCGGATCAGGTTTTCCGCGCCATCGGCCAGACGCTGACCGGCGAGGGGCTTCCGGAGCTCGACGGGCGCAAGATCGCCGTGGACGGAACCGGGCGGACGTCGCTCGACGGTGTCTGGGCCGGGGGCGACTGTGCCATCGGGGGCGACGATCTGACGGTGACCGCCGTGGCCGAGGGCCGCGACGCCGCCGAGGACATCCACATGAGCCTGATGGGCTGAGGGAGGACGAGAACAATGGCTGATCTGACGAGCAACTTCATCGGTATCAAATCTCCGAACCCGTTCTGGCTCGCCTCGGCGCCGCCGACGGACAAGGAATACAACGTCCGCCGCGCCTTCGAGGCCGGTTGGGGCGGCGTCGTGTGGAAGACGCTGGGCGAGCAGGGGCCGCCGGTGGTCAATGTGAACGGCCCGCGTTACGGCGCGATCTGGGGCGCCGACCGGCGTCTGCTGGGGTTGAACAACATCGAGCTCATCACCGATCGCCCGCTTGAGGTGAACCTGCGCGAGATGAAGTCGGTGAAGCGGGACTATCCCGACCGCGCGCTCATCGCCTCGATCATGGTCCCATGCACCGAGGAGGCGTGGAAGGCGATCCTGCCGCTGGTCGAGGAGACCGGCGCGGACGGGGTAGAGCTGAACTTCGGCTGCCCGCACGGCATGTCCGAGCGCGGCATGGGCTCGGCCGTTGGGCAGGTACCCGAGTATATCGAGATGGTGACCCGCTGGGTGAAGCAGTACACGCGCATGCCTTGCATCGTGAAGCTGACACCCAACATCACCGACATTCGCAAACCCGCCATGGCGGCGCATGCGGGCGGGGCCGATGCGGTGTCGCTGATCAACACGATCAATTCGATCACCTCGGTGGATCTCGACCTGTTCGCCCCTGAGCCGACCATCGACGGCAAGGGCGCGCATGGGGGCTATTGCGGCCCGGCGGTGAAGCCGATCGCGCTGAACATGGTCTCCGAGATCGCTCGTTCACCGGAAATGCGCGGTCTGCCGATCTCGGGCATCGGCGGGGTGACCACGTGGAAGGACGCGGCTGAGTTCATGGCGCTCGGCGCTGGCAACGTGCAGGTGTGCACGGCGGCGATGACCTACGGCTTCAAGATCGTGCAGGAGATGATCTCGGGCCTGTCGCAGTATCTCGACGAGAAGGAGATCTCGCTGTCGGATCTGGTGGGGCGCGCCGTGCCGAACGTGTCGGACTGGCAGCATCTGAACCTGAACTACGTCAGTAAGGCGAAGATCGACCAGGAACTGTGTATTTCTTGTGGGCGTTGCTACGCGGCTTGCGAGGATACCTCGCACCAGGCGATCGACATGTCGGAGGATCGGGTCTTTACCGTGAAGGACGACGAATGCGTGGCGTGCAACCTGTGCGTCAATGTTTGCCCCGTGGAAGACTGTATCACGATGGAGCAGATGGCGCCCGGGGCAGTGGATCCCCGGACCGGGAAGGTGGTCGAGGCGGTTCCGGCGGACTGGACGACGCATCCGAACAACCCGATGTCGGCGACCGCTGCCGAGTAAGATTTTTCGTACGAAAAATCTTGTCTGAAGAAAATTCGTGCGAATTTTCTTCAGACCGTCGGCATTCAGCAATGCACACGCATCTGCCCGGCGTTGCAGATGATCACGTACTGATTGCCACATTCGATGAGGTGAAAGCCGCGGGATTTCACCTCTGCCAACAGCGCGTCGTAACCGACTTCCCGGTGCACGTGCCGCTTATTTCGCCGGACGATGCCGCCGCGTCCGACGGCCTTGGCGGAGAACAGCTGCGCCTGCCACGCCGGGTTGTGCGGCGCAGGCGCGTCTTGTTGTTTTGGCGGTGGGCGGATGGACATATGCTGCATGCTCCACCCTCCCGTGATTCTGGTTAACTAGGCGTTTCCGGCGACGTGAGTAATTTGCGGAACAACGTTTCCACATGCGCATGAGCCGCGTCCCAACCAGCGCCTTCATTCGGTATCAGAACCCGCACTTGCGCTTCGAAATCCGCGTAATGCTGGGTGATTGCCCAGATCGAGAAGATCAGTTGCTGGGGATCTGTCGGTGCCAGACGCCCTTCCTCGATCCAGCCCCGGATCAGCGCGCATTTCTCGTCAAAAAGCGGCTTCAGCCCGGTCTCCAGATGCGGCCCCATACGCGGCGCCCCCTGGATGATCTCGTTGGCAAATAGCTTGCTTTCGCGCGGATACCTCCGGCTCATGTCCATCTTGCGCCGGACATATGTGAGGATCTCGTCGAGCGGGTCGCCGCCCTCGTCCATCTCGGCCAGCGGCGCCAGCCACTCTTCCATCAGCGCATTCAAAAGCGCCACGTGGATCGCGGCCTTGCCGTCGAAATAGTAGATCAGGTTGGGCTTCGACATGCCCGCTTCGTCGGCGATCTGGTCCAGCGTGGCGCCGCGATAGCCGTGCTGCGAAAACACCTCGAGCGCGGCATCCATGATGCGACGACGGTTGCGTATCTGGATGCGACTCGGTTTCTTCGCGGGCTCACTGGCCATGCATGCGTCTCTCCGCTCATTTTTCGGGCAAAGACGCCCGCGACATGCCAATAATCCGGGAGGGTCCCGGAACACAATTCTTGACTCGTTCCGGGGCGGTTGCAATCGTGCCTTTACCAAATGGTAAAAAACAACAGCGCCCCGGAAACGGAACGCGCAAAGAACCAGCGGCAGAGGGAGTGGAATAATGGCGGCACCGGGAGAGAACCTCCGGATCAACGGCGACCGGTTGTGGGACAGCCTGATGGAGATGGCCAAGATCGGCCCGGGCGTCGCGGGCGGCAACAACCGCCAGACCCTCACCGACGAAGACGCCGAGGGCCGCGCCCTCTTCAAGTCCTGGTGCGACGAGGCCGGGCTGAGCATGGGGGTCGACCAGATGGGCACCATGTTCATGACCCGCGAGGGTACCGATCCCGACGCGCTGCCGGTCTACGTGGGCAGCCACCTCGACACCCAGCCCACCGGCGGCAAGTATGATGGCGTGCTGGGCGTGCTGGGCGCGCTCGAGGCGGTGCGCTCGATGAACGATCTGGGCATCCAGACCAAGCACCCGATCGTGGTGGTGAACTGGGCCAACGAGGAGGGCGCGCGCTTTGCCCCCGCCATGCTGGCTTCGGGCGTCTTCGCGGGGGTGCACAGCCAGGACTACGCCTACGGGCGCACGGATCTCGAGGGCAAGAGCTACGGCGAGGAACTGGTGCGCATCGGCTGGAAGGGCGACGAGGACACCGGTGCGCGCAAGATGCACGCCTATTACGAGCTGCATATCGAGCAGGGGCCGATCCTCGAGGCCGAGGGCAAGGATATTGGCGTCGTCACCCATTGCCAGGGCCTGTGGTGGCTCGAGTTCACCCTGACGGGACGCGAGGCGCATACCGGCTCCACGCCGATGGAGATGCGGGTCAATGCCGGGCTTGCGATGGCACGGATCTTCGAGATGGTGCAGGAGGTGGCGATGGCCGCCCAGCCCGGCGCCGTGGGCGGCGTCGGCCAGCTGCAGTTCTCGCCCAACTCGCGCAACGTACTGCCGGGCACCGTGACCTTCACCGTCGATGTTCGGTCTCCGGATCAGGACAAGCTCGACCGCATGAGAGCCGAGGTCGAGAAACGCGCCGCGGCGATCTGCGAGGAGATCGGGGTCGGCTGTTCGGTCGAGCCGGTCGGGCATTTCGACCCGGTCACCTTCGCGCCGGAGCTGGTCGAGAATGTCCGCAAGTCAGCCGAGAAGCTGGGCCATTCGCACATGAACCTGATCTCGGGGGCCGGCCACGATGCGTGTTGGGCCGCCAAGGTGGCGCCGGCAACCATGGTGATGTGCCCCTGCGTCGGCGGGCTGTCGCATAACGAGGCAGAGGACATCTCGAAGGACTGGGCCACCGCCGGGGCCGAGGTGTTGCTGCACGCTGTGCTCGAGACGGCGGAGATCGTCGAGTAGGCTCAGAGCCGTGGGGGCGCTGCCCCCACACCCCCGGGATATTTCCGGCCAGAAGAAGACAGAAGAAGACCGGGGGGCGCCCCTGGGACAGGGAGCAAGAGACATGACCACAGTCATCAAGAACGGTACCATCGTGACCGCGGATCTGACCTATGAGGCGGACGTGCTGGTCGAGGGCGGCAAGATCGTCGAGATCGGGCCCGACCTAAAGGGCGACGAGGTCCTCGACGCCACCGGCTGCTACGTGATGCCGGGCGGGATCGACCCGCACACCCATCTCGAGATGCCCTTCATGGGCACCTACAGCGCCGACGATTTCGAGAGCGGCACCCGCGCGGCGCTGGCGGGCGGCACCACCATGGTGGTGGATTTCGCGCTGCCGAGCCCGGGGCAGGGGCTGCTCGACGCGCTGCAGATGTGGGACAACAAGTCGACCCGGGCGCATTGCGACTATTCCTTCCACATGGCGATCACCTGGTGGTCCGAGCAGGTCTTCAACGAGATGGAGACCGTGGTGAAGGAGCGTGGCATCACCACCTTCAAGCACTTCATGGCCTACAAGGGCGCGCTGATGGTCAACGATGACGAGCTCTATGCCAGCTTCCAGCGCTGCGCCGAGCTGGGTGCCATCCCGCTGGTCCATGCGGAGAACGGCGACGTGGTCGCGGAGCTCTCGGCCAAGCTGCTGGCGGCCGGCAACAATGGCCCCGAGGGCCATGCCTATTCGCGCCCGCCGCAGGTCGAGGGTGAGGCCACCAACCGCGCCATCATGATCGCAGATATGGCCGGTGTGCCGCTCTACGTGGTGCACGTCTCCTGCGAGGACAGTCACGAGGCCATTCGCCGCGCCCGGATGCAGGGCAAGCGGGTCTGGGGCGAGCCGCTGATCCAGCACCTGACCCTCGACGAGAGCGAGTATTTCGACAAGGACTGGGACCATGCCGCGCGCCGGGTGATGTCGCCGCCGTTCCGCAACAAGCAGCATCAGGACAGCCTGTGGAACGGGCTTGCCTCCGGCTCGCTGTCTTGCGTGGCAACCGATCACTGTGCCTTCACCACAGACCAGAAGCGCTATGGCGTGGGCGATTTCACCAAGATCCCCAACGGCACAGGCGGGCTCGAGGATCGCATCCCGATGCTCTGGACCTATGGCGTGGGCACGGGGCGGCTGACGCCCAACGAGTTCGTTGCGGCGACCTCGACCAATAGCGCCAAGATCCTCAATTGCTACCCGCAGAAGGGGGCGATCCTGGTGGGGGCCGACGCCGACATCCTCGTGCTCGACCCGGAGAAAACCAAGACGATCAGCGCGTCCACCCAGCAATCGGCGATCGACTACAACGTTTTCGAGGGCAAGGAGGTCAAGGGCCTGCCGCGCTACGTTCTGACCCGCGGCCGCGTCGCGGTGATGGATGGCGAGATGCAGCCCGAGCCGGGCCACGGAAAATACGTCGAGCGCACGCCCTCGGGGGCGGTGAACAAGGCGCTGTCGTCGTGGAAGGAGCTGACCGCGCCACGCCCGGTCGAGCGCAGCGGCATCCCCGCCAGCGGCGTCTGAGCGGCGCCGGCCGATGGGCAGGGCGACTCCGGTCCGGAGCCGGGACAGGGTCGGTCTATCTGCCACATCGGCTGCACAAATTCCCGCGTCAGGATTGCCTCGGCCCGTGTGGCCGGGCGATCCTTTGGACGGATCTGCGCTCTGCCGGCATCGCTGTCGGCGCCGCGCCGGACATATCTGAGGAACTTCTCGCGTGACCAACGCCATGCCCCAGCAAGCCGAGACATCGGTGATCTCCGCCAAGGCACTCAACCTGACCTTCCAGACCAATGACGGACCGGTGCACGCGCTGCGCGACGTGAACCTCGAGGTCGGGAAGGGCGACTTCGTCTCCTTCATCGGCCCATCTGGCTGCGGCAAGACCACCTTCTTGCGGGTGATGGCCGATCTCGAACAACCCACCTCCGGCGAGGTGCTGGTCAACGGCGTCAGCCCCGAGGCGGCGCGCAAGGCCAGGGCCTATGGCTACGTCTTCCAGGCGGCGGGGCTCTATCCATGGCGCAGCATCGGCGGCAACATCCGCCTGCCGCTCGAGATCATGGGCTACGACAAGGCCGCGCAGGCCGAACGGGTGCGCGAGGTGCTCGAGCTGGTCGAACTGGCGGGCTTCGAGAACAAGTACCCCTGGCAGCTTTCGGGCGGCATGCAGCAGCGCGCCTCGATCGCGCGGGCGCTGGCCTTCGAAGCCGATATCCTGCTGATGGACGAACCCTTCGGGGCGCTCGACGAGATCGTGCGCGACCACCTCAACGAGCAGCTTCTGGCGCTCTGGGCGCGGACGCAAAAGACCATCTGCTTCGTCACCCACTCGATCCCCGAGGCGGTCTACCTCTCGACCAAGATCGTCGTGATGTCACCACGCCCCGGTCGGATCACCGACGTGATCGAGAGCCCGCTGCCGAAGGAGCGTCCGCTCGACATCCGCGACACGCCGGAATTCCTCGAGATCGCGCATCGGGTGCGCGAAGGGCTGCGGGCGGGCCATGCCTATGACTGACGTGGCCACCCCGCGCCGCGCCGGGTCCGAGGACGTGCCGGGCATCGCCGCCGTGCTGAACGGCTGGATCGACAAGACCGACTGGATGCCGCGCATTTACAGCGCAGACGAGATCGAAGGCTTCATCGGCGCCGCGCTGCCTCATCGCATCATCTGGGTCGTGGGCGATCCGATCGAGGGCTACCTCTCCTTCGATCCGAAGACCGCCAAGATCGGGGCGCTCTATTGTTCGCGCACCGGTGCGGGCTGCGGCAAGGCGCTGATGGAGGCTGCCAAGGCGGGGCGCGATTTTCTCTGGCTGCACACCAACCCGCCGAACAGCCGGGCGCAGGCGTTCTACCGCCGCGAGGGCTTTGTTCCGGTGGGCGATGAAATCCCGCCCGAGCCGCCAGAGACCGTGCCCGAGCTGCGCATGGAGTGGCGCCGATGAGAAACCTGATCCCCGTGCTGACCGTCGTCGCCGTGATCGTGGCGATCTGGTACGCCGCCGCGGTCTGGCTCAACGCGCAGTGGGTGCTCGACACCGCCGCGCGGCAGGACCGCGAGATCGGCACCTCCGAGCTGGTGCTCGAGACCTGGAGCCAGGACAAGCCACGGCTGCCGGCGCCGCACCAGGTGGTGACCGAGTTGTGGGAGACCACGGTCGAGAAGAACATCACCTCCAAGCGCAGCCTCGTCTATCACGCCTGGGTGACGCTGAGCGCCACGCTGGCGGGCTTTGCCATGGGCACGGCGCTGGGCGTCGCGCTGGCGGTGGGCATCGTCTATGTCCGCGTCATGGACATGAGCGTGATGCCCTGGGTGATCGCCAGCCAGACCATCCCCATCCTCGCCATCGCGCCGATGATCATCGTGGTGTTGAACGCGATGGGGCTGTCGGGGCTGCTGCCCAAGGCGATGATCTCGATGTACCTGTCGTTCTTCCCGGTGGTCGTGGGCATGGTAAAGGGGCTGCGGGCGCCGTCGCGGATGCAGCTTGACCAGATGCGCACGTGGAATGCCACGCAGGGGCAGGAGTTCCTCCGGCTGCGGCTGCCCTCGTCGATGCCCTATCTCTTCGCCTCGCTGAAGATCGCCATGGCGGCCAGCCTTGTCGGCGCCATCGTCGGCGAGCTGCCGACGGGGGCCGTGGCGGGGCTTGGCGCGCGGCTTCTGGCGGGCAGCTATTATGGCCAGACCATCCAGATCTGGTCGGCGCTGTTCATGGCCGCGATCGTCGCCGCGGCGATGGTCGGGCTGATCGGGCTGGTGCAGCGGCTCACCCTCAAGCGGATGGGGATGGCATGATGTGGATCCTGCTTGGCCTGCTCGCCTGGATCGCCGGGTCCGCGCTGAATGTCTGGCTGGCACGGAGGCCGCGCAGCCGGGCCACCAGCCTCGCGGTGCCGGTGGTCTTCGGCGTGACCATCATCGTCGTCTGGGAGGCGGCGGTGCGGGGCTTCGGCATCTCCCCGGTGCTGCTGCCGGCGCCCTCGGTGATCGCGGCGCGCATGGCGAGCTCGGGATCGGTGCTGTGGGAGGATTTCGTGCAGACCGTGGTGAAGGGGGCGCTGACCGGCTACGTGATGGGCTGCCTCGCGGCCTTCGTCACCGCAATCGTGGTCGACCGCTTCGACTTTCTGCGCCGTGGCCTGCTGCCGGTGGGCAATTTCGTCGCCGCCCTGCCGATCATCGGCACCGCGCCGATCCTCGTCATGTGGTTCGGCTTCGACTGGCAGTCGAAGGCGGCGGTGGTGGTCATCATGGTGTTCTTCCCGATGCTGGTGAACACCGTAGAGGGGCTGCGCGACACCTCGGCGATGCAGCGCGACCTGATGCGCACCTATGCCGCCGGCTACTGGACGACGCTGCTCAAGCTGCGGCTGCCCGCGGCGATGCCGTTCATCTTCAACGGCCTCAAGATCGCCACCACGCTGGCGCTGATCGGGGCCATTGTGGCCGAGTTCTTCGGCTCTCCGATCCGGGGCATGGGCTTCCGGATCTCCACCAGCGTCGGGCTTCTGCAGCTCGATCTCGTCTGGGCCGAGATCGTCGTTGCGGCGATCGCGGGATCGGCCTTCTATGGCGGCATGGCGCTGCTCGAGAAGGCGGTCACATTCTGGCACCCGTCGCAACGGGGCTGAACCAAAACAACAAACACCCAACAGGACCAACAAAGACCAACAAGGAGGTATCGATGAAGACACTCACCAAACTGGGCACCGCCGCCGCGCTGACGCTGGCCGCCGGCACCGCCCACGCCGCAGACGAGCTGTCGCTGCAACTCAAGTGGGTCACGCAGGCCCAGTTCGCGGGCTACTACGTGGCCGCCGACAAGGGCTTCTACGAGGAGGAAGACCTCGACGTGACGATCAAGCCCGGTGGCCCCGACATCGCGCCGGTGCAGGTGCTGCTCGGCGGCGGTGCCGATGTCATGGTCGACTGGCTGCCCTCGGCTCTGGCCGCACGCGAAAATGGCGCGCCGATCGTCAACATCGCGCAGCCCTTCAAGTCGTCCGGCCTGATGCTGACCTGTCTCAAGGAGCACGGCATCGAGAGCCCCGAGGACTTTCCGGGCCACACGCTCGGCACCTGGTTCTTCGGCAACGAGCTGCCGCTCTATTCGTGGATGTCCAAGCTCGGCTACGCGACCGACGGCTCCGAGGGCGGCGTGACGATCCAGAAGATCAACTTCAACGTCGATCCGCTGCTGCAAAAGCAGGTCGAGTGCGCCACCACCATGACCTACAACGAGTACTGGCAGGTGATCGACGCGGGCCTGACGCCCGAAGATCTGGTGGTCTTCAAGTACGAGGATGAAGGTATTTCGACCCTCGAGGACGGTCTCTATACCACAGAGGCCAACCTCGAAGACCCCGAGATGGTCGACAAGCTGACCCGCTTCGTGCGCGCCTCGATGAAGGGCTGGAAATATGCCGAGGAGAACCCCGACGAAGCCGCCGAGATCGTGCTCGAGAACGACGCCACCGGCGCCCAGACCGAGGTGCACCAGAAGCGCATGATGGGCGAGATCGCAAAGCTGACCTCCGGCTCGAACGGCGCGCTGGACCCGGCGGATTTCGAGCGCACCGTCGACGTGCTGCTCTCGGCCGGCGCCGACCCGGTGATCACCGAGAACCCGGGCGAGGCCGCCTGGACCCACGCGATCACCGACGAAGCGCTGCAGTAAGCGTCTGACGGTATCGGGACCATGAGAGCGCGCCTTTGGGCGCGCTCTTTTCCTTCGGCAGGGGGGGCACGCCGATCCGAAAGGCCGACGGGTGAGGATCGCTCTGCGCCGGGGCCACGGCAGCCTCTCTTTGCCTGCCAGCCTGTTGGGTTGCCTGCCAGCCTGTTGGGGCGGGCTGGCACCCGGCCACGACGAAAAAAGGGTGGCCGAGACGACCACCCCTCAATCAACTGAAATGGCCTGATAAAATTCCGGGGCGCACCGATCTGCTGGGGACAGGTTGGGTGGTGCGCTGGATCGCATCAAGGAACAGGGCGAGTCCTAGGCCGGGCCTGTGACAGCCGCGTGACGATTCCGCGAAAACAGCCTAGCGGCCGATCAGCGCCAGCAGGTCGATGGTCCGGAACGGGCGGTGCAGCACCTCGAACCCGTCCGCCTCGCCGTGGAGCTCGGCCTCGTGCCCCATCAGCACGATGCGGGCACCGAGCGCGCGCAGCGCCTGTATCAGGGGCGACGAGACCGCCTCCTGAGGGCTCAGCGACACCACCGCGAGGCTCGGGGCCGACCCCTCCTGCAGCGAGACAAGCGCAGCCTCCCGGTCCGGCGCCGTGACCACCACGGCGTCGGGATGCGCGTCGCGCAGGATCGCCGCGATGTCGATGCCGACAAGCTGGTCGGTGACCGCGACGAGAAAAGAGGGGGCCGGCAGCGGGCCGTCAATACAGGTCATATCATCCTTTGGGGGGCAGGTCTGACCTGCTCTATGGAACAAAGCGGGGCGTGGCGCATTAAACTGCGACATACAGAACCCGTGAGTTGCCCGTATGAAGATGATTTCCTGCCATGACTGCCCGCTTCAGGACTGCGGCCCCTTCATCCCGCACAGCGACGAGGAGAAGGACTTTCTCGGAGGCTTCAAGGCTGGCGAGATGGCGGTCGGTGCCGGCACACAGATCCTCATGGAAGGGGCGAAGACGCCACAGCTTTTCACCGTGCTCGAGGGCATGGGGCTACGTGAAAAGACGCTCGAGGACGGGCGCCGGCAGGTGATCAACTTCGTGCTTCCAGGCGATTTCATCGGCCTTCAGGCCGGCATCATGGGCGAGATGAACCACTCGGTCGAGGCGGTAACGCCGATGCGCTGCTGCGTGTTCCGCCGCGAGGATCTCTGGCTGCTCTATCGCAACCGACCCGAGCTTGCCTTCGACCTGACGTGGATCGCCGCCGCCGAGGAATATTTCCTCGGTGAGACGGTGGCGACGCTGGGCCAGCGCGACGGCACCGAGCGCATCGCTTGGGCGTTGGTGAAGCTCTTCGTCCGGCTGCGGGGGCTCGGGCTCGAGGCCGAGCCGGGCACCGTGCCGCTGCCCTACCGCCAGCAGGATCTCGCGGATGCGCTCGGGCTTTCGCTCGTGCACACCAACAAGACGCTGTCGCGCCTGCGTGCGCAACGCATGGTGGACTGGTCGGACGGCATGCTCCGCGTGCCCGATCTCGAGGCATTGGCGGAACTGGCGGTGACCGAGATCGAGGCGCTGCCGCGCCGCCCGTTCCTGTAAACGGTGGCGCGGGTCAGCGGCGCAGCGTGTCGCCGTAGCTGATCTTGGGCGTCATCTCAATGATCTTCTCGAATTCGGCGGTCGGATCGTTGACCCGCGAGGCGATGATCTCGGCGGCCTTCTTGCCGATCTCGGCCCGGCAGGCATCCATGGTGGCAAGCTTGCGCGGCAGACCTTGCAGCAGCTCGACCCCGTTGAAGCCGGCAAGACCGATGTCGCCGGGAATATCGCGCCCCTGCTCGAGCAGGTAGAGCAGTCCGCCGGCACCGATCATGTCGTTCGAGTAGTAGAGGAAATCCAGTTCCGGCTCGCGCTCGAGAATGGCCTGCGTCATCTCGCGGCCCTTCGCCAGCGCTGAGCCACCGGAGTAGAACTCCTGCTCGACCACCTCGACGCCGCCCTTGGCAAGCGCCTCGGTGAAGCCTTCGAAGCGCTTCCGCGCGCGGTAGTCTAGCGGCATCTTGGTGCCGAGGAAGCCGATCTTCTGATAGCCCGCCCGCAGGATCGCCTTGGCCATCTCTCGCCCGGCGCGGCGATGCGAAATGCCCACCGCGGTGTCGATCGGATTGCCGTCGGTGTCCATGATCTCGACGACCGGGATGCCGCTGGCCTGCATCATCGCCTTGGAGGCCTCAGTGTGCTCGATGCCGGCGATGATCACCCCGGAAGGGCGCCACGACAGCATCTCGTAGAGCACACGCTCTTCCTTCTCGGGCTCGTAGTCGGTGACGCCGACCACCGGCTGCAGCTCGGTATCCTCGAGCACCGCCGAGATCCCGGCCATCACCTCGGGGAATACCATGTTGCGCATCGAGGGGATGATGACGGCGACGAGGTTGACCCGCTGGCTGGCCAGCGCGCCGGCGATCTTGTTGGGCACGTAGCCCAGCGTCTTGGCGGCTTCGAGCACCTTGGCACGGGTCGCCTCGGAGACATCCCCGCGGTTGCGCAGGACGCGGCTGACGGTCATCTCGGAAACGCCGGAGGCTTCGGACACATCTCTCAGGGTGAGCGGGCGGGGATCATCATCTGCCACGGAACTGGCCTCCTAAACGCAGTAACTGCCTGCGATGTTATCGTTTCTCCCGGGACAGGCAAGGCGCGTGTGCCGGGTGCGCAAAATTCGCGCAGGTGGATGACAAAGCCATCGTCAGGCGATAATGGGAGGAAAGCGGTCCCGTGGCTCAACTGGATAGAGCAGCCCCCTCCTAAGGGGCAGGTTGCAGGTTCGAATCCTGCCGGGATCGCCAGCGACCTTTCACCGCATCCAGACCAGCCTGCTCAGACCTGGCCGAGGCCCGTCCGGCAGGACTGCCCAACGCGTCGCTTGCAAGCCAGCCGCTGCCGTTCGATGAAGGGACGACCGTCAACCGCAGGGGCCCGACGTGCTGATCCGGGAAGGCAACGAGCGCAACCAGAGCATCGACCTGCGCCTTGCGGGGCTGCTCTCGCTGGTGGCCGGGGCGCTGAATGCCGCCGGGTTCGAGCTGGCGGGGCTGTTCTCGGCCAACATGACCGGCAATATCTCGGCGATGGCGGACAACCTTGCCAAGGGTGGCTGGGGCGCGGCGCTGCTGTTCGGGTTGGTCGTCGTCGTGTTCATTCTCGGAGCGCTGGTTGCGGGGCTGCTGATCGAGGCCGGGCGGCAGCGCGGCAAGCGCCGGATCTATGCGGCGGTGGTCGCGATGGAGGCGGTCATCCTGATCCTGACCGGTCTTGCCGCGCTCGCCGGACTGACCGGCGGGGATGGGGTCGGGATCATCTGCATGCTGGCCGGCGTGCTCGGCATGCAGAATGCCGTGAGCACGCGAATTTCGCGGGCGCGGGTGCGTACCACGCATGTTTCGGGGATGGCGACGGATGTCGGTCTTTCGCTGGCCGGCCTTTGCATGCGCAGCGACGAGAGCGCGCGCTATCGCAGTCTGCTGGCGCTGCATTGCACGACGATCTCGGCGTTCCTCGTCGGAGGCGTTCTGGGCGTCGTCCTGCATCGTCTCGCGGGGCCGGTGACCTTCCTGTGCTGTGGCCTTCTGCTGGCGCTGATCGCGCTGCCCGAGATGCTCCGGCGGTAGCAGTGCGCGCGACGATGGCAAAGGGTCTGCCGCAGATCTGCCGCAGATCTGCCGTTGTCCGCCGATCGCTGCGAGCCGCCTTGTGGTCACGCCGCTGACACGACACAGTGAGGCCAAAGACAACATAGGGAGGAGCAGTCCCATGCAGGTTTCTCGACGTCATCTTCTGGTCAGCGGCGGTGCGCTGGCGCTGCTTTCGGCCTGTGGCGGAGGCACAAGTGTCTCTGCCCCGTCCGGCGGGCTGGACCCCGACCTGCTGCCGCAGCCGAACCCCGGCTACGACGCATGGGTCGCCGCCTTCCGTGGTCGCGCCGCGGCGCGGGGGATCAGCGCCGGCACGCTCGACGCCGCGTTCCGCGGGGCCGGCTATCTTCCGGGCGTGGTGACCCGCGACCGCAGCCAGACGGAATTCACCCGCACGCTCGAGGATTACCTCGCCATCGCGGCGTCAGAGCAGAAGGTCTCGACCGGCCGTGCCGAGCTGCGCCGCAACATGGCGCTTCTGCGCGAGATCGAGGGCCGCTACGGCGTGCCGCCCGAGGTCGTGACCGCGGTCTGGGGCATGGAGAGCAACTACGGCACCCGCCGGGGCGACATCCCGGTGGTGTCGGCCACCTCGACGCTGGCCTATGACGGTCGGCGGGGCGAGTTCTTCGAGGCGCAGCTGATCTCGGCCCTGCGCATCCTTGAGCGCGGCGACACCACCCCGTCGCGCCTCACCGGGAGCTGGGCCGGGGCGATGGGCCACACCCAGTTCATCCCGACCACCTACCAGGATTACGCGGTGGATTTCCGCGGCGACGGGCGGCGCGACATCTGGTCCGAGGATCCCACCGACGGGCTGGCCTCGACGGCCAACTACCTCTCGCGCAGCGGCTGGCGTCGGGGCGAGCCCTGGGGTCTCGAGGTGCGTCTGCCGGCGGGCTTCAGCGCCGGGCTCACCGGGCGCGGCGTGCGCCGATCCTCCTCGGACTGGGCCGCGTTGGGGGTGACGAATGCCAATGGCGGGTCGCTGCCGGGCGGCACCGGCTCGATCCTCGCGCTCTCGGGCGTGACCGGGCCTGCCTTCCTCGTGTTCCAGAACTTCAATGTCATCCTGCGCTACAACAACGCCGAGAAATACGGCGTCGGGGTCGGGCACCTGTCGGACCGGCTGGCGGGTGGCGGTCCCGTGCGCGGCACCTTCCCGCCGGACCGCTATGGCTTCACCATCGACGAGCGCAAGGAGCTGCAGGCTCTGCTCAATCGCGCGGGCTATGATGTCGGCACGCCGGACGGTGTGTTCGGGAGCAAGACCGAGGCGGGGATCCGCAGCTACCAGGCACGCGCGGGCCTCGCGGTGACCGGCGAGCCGTCGCAGGCACTGCTGCAGCAGCTGCGACGGGGCTAGGGGCGCGGCGCGGGCAGTGCCGATCTAGAAGAGCCACCCGAAGAAGAACTGCCAGACCTGCGTCAGCGTGCTGTCGGGCGCGGCGTCTTCTTCCTCTTCATCCCTGTCCGGTTCCGGGCCGGTTTCTAGGAGCCAGGCGAAGAAATCGGCCAGCGACTCGTGGTCGCCCGCGTCTCTGCCCGGAGCTGCCGGGGCTTCGCCGGGCGTTTCGGCGGGAGCCTCGTCCTCGGTTTCCTCCGGATCCGGCGTGTCCACGGGATCGGTCGGCTCGGCGGGGGGCTCCTCCGGCGTGTCGTCGGGTGTGTCGGCGGGAGCGTCGTCCTCGGGTTCCTCAGGATCCGGCGCGTCCTCGGGATCGGTCGGCTCAGCGGGGGTCTCCTCCGGCGTGTCGTCGGGAGCGTCGTCTTCGGTTTCCTCCGGATCCGGCGTGTCTTCGGGATCGGTCGGCTCGGCGGGGGGCTCCTGCGGCGTGTCGTCGGGTGTGTCGACGGGATCCTCGTCCTCGGTTTCCTCAGGATCCGGCGCGTCCTCGGGATCGGTCGACTCGGCGGGGGGCTCCTCCGGTGTGTCGTCAGGCGTTTCGGCGGGAGCGTCGTCCTCGGTTTCCTCCGGATCCGGCGTGTCCTCGGGATCGGTCGGTTCGGCGGGGGTCTCCTCCGGCGTGTCGTCGGGCATGTCGGCGGGAGCGTCGTCCTCGGTTTCCTCCGGATCCGGCGTGTCCTCGGGATCGGTCGGTTCGGCGGGGGTCTCCTCCGGCGTGTCGACGGGCGCGTCGTCCTCCGGCCAGACCGTCTCCCCCTGGGCAAGGCTGACGTCGCCAATCCCTCCGACCAAGGCGCTGCGGGTCTCGAGGGCCGAGTCGCCGAGCAGCGCCGGAAGGCGCTCGACATCCGCCGGCACGACGCCGTCGTCCGCCGCAAGGGTCATGCCGTTCTTGTCGATATACATCTGGCCGGTCTCATCGATCCCGGCGGTCCAGGTCGCCGTCTCGCCGGCGATCAGCGCCTCCTCGGCGACGATGTAGTGCGTTGCGCCGTCCTGCACGATCTCGAGCATCATCGCAGAGCTCTGGCCGATCTGGCCGAAGGTGATGGCGTGCGGGCCGCCGCCGCCATACTCGAACACCGTCTGGCCATGGCCACCGGCGAGATCATCCACCCGGAGAGTCGCCTCGAACTCGAAGGCCCCGTTGATCTGCGGCAACTCGGCGGCGTCCGGTGGGGGCGAGGAGCCGCCGCCGTCCGCTTCGGTGCCGTCATCGCCATCATCGGGCGCATCGGGAGAGGGTTTCTCCGGCGGCACGACAACAGGAGCCTCGTCGGTTGCGGCGGGAATACCCAGGGCTTCGAGCTGCGCGGCGGATTTCACCGCGTCTGGGGTCACCCCCAGCAGGGTGATGGCCTCGCCGCCGGGGAAGCTCAGCACCGCGTCGCCGCTGCCGTCGCCGACCGTGTCGGTCACGGTCACGTCGTCGGTGTCTACGGGGATGCCATCGAAATCGGTGAGGTCCGAGACGTCGAGCACATCGCGCGCCAGATAGCTGCCGTCGGGTTGCAGTTCCGGCGCGGCAAAGCCGGTGACGCTGTCGAGCCCGCCGAAATCGGCGAGCGCGATGGTGTCCTCGCCGGCCCCCAGCAGGATCGACTCGACCTGCGAGAAAACCAGCGTCGAGCTCCCGTCGGTCAGGCTGCCGCTCTCGGGGTCGGCCGAGGTCAGGTCGAGGCGCAGCCCGTCGGTGACCGCGGTGAGGTCGAGCACGTCGCCGGTGGTCTCGTCGACATCCTCGGCATCGACGGTGTCGTTGCCGAAGCCGTTCTCGATGTGGAAGGTGTCGTCGCCGTAACCGCCCCAGAGATAATCGTCGCCGGCCCCGCCCCAGAGCGCGTCATCGTCGTAGGAGCCGCGCATCCAGTCGTCGCCATCGCCCCCGATCAGCGTGTCTTTGCCCTCGTTGCCCTCGAGATGGTCGTCGCCGGCGCCGCCTTCGACGTAGTCATCGCCATATTCGCCATAGATCGAATCCGCGCCATCGCCTCCGAGCAGCGAATCGTCGCCCTCGTTGCCGTAGATCACGTCATCGCCGTCATTGCCGCTGACCGTGTCGTTGCCGCCCCCGCCGCGCAGCGTGTCGGCGCCGAGCCCGCCGGTGAGCGCGTCATCGCCGCCATAGCCGAGAATGCTGTCATCGCCGGTGCCGCCGTCGATCTGGTCGCTCTCGTCGTTGCCGTCGATCACGTCGCTGCCGGCGCTGCCGGTGATCACTTCGAAGAGCCCGAAATCGCTCGGCGCGCCAAGGTAGGCATCGGCCCCGGCGCCGACGCTGTTGTCGCCGATCACGTAGCTCTCGGCGCCGTCAGAAACCGACAGGAAGGCACCGTCACGGGCGAAGCTGATGGTGAAGCTCTCGGGGAGAGCCGAGAAATCGAGCATGTTGGGCTCGGGCGCAGTCGTCACCATGGCCCAGAAATCCGGGTCATCCCAGGTCTCGGTGGTTACCTCGAATATCGCCATGTCACTGCTCACTCACCCAAAACATGCTGCGCCCCGCGCGCGGCTGCGTTGCCACGCGCGCGCAAGCATTCTGAACACCGTTCTGCGACGCGATTGGTCGAAAATAAGGGAGGAATTGCGAGACAATTAAGGCAATTCGATGAGGCCGCTCCGGGCACGCGGCCTTACCGGGCCTTCTTGGCGCGGCGCAGCAGGATGTCGCGTTTCACCTTGCTGAGGTGGTCGAAATACATCTTGCCGTTCAGGTGGTCGATCTGGTGCTGCACCGAGGTCGCCCAGAGCCCGACGAAATCGCGCTCCTCGATCTCGCCGGCCTCGTTGAGGAAGCGCACGGTGACGGCGCGGGGGCGTTCGATCTTGGCCCAGACGCCGGGCAGGTTGGGGCTGGCCTCGTCATGGCTGCGCAGCTTGACGCTGGCGTGCAGGATCTCGGGATTGGCCATGCGCACCGGCTGACCGCGCTCCTCGGAGGCATCGACCACCGCGAGGCGCAGCATCACGCCGATCTGCGGCGCGCCGAGGCCGACGCCGGGCATCGCCTCCATGGTATCGATCATGTCGGTCCAGATGGCGCGGATCTCGTCGGTGATTGCCTCGACCGGGGCGGCGGGGCTGCGCAGACGCTTGTCGGGCCACGGGATGCAGGGGCGGGCGGTCATTTGCCGCGCTCGTATGTGTGCATCAGGTCGGCGGCGGTGGTCGGATCGAGCCGGTCGAAATGCACCAGACCGTCGAGATGATCGTATTCGTGCTGCGCCACGATGGCCTCAGCGCCCTCGAACCGGCGCTCCTGCCGGTCACCGTTGAGATCGGTATAGGCCATGCGCACCCAGACCGGGCGCCGCACGGTCGCGGTGACCCCGGGGATCGACAGGCAGCCCTCGTCGCCGGCGGCGGTCTCGTCCGACACGGCGAGGATCTGCGGGTCGATGCAGACCACCGGGGTCATGTCGCCGTCCTTCCAGCCCGCATCCATGACGAAGACGCGCTTGAGGACGCCGACCTGCGGTGCAGCGAGGCCCCGGCCGGGGGCGTCGTACATGGTCTCGAGCATGTCGGTGACCAGCTCCGAGACCGCCGCAGGGTCGCCGACCTCGGCGCAGGGCTGCTTGAGCTTGGGGTCGGGCCAGAGAAGGATCTCGCGCAGGGCCATCGGGGTCTCCGCTTCGGGGAATGTCTCAGAGATAGGCGGGACGGGCGTGGTGGCCAGTCTGCTGCGCCGCCCTTATGCGCGGGCGCGGTCGCGCTTGAGCTTGACCATCTTGCGGGTGATCATCTGGCGCTTCAGCGGCTTGAGGTAGTCGATGAAGAGCTTGCCGTCGAGATGGTCGATCTCGTGCTGCACGCAGGTCGCCCAGAGCCCGTCGAAGGTGTCGCGCTGGAGCGCGCCGTCGCGGTCGAGCCACTCGACATCGACCACTTTGGGGCGCTCGACCTCGGCATACTGGTCGGGGATCGACAGGCAGCCTTCCTCGTAGACGTTGCGCTCGTCCGAAGAGGCCACGACCTGCGGGTTGAACATCACCAGCGGGCGCGGTGCCTCGCCATCGTCGGCCTTGGCGCAGTCGAGCACGATGAGCCGGTCGAGCACGCCGATCTGCGGTGCCGCCAGCCCGATGCCGGGCGCGTCATACATGGTCTCGAGCATGTCGTCGGCCAGCACGCGGAGCTTGTCCGAAAGATCGGGCACGGGCGCGCAGGCCTTCTTGAGGCGCGGATCGGGGTGGATGAGGATCGGGCGTTTCATGCGCCTCATCTATGCACAACGGCGTGAGCGCGCAAGTCGGCGGAAGGCGGGCATGCGCGGGGGGTTGCGCTCGGGGCGGGGCGCGGTAGCGTGCGGCGCGCCACCAAGAGCAAGGACCAAGCCGCATGACCAGCCCCTTCGACGAAGTGATCGACCGCGTCGGCACCCATTCCGCCAAATGGGACAAGATGGAAGACATCTACGGCGTCTCGCCCGAGGACGGGCTTGCCATGTGGGTCGCGGACATGGATTTCCGCCCGCCGGCCTGCGTGCAGGAGGCGCTGCAGGGAATGCTCGATCACGGCGTCTACGGCTATTTCGGCGATGAAAGCGACTATCTCGCCGCGATCCGCTGGTGGATGGCCGAGCGTCACGGCTGGGCCGTCGAGGACGACTGGATCACCACCACGCACGGGCTGGTCAACGGCGCCGCGCTCTGCATCGACGCCTACACCGCGCCCGGCGACGGGGTGGTGCTTTTCACGCCGGTCTACCACGCCTTCCACAGGGTCATCAAAGCCGCGGGGCGCGAGGTGGTCGAGTGCCCTCTGGTGCTGACCGACGGGCGCTACGAGATGGATTTTGCCGCCTATGACGCGCAGATGACCGGGCGCGAGAAACTGCTGCTCCTGTGCTCGCCTCACAACCCGGGCGGCCGGGTCTGGAGCCGGGAAGAGTTGCAGCAGGTGGCCGATTTCGCCAAGCGCCACGACTTGGTGCTTGTCTCGGACGAGATCCACCACGACCTCGTGATGCCGGGGCAGACGCACGTGCCGATGGCGCTGGTCGATGACAGCATCTCGGACCGGCTGGTGATGATGACCGCCACCACCAAGACCTTCAACATCGCCGGCTCGCATACCGGCAACGTGATCATCTCCGACCCGGCCCTGCGCAAGCGCTTCACCCAGCGCCTGGCGGCGCTGGGCCTGTCGCCGAACAGCTTCGGGCTTGTGATGGCGACGGCGGCCTATTCGCCCGAGGGCGCGGCCTGGGTCGACGATCTCTGCGCCTATCTCGACGGCAACCGCAAGCTCTTCGACGCGGCGGTGGCAGAGATCCCGGGGCTGCGCTCGATGCCGCTTGAGGCGACCTATCTGGCCTGGGTGGATTTCTCGGGCACCGGCATGGCGGCTGCGGAGTTCACCGCCCGGGTCGAGCGCGAGGCGCGCATCGCCGCCAACCACGGGCCGGCCTTCGGCACCGGCGGCGAGAGCTGGCTGCGTTTCAATCTTGCCACGCCGCGTGCGCGGGTGGAGGAGGCCTGTGAGCGACTCAAGGCGGCCTTTGCCGACCTGCAGTGAGGGATGGCTCGGGAGTGAGGAGGGGCGCTGCCCCTCTGGCGCGCGGGCGCGCCATTCACCCTGAGGTATTTTTGAACCCGAGAAGGGGCGGGGGCCGCGTGAAGGCCCCTGCTCGGCGCAGGGAGGCGTTCGCGCGGGTGCGGGCTAGTTGCGCGGCGGGCGGCCCTTGTAGATCGGGATGTTCCAGCCGAAGGCCAGCGCGGTGCCGCGCAGCACGAAGGTGAATATGGCGCCGATCAGCGCCGCCTTGCCGGGCTCGATCCCCGAAGCATGGGCGGCGAGCAGGGCACCGGCGCCGCCAAGCGCGCAGGTGGCATAGGGCTCGCCCTGTTTCAGCACCAGGGGCAGTTCGTTGGCGACCACGTCGCGCATCAGTCCGCCGAAGCAGCCGGTCATCACTCCCATCACAAGGACCACCGGGACCGGCGCGCCGTCGGACAGCGCGATGCCGGCGCCGGCGGCGACCGCCACCGACAGCGCCACTGCGTCGAGCCAGAGGATGGCGCGCTGGCGGCTTTCAAGCCGGTGCGCGGTGAAGAACACCGCGATCGCCGCGCCGCAGGCGACGGCGAGATAGGTCGGATCGGCGATCCAGAGCACATCGCGCCGCAGCAGCAGGTCGCGCAGCGTGCCGCCGCCGACGCCGGTCAGGCAGGCGAGGAAGGCAAAGCCCACTACGTCGAGCTGGGCGCGGCTGGCCACCAGCGCGCCGGTCAGGGCGAAGATCAGGACGGAGGCGTAATCGAGGAGTTCGAGCGGGCTCATCGCGGCCCGCCCTCAGGCGCCCTTGCCGGGCTTGAACGGCGCCATCCCGGCGCGGGCGAGCTCGTCGGCGCGCTCGTTCTCGGGGTGGCCGGCGTGGCCCTTGACCCATTGCCAGGTCACGTCGTGGCGGCGCTGCGCCTCGTCGAGCCGCTGCCACAGCTCGGCGTTCTTCACCGGCTTCTTGGCGGCGGTCTTCCAGCCGTTGCGCTTCCAGCCGTGGATCCAGCCGGTGACGCCGTTCTTCACGTAGGCGCTGTCGGTCACCACGGTGATGCGCGAGGCGCGGGTCAGCGATTCCAGCGCGTTGATCGCCGCCAGAAGCTCCATCCGGTTGTTGGTGGTGTCGGCCTCGCCGCCGCTGAGCTCGCGCTCCTTGACGATCTCCTCGCCATTCATCGCGCGCATCAGGACGCCCCAGCCGCCGGGGCCGGGATTACCGGAGCAGGCTCCGTCGGTATATGCAAAAAGATCAGTCATGGGCGAGGACCGATATCCATGTCGAGGCGCTGCCGTCAAGGCCTCGTCCCTCGCCGCGGGTCACGTCACGGATGGTGAGGCCGACATCGGCCAGCAGCGTGCGCAGATCGTCCTCGGTGTAGAAGGTGTAGAACCGCCCCAGCCGGTCGCGGCCCTCACCGGTGCCTTCCTTGAGCGACAGGCCGAGCAGACCGCCGGGCTTCAGCGCGCGGGCGATGGCTGCGAGATGGCGGGGCATGTCGGCGCGCGGCGCGTGCAGCAGGCTGAAGCTGGCCCAGATGCCGTCGTAGCGCGCGTGGGCGTCGAGATCGTCGAAGTGGCCTTGCCGGGCGTCTATGCCGTGGCTGGCGCGCGCCAACGCCACCATCTCGGGCGAGGCGTCGAGCGCCTCAACGGTCAGGCCGGCCTTCGCCATGTGGCCGGAATCGTGGCCCGGGCCGCAGCCGAGATCGAGCACGCGCGCGCCCTCGGGAAGGCGGGCGATGAAGGTCGAGAGGGTCTCGAAGGGCGCGTCGGGCTGCAGGTTGGCGTAGTCTTGGGCGCGTTTGGCATAGACGGCGAGCGTCCGGTCGTCGCTCACACCAGCACCCCGACCAGCAGGCAGGCGACCACGGCGGCAGTGACCGGCAGGCGCAGGTGCATCCACCATCTCGGCGCCAGCCCCCAGCGCCAGAATTGCCAGTCGAGCGCCAGGAGGCCGAGGAAGCCGAAGATCAGGTTCATCCCGGCAGAGACCGGTCCGCCGCCGGCCATGAAGAAGGCCCAGAGCGCCGGGATCACCGACAGCGCGTAGCAGACCGGGGCCTGCCGCGGATGAGCCTTTGTGGCAAAGCCCCAGAGCACGCCGGACATGAAGGCAAGGATCACCGTGCCATAGGCCAGTTGCACGTAGGGGCCGACGAAGCGCCCGCCGATGGTGGTGAAGGCGAGTTGGTAGGCGCTGTCGGACAGCAGGGTCAGCACGCCCCAGAGGAACGGCAGCACGCCCGCGGCGGTGAGGATAAGGGCGCTGCGGGGGACGGGGCCTTTCATGCGCGCTCCATCGCCAGGCGTCCGGCGAGCAGCGCGAAGATCGCGGCGAAGGAGCGGTTGAGCCAGCGCATGGCGCGCTCACTGCCCAGCAGCCAGTCGCGGGCACGGGCGGCGAAGAGGCCGTAGACCACGAACACCGCGAAGGTCATCGCCATGAACACGCCGCCGAGCAGCATCATCTCGGTCCGTGCCGTTTCGGGCGCGCCCGACAGGAACGGCGGCAGCAGGGCGAGGAAGAACAGCGAGAGCTTGGGGTTGAGGATGTTCAGCAGCGCGCCGCGGCGGGCGGTGCGGGGGCCGCTCTCACGACGGGGCGAAGCGGCCACCGAGAGCGCTCCGGTGGCACGCAGCGCCTGAAAGGCCAGCCACAGCAGGTAGAGCGCGCCGGCGAGCTTCACCGTGGTGAAGAGCACGGCAGAGGTGTGCAGCAGGGCAGCGAGCCCTAGCATCGCGGCGGCCAGGTGCGGCACGATCCCGAAGGTGCAGCCAAGCGCGGCCCAGATCGCAGCGCGGCGGCCCTGACCGAGCCCGATCGCGAGCGTATAGATCACCCCGGCACCGGGCGCGAGCACCACGACCAGCGCGGTGAGCAGAAATTGCAGGCTCAGCATCGGATCCTCCCTTGATCGGAGGAAAGGTTTCCCATTCGGCGCGGGCTGTCAACGCCCTGAACGCGTACCGATCAGGCCGGCTGCCGCAGCACGCGGGGCACCTTGAACTCGACATTCTCCTGCGCCGTCTCGACCATCTGCACGGTCACGTCGAACCGGTCGCGGAAGGCGTCGATGACCTCGTCGATCAGCACTTCCGGGGCCGAGGCGCCTGCGGTGACACCGACAGACGCGATGCCTTCGAGCGCGCGCCAGTCGATGTTCTCGGCCCGCTGGACGAGCTGGGCGTAGGAGCAGCCGGCCTTGCGGGCGACCTCGACCAGCCGCTTGGAGTTCGACGAGTTCGGCGCGCCCACCACGAGCAGCGCGTCGCAGTCGGGCGCAATCGCCTTGACCGCCTCCTGTCGGTTTGTGGTGGCGTAGCAGATATCTTCCTTGTGAGGCCCCACGATGGCCGGGAAGCGCGCCTTCAGCGCCGCGACGATGTCGATCGTGTCGTCCACCGAAAGCGTGGTCTGGGTGACGAAGGCCAATTGTTCCGGGTCGCGCACCCGCACATGGGCGACGTCCTCGACGGTCTCGACCAAGAGCACCTCGCCCTCGGGCAGCTGGCCCATGGTGCCGACGGTCTCGGGGTGGCCGGCATGACCGATCATGATCATCTGCAGCCCGTTCTCGTGGTGCCTCGCGGCCTCGATATGGACCTTTGAGACCAGCGGGCAGGTGGCGTCGACATAGACCATCTCGCGCCGCGCGGCCTCGGCCGGGACGGCCTTGGGCACGCCATGGGCGGAGAAGATCACCGGACGGTCCGGCGGGCAATCCTCAAGCTCTTCGACGAAGACCGCGCCCTTGTCGCGCAGCCCGTCGACGACGAACTTGTTGTGCACGATCTCGTGCCGCACGTAGACCGGCGCGCCCCATTTCTCGAGCGCCATCTCGACGATCTTGATCGCCCGGTCGACACCGGCGCAAAAGCCGCGCGGGGCGGCGAGGTAGAGGGTGAGCGGATTCTTCATTGGCGTCTCCTGTTCCCTCCGAGGTAATGCCTGCAGGCGCTGGCGTCGACCCCTTCGGCTGGCCTGATGCAGCTGTGACTTGATGGCGGCGGGGCCGTGGCGGAAGAGTTGCACCGCGCGACGGGGAGGACGAGATGAAGCGGATTGCGATCGGTGTGGGGGCAGCGGCGCTGCTGGCCGGGGGATGGGCTCTGGCGCAGATGGCGGCAGAGCCGGTGCCCGGCCTGTTTCCCTACACGGATGCCACGCGCGTCGCGAATGGCAAACGCCTCTATGGCGGGAATTGCGCTGCCTGCCACGGCGCGCAGCTCGAGGGGCAACCGGACTGGAAGGAGCGCGACGCTGACGGCTTGCTGCCGCCGCCGCCGCACGATCCCACCGGCCATACCTGGCATCACCCCGACCAACAGCTTCTGGCCATTGTCACGCATGGCACCGAGGCGATAGTCGGCGGCGACTACCGCTCCAATATGATGGGGTTCGGAGAGATCCTCGGCGAGGCGGAGATCGTCGACGTGATGGCCTATATCAAGAGCACCTGGCCGGATGAGGTGATCGAGATCCACAACGAGATCAACGCCCGCGCCTCGGCCTATCGATAGCGTTCAGGCGCCGGTGCCCATGGTTGCCGCGGTGGCCCATGCCAGCACGATGTAGCGCCCGGTCTTGGCGATGGTGACAAGTGCGAGAAACACCGCCCAGTGGGTGCGCATGACGCCGGCGATGACGGTGAAGGCGTCGCCCAGAGGCGCCCAGCTCAGCAGCAGGGTCCAGACCCCCCAGCGGGCATAAGCGCGCTGCGCCCGCGCCAGCTGCGCCTCGCTGACCGGAAACCAGCGGCGGTGGCGGAAATGCTCGAGCCAGATTCCGAGCACGTAGTTGACCACTGCGCCAAGAATATTCCCGACGCTGGCCACGAGCACGATCAGCACCAGCGGCGCGGCATTGCCGAGTTGCATTCCAACGAAGACAACCTCGGACTGGAAGGGCAAGATCGTGGCGGCGCCGAAGGCCGCCAGAAACAGGCCGCCAAGGGCGGCGGCTTCAGTCAGCATGATCGCGGGGCCTCATCCCCGAAAGTCCCGCGCTCACGTTGTCAGTTGCCGCTGCTTGCGACCTCGAAGTTGCGCTCCGCCTGCTGCTCGCGCGGCGGGCGACCGATGACTTCGCGCAGCTCGTCGAGCTCGATGAAGTTGTCGGCCTGGCGGCGGAGTTCGTCGGCGATCATCGGCGGTTGGCTGCGGATGGTCGAGACCACCGACACGCGCACGCCCTGACGCTGAAGGCTTTCCACCAGCGGGCGGAAGTCCCCATCGCCCGAGAACAGCACGATATGGTCGACCCGCGGTGCAAGCTCCATGGCATCGACGGTGAGCTCGATATCCATGTTGCCCTTGACCTTCCGGCGGCCTTGGCTGTCGGTGTATTCCTTCGCCGGCTTGGTCACCATGGTGAAGCCGTTGTAGTGCAGCCAGTCCACCAGCGGGCGGATCGGCGAATACTCGTCGTTTTCGAGAAGCGCGGTGTAGTAGAACGCGCGAACCATCTTGCCTCGGCGTACAAATTCCTGTCGGAGGAGCTTGTAGTCGATGTCGAAGCCAAGCGCTTTCGCGGCGGCATACAGGTTCGACCCGTCTATGAACAGCGCGAGCCGTTCGTCCTTGTAAAACATCAAATGTCCTTTCAGCAATGGAGCGCGCCAATGTCCGTGAGTGTGAATGTGAGTGGTTTGGCGCACTCGGTCGTCAAAGATTAAGATATTTGGCCGTCAGTACAAGCCGCAACACATAATCCAAAAGGATAGCTCAAACGTGCTAAGGGAACAAGAAAAGTTGATTGCACTCGGCGCGAATCTATCGTCCGCGATTGGTTCCCCGGCGGAAACATTGCGAGCGGCAATCGATGAACTGTCCGCGTCTGGGGAGCGTGTCCTGCGGGTGAGCCGGTTTTATGCAACCCCTTGTTTTCCGGCGGGGGCCGGGCCTGATTACGTGAACGCCTGCATCGTCTCAACCGGAGAGTCCAGCGCCGCCGAGCTGCTCTCGGTGATGCATCAAATCGAGCATAAATTTGGCCGGGAGCGGGAGCAGAGGTGGGGCAGCAGGAGCCTCGATCTGGACTTGCTGGCCCATGGTGGGGAGATTCTCCCTGACGCAACGTCACATTCGAAATGGAGAATGTTGAGCCTCGAGGAGCAGAAAGTCAGGGCGCCGGACGAGCTGATTCTGCCGCATCCGCGCATGCACGAACGTGCCTTCGTGCTGGTCCCGCTCTGCGATGTCGCCGCGGACTGGCGTCATCCCCTGCTCGATCGCACGGTGCGCCAGCTCTGCGAGGCATTGCCGCAGGAGGCGCGCGACGAAGTCAAGCCTTTATGACCGATCCCCGCTTGTCTTTCGGGCCATGACGCGATAGGGATTGCCTTTCTGACGGCTAACCCGAATAGGTGATACGCATATGGCCCGCGTGACGGTAGAAGATTGCGTCGACAAGGTCCCGAACCGGTTCGAGCTGGTGATGCTCGCCGCGCACCGTGCGCGCGAAGTGGCATCCGGCAGCCCGCTGACGGTCGACCGCGACAACGACAAGAACCCGGTGGTCGCCCTCCGCGAAATCGCCGAGGAGACCCAGTCGGCTGACGAGCTGCGTGAGCGTCTGATCGAGAGCCATCAGACCCAGATCGAGGTCGATGAGCCCGAAGATGACAGCATGGCGCTGCTCATGGGTGCCGAGCAGGACAAGCCGGTCGAGGACGACATGTCCGAGGAAAAGCTCCTGCGCGCGCTCATGGAGGCCCAGGGCGAGGGCTGAGGCCCGCGGATGCGGGCCAGGTGAAGGATAGGCGCCCATGATTGCGGCGGAAGATCTGGTTGCACTGGTCCGCAACTACAATCCCAAGACCAACGAAGACCTGATCCGCGCGGCCTACGAGTTCGGCCGCGCGATGCATGACGGGCAGATGCGCCATTCCGGTGAGCCCTACTTCACGCATCCCGTCGCCGTTGCCGCGATCCTGACCGAGCAGCAGCTCGACGATGCGACCATCATCACCGCCCTGCTGCACGACACCATCGAGGACACCCGCGCCTCGTGGTCCGACATCGCCGAGCGCTTCGGCGAGGATGTGGCCGATCTGGTCGACGGCGTCACCAAGCTGACCAACCTGCAGCTCTCCAGCTCGGAGACCAAGCAGGCCGAGAACTTCCGCAAGCTGTTCATGGCGATGTCCAAGGACCTGCGGGTGATCCTCGTGAAGCTCGCGGACCGTCTGCACAACATGCGCACCATCAAGGCGATGCGCGCCGAGAAGCAGATCCAGAAGGCGCGCGAGACGATGGACATCTACGCGCCGCTGGCCGGCCGGATGGGCATGCAGTGGATGCGCGAAGAGCTCGAGGATCTGGCGTTCCGGGTGCTCAATCCCGAGGGCCGCGCCTCGATCATCCGCCGCTTCATCACGCTGCAGAAAGAGGCCGGCGACGTGATCCACCGGATCACCGGCGACATGCGCCACGAGCTCGAGGAGGCCGGCATCGAGGCCGAGGTCTTCGGACGGGCCAAGAAGCCCTACTCGATCTGGCGCAAGATGCAGGAAAAGGGCATGGGCTTCTCGCGCCTGTCCGACATCTACGGCTTCCGCGTCATCACCCGTAACGACATGGACTGCTACGGTGCGCTCGGGGTGATCCACCAGCGCTGGCGCGCGGTGCCCGGGCGGTTCAAGGATTATGTCAGCCAGCCCAAGTCGAACGGCTACCGCTCGATCCACACCACCGTGTCGGGCCGCGACGGCAAGCGCGTCGAGGTGCAGATCCGCACCCGGCAGATGCACGAGGTCGCCGAGACCGGCGTCGCCGCGCACTGGTCCTATCGCGACGGCCAGCGCGCCGAGAACCCGTTCGCCGTCGATCCCGCCCGCTGGATCGCCTCGCTGACCGAGCAGTTCGACAGCGAGCAGGATCATGACGAGTTCCTCGAGGCGGTGAAGCTCGAGATGTACTCGGACAAGGTGTTCTGCTTCACGCCCAAGGGCGACGTGGTGAAGCTGCCGCGAGGGGCGACACCGCTCGATTACGCCTATGCCATCCACACCCGCATCGGCTCGGCCTGCGTCGGTGCCAAGGTCGACGGCATCCGGGTGCCGCTCTGGACCCGGCTGAAGAACGGCCAGTCGGTCGAGATCATCACCGCAGAGGGCCAGACCCCGCAGGCCACCTGGCTCGACATCGCCACCACCGGCAAGGCCCGCACCGCGATCCGCCGCGCCCTGCGCGAGGCCGGGCGCGAGCGTTTCGTGCGGCTCGGCCACGAGCTGGCGCGCTCGGCCTTCGAGCATGTGGGCAAGAAGGCCACCGACAAGGTGCTCGAGAAGGCGGCCCAGACCCTGCGGCTCGAGGACAAGGACGAGCTTCTCGCGCGTCTGGGCAGCGCCGAGCTGACCTCGCGCGAGGTGGTGCACGCGGTCTACCCCGATCTCGGGCCGGCGGACGATGTCGAGGTCGATGCCCATCGCGCGGTGATCGGGCTCGAGCCCGGCACCGGTTTTACCCGGGCGCGCTGCTGCCAGCCGTTGCCGGGCGAGCGCATCATCGGCATCACCCAGCGCGGCAAGGGCGTGTTCGTGCACGCCATCGACTGCGAATCCCTCGCCGCCTACGAGGACCAGCCCGACCGCTGGGTCGACCTGCGCTGGGAGGAGGGCACGCACCCGGCTGCCTACGATGTGAGCCTGGAGCTAACCATCGGCAACGATGCCGGGGTGCTGGGGCGGGTTTGCACCTTGATCGGCGAGCGGTTGGCCAATATCTCGGATCTTGTCTTCGTGGACCGGAAGCCGGACTTCTTCCGCATCCGGATGGACGTGGAGTTCCGCGACGCGGAACACCTTCATTCGGTGATCTCCGCCCTCGAAGCCGAAAGCGATGTCGCCTCCGTGCACCGCCGGCGAGACGCCTCGCTGACGGCGCTTCCGACGGCGGCACAGTAAGGGGACGCAGCCGGCAGCGGTTGCGACTGAAAGGAAACGCGGTCCCACGGGGCTGCGGAGGATTGGACAGGACGGGCCTTTGGTCTTCAAACGCCGTGACAGACGACCTGTCTGGAGGATACTGGTCGAATTCTTCTGGCCGCGTGGCGGCTGGGGACGTGCGGCGCGGTATATCCAGCACCGGCTGCACCGGCTACCCGATCCCCCCGAACGGATCGCGCGGGGCGTGTTTGCCGGAGTCTTCACCGCCTTCACCCCGCTCTACGGCATGCATTTCGTCGTCGCGGCGCTGATCGCCAAGGCGCTGCGCGGCAACATCCTCGCCTCGCTTCTGGGGACCTTCTTCGGCAACCCGCTGACCTATGTGCCCATTGCCTTCAGCTCGCTCCGCACCGGCTACTGGTTTCTCGGCATCGACCGGCACGAGCCCGACCACAAGTCGGTGCTCGACCGCTTTGCCTATGCCGGCGGAGACCTGTGGCACAATCTCGTGGCGTGGTTCACCGGGGAACCGACCAATTGGTCCGAGTTGATCCTGTTCTACGATAAGGTGTTCTATCCCTACCTGATCGGGGGGATCCTGCCGGGCATCGTTTCGGGGCTGGTCTGCTACTACCTCACGGTGCCGGTGATCCGCGCCTATCAGAGCCGGCGGCGCGGGGCGCTCAAGTCCAAGTTGGCGGCGCTGAAGAAGAAGCAGGGCGACGCGGCGGGCAGCGCCCCCAAGGAGTGACGCGCCCAGAGGCGGCGTGCAGCGGGAGGGGAGGCCCGTGGCCGATGCGACTGTTCCTGCTCGTGGCGCTGACCATGACCGCCTTCGCTGCCAATTCCGTGCTCAACCGCGCGGCGCTCGCCTCGGGCGGCATCGACGCGGTGAGCTTCGGCACGCTGCGGCTGCTGTCCGGTGCGCTGATGCTCGCAGCGCTGGTTCTGGCACGGGAGGGGCGTCTGAGGCTGGGCGGCGCCGGGCGGTTGGCCGGCGTGGCAGGGCTGTTTCTCTACATCTACGGCTTCTCGGCGGCCTATGCGGGGATGCCTGCGGGGCTCGGGGCGCTGCTGCTCTTCGGCATGGTGCAGGTGACCATGTTCGGGGGCAGCGTGGCAGGCGGTGAGCGGGTGCCGGCGCAGCGCTGGCTGGGGGCGGGGCTGGCCTTTGGCGGGCTGGTCTGGCTGCTCTGGCCGGGCGGCGGTGCTGCGCCCAGCCTGCCGCACGCGCTGGCCATGCTGCTCGCGGGCGTCGGCTGGGGCGTCTATTCGCTGGCCGGACGCAAGGCCGAGGTGGCGCTGGTCTCGACGGCTGCAAATTTCGTGCTTGCCACCGGGCTCGGGCTGGTGGTGCTGCTGGGGCTACAGCTTTCGGGATCTGTCGGCCCATGGAGCCTTGGCGCGGTCGTGCTGGCGGTGGTCTCGGGCGCCGTGACCTCGGGGCTCGGCTACGCGCTCTGGTACGCGGTTCTGCCCCGCCTGCCGGGGTCGGTCGCCGCCGTGGCGCAGCTCACCGTGCCGGTGATCGCCATGGCGGGTGGCATGGTGTTTCTCGGCGAGGCCCTCACCGCGCGCTTCGCGCTCGCCGCCCTGCTGGTGCTGGGCGGCGTGGCGGTGTCGGTGGTGCCGCTGCGGCGGGGCTGAGCGGCGCTTGCAGTGCCTTGGCTCTGCGCCGGGGCGCCTTGATGCCGTCCACGACGCGCAGCCGTTTGGCGCACAAAGCCCGTCACAGGACGGGCGTGTCCGCTCACTCGGTCCAGCGCACCCCGGTCAGGTCGGTCGCCTGCGTCGGCTGGTTCTGCCACAGCCCATCGAGGCGCGCGTCCGCCACCGTCGGGAAGGCGAGCTGGAACAGGTAGGCATTGACGTGATCCTCGGCGATCACGGTCTGCGCCTGCTTGATCAGCTCCGAGCGCTCTGCCGGGTCGGTGGTGCCGGTGAGGGTGCTCATCAGCTCCTGGAAGGCCGCGTTGTCATACTGGAAGTAATAGTCCGGCCGGGCATAGATGCCGATGTCGAAGGGCTCGGTATGCGACACGATGGTGAGGCCGAAATCCTTGCCGCGGAACACCTCTTCGAGCCACTGCGCCCATTCCAGGTTTGTGATCTGGGTCTCGATCCCCACCTCGCGCAGCTGCGCCGCGATGATCTCACCGCCGCGACGGGCGTAGGAGGGCGGCGGCAGCTTCAGTGTGGTGGTGAAGCCCTCGGGATAGCCCGCATCCGCCAGCAGAGTCTTTGCAAGCTCCGGATCGTAGCTCGAGAGCTCGGTGAGGTCGACATAGTCGGGATTGTGCGGCGCGAAATGGGTGCCGATGGGCGTGCCGTAGCCAAACATCGCACCGTCTATGATCGCCTGTCGGTCGATGGCGTGGGACAGCGCTTCGCGCACCTTGGGATCGGAGAAATGCGCGTCGCCGTGGTTCATCGCGAGGATGGTCTCGCCCTCGGTCGACCCCACAAGAACCTGAAAGCGCGGGTCGGCCTCGAACATGGCGAGGTTCTCGGGCGCCGGGAAGCCGGCGAAGGCGTCGATATCCTGCGCCATCATCGCCGCGAAGGCCGCCGTCGGGTCCGAGATGAAGCGGAAGGTCACCGCCTCGAGCGCCGGGGCCTCGCCCCAGTAGTCCGGGTTGCGGCTCATCTCGATACGGTCGCCGGTGACCCAGCGCTCGAAGGTGAAGGGGCCGGTGCCCACCGGCGTCTGCTGGATGCCCTCGATGCTCTCGGGGGCCACGATCACCGCGTCGCCCCAGGCCATGTTGAACAGGAACGTGCCGTCGGGCTCCGAGAGCGTCACCTCGACGGTGAGCGGATCGACAACCGTCACCTCCGCGATGCCCTCGAACAGCGCCTTCTGGGCGTTGAGGCTGTCTTCCCCGCGGGCGCGATCGAGGCTGAACTTGACGTCCTCGGCGTCCATCGCACTGCCGTCATGGAAGGTGACGCCGTCGCGCAGCCGGAAGGTGTAGCTGAGCCCGTCGTCGGAGATCTCCCAGCTCTCGGCGAGGCCCGGCACGACCTCCCCGGTCTCGGTGAAACGCGTCAGCCCTTCGAAGACGTTGGCATAGAGCACGCTGTCGATGGCGCCGGCCGCGGCCGAGGTCGGATCGAGATGCGGCGGCTCGAGTTGCAGCGCAATGGTCAGGTCGGTCTGCTGGGCCATCAGCGCCTGCGCCGAAAGCAGCATCGCGGCGGCGGCCGGGGCGAGGTAGGACATGGGGCGGGACATCGGGCTCTCCGTTGGCGGGCATCGGCTCGAAGTGTGCCCGATTTCCCCGGCGGTGCAAGCACATGCGCACTGGAATATAGGGGGGCAGGCTGCTAGACGACGCCAGCCTTGTTGACGAGGGAGGAGACGCCAATGAGCGCCACCGCGCGAAAGTCGGCCGCGCTGCCGGCCGATATCCGGGCCCGCAAGGGCGGAGCGCCGCTGGTCAGCCTGACCGCCTACACCACGCCGATGGCGCAGATGATGGACGCGCATTGCGATTTCGTCCTCGTCGGAGACAGCGTCGGCATGGTTCTGCACGGGCTCGAGTCGACCCTTGGCGTGACCATGGAGATGATGATCCTGCACGCACAGGCGGTGAAACGCGGTCTCAGCCGCGCCATGATGGTCGTCGACATGCCCTTCGGCTCCTACGAGGAAGGCCCGCAGCAGGCGTTTCGCAACGCCGCGCGGCTGATGGCCGAAACCGCCGCTGGTGCGGTCAAGCTCGAGGGCGGCGAGAGCATGGCCGAGACCATCGCCTTCCTGACCGCGCGCGGCATCCCGGTGATGGCGCATGTGGGCCTCACGCCGCAATCGATCAACACGCTCGGCGGCTACAAGGTGCAGGGCCGCGGTGACGCCGGCGACCGGCTGATGGCGGATGCCCGCGCCGTGGCCGGGGCAGGGGCCTTTGCCGTGGTGCTCGAGAAGGTGCCGCAGGGGCTGGCAGATCGGGTCACCGCAGAGCTGGCGATCCCGACCATCGGCATCGGCGCCTCGGCGGGCTGCGACGGGCAGATCCTCGTGGTCGATGACATGCTGGGGCTGTTCACCGCCTTCAAGCCGAAATTCGTCAAGCGCTACGCGAGCCTCGGCGAACAGGCCGAGGCCGCCATCGCGGCCTATGCCGCCGAGGTGCGCGCCCGGTCCTTCCCCGCGGACGAGCACGTCTTTGCCGACACCGCCCCGGGAGCAAAGCCATGACCGAGATGCTGCGCACCAAGGCCGAGCTGCGCGACCGGCTCGCGGGCTGGAAGCGCGCCGGTGAGACGGTGGGCGTGGTGCCCACCATGGGCGCGCTCCATGCCGGACACCTGAGCCTCGTAGAGGCCGCCAAGACGGATTGCGACCGGGTGATCGTGACGATCTTCGTGAACCCCAAGCAGTTCAACAACGCCTCCGATCTCGAGAACTACCCGCGCACCGAGCACGCCGATGCGGAGAAGCTCGCGCCTCATGCGGTCGACGTGATCTACGTGCCGGGGCCCGAGCAGATCTACCCCGAGGGCTTTGCCACCTCGGTGGCGGTCTCGGGCCTGACCGAGGGGCTCTGCGGCGCCTTCCGCCCGGGCCATTTCGACGGCGTGACGACGGTGGTCTCGAAGCTCTTCCTGCAGACCGGCGCGGATCGGGCCTATTTCGGCGAGAAGGACTACCAGCAATTGCAGGTGGTGCGCCGCATGGCCCGCGATCTCGACATCCCCGTCGAGGTGATCGGCTGCGAGACGGTGCGCGAACCCGACGGCTTGGCGCTGTCCTCGCGCAACGTGCTGCTGCCCGAGGCCACCCGCGCCGCAGCACCGGTGCTCAACCGGGCCATGGTGGCGATGGCCGAAGGGCTTCGGACCGGTGCCGATCTCGCGACGCTGAAAGAGCAGGCCGAGGCGGAGATCCTCGAGGGCGGCTTCGAGCGGGTCGAGTATCTCGAGCTGCGCGCCGCCGACGGGCTTGCGCCGATGACCACGCTCGACCGCCCGGCGCGGCTTCTGGCCGCCGCCTGGCTGGGCGGAGTGCGCCTGATCGACAATATCCCGGTGGGCTGAGCCGCTCGTGGCCTAGAGCAGCCGCTCGGCGATCTCTCCCGAGAGCCACGCGATGCGCCCGCCCGCCATCGTCAGCACGATGCGGCGGGTGGCGCGGTCCATCACCACCAGATCGGCGCGCAGGCCGGCCTCCAGCCTGCCGCGATCCTCAAGGCCTAAGAGCCGCGCCGGCCCCTCCGAGACCATCCGCCACGCCTGCGCCTCGTCGAGCAGGCCCAGCTCAACGCAGCGCCACGCGGCGCGCGCCGGGGCGGGGTAGTGGTAATCCGAGGCCAGCGCATCGCAGAGCCCCGACCCGATGAGCGTGCTTGCCGCCACGTTGCCGGCATGGCTCGCGCCACGCACCACGTTGGGGGCGCCGAGCACCACCGCGTCGCCGCCCTCGCGCGCCGCCTGCGCCGCCTCCACCGTCTCGGGGAACTCCGACACACGCACCCCGCGCGCCCGCCACGCCGCGCGCCCCTCGGCGCTGCGGTCGTCATGGCTGCCCATCCGGCAGCCTTTGGCGGCGAGCCGCGCGCAGAGCGCGTCGAGCGCTTGCGGAACCTCGGCGCTGCGCGCGTGCAGTGCCTGCATCAGCGCCAGGTGCGTCTCGGGCGAGCGCCCGGATTTCAGCGCCTGCCCGGTGAGACGCGGAGGCTTGCGCCCCTCGGCGAGCCTTGCGTGCGGCAGGTGGTCGTTGAACACCACGTAGCCGATGCCCCAGCGATCGATCGCCTCCTCGGCGCGGGCGAAGGCGTCGAGGAAGTGGGTCTCGAGCCGCAGCTGCAGGCGCAGGTCCACCGGCACCGTCGGCGCCACCTCGGCCACCGAGGCGAACACCTCCTCGGCGAACTCCGGCCCGCGCATGCCGCCTTCCCACGACCAGAACTGCGCCAGCATCGCCGTGGTGATGCCGTTCGCGGCCAGCTCGGCGGCGCAGGCCACCATGCCGGCGTCACGCTCGCGCAGCGCCCCGCGCCGCGGTGCCATGTGGCGCTCGAAGCCGTCGCCATGGGCGTCGACGATTCCCGGCAGGATGTCGTAGCCGCCAAGATCCACCCGCCGCCCCTCGGGCGCATCGCAGATCACGCCGGCGGCCACCGACAGGGGCGCATCGCTCCAGCCGCCCGGTCGCATCACGCGGGCATTCTCGAAGCTCAGCTCGATCATCGGCAGGCGCCCTTTGCAGGGCAGGGTGGCAGAACGGGAACGCGGATCATGGGCGTGGGAATACGGCCTTCCACCGCCGCGCGAAAGGTGCAAATCTCCGCCCATGTCGACCTCGCCCCGCCTTGCCACCCGCGCCGTCATCCTGCACGAAAACCGCCTGCTGCTGGTCAATGCCTGGCCCGGGCAGAAGAGCGACCTCTGGTGCGCCCCCGGCGGCGGCGTCGAGAAGGGCGCCTCGCTGCACGACAACCTCGCCCGCGAGGTCCACGAGGAGACCGGCCTCACCGTGCGTGTCGGCCTGCCCTGTCTCGTCAACGAATACCACGCCCCCGAGACCGGCTTTCACCAGGTCGAGCTGTTCTTCCGCTGTGAGATCACCGACGGTGCCCTGTCGGACGCCTGGCGCGACCCCGAGGGCGTGGTGCACACCCGCCGCTTCGTCACCCGCGCCGAGATGGCGGGCCTGCGCTACAAGCCCGACAGCCTGCCCAAGGTGGCCTGGGAGACCGGCCCGGGCTACGATCCGCTGGAGCTTCTGGCCTCATGAGCGGCGCGCCCCGATCCGCCGCGGCCCGGTAGGCGCCCGATGCTGGCCTACGCCCTGAAGCGGCTGTTCATCCTGGCGATCAGCCTCGCTGTCGCCTCGCTGGTGATTTTCCTCGTGGTCGAGGTCGCGCCGGGCGATCCGGCGAGTTTCATGCTGGGGATCAATGCGCGCCCCGATACCGTCGCCGCGCTGCGTGCCGAGCTCGGCCTCGATCTGCCGGTGCATGAGCGCTACCTCGCATGGGTCTCGGGCATGGTGCAGGGCGATTTCGGTACCTCCTACACCTACCGTGCACCGGTGGCGCAGATGGTGGCCGAGCGGGTGCAGGTCTCGCTGCCGCTGGCGCTCTACGCGCTGCTTCTCTCGACGCTGATCGCTTTCCCGGCGGGCATTTTCGCCGCCGCGCGGCGTGGCAAACCCGGTGACGTGGCAGTGATGGGCGCGACCCAGCTGGGCGTCGCGGTGCCGAACTTCTGGTTCGCGATGCTGCTGGTGCTGCTCTTTGCGCTGAAGCTGCGCTGGTTCAGCGCCGGCGGCTTTCCCGGCTGGGACGATCCGCTGCAGGGGCTGAAGGCGCTGACCCTGCCGGCGGTGGCGCTGGCCCTGCCGCAGGCGGCGATCCTCGCCCGCGTCATGCGCTCGGCGCTGATCGACATCCTGCACGAGGATTTCATCCGCACCGCCCGGGCCAAGGGGCTCTCGCGCCGGCAGGCGCTGTGGCGCCACGGGGTGCGCAACGCGCTCATTCCGGTGCTGACCATCATCGGACTGCAATTCTCCTTCCTGCTGGCCGGGGCGATCATCATCGAGCAGGTGTTCTTCCTGCCGGGGCTGGGGCGGCTGATCTTCCAGGCCATCACCCAGCGCGACCTGATCGTGGTCGAGTCGGTGGTGATGCTGCTGGTCTTCGCGGTGATCGTGGTGACCTTCGTCACCGATCTCGCCTATGCCGCCGTCGATCCCCGACTGAGGAGGCGCCGATGAGCCGCAACCTGATCCTCGGCACGCTGCTCACGGCGCTGTTTGTCGGTGCCGCGCTGCTGTCTTTCGTCTGGACGCCGTACCCCACCGACACCGTCGCCATCACCGAGCGCCTGCAGCCGCCCTCGGCGGCACACTGGCTCGGCACCGACCATTTCGGCCGCGACATGCTGAGCCTGGTGATGGTCGGCGCGCGCACCTCGATCGCCGTGGCGCTGGTGGCGGTGGGCATCGGGCTCGGGCTCGGCGTGCCGCTCGGCCTCGCCGCCGCGGCGCGCTCGGGCGGCTGGCTCGACGAGGCGATCATGCGGATGAACGACCTGATCTTCGCCTTCCCGAGCCTCGTCATCGCGATCCTGATCACCGCCATCTTCGGCCCCGGCGCCACCAACGCCATCATCGCCATCGGCATCTTCAACATCCCGGTCTTCGCGCGGCTGTCGCGCGGTGCGGCGCTGAGCCTTTGGCGGCGCGAGTTCATCCTCGCCGCCCGCACCGCCGGCAAGTCGGCGCCCCGGATCAGCGCCGAGCACATCCTGCCCAACATCGCCAATCTGCTGATCGTGCAGGGCACCATCCAGTTCTCGCTCGGCATCCTCGCGGAAGCGGGCCTGTCCTATGTCGGCCTCGGCGCCCAGCCTCCGATCCCGTCCTGGGGCCGGATGCTGGCCGACGCCCAGACCATGGTGGCGCTCGCCCCGCATGTGGCGATCATCCCGGGCCTCGCCATCGTCCTGACCGTGCTCGGCCTCAACCTGCTGGGCGATGGCCTGCGCGACCGGCTCGACCCGAGGCTGGGAATGGTGCGCGCATGACCCCTTCTCTGGTTTCCAAATACCTCGGGGAGCGCGAGGGGCAGCGCCCCTCGCACCTGTCGGACCGGACGCAGTCCGGTTCGAAACCCCTGCTCGAGATCGATGCGCTCTCGCTCACGATCCACGGCAAGCCGATCCTCAGAGACCTTTCGCTCACCATCGCACCCGGCGAGATCGTGGCGCTGACCGGCGAGTCGGGTTCCGGCAAGTCGATGACCGCGCTCGCCGCCATGGGACTCCTGCCTCAGGGCGCCGAGACCTCCGGCGCCCTGCGTCTCGACGGGACCAATCTCTGCCAGCTCTCCGAGCGCAGGCTCTGCGCCATCAGGGGCCGCGAGATCGGCATGATCTTCCAGGAGCCGATGACCGCGCTCAACCCGGTGCAGCGCATCGGCGACCAGGTGGCCGAGACCATCCTCGTGCACAAGGCCATGCCCCGCGCCGCCGCCCGCGCCCGCGCCGCCGAGATGCTGGCCCGCGTCGGCCTGCCGCCCGAACGCGTGCCGCCGAGCCGCTACCCGCACGAGCTCTCCGGCGGGCAGCGCCAGCGCGTCGTCATCGCCATGGCCATCGCCCTGCGTCCGAAGCTCCTGATCGCCGACGAGCCCACCACCGCGCTCGACGTGACCACGCAGGCGCAGATCCTCGACCTGCTGCGCGAGCTCGTGCGCGAGGAGGGCATGGGACTGATGATGATCACCCACGATCTGGCGGTGGTCTCGGAGATGGCCGACCGCATCGCGGTGATGAACTCCGGAGAGATCGTCGAGCAGGGCGCAACCGTGCGGCTCTTCGCCGAGATGCGTCACCCCTATACCCGCCAGCTTTTCGAGGCCTCGCGCCACCGCGCCGATCTGCCAGAGGCGCGGCCCGACGGGCCGCTCTTGCGCGTCGAGACCGTCACGCGTCACTATCCCGGCCCGCGCGCCGGACTCTTCCGTCCCGGTCGGGCGCAGGTCGCGGTGAACGGCGTCAGCTTCAAGATCGCGCGGGGCGAGCGTGTCGGGCTGGTGGGCGAGTCGGGCTGCGGCAAGTCCACGCTCGCGCGTGCCATTCTCGGGCTCGAGCCGGTGCAGGCGGGCGCCATCACGCTCGACGGGGCGCCGGTCTATCGCCACGGTAAGCCCGACCGCGCCGTGCGCCGTCGGGTGCAGGTGGTGTTCCAGGACCCCTACGGCTCGTTCAACCCGCGCCACCGCGTGGGCCGACTGATCGCCGAGCCCTTCCATCTGCTCGACGACCCGCCCCGCGGCCCCGAGCGCGCCGCCGCCATCGCCCGGGCGCTCACCGATGTGGGCCTGAAGCCCGACCATGCCGAGCAGCACATCCACGCCTTCTCCGGCGGCCAGCGTCAGCGCATCGCCATCGCCCGCGCCCTGATCATCCGGCCCGAGCTGGTGATCTTCGACGAGGCGGTCTCCGCCCTCGACGTGCGGGTGCGGGCGCAGATCCTCGACCTGATCGCGGATCTGTCGCGGCAATATGGGCTTACCTACCTGTTCATCTCGCACGACCTGAGCGTCGTGCGCGGCATCACCGACCGGGTGCTCGTCATGCGCAGCGGCGAGATCGTCGAGGCCGGGGAGACCGAGACGGTATTTGACAACCCCGCTCACTGGTATACCAAATCCCTGCTGGCCGCCGCACCATCCCTGCCGCGGCCACCGGGAGGAGGACAAGCGGATGACCGAGAGCCTGACGCGCGGTGACGCGCATCTGAGCCTTGCGCGAGACAGCGCGCAGATGTTGATCGGCGGCGAGTGGCGCGACAGCGCCGACACGCTGCCCATCGTGAACCCGTCGACCGGAGCGGAGATCGGCCGCATCGCCCGCGGCCGCGCTTTGGATATCGACGCGGCGGTCTCTGCGGCGCAGGCGGCGCTCGAAGGCGACTGGGGCCGCATGACCGCGCTCGAACGCGGCCGCATCCTGACCCGGCTCTCTGCTCTGGTGCTTGAGCACGTGGACGAGCTGGCCGAGCTCGAGGCGATGGACGTCGGCAAGCCGCTGACCCAGGCCCGGGCCGACGCGGTGGCGCTGGCGCGCTATTGCGAGTTCTACGGCGGCGCCGCCGACAAGGTGCACGGCACCACCATCCCCTATCTCGACGGCTACACCGTCTACACCCTGCGTGAGCCGCACGGGGTGACCGGCCATATCGTGCCGTGGAACTACCCGATGCAGATCATCGGGCGCTCGGTCGGCGCGGCGCTGACCATGGGCAATGCCTGCGTGCTGAAACCTGCCGAGGATGCCTGCCTGACGGCGCTGGCCTTCGCCCGGCTTGCGCAGCAGGCCGGCCTGCCGGCCGGCGCGCTGAACGTCGTGCCGGGGCTGGGTTCCGAGGCCGGTGCGGCGCTCTCGGCTCATCCCGGCATCCAGCATGTGAGTTTCACCGGCTCCGTCGGCACCGGGGCCGCCGTGCAGCAGGCGGCGGGCGCCAACGTGGTGCCGGTGACGCTGGAGCTTGGCGGCAAGTCGCCGCAGCTCGTCTTCGCCGATGCCGATCTCGACGCGGCGCTGCCCTTCCTCGTCAATGCCGGGCTGCAGAATGCCGGGCAGACCTGCTCGGCCTCGTCGCGCATCCTGGTCGAGCGCCCGGTCTTCGACGAGGTCAGTCGCCGCATGGCCGAGGCCTATGCCGCCAAGGTGGTGGGCCCGGCGATGGACGACCCCGATGTCGGCCCGCTGATCAACGCCACCCAGAAGGCGCGGGTCGAGGGCTTTCTCGAGCAAGGCGCCGACCTGCCACTGCTCGCCCGCGCGCAGCTTGCCGCCGATTTGCCAGAAGGCGGCACCTACGTGCAGCCGGCGCTCTTCGGCCCGGTGCCCGCGGATCACCTGCTGGCGCAGGACGAGGTCTTCGGCCCGGTGCAGGTCATCGTGCCTTTTGACAGCGAGGGCGAGGCGGTGAAGATCGCCAATGGCACCGCGTACGGCCTCGTGGCCAGCGTCTGGACCCGCGACGGCGCACGCCAGATGCGGCTCGCCAGGAAACTGCGCGCGGGGCAGGTGTTTCTCAACAATTACGGCGCCGGCGGCGGGGTGGAGCTGCCCTTCGGCGGCGTCGGCAAGTCGGGCCACGGGCGCGAGAAGGGCTTCGAGGCGCTCTACGGCTTCTCGGTGCTCAAGACCGTCGCCGCGCATCACGGCTGAGCAGGATTTTCAGGGAGGAGACAGGACATGAGACTTGAGGGCAAACGCGCCATCGTGACCGGCGCCGGATCGGGCTTTGGCGAGGGCATCGCCATGCGCTTCGCCGCCGAGGGCGCGCAGGTGATGGTGGCCGACATCAATGTCGAGGGCGCAGAACGCGTGGCCTCGGCCTGCGGCGGCATCGCGCAGCGGGTCGACGTCGCGAATGGCGACAGCGTGGCCGAGATGGTCGCCCGCGCGGTGGCCGAGATGGGCCGGGTCGACATCCTCGTCAACAACGCCGGCATCACCCACCTACCTGCGCCAATGGAGGAGGTCTCGGAGGATGATTTCGACCGCGTCTTCGCTGTGAACTGCAAGTCGGTCTACCTCACGGCGCGGGCGCTGGTCGGGCATATGAAGGAGCTGGGCGCCGGGGCGATTCTGAACGTGGCCTCGACGGCTGGCGTCTCGCCGCGACCGCGGCTCAACTGGTACAATGCCTCGAAGGGCTGGATGAACACCGCCACCAAGGCGATGGCGATCGAGCTGGCGCCGGCGGGGGTGCGGGTCAACGCGCTGAACCCGGTGGCGGGCGACACGCCGCTGCTGGCGAGCTTCATGGGCGAGGACACGCCCGAGATGCGGGCGAAGTTCCTGTCGACCATCCCCATCGGGCGGTTCTCGACGCCGGAGGATCTGGCCAATGCGGCGCTGTTCCTGTGCTCGGACGAGGCGTCGATGGTCACCGGTGTCTGCATGGAAGTGGATGGCGGGCGCTGTATCTAGCGGCTGAGCCGTCGCGTTTGCGGGTAGGGTGGGTGGGGGCGCTGCCCCCGTCCGCGCAGGCGCGGACTCCCCCGAGGTATTTTTGAACCAGAGAAGGGGCGGGGGATTGCGCTGATCCCCGGCCTTGGCGAGGGTCGCCGGAAGACAGGGGAGAATGCGATGCGACCGGGACCGAGAAACCTGATCACCGATGTGGAGGGGCTGCATGTCGGCCACGCCGAGGATGCGGGCCTGAAGTCGGGTGTCAGCGTGGTCACCGCGGAGGCGCCCTTCGTGGCCTCGGTGGCGGTGATGGGCGGGGCACCCGGCACGCGGGAAACCGATCTGCTGGCGCCGGACAAGTCGGCGCCGGGGGTGGATGCTCTGGTGCTCTCCGGTGGCAGTGCTTTCGGGCTGGCGGCGGCGCAAGGGGTGATGGATGCGCTGCACGAGGCCGGGCGCGGCTTCGAGGTGCTCTCGGCGCGGGTGCCGCTGGTGCCGGCAGCGATCCTCTTCGATCTGCTCAATGGTGGCGACAAGGCGTGGGCCGAGAACCCCTACCCGGGGCTGGGGCGCAAAGCGTTGGCGGCGGCGGGGGAGAACTTTGGGCTTGGCAGTGTCGGGGCGGGCTGCGGCGCGCAGACCGCGATGCACAAGGGCGGGCTCGGCTCGGCGAGCCTGGTGCTCGACGATGGCATCACCGTGGGCGCGCTGGTGGCGGTGAACCCGCTGGGCAGCGTCACCACGCCCTCGGGGCGGCATTTCTGGGCCGCGCCGCACGAGATGGGCGGCGAGTTCGGGGCGCTGGGTGTGGACCCGGCGAGCGGCGTGGCGCTGCCGCAGAGCCGCAAGAGTGCCGCGATGGCGGCGCAGGGCAACACCACCATCGCGGTGGTGGCGACCGATGCGGCCCTCGACAAGGCGCAGTGTCACCGCGTGGCGGTGGCGGCGCATGACGGCATCGCGCGGGCCATCGTGCCGGCGCACACGCCGATGGATGGCGACCTGGTGTTCTCGGCCGCGACGGGGTGCCGCGCGCTGGAGGCGCCGGCGCTGCAGCTGGCTCAGATCGGCCACGCCGCCAGCATCTGCCTTGCCCGCGCCATCGCCCGCGCGGTCTGGGAGGCGACACCGGCGCCGGGCGACACCTTGCCGACGCTGCGCGCGGAGCTGGGGCTCTAGCGCAGGATCGGCGGGCTGTCGGGATCGGAGCCGGGCGCGGCGCGCTCGGCGCGCTGGGGTTCGTGCAGCTCGGGCAGGTCGAAGCGCAGCCCGACCCGCGCCAGCAGCGCCGCCAGCGGCTCGGCGTCGCGCACGAAGCTCACGTCCAGTGACCCGGCCTCGATGCCGGAGAACACCAGCGCCTCGTTGACCGCGCGGGCCAGCGCGTCCTCGGCGCCGGGGGTGGCGCCGGCGAAGGCCAGCAGGTGGCTGCGCGTGCCATCGGCATAGCGCACGCCCGCCAGCCAGGCGCAGCGCGCAAGCCCCGCGGCGGTGGCGAGCTTGGTGTCGAGCGCGGTGATCAGCACTTCGGGCAGGCCGCCTGGCGCGGTGACCTCTTCGATCCCGGCTTCGGCCTCCTGCGGGCCGTGGCCCAGCGTCTCGGAGAGCCAGTCCACCGCTTGCGGCGGCAGCAGGATCGAGGACGGTGCGACCTCGAGATTGACCGCGAGCCCGATGCCCTGACCGGTCAGCATCGCGGCCACGTTGCGCCCCGAGAGCGCGGCATAGGGGACAGGCTGGCCGACAAATTGCGACAGGCGTTCCTCGCGGTCGAAGACCAGTACGAAGCTGGCATCGGCGAGCTCAAACAGTTCGGGCTCGATCTGATCGCCCTCGGCCTCCTTGGTCAGCAGAAGGAACAGCTCGCTGTCGGCGAGCCGTTCGTAGAAGCGCAGGCGCGCGGCATCGTCCAGCGGCGCGGCCTCCATCGCCGCATGGGCGGCGTCGAGCGGGGTTGTTTCGGTCATTCCATCACCTCGCGGACACGGGCGCGCAGAACGGGCAGCAGCTCGTCCTCGAACCACGGGTTGCGTTTCAACCATGCCGTATTGCGCCAGGACGGATGCGGCAAGGGGATAGCGTCGGGAAGATGGTCGCGCCAGTTGCGCACCGTCTCGGTGACGCCGGTCTTCACGCCCAGATGGTAGCGATGGGCGTAGCCGCCGATATAGAGCCGCAGACGGACCTCGCCGAGTGCCGCGAACAGGCGGTCATGCCAGGTGTGGCGGCAGATCGGCGGCGGCGGCAGGTCGGAGCCCTGTGCGTCGTAGCCCGGAAAGCAGAAGGCCATCGGCATGATGGCGACGCGGGAGCGGTCCCAGAAGGTGGCGTCATCAAGCCCGAGCCACGCCCGCAGCCGGATGCCGGAGGGGTCATCGAAGGGGCGCGCGGCGTTGTGGGCGCGCATGCCCGGCGCCTGGCTGGCGATCAGAAGCCGCGCGCCGGGGGCGAACCACACCACCGGGCGCGGAGAGTGCCGGGTGGCGGTGGCGGCAAAACGCTCGGCGCAGAGTCGGCAGCGCGACAGTTCGTCTGCGAGGGCGGTAAGGGGCTCGGTCATGCCCCAGAGCTAGGGCGCGGGCGGCCGGGATGCCAGTCCCTCTATATTTCTAGGAATGTCGAAATAACGCTTGCCCGACTCGATTATTTCGATAATTCTAGAAACATGAAAAACGAGACACCCCCGACCCACACCCAGGAGATGGCGCTTGAAGTCGCCGCCTCGAAATTCGCGGCACTCGGTTCCGAGCAGCGGCTCAACGTCCTGAAGGTGCTGGTGCGCTCCGGGCCCGCGGGGCTCAGCATCGGTGAGCTTGGCCAGCGCGCCGGGGTTGCCGGCTCCACGCTCACCCATCACCTGCGCATCCTGACCCAGGCCGGGCTGGTGCAGCAGGCCCGCGAAGGGCGCAGTATCATCTGCGCCGCCGCCGCCTATGACGAGGTGCGTGCGCTGTCGGATTTCCTTCTCACCCAATGCTGCGCGGATTGCGGCGACACGGAGCACGACCATGGCTGATACCACTACCCCCACAAGCCGCCTGCCGAAGATCGACAAGGCCTGGGCCGCAAGCGCCGCGGTTCTTGCGGGCGTCGCGCTGGCAGAGCCGGCGCAGCTCTGGCCCACCATCGGCTTCGCGGTCGAGGCGCTTCTGGGCACCGCGCCGTTCATCCTCTTCGCAGTGCTTGCGGTGGCCTATGTGAAGGCCGCCGGGGCCGAGACGCTGCTGTCGCGCGCCTTCGAGGGGCGCGAAACCCGGATGATCGTGCTGGCCGCGCTGCTGGGCGGGCTCTCGCCCTTCTGTTCCTGCCAGGTGATCCCGTTCATCGCGGCGCTTCTGGCAGTGGGCGCACCGCTGAGTGCCGTGATGGCGTTCTGGCTGGCGTCACCGCTGATGGACCCGGCGATGTTCCTGATCACCTCGGGCACGCTGGGCTGGGATTTCGCCATCGGCAAGACGTTGGCGGCGGTGGGCATCGGCCTCTTGGGCGGTGTCGGGACGATGATGCTCAAGAACAGCCCGGTCTTTGCCGATCCGCTGCGCGAGAAGCCGCAGGTCGGCGGCTGCTGCGGTGTGAAAAAGCCGTTCCAGGGCAAGCCGGTCTGGCGCTTCTGGGGTGAGGCCGAGCGCCGCGAGACCTTCCGCACCGAGGCTGCGACGAACCTTGTCTTCCTGCTCAAGTGGCTGCTGCTGGCCTACCTGCTCGAAGCGGTGATGCTGCGCCACATCCCTGCCGAGATGATCGCGAACCTGCTTGGCGGTTCGGGGCTGTGGTCGGTGCTGCTCGGGGCCTTCGTCGGGGCGCCGGCCTATCTCAACGGCTACGCCGCGGTGCCGCTGGTCGACGCGCTGCTGACGCAGGGCATGGCGCCGGGGGCGGCGATGAGCTTCGTGGTGGCCGGCGGCGTGAGCTGCATCCCTGCCGCGGTCGCTGTCTGGGCGCTGGTCAAGCCGCGGGTCTTCGCGGCCTATCTCGGCTACGCCATTCTGGGCGCGATGATCGCCGGGCTGCTCTGGGGCGCCTACGCCTGAGGAAGGGCCGACACTGCCGCAGGGCCGTGCCCACATGGCATGGTTGAGACGGCCTTAATCGAGAACAATCCACGCGCTATCTTGGCGGTGGATTGTTCTTTGTTTCCCATTCGGGCCATAATATCACCTGAATTCGCACCTAAGACATGCTTAATGCGCCAACGGTAGAACGAGTGGCGCCGGTGAGCCGAGGCACGGTGATGTTAGAGTTCGATATGGTCAGCAAGTCCTTCTGGACCGGCGTGCAGCGCAAGGTGATCCTTGACCGCGTGTCGTTCCGGGTCGAGCTGGGCCAGTCTCTCGGCATCCTGGCCCCCAACGGCACCGGCAAGACCACGCTCATCCGCATGATGGCCGGTCTCGAGAAGCCCGACGAGGGCGAGATCCGCCAGAACTGCCGGGTGTCGTTTCCACTGGGCTTCATGGGCGGGGTCGTCTCGAAGATCTCGGCCCGCGAGAACGCCCGCTTCATCGCGCGCATGTACGGCATCGATCCCGACTACGTCGAGAGCTTCTGCCGCTGGCTCTGCGGGCTGGGCGAGTATTTCGACCAGCCGATCGGCACCTATTCCAGCGGCATGCGGTCGCGGTTCACCTTTTCGCTGATGCTGGCCCTCGACTTCGACATCTACCTGATCGACGAGGGCATGCCGAATTCGACCGATGTCGAGTTCAACCGCAAGGCCGGCGACATCCTCGCCGAACGGCTGCGCACCACGACGATCATCATCGTCTCGCACCAGCCGCAGATCCTCGAGAAGTTCGCGCGCAAAGCAGCCGTGCTGATGGACGGCAAGCTGCACATGTTTGAAACCTTGGAAGAAGCGAAGCAGCTCTATGACTACGAAACCCAAGGCTAGAAAGTTCCGCGTCCGCCGCAGCGCCCCCGTCTCCCACGCGCCAGAGGAGGCCAGCGCCCCGCAGGTCCCGCCGCAGCCGCGCAGCGAGCAGCCGAGCCGGGCCGCTGCAGCGCCGGCGGCGAAGCCGACGCAACCCGCGCGGGCCTCTGCCGCGAAGCCAGCACAGGCACAGGGACAGGCGTCGTCCGCGCCCGGCGAGACGCCGCGGCAGCGCCCGCAATTCGCGCCCTCGCAAGAGGCCGCCAAGGCCCGCGCAGGCGAGGTCAGCTCGGCGGCGCAGGTCGCGGGCGAAGTCGACATGGATGCGATCCGCCGCGAGGGGCTGACCGGGCGCCAGCTGCGCATGGCGCGGCGGGTGGCGCAGAAGCACGGGCTCGCTCCGACCTCGGATTTCGACGCGGTGCGCCTGCTGCGGGCCCGCGGCATCGACCCGTTCCAGCGCGCCAACATGCTCGAGCTCGTGGTGCCGGAGGCCGGTGGCGCAGGCGGGGCAGGGGCGGTGCCGCCCGGTGCCGCAGCGACCGGTCAGCCGCCCGCGCAACGGCCGGATGGCAAGGTGCAGCTGCCGCAGACCGTGCCCGCCGGCGGCAACAAGATCCAGCTGCCCTCGACCGAGACCGCCAGCCCGGCCGAACGCCGCGCCGCCGAGATCTCCAAGATCCAGCAGGAGCTTGCCGCACGCCGTCGCAAGCGGCTCATGCTGCTGCTGACCCGGCTGGCGTTCTTCGTCCTGCTGCCGACGCTGATCGCGGGCTACTATTTCTACGTTGTCGCCACGCCGATGTATGCCACGAAGTCGGAATTCCTCATCCTCAAGGCCGAGAACTCGGGCAGCTCCATGGGCAGCCTGTTCTCCGGCACCCAGTTCGCCACCAATCAGGACGCCATCGCGGTGCAGAGCTACCTGCTCTCGAAGGACGCCATGCTGCGGCTCGATGGGGACGAGGGCTTCAAGGCGCATTACGAGCAGGATTGGATCGACCCGATCCAGCGGCTCGATCCCGGCGCCTCGAACGAGGAGGCCTACAAGCTCTACAAGCGCAATATCGAGATCGGCTACGACCCGACCGAAGGCGTTCTGAAGATGGAGATCATGGCCGCCGATCCCGAGACCGCCGCCCAGTTCAGCCGCGCGCTGATCGGCTACGCCGAGGAGCGGGTCGACAACCTGTCGCTGCGCAAGCGGTCGAACGCGGTGACCGATGCCGAAGAGGGGCTCGCCGAGGCCGAGCAGGCCCGCGCCGCGGCGCAGGAGAAACTGGTGCGGATGCAGCAGGAAGGCGCGGTGATCGACCCCGAGGGCCGCATCGCCGCCCTGCGCAGCCAGATCAACAATATCGAGATCCAGCTGCAGGAGAAGAAGCTCGCGCTGCAGGCCCAGCTCGACAATGCCCGGCCCAACTCGGCGCGCGTGCAGGGCGCCGAGGGCGAGGTGCGCCGGCTCGAGAACCTGCTGGCCGAGCTCAATGCCGACATGACCACCGCCACCACGGGCGAGAACTCGCTGGCCGAGATCGCGGTGCAGGTGCAGCTTGCCGAGGCCGATCTGGCGACCCGTGACCTGATGCTGCAATCGGCGCTGGAGCGCCTCGAGCAGGCGCGCCGCGATGCAGACAGCCAGGCGCGCTACCTGACGACCTCGGTGGTGCCTGTGGCCTCCGAGGATCCGAGCTATCCGCGCAGCTTTGAGAACACCATCCTCGCCTTCCTGATCTTCTCGGGCATTTACCTGATGATCTCGCTCACCGCCTCGATCCTGCGCGAGCAGGTGTCTAGCTGAGCCGAAGCCGAGGGTCAGGCAAACGAAACGGGCGCCGGAGGGATCCGGCGCCCGTTCCGTGTCGAGACGATGTCGAGGCTCAGCCGCGGGCCGGCTTGAGCGCCTCGGCCCAGACGTGAAGCTCGTCAAGGAGGCCGGCGGCGCCCTTCTGCACTTCCTCGTTCGGGGTCAGGGTCTGCTCTTCGGTGATGTCGCCGAAGACCATCGGGATCGGCACCACCTGCTTGAGCGGCATGACGTTCATGTTGGCCAGCAGGGCACGCAGCTCCTGCGCACCGCGCATCCCGCCCGAGATGCCGCCGTAGGAGACGACGCCGGCGGGCTTGCGGGCCCATTCCAGAACCAGAGCCTGGATCGCGTTCACGATCGAGGCGGGCGGGAAGTAGTTGTACTCCGGGGTCACGAAGAGGAACGCGTCGGCATCCCCGATGGCGGCGCTCCATTTCTTGGTGTGCTCGTGCTGGTAGTCCTGCATCGCCGGGTGGTTCGGCTCGTCGAGAAGCGGCAGGTCGAAGGAGGCGAGGTCGACGATCTCGACATCGAACTTGCCGTGGGCCTTGGCTTGGTCGGCGGTCCAGTTGCTGATGATCGGACCGATGCGGCCCGGGCGCGTGCTTGCGGTGATGATTTTGAGCTTGAGTGCCATGGTGTCAGTCCTTTCCAGCATTGGATTTGACTGGATAGCTAACACTTCGCTGCGCCGCGGCAACGGCCGCGATTGCACAGCCGCCCTGCATGGTTGCACGGGCTCCTGCAAAACACTGCAACGAAAAAGGCCCGCCGTCTCCGGCGGGCCTTTCGCTGTCTCTGGCTTGGGGCTCAGACCTTTTCGGTCAGCGCCGGCACCGCTTCGAAGAGGTCCGCCACGAGGCCGAAATCGGCGACCTGGAAGATCGGCGCCTCTTCGTCCTTGTTGATCGCGACGATGATCTTGCTG
>Ga0115012_10000095_pt1 | contig 51090 bp, 37 predicted proteins | sample TroAtlMetagenome_FD_88706 | JGI IMG/M metagenome (GOLD analysis project Ga0115012, IMG submission 88706) | Marine eukaryotic phytoplankton communities from Atlantic Ocean - Tropical Atlantic ANT10 Metagenome | ecosystem: Environmental > Aquatic > Marine > Oceanic | place: Tropical Atlantic... | reverse complement strand
GCGTCGGCGATGCCCATCGACTGCGAGCGCCCGCGCCAGCCGCTGGTGGCGACACCGCCGATGCCGTCGCCGGGGCCGATGACGGCGCGGCCGCCGGGAGCACGGATGATCGGGTCTTCGCAGATCGCCAGCCGCAGCGCGCTCTGACGGGTCCAGAGCGCGATGTCGCCGCCGTTGTTCACATGTGCACTGTCGAGCCCGTGGCCGGGCACCAGCATCGCGGCGAGCACGTGATCGGCCACCGAGCCAGCCACCGCCGCCATTGGCGTGACGAAGGTTTCGCTGAAGGGGGCGGCGGCTGACACCATGCGGTTTGCCACCGGGCCCATCGGCTGGGCGCCGCGTGGCGCGCGCAGGCGGGGCAGCTCCTGACAGAGTGTGGGCAGCACCGGCTCGAACGATTCGTGGGCGCGGCGCAGGGCGGATTTCGCGGCCTCGGGCACGCCCTTCGCGGTTACGATCAGGTCGATGGGGCCGTGGGTCAGCCGCATCCGCCCATCGCGGGCAAAGCGCACCACGGGGCCCTCGCGAAAGCTCATTTCAACGGCTCCTTGCCAACCGGCCAGGGCGCGCCGCTCTTGCGGCTCTCCGAGCGCTGGCCCGACAGGCGGTGATCGCTTTGCCGCGGATGCACGCCCTTGAGCGCATCCTCGAGCGGCATGACGTAATCCATGTGACCGCCAAGCGCCTGGTAGTCGGCGCGCGACATGGTGAACTCGATCGGAGCGACCAGCGCCGGGGTGGGCACGTAGCCGAAGGCGTTCTTCGGCATCTGCGTGACGTCCGACATGAAGGTGATGCCGCCGCCGGGCCACATCATCACCGGCGCGCCGCCGCAGGTGACGCGGGTCAGCCGCGACTGTACGGACCGGGTGAGCGAGACCGGGTTCTCGGTCACGCCAGAGCGCAATGAGCCGCCAGCGCCGGCCATGAACAGCACCGAGGCCATCGAGGGCTCGCAATTCTCCTCGATGCGCTGCACCGACGGCAACAGCCGCGCGGGCATCTCCTTCTGCACCGGCACCAGATCGTCGTTGAGCTCGTAATAGGCGGCGTGCTCGCCGGTGGTCGAAACCATGAGGATCGACAGGCCCGGCCAGGCCTCGGGCTTCCATTTGTCGAGGATGGCTAGCGGGTCCGAGAGGTCGGTGCCGCCCCATCCGGTGCCGGGCTCGGCGACCTGAAAGTAGCGCCCGGGGGTCGAGCGGCGGCCCTTGATCTTGATGCCGGTGGGCTTCCAGCCGATGACCTTGCCGGCCTGGTGCTCGGACATGACGCCGGTGATGTGGTCGTCGACCACCACCACCTCGTCGACCAGCCCCTGCCATTGCGCCGCGAACATGCCGACGGTGGCCGAGCCGCAGCCGACACGCATGCGCTCTTCCGCCTGGCCGTTGACCACGGGCGCCTTGCCGGCGGTGATCTCGAGATCGGCGCCATTGTCGATGGTGAGTGCCACGCTCTCGCCGTTGCACAGCGCCAGCAGGGCAGAGCAGGTGGCGCGACCCTCTTTCTTGGATCCGCCGGTAAGGTGATTCACCCCGCCCAACGACAGCATCTGCGAGCCGTATTCCGAGGTCGTCACGTGGCCGATGACCTCGCCCTCGGCGCGCACCCAGGCGCATTCGGAGCCGAGGTGGCGATCGGTGTCGATCTTCACCTTGGCGCCGCAATAGGAAAAGATCCCCTCGGTCACCACGGTGATCATGTCGGCATCCGCCGCCGTTGATGCGACGATGAACGGCGCGGGCTTGTAATCGGGATAGGTGGTGCCCGAGCCCACGGCGGTGAGGAAGGCTTCGTCGCCCGAGACGATGTCGCCATCCCACTCGCGGTCGAGGAAGGGCACCAGCGCCACGTCCTCGCGGTTCTCCAAGATGGTCAGCGGGTCCAGACGCACCAGTTCGCCGCCCTCGTTGGCGTAGCGGTCGCAGGCCCCGGCGCGGCCCTCGGCGATATAGCACATCACCGGGCAGGCATCGCAGCGAATCTTTTCGGGCTTGTCCGCTCGCTTGCGTTTTACCGGGGGCGTCTCAACGGTCACGTGCGGGCTCCTTGGCTGGCCATGTGGCGTCATTGCGTCGTAATTCGTTTGTATACGAACGCATGGCCCCGGCCACTCTGTCAAGCGGCATGGTGTGACGGCGCGGGGCGAGATGGACCTGTGTCGCGTTTTTCAGCATTCTGCCAGATGCGGGCGATGGGCGCGATGAAGGCGATTGACAGAAATCGGAAACCGCCCCTAGGCTCGCTCTCAAATCGTTCGCACACGAATGAAGTGCGGCGGAAAAGGCGGCGCAGACCGACCAACCCAGCGACCAGCAAGGAGAAAGCACAATGCCACTGCATCGCCCCGAATCGCTCGACGCTGCGCTCGAGCTTCTGCAGGGCGGCAGGGCGGTCGCCCTTGGCGGCGGCACCGACCTTTACCCGGCGCTGCGCGACGGCACACCGCCGCCGGAGATGGTGGACCTCACGCGAATCGACGGGCTGCGCGGCATCTCTCGCAGCGGGGATGGCTGGCGCATCGGCGGGGCAACCACGTGGACGCAGGTGGTGAAGGCCGAGCTGCCGCCGCTCTTCGACGGGCTCAAGGCCGCCGCGCGCGAGGTCGGCTCGGTGCAGATCCAGAACGCCGGGACCGTGGCCGGCAACCTCTGCAACGCCTCTCCGGCGGCCGATGGCGTGCCGGCGTTGCTGGCGCTCGATGCGCAGGTCGAATTGGCCGCGCCCTCGGGGATGCGGCGGATGCCGCTGAGCGACTTCATCACCGGCCCGCGCGCCACGAAGCTGGTGCCGGGCGAGATCCTCACCGCGCTCTTCATCCCAGAGGCCACGGGGCAGGGCGCCTTCCTCAAGCTCGGCGCGCGGCGCTACCTGGTGATCTCCATCGCCATGGTCTCTGCCGTGGTTGAGATGGAGGGCGACACCATCGAGAGCGCGCGCCTCGCCGTGGGCGCCTGCTCCCCGGTGGCGCGGCGGCTTCCTACACTGGAGGCGACGCTCGCCGGCAAGAGCATAGCGCAGGCCGAGCAGGCCGCACTGGACTACGGCTACCCCGAGCTCAGCCCCATCGACGACGTGCGTGCCGGCGCCGGCTACCGTCGGGAGGCCGTCGCCACGCTGGTGGCCCGCGCGCTTTCGCAGGCCGCTCTCACCGACAAGGAGGTGCCCCATGTCGCTTGATGCGCCGCAGGGCCATATCGGCTTCACCCTCAACGGGTCCGAGATCACCGTGCCCGCCGATCCCACCGCGCGTCTCTCGGAGGTGCTGCGCGAGAGTGCCGGGGCGCGTGACGTCAAGGTCGGCTGCAATGCGGGCGATTGCGGCGCCTGCACGGTGCTTCTCGACGGCGCGCCGGTCTGCGCCTGCATGATCGCCGCCGGGCAGGCGCAGGGCTGCGAGATCGAGACGCAGGCCGGACTGGTGGCGGGCGACCGCGACGCCGAGCGTCTGGCGCAGAGCTTCCAGCGCCATCAGGCGGCGCAATGCGGCATCTGCACCCCGGGCATGATGGTCTCGGCCGTCGCGCTGCTGCGCTCGGGCGAGGACCTGACCGAAGACAGTGTGTCGGACGCATTGGGTGGTGTGCTCTGCCGCTGCACGGGGTATCGCAAGATCATCGCCGCCGTGCTCGACGCCTCGACGGCGGCCCCCCTGGCGGAAGGCGGCGTCGGCGCGCCCATCGCGCGGCTCGACGGCTGGCCGAAGGTCAATGGCAGCGAGCGCTTCGGCGATGACGTGGCGCCGGCGGATGCGCTCACCGTGCAGGTGATCCGGTCGCCGTTCCACCGGGCAAGCTTCAGCTTCGGCGATCTCGAGACCTTCCGCGAGGAGAACGCCCTCGAGCTGATCCTCACCTCCGCCGATATCCCCGGCGAGAACCGTTTCGGCGTGATCCCCTGCTTCGAGGACCAGCCGGTCTTTGCCGAAGGTGAGACCCGCTTCAAGGGCGAGGCGGTGGCCGCCGTGGTCGGCACGCCCGAGGCGCTGGCGGGGATGGAGCCGTTTCCCGTCGCATGGGAAGAGCTGGCGTCGGTGCTGACCCCGGAGGGGGCCGACACCGCCGCGCTGCTGCATGGGGACCGCGCCGACAACGTCATGTGCCGCGGCTATGTCGCGCGCGGCGATGCCGCCGAGGCGATGAGCAAGGCCGCGCATGTGGTTTCGGGCGAATTCTCCACCGGCTTCATCGAGCATGGCTATATCGAGCCCGAGGCCGCCTCGGCGCGGCGCGTGGGCGACCGCATCGAGGTGCAATGCTGCACGCAGGCGCCGTTCATGAACCGCGACGGCATCGCCGGGATCATGGGGCTGGCGCCGGAACAGGTGCGCATCCTGCCCACGGCCACGGGCGGCGGCTTCGGCTCCAAGCTCGACCTCACCGCGCAGCCCTACGTGGCGCTGGCGGCGTGGGTTCTGAACCGCCCGGTGCGCATCGCCTACACCCGCACCGAATCCATCGCGACCTCGACCAAGCGGCATCCGAGCCAGGTCCACATGGAGGTCGGCGCGGATGCGGAGGGTCGGATCAGCGCGGTGCGCTTCGACGGGCTGTTCAACACCGGCGCCTATGCCAGCTGGGGGCCGACGGTGGCCAACCGTGTGCCGATCCACGCCTCCGGCCCCTACAAGACCCCGAATTACGAGGCGAAAAGCGCCGGCATCCACACCAACACCGCCCCCGCAGGGGCCTTCCGGGGCTTCGGCGTACCGCAATCGGCGGTGGCGCAGGAGCAGCTCTACGATCTGCTGGCCGAAAAGCTGAACATGGACCGGCTCGAATTCCGGCGCCTCAACTGCCTCGGCAATGGCGATCCGACAGTGACCGGGCAGGTCTTCGAGACCGGCATGGGAATCGGCGCCTGCTTCGATGCGCTCAAGCCGCACTGGGACAAGGCGCTGAAGGATGCCGAAGCCTTCAATGCCACGAGCCAGACAAGGAAACGCGGCGTCGGCATCGCGGCGGGCTGGTATGGCTGCGGCAATACCTCGATCTCGAACCCCTCGACGATCCGCGCCGGCATCACGCACGAGGGCACGCTCTGCCTGCATCAGGGCGCGGTGGATATCGGGCAGGGGGCCAACACGGTCATCACCCAGATCTTCGCCGAGGCGCTGGGCGTGCCGGTGGGCCAGATCACCATCCTCGGCCCCGACACAGACATCACGCCTGATGCCGGCAAGACTTCTGCCAGCCGCCAGACCTATATCTCGGGCAACGCCGCCCGCCTCTGCGGTGCGGCACTCCGGGCCAAGATCCTGCGGCTGGGCAATGTCTCCGAGGCAGCGACGATCACGTTCGAGGATGGCGGCATCACGCTTTCGGACGCGGGCACAAAGGTGCGTGTCGAGCTCGAGCCCTCCGAGGGCTACGCCATCGAGGCAGTCGAGAGTTACGACCCGCCGACCACGCCGCTGGATGAGACCGGGCAGGGCGATCCCTACGCCGTCTTCGGCACCGCGGCCCAGATCTGCGAGCTCGAGGTCGACATGGCGCTGGGCACGGTCAAGCTCTTGCGCATCGTGGCGGCGCATGACGTGGGCCGCGCGATCAACCCGCTGCTGGTCGAGGGCCAGATCGAGGGCGGCGTGGCGCAGGGCATTGGCCTCGCGCTGATGGAAGAGTTCCTCCCCGGACGCACCGAGAACCTGCACGACTACCTCATTCCCACCATCGGCGACGTGCCCCCGATCGAGAGCCTGATCATCGAGAGCGGCGATGCCCACGGCCCCTATGGCGCCAAGGGCCTCGGCGAGCACTGCCTGATCCCAACCGCGCCTGCGGTGCTCAATGCCATCGCGCACGCCAGCGGCGCCCGCGTCCATCACCTTCCCGCCACGCCCGACACCGTGCGCGCGGCGATTCTCGCCGCCGGGAAGGGCGCATGATGCGCGACGACACGACCCCGGCAGATGCCGCAGGAAAGGCCCCCGAGATGACCGACAAGACCCTCACCGGACGCTTCGCCGGGATTGACGTGGGCGGCACCTTCACCGACCTGGTGTTCTACGACAGCAAGGCGCGGGCGGTGAAGCTCGCCAAGGTGCCCACCACGCTCGACAACCAGTCGAAGGGAGTGCTTGCGGCGCTCGATGCGGCGGCGGTGGACGCCGCGGCGCTTGATCTCATCGTGCACGGCACCACCACCACCACCAACGCGGTACTCGAGCGTCAGCTCTGCAAGACCGGGCTGGTAACGACACTGGGCTTCCGCGACGTGCTCGAGCTTGGCCGCCGGACGCGCCCGCACGCCTATGGCATGACCGGCCAGTTCCGCCCGATCATCCCGCGCGACCTGCGGCTCGAGATCCCCGAGCGCATGCTGGCGGACGGCTCGGAATACGCGGCCCTCGACGAGGACGCGCTGCGCGCCGCGCTTGCGGAGCTGCTCGACAAGGGCTGCGAGGCGCTGGTGATCCACTTCCTGCATGCCTATGCCAACCCCGCCCACGAGATCCGCGCCGGCGAGATCGCCCGCGAGATCTGGCCCAACGGCAACATCACGCTGGGCCACGCGCTGATCTCGGAAAGCCGCGAGTTCGAGCGTGGTGTCACGGCGGCGGTCAATGCCTCGGTGCAGCCGCTGTTGCGCCGCTATGTCGAGCGGCTGGCCGACCGGCTGTCGGAGCGCGGCTATGAGCGTGACCTCTTGGTGATGAACGGCAATGGCGGCATGGTCTCGGCCCGGGTGGTGGCCGAGGAAGCCGCCAAGACGGTGATGTCGGGCCCGGCGTCAGGTGTCATGGCCGCCGCCTATACCGGGCGGCGCGCCGGCATCCCAGATCTTCTGACCTATGACATGGGCGGCACCTCCACGGATGTGGCGATGATCCGCGGTGCCGATCCGGCGGTCTCGCACGAGATCGAGATCGAGTATGCCATGCCGATCCACGTGCCGATGGTCGACGTGCGCACCGTGGGGGCGGGTGGCGGCTCCATCGCGCGGGTTGACGCGGCGGGGCTCTTGCAGGTGGGGCCCGACAGCGCCGGCTCGGTGCCGGGGCCGATCTGCTACGGCAAGGGCGGCCTCGAGCCCACCATCTCGGATGCCAACATGGCGCTGGGCCGGATGGATCCGGGCAAGCTCAACACCATCTCCGGCGATGTCTCGCTCGAAACCATCCGCGCCGCCTTCCAGAGCCGGCTCGGCGATGCGCTGGGGCTGGACGCCATCGAGGCGGCAGCGGCGGTGCTGCGCATCGCCACGGCCAAGATGGCCGACGCGGTGCGCATGGTGTCGATCTCGCTCGGCGAGGACCCGCGCGACTTCGCGCTCTTCGCCTTTGGTGGGGCCGGACCGCTGCACGCCTGCGCCATCGCGCGCGAGCTCGGCGTGCCTCGGGTGCTGGTGCCGGCGCGGCCTGGCATCACCAACGCGCTGGGCTGCGTGGTGGCCGACCTGCGCCACGATTACGTGGCCACGGTGAACCAGCCTCTGGATGCCTGCGACATGGAGGAGGTGCACGCGCTCTTCGCCCGCCAGGTCGAGGAGGGCCGCGCCGCCATCGGGCGTGAGCGGGTCGAGATCGCCGAGGAGAAGATCTCCTTCTCGGTCGAGATGCGCTTCATCGGCCAGACCCACCTGCTGCGCGTGCCGCTGCCCTCGGCGACGCCCACGCGCGAGGCACTTCAGGCGCTGTTCGAGGAGGCCTATTTCAAGCGTTTCCAGGTCAAGCTGCCGGAAATCCGCCCGGCGCTGGTCAACGTCAACACCTCTGTCATCGGGCGCCGCCCCGAGATCGACCTCTCGGCGCTGATCGACCCCGCGGGCCGCAAGGCGACGCTGGACGAGGCCCGCACCGGCACCCGCCCGGTGTTCTTTGACGCCTGGATCGACACCCCGATCTACTGGCGCGACCACCTGCCGGCGGAAGCCACGCTTTCGGGGCCGGCCATCGTCGAGCAGATGGACTGCACCCTGGTGCTCGAGCCCGGCGACGTGGCCACGCAGGATGCCGATGGCAATCTCATCGTGACCGTGGGGCCACGCACATGACCGGCGGCACCAAGAGCTCCGGCGCCGGAGTTGGGGGGCACACCCCGCACCCTGGGCTCCGCCCGCGCCTGGGCGAAGCCGTCCCCCGGACGCTTTCCGGGACGCCCATCCGCCCCCCGTGGAGTTTTTGCAACGAAAAGAAGCCGGGAGCGGCGCCCCTGTCTTCTCTTCGTCAAAAATACTCCCGCCGGAGGCATCCTCCCTTTCCGCCCTTGCTGTCTTCGGAGGTCTGACATGACGCTCGATCCCATCACCCTCACGGTCATCCAGTCCGGCCTGCAGCAGGTCTGCGACGAGATGGATCTGTCCTTCTCCCGCGCCGCCTTCTCGCCTGTGATCGCCGAAGCCAATGACCGCTCGGACGGGATCTATTCCGCCGAGGATGGCAGCCTGATCGCACAAGGCTCCCAGGGCCTGCCGGTCTTCGTCGGCGTGATGCAGTATTCCACCGCGACGCTGATCAGGATGATCGCGGAGGGCAAGGTCGTGGCACCGAAGCCCGGCGACATCTACATCGTCAACGATCCCTATCTCGGCGGCACCCACCTGATGGACGTGCGTTTCGCCATGCCGGTCTGGCGCAATGGCGAGATCTTCTGCTGGCTGTCCAACACCGGTCACTGGCCCGATACCGGCGGCGCGGTGCCCGGCGGGTTCTCGGCCTCGGCCACGGCGGTCGAGCAGGAGGGGCTGCGGCTGCCGCCCGTGCGCCTGTTCAAGAACGGCGAACTCGACCCCGAGATTTACGCCATCATCTGCTCCAACATTCGCGTCGCGGACCAGCGCATCGGCGACGTCAAGGCGCAGGCGGCGGCGCTCTACGTGGGTGAGGCGCGGCTCACCCGGCTGCTCGACCGCTACGGAGACGACACCGTGCGCGAGGCCATCGGCGAGTTGCGCAGCCGCGCCGCCGAGCAGATGCGGGCGCAGATCGCCCAGATCCCGCCGGGCACCTACCGCTCCACCGCCTATATCGACAGCGATGGCGTGGTGAACGAGCCGCTCGAGATCAAGCTCACGGTGACCGCCGATGGCGAAGGGCTGAGCTTCGATTTCGCGGGCTCCAGCCCGCCCTGCCAGGGGCCGATGAACTCGGTCATCGCCACCACGCTGAGCTCGGTCTACCTCGCCATGCGGCACATCTTTCCCGATGTGCCGATCAGCGCCGGCGCCTTCGAGCCGCTCACCGTCAAGCGCCCCGAGGGCACCTTCCTCGACGCGCAATACCCGCGCCCGGTCTCGGGCTGCGCGGCGGAGGTCAGCCAGCGCATCGCCGAGGCGGTGTTCGCGGCGCTGGTCGAGGCGCTGCCGGGCAAGGTGAGCGCCGCCCCTGCGGGCTCCTCGGGCAATTTCGCGCTTGGCGGCGAGGTGCCCGAGACCGGGCAGAGCTACGTCATGTACCAGATCTCGGGCGGCGGCTATGGCGGCTACGCGGGCGGCGACGGCATCTCCAACGGCTGCTCGACCATCGGCATCTCCAAGGCCCCCCCGGTGGAGATCATGGAGCAGCAGTTCCCGGTGCTCTACCACCGCTACGCCCTGCGCGAGGGCTCGGGCGGGGCGGGCGCGCAGCGCGGCGGCTTCGGTCTCGACTACGAGGTCGAGATCCTCAAGGGGCAGGCGCGGGCCAGCTTCGTGATGGATCACGGCCGCTTCGGCCCGCAGGGGGCGCTCGGCGGCGGCGACGGAGCGGTCAACGAGGTGGCGGTGACGCGCGGCGGCGAGACCTTCACGCCGGAGCACCTGTCGAAGGCGCAGGACATCTCGCTGGTCGCGGGCGACCGGGTGCGGGTGAAGACCCCCGGCGGCGGCGGCTATGGCGATCCGGCGACGCGTGACCGGACACTGGTCGACGAGGACGTGCGGCTCGGGCGGTACTCGGCGGAAGAGGCGAAGCGGCTCTTTGGGTGAGCGCTTCCCCGGCGCGGAACAAGGCTGAAGGCCGCCGCGCCATCGTCATGCTGGAAGCATGCCTCTGGCATGGCCCGCCCCCCGGGCTGGCGATTTGTCTGGTCTGGGCGCTGAGTTGCGAGGTCCTTCGGATTTGGTCGGGATAAATCGAGAGATCGCCATCCCGCGGACCGGCGACGGCACGGCAGGCTCCGCGTCGTGGTGAGACGATGGGAACGTTCAAAAAAAACCCGCCGGTCAGACCGGCGGGTTTCTACGTTCTTGTGATCGTGCCACCCGCGCCAGCGCGCGGGTGGCACGATCAGATATCAAGCGGAGGCGAGGTCGCGCAGCACGTAGTGCAGCACGCCGCCGTGCTCGACATATTCCTTCTCGATCGCCGTATCGATGCGGCACTTGAGGGTGATCTCCTTGGTGGAGCCATCCGCGTAGGTGATTGAGCAGGGCACCTCGGCCAGCGGGGTGATGGTGTCGAGCCCGGTGATCGAGACGGTCTCCTCGCCGGTCAGTTCCAGCGTCTTGCGGGTGTCGCCGCCGGTGAACTCGAACGGGATCACGCCCATGCCCACGAGGTTGGAGCGGTGGATGCGCTCGAAGCTCTCTGCGATCACCGCCTTGACGCCCAGCAGCGCCGTGCCCTTGGCGGCCCAGTCGCGCGAGGACCCGGCGCCGTATTGCTCGCCGCCGAAGATCACCAGCGGAGTGCCCTGCTCCTGATGTGCCATCGAGGCATCGTAGATCGAGGTCTGCTCGCCGTCGGGGCCCTTGGTGTAGCCGCCCTCGACGCCGTCCAGCATCTCGTTCTTGATGCGGATGTTGGCAAAGGTGCCGCGCATCATCACCTCGTGGTTGCCGCGCCGCGAGCCGTAGGAGTTGAACTCGCGCACGGGCACCTGACGCTCGATCAGGTACTGGCCGGCCGGGGTGCTTTCCTTGAACGAGCCGGCGGGCGAGATGTGGTCGGTGGTGATCATGTCACCCAGCAGGGCCAGCACCTTGGCGCCCTCGATATTGGTGATCTCGCCCGGCTCCTTGGACATGCCCTGGAAGTAGGGCGGGTTCTGGACGTAGGTCGAGCTTGCCGGCCAGTCGTAGGTCTCGCCGCCGTTCACCTCCACGGACTGCCACTTCTCGTCGCCCTTGAACACGTCGGCATATTTCGACTGGAACGACTCGCGGGTCACGGTCTTCTCGACCAGCTCGGCGATCTCGGCATTCGAGGGCCAGATGTCCTTGAGATAGACATCGTTGCCATCCTTGTCGGTGCCGATCGGATCGGTGGCGATGTTGACGTTCATGTCTCCCACCAGCGCATAGGCCACCACCAGCGGCGGCGAAGCGAGGTAGTTTGCACGCACGTCGGGCGAGATCCGGCCCTCGAAGTTGCGGTTGCCCGACAGGACCGAGGTGGCGATCAGGTCATAGTCGTTGATCGCCTTCGAGATCGGCTCGTCGAGCGGGCCGGAGTTGCCGATGCAGGTGGTGCAGCCATAGCCCACGAGGTTGAAGCCCACCGCGTCGAGATCCTCCTGCAGGCCGGCGGCCTCGAGATAGTCGGAGACGACCTTGGAGCCCGGGGCCAGCGAGGTCTTGACCCACGGCTTGCGGTTCAGGCCGAGCTCGCGCGCCTTGCGGGCGACGAGGCCGGCGCCGATCATCACGTAGGGGTTCGAGGTGTTGGTGCACGACGTGATCGAGGCGATCACGATCGAGCCGTCATGCAGCTGATAGGCACCGTCGTCGGTCTTGTACCAGCCTTTCCTGTGGTGGCCCTGATCACCGGGGATGTCCGTCGGCTCCGGGGCGCCGCCCTCGGCTTCCCAGCGGGCTTCCGAGCTCTCGGAGGCATCCTTGCCGGCGCGCTGGTCCTCGACGAACTTGGCAAAGGCCGGGGCCGCGCCGTCGAGCGCGATATAGTCCTGCGGGCGCTTGGGGCCGGAGATCGCCGGGACGATGGTGCCCATGTCGAGCTCGAGCGTGTCGGTGTAGACCGGATCGTAATCCGGCGTGCGCCAGAAACCGTTCTCCTTGGCATATGCCTCGACCAGCGCGATGCGGTCCTTCTCGCGGCCGGTCTGCTCGAGATAGCGGATGGTCTCGGCGTCGATCGGGAAGAAGCCGCAGGTGGCGCCGTATTCGGGGGCCATGTTGGCGATGGTGGCGCGCTGCGCCAGCGGCAGGTTGTCGAGTCCGGAGCCGTAGAACTCCACGAACTTGCCGACCACGCCCTTCTCGCGCAGCATCTCGACGACCTTGAGCACGAGGTCGGTGCCGGTGGTGCCTTCCATCATCTCGCCGGTGAGCTTGAAGCCCACAACCTCGGGGATCAGCATCGAGATCGGCTGGCCGAGCATCGCGGCCTCGGCCTCGATGCCGCCCACGCCCCAGCCCAGCACGGCGGCGCCGTTGACCATCGTGGTGTGGCTGTCGGTGCCCACCAGCGTATCGGGATAGGCGACCTCCTGGCCGTCCTGATCCTCGTCGGTCCAGACCGTCTGGGCGAGGTATTCGAGGTTCACCTGGTGGCAAATGCCGGTGCCCGGGGGCACGACGCGGAAGTTGTTGAACGCCGACTGGCCCCACTTGAGGAACTCGTAGCGCTCGATATTGCGCTCGTATTCGCGATCCACGTTCATCTGGAAGGCGCGCGGGTTGCCGAATTCGTCGATCATCACCGAGTGGTCGATCACGAGGTCGACCGGGTTCAGCGGGTTGATCTTCTGCGCGTCGCCGCCAAGCGCCTTGATGCCGTCGCGCATCGCGGCAAGGTCGACCACCGCCGGAACGCCGGTGAAGTCCTGCATCAATACGCGGGCAGGGCGATAGGCGAGCTCGCGGTTGCCCTTGCCGCCGTCCTTGGCCCAGTCGGAGAACGCCTTGATGTCATCCACCGAGACGGTCTTGCCATCCTCGAAGCGGAGCATGTTCTCGAGCACGACCTTCAGCGCCGCGGGCAGCTTGGAGAAATCGCCGAGCCCGGCCGCCTCGGCGGCGGGGATGGAATAATAGGCATAGCTTTTGCCGTTCACCTCAAGCGTCTTGCGCGTCTTGGATGTGTCGTGTCCGACCGTGATAGGCATGTCTGGCTCCCTTGCATGAAGGCTGGAGAAAAGCGTGTGCTTCTCAAATAACTGGCGCATGAACATCTAGTCTTCAAGGGCTTTGCGCCAAATTGTATACCGTAGAATACCAAATGTTTTGCATTCGTGCCACGGCTGGCGCGCTTCACCTGCTCTCGCAAAACCTTGATTGGTTATTTCAAGCGCGTTTGGATACCCCGGATCGGGGGAAAAACAGGGAAAAGACCACCGATGCTTCGACAAAGCCGATGGAGCCACTGGATCGCCGCTGCCTGTCTTGCCGTTTCGGCGACGGTGGCCGGCGCGGACGAGCATCCCGTGGTGGTCGAACTGTTCACCTCGCAGGGCTGTGCCTCGTGCCCGGCGGCGGATGCGATCCTGGCCGAGCTCGGCGAGCAGGAGAACGTGATCCCGCTGGCGCTGCATGTCGATTACTGGGACTACATCGGCTGGAAGGACAATTTCGCCGATCCGGTCTTCACCAAGCGGCAGAAGGGCTATGCCCGGTCCGCCGGGCGGCGGTCGATCTACACGCCCCAGATGATGGTGGGCGGGGTCTACGACGTGGTCGGCTCACGCCCGATGAAGGTGGTCGACGCGATCCGTCATGCCAGCGAGAAGCCGGCGCCGGCGCGGGTCAGCCTGAGCCGCGACGGCGACACGCTTCAGATCATCGCTCAGCCGCTGTCGGCGCTGCCGGAAACCGTGGTGCAAATGGTGCGCTATTCCCCGCGTGAGCGCGTCGAAATCCTGGATGGCGAAAACGCCGGGCGTGAAATCACCTATACCCATGTGGCGCATGGCTGGCAGGTGTTGGGCGTCTGGAACGGCGATGCCGATCTCGAGATGAACGTGGCGCTTGAGGGAACCGACCCGGTGGTCGTGATGCTTCAGGAGAAGGATTACGGCGCCATTCTCGCCGCCGCGCGCTTGCGCTGACGCTTGGCCTGCCGCTTCGGTTTCCAGCGGCGGTGAATCCAGAACCACTGACCGGGATCCGCCTCGATCCGCGCCTCGAGCCGGTGGGTCGCCGCGCGCATCATCTCGACCGGATCACCATGCGGGATCGGCGCCTCGAACACCGCCTCGAAGGACACGCCGTCGGGCTGCCGGATGCCGAAGAACGGCACGAAGAGCGCGCCCGTCTTGACCGCGATCTCCGCGCTCGAGGTCAGGGTGGGGGCCGGCTGGCCGAGGAAATCGATCGGCGTGCCATCGCTGCTGTAGACATCGAAGAGCAGCACGCCCATGCCGCCGCCGCGGATGTGTTTCAGCAGCCCCATGGTGCCGCGCCGGCCCTGTTCGAAGACCGGGTCCGACAGCGCGTGCATGTTGGCGGCGTAATGCTCGTTGAAGAACGGGTTGGCCATTGGGCGGTAGAGCCCGCCGATGCGCCAGCCACGCGCCACCAACGCCGCGCGCGGGGCTTCGAAATTGCCGTAATGGCCGGTGACGAAGAGCACGGGGCGGCCCTCGGCGCGGGCGCGCTCGATCTCGGGCAGGCCGTCTCCGGAGACCGGGGCATCCTTCATGCGCTCGAGCAGGCCGGCGACGTCGTAATTCTCGATCATCGTGCGGCCGGCATTCTCGGTCACCTCGTCGGCGATGCGCTGGCGCTCGGGCTCGGGCAGGTCGGGCCAGACATGGGCGAGGTTGTCGAGCACGCGGGTCCGGTAGCCGGCGAGCGGCGCGATGACCCGGCGCACGGCCCAGCCCATGATCCGCAGACGGCTGCGCAGCGGCAGGGTGAGCGCCAGCGCGATCAGGCCGCGCAGGGCGCGGTCCGCCATCCAGTCGGCCCAGCCGCCGCGCGGTGTGTCCTTGCTCTTGCCCAAGCGTCCGCTCCTGTCGTTGCGGGCGAAGAGATAGGCCGGGCGGCCGCGCGGCACAAGCGCCGGGTCCCGGAAGGGGGCTGCGCGCAAAGGCCTCGCGCCGGGTTGGGCCATCGTGTTTCACCGCCGACGCTCAGTCGTCGTCGCCGTCGGGATCGCGCAGCTCGATCTCTCCGGTATTGACGAGGTCGCGGATCGCCGAGACCACCTCGTTCATCGCGGCCTCGCCCTTCTTGGCGTTGACGCTCATCCCGGCGGCATCCTCGCGCAGCGAGCCGGACATGCGCTTGGAGACGTTCTCGAGGATGAACTCGACCGCCTTGAGATCGTCCTCGCTGCTGGAGGCGGCGATGGCCATGGTCAGCACATCGCCGGGCACGTCGCGGGTGATCTTGGGCACATCCTCGGGCTTCAACCGCTCGGGGATGTTGGCGAAGGTGAAGATCGCCTTGCGCACCGCCTCGGCGAAGTCCCTGTCGGTCTCTTCCAGCCCTTCGAGCACTTCGTCGCGCTTGGCGCTGGCGGCATAGTTGAGGATCGCGCCGACCCGTTCGTTGGGCTTTTTCTCGAAGGCGCGGGGCGGTTCGGCATCGAGCTGGGCGGCGATGCTGAGGCCGATGCGATCGACCGCCTCGGGGCTGACGCCGGCGGTCATCGAGATGGCGTAGCTGATGCGCCGGGCACGATCGCCGGGCAAACGGGCGAGCACCTTGGCGGCCTTCGCGGTCTCGATCTTGGACATCATGACTGCCGCGACCTCGGTCGATTCGCCCAGAACCAGCGTCTCGAGCCGCTCTTCTTCGAGCCCGTTGATCCGTTCCCACGGGTCGCCGGTCTGGCGCACCCCGGCCTCCTTGCGCAGGCGTGCGGCGGTGCGGTGGCTGATGCGCCCGTCGAGCGCCGAGAGCGCGCCGGCCATGTCGCCGGGGAAGGACATGCCGATCTGTTCGAGCTCGTTGGTGAATTCCTCGATCACGCTGTTCAGCGTTTCGCGGTCGATATAGCGCATGCGGCCGAGTTGCGCGGTGAGTTCGGCCTGGAGATCGTCGGGCAGGGCGGAGAGCGGAATGTCGGCACCCTCGTTGAGCAGGAACTGCACCACGATGGCGGCCTTGGCCCGCCGGGTCAGCGGACCGCGGCCGGAGGAGGGGCCGGGAAGGGCGGCGAGAGGGGAAGCGTGGGACATCGGACACCGCTTGGGATGGGACATCCGAAGAGGTAGCGCGTCGGGGTTAACGAAGCCTCATCAAATGACGGCTTGCGGGCTGCGACGAAAAAAGGCGACCCGTTGGGCCGCCTCGATCCAGCTCCGTGAGCGATGTGTCAGCCGGAGATGACCTTGCAGGTGCCGGTGGCGGCGTCAAACACCGTGCCGGCGGCGCAGCTCACCTTGGCCTCGCTATGGCCGGTGCAGGCTGCGGTGGCGGCGAAGGGGGCCACGGCGAGGGCAGCGGCGGTCAGTAGGGTCTTGATCGTCATCTTGCGTCCTCCTGTTGGAATACGGGAAGGCTAGCACGGGTTGACGTGGCGGCAAAAAGAAACCGCGCGGATGTCGGTTTCACATCGCCGTGACGGGGAGCGCTTCGGCAAAACGCCGGCTGTCGCCGGCGATGCACCACCGTGGTGGTGCGCCTCCGGCCAGGCGCGCTGCAAATGCGGCCGGAGGCTATGGGCAAGGCGCGGCTTATTCGCCGAAGACGCGCTTGAAGATCGTGTCCACGTGCTTGGTGTGGTAGCCCATGTCGAACTTCTCGTTGATGCCGTCGACGCCGAGGGCGGCCACGACCTCTTCATCCGCCAGCAGCAGCTCGCGGAAATCGAGACGCTCTTCCCAGACCTTGAGCGCGTTGCGCTGGACCATGGAATAAGCATCCTCGCGGCTCACGCCGGCCTGGGTCAGCGCCAGCAGCACGCGCTGCGACATCACCAGCCCGGGGAACTTGTTCATGTTGTCGAGCATGTTCTGCGGGTAGATGATCATCTTGTCGACCACGCCAGCAAGGCGGTTCAGCGCGAAGTCGAGGGTGATGGTGGCGTCAGGACCGATGCCGCGCTCGACCGAGCTGTGCGAGATGTCGCGCTCGTGCCACAGCGCCACGTTCTCCATCGCCGGGATCACCGTCATCCGCACGAGGCGGGCGAGGCCGGTGAGGTTCTCGGTCAGCACCGGGTTCTTCTTGTGCGGCATCGCCGAGGAGCCCTTCTGGCCCATCGAGAAGAACTCGGCGCCTTCCAGCACCTCGGTGCGCTGCATGTGGCGGATCTCGATGGCGATGTTCTCGATCGAGGAGGCGATCACGCCAAGCGTGGCGAAGAACATGGCGTGACGGTCACGCGGGATCACCTGCGTGGAGATCGGCTCGGCGCGCAGGCCGAGCTTTTCACAGACATGCTCTTCGACTGCCGGGTCGATGTTGGCGAAGGTGCCGACGGCGCCCGAGATCGCGCCGGTTGCGATCTCCCACTTGGCCTTCTCGAGACGGTTCTTGTTGCGGTCCATCTCGGCGTAGAAACGGGCGAAGGTCAGGCCCATGGTGGTGGGCTCGGCGTGGATGCCGTGGCTGCGGCCGACGCGGACGGTCATCTTGTGCTCGAGCGCACGCTTCTTCGGCGCCGCGAGCACCTTGTCGACGCCCTCGAGCAGGATGTCTGCGGCGCGCACCAGCTGCACGTTGAGGCAGGTGTCGAGCACGTCCGAGCTGGTCATGCCCTGGTGCACGAAGCGCGCCTCGTCGGAGCCCACATGCTCGGCGAGGTGGGTCAGGAAGGCGATGACGTCATGCTTGGTGACGGCTTCGATCTCGTCGATGCGGGCGACGTCGAACTCGACGTCCTTGGCTTTCCAGACGGCGTCAGCGTTTTCCTGCGGGATCACGCCAAGCTTGGCCTGCGCGTCGCAGGCATGGGCCTCGATCTCGTACCAGATGCGGAACTTGGTGGCGGGCTCCCAGATCGCGGTCATCTCGGGGCGGGCATAACGGGGGATCATCGGCTGTCCTCGGGGTTGCGTGCGGATTGCGCGCGTCATAGGGCGTGAGGGGCTGGGCGGCAAGGGTCGGCTGCCTTTGCGGCAGGCGGGGCGCGCAAGAGGGCGCTGTCCGATGGTCGCCCAAGCCGCGACGCCGGGGCAAGAGGGGGCGCTGCCCCCGCCGCAGCGGAGCTGCGACTCCCCCGGAGTATTTTGGACGTAGAGAAGGGCAAGGCGATGCGCGGGTTGGAGGGGTTTCTCGGGACATGGCAGCTTGAGCGGGAGATATCGCACGGCGATGGCAGCTCTGCGCGCTTCGAGGGGGTGGCTGAATGGCGGCCCGAGGGCGAGGGCGCGGTCTATGTCGAGCGTGGCGAGCTCGTGATGGGGCAGGGGCGCTTCGCGGCCGAGCGGCGCTATCTCTGGGACCGCGACCTGCGGGTGTTCTTCGATGACGGGCGGTTCTTTCACCAGGTCCCCGAGGAGGGGGGCGCTGCGGCGCATTGGTGCGATCCCGACCAGTACGACGTGTATTACGATTTCAGCCGCTGGCCGGAGTGGCAGGCGCGCTGGCAGGTGCGGGGGCCCCGCAAGGACTATGTCATGGTCTCGCGCTACCTGCCGGTGGGGCCGTCAAAGCAGTGAGATTTCCGTGGCTTGTGCCCGGGTATACGTTTGTATCCCGCTAAGACGCTGAAACGGTTGGTGAAATTTTCTTTACTTCGGGCGGGGGCCTTGTAGGTTTCGGCAGATGACTGCCCGAGGACGCCCCATGCCCCCGATCGAGGACCACCCGCTGCGCTACCAGCTCGCCAACGAGCTGCACGCCCGCCCGTTTCCCGCGCTGCAGGCGCCGGCGCGGGCGGTCTACCTTGCCATCAAGAAGGCGCAGGACGCGGCCTCGCGCGACCGCTCGGAGGATCTCGATCACCTGCTCGACCTGCTCGACCGCTACGGCACCCAGCATCCGCAGCCCGGAGCGACGCATTTCACCGCCGCCATCGGCAAGCACGTGCTGAAATGGGAGCAGCATACCGAGTTCGTCACCTACACGGTGTTTCTCAACGGGCTTGGCGAGCGGCCCTACGATCCGGCGGATTTCGAGGTGTTTCCGGATGACTGGCTGCGCGATGCGCCGGGCGTGCGGGTGACCTCGGCGATGCTGCGGATCTGCGAGCGCCCCGAGGACGAGGATCGGATCAACGATATGACGCGCGACTGGATGGTGGCCGACAGCCTCGCGGTGAGCCGGGTGATCGACGATGCCGTCGTGGTGGCAGGCGACTTCCGCATCGACGAGGGCGGCCATCTGCGCTTTGCGGTGTTCCCGCGCAGCGATGTCGGGGTGCGCCGGGTCGGGCGCATCGTGCAGCGGCTCTGCGAGATCGAGACCTACAAGGCGCTGTCGATGCTGGGGTTCACCCGGGTGCGGGCAATCCAGCCGCGGATGACCGAGATCGACGAGGAGCTGACCCGGCTGATGACCGCCATGACCCATAGCGACGCGCCCGAGGAAGAGACGCTGCAGGCACTGCTGCGGGTGTCCTCCGAGCTCGAGACCCTGTCGGCGCAGACCGCGTTCCGGCTCTCGGCAACCGGCGCCTATGAAGCGCTGGTGACGCAGCGCATCGCCGTGCTGCGGGAGGAGCGCTTCGAGGGGCGTCAGACCTTCCGCGAGTTCATGGCGCGGCGCTTCGATCCGGCCATGCGCACTGTGAAGAGCGCCGAGAAACGGCTCGAGGCGATGTCGGCGCGGGCGATGCGGGCGGGCGATCTGCTGCGCACGCGGGTCGAGGTCAAACGCTCGGCACAGAACCAGGACCTGCTCGAGAGCATGGACCGGCGCGCCGGGTTGCAGCTGAGGCTGCAGCACACGGTCGAGGGGCTTTCGGTCGTGGCGATCAGCTATTACGCGGTGTCGCTGGTGGCCTACCTGCTTTACCCGCTTGCGGGGATGGCGGGGCTCAGCAAGGGCATGATGACGGCGCTGGTGGTGCCGCCGGTGGTGCTGGCGGTCTGGCTCGGGCTCAGGCGCATCCGCGCCAAGGTCGAGGGCGGCGAGGCTCACGAATAGCGGTAGCCGAGATCCGCCTCGCGCCCGAGATCGAGCTGGCTTTGCAGGAAGGTGAGATCCTCCGGCGAGAGCAGGTCCGGCGTCGAGGGGCGCTCTTCGACCGAGGGCAGGAAACGCGAGCCGAGGCGCTTGACCACCGGGCGATAGGGTTGCGGCGCGGGCGGCAGAGTGAGCCGTTTCTCCAGCGTTTTCAGGAAGCTCTGGGGATCTCCTTGTACCGTTTCCAGCCGGCAGAAGATTACCGAGCCGCCGCGGTTGAGAAAGCCCAGCAGCCCCTCGAGCTTGGCGCGGCGCAGGGCGAAGAGATTGGCGAAGGGCGCCCCTGTCAGCGGATGGCGGTCGAGTTGCAGCGCCTCGCCGCTGCCGCCATGCGCCTGCACCTGCGGGAAGTAGCGCGGCCGGTCGGCGATGGTGGCCCACTCGGCGCGCACGAACGCGGCGAAGGGCAGGCGCTGCATCGCGGGCGGGCAGTGCCAGGGTTTCGAGTGCATCGACAGCGCCCATTCGGCGGCGTGGCGGATGACGCAGATCACCGCGAGATCGGCGGGGATCGCGGTCATGTGCGGGAAGCCGTGCTTCCAGCCGAAATCGTCGCTCGGGGCCAGCGCGGTGTTCCGCCCGATCAGGCGCTTGACGTAATTGGTGCCAGAGGACCGCTCGCCGAAGACCTGGTAGCGGGTGATCTTCGCTCCGGTCAGGGCAAAATGCAGGCCGGTCTCGGGGAAGTCGTCGGGGATCATGCGGACGGGCCTCGCGTGATATGCCCGCAACGCTGGCGGGCCGGGCTGGCAATGGCGATTCTCTTTAGAGTGACATGCCGATAGGCTATTGCCGGGGCAGCTGGCAAGAAAGGGATGGGGCGGATGCAATCGGTCGTGGCGGCGGTGACGATGGTGCGGGACGACGCGTTCTTCCTGAAGGCGTGGCTGCGCCATTACGGCGAGACGCTGGGGCGCGAGAACTGCTACATCGTCAACCACGGGCGCGGCGAGGAGGTCGCGAAGCTGGCCGAGGGCTGCAACGTGATCGGCATCCCGGGCGATCCGCACCCGAATTTCGACATGAAGCGATGGCGGCTGCTGAACGGTGTCGTGGCGGGGCTGCGCAGCTATTACAACCATGTCATCGTGGGCGATGTGGACGAGCTGGTCGTGCTCGACCCAGAGGAGGGGCGCGGGCTGGTGGACTATCTTGCCGAGCAGCCGCTGCGGCGGGTGCTGACGCCGCTGGGGCTCGAGGTGATCCATCGCATCGATCTTGAAGAGCAGGCGATCGAGGGGCAGATCCTCGGGCCGCGCCGTCACGTGCGGCTGGCGCCGCATTACTCCAAGCCCTGCGTGCTCTCGCTCGGCACCAAGATCGCGCGCGGCGGGCATTTCACCCAGGCCTCGAAGCTCTTTACGCCGGATCCGCTGTACCTCTTCCACCTGAAGTTCTGTGACTTCGGCACCTATGTCGAGGCGATGGACCGGCGCAACGCCGTCACCGAAGAGATCGGCGTGGGCGTGAAGGAGGCCGCGATCGGGCGCCACTGGTTCGCAGAGGCGCGAGGCGAGGATCGCGCGCTCTTCGAGGGCTTCGCGGCGTTGCCGATGCAGGAGGGGTTCGACCTCGCCTGGGTCCGCAAGCGCATGAAGCGGAGTTGGAAGGCGCGGGGTGAGACCGGCTACTGGCAGTTCGACCGGCCCGAGTATGACCAGCAATACCTGCTGCCGGAGCGGTTCAGCGGGCTGTTCTGAGCAAGCGGTGCGGGAGGTGGGGCGTTGGCGGTATGTCTGCCTTCAGGCAGAAACACCGATGACCGCCGCAAGCGGCGGTCAGGGCGCGTGGGCTTTTCCGATGCGTGAGGGGGGGCGCGATCGGTCGGCGCGTCACGATGGGATCAGGTCACAGGGATCAGTTCAGGCCGTTCGAGGACACGAAGGCAATCGAGGCGAGATCGATATTGGCGGTGCTCGAAGCGGCGACGATCAGCGAACGAGAGTTCTGGTCGATCATCCCGAGGCCCGCGTCGAAGACGCTTGCCGGGGTGTAGACCAGCGCGCCGGCGGCGAGGGCACCGGCCAGAAGGCCCCCGGAGTTGCGCTTGTCGGTGCTGGCGCGGCGCGCCATCAGGAAGCGGAACAGGTGGATGCCGAGCATCACCGCGGAAACCGCGAGCAGGGCGGCCAGCATGAAGAACACGTAGTCGTGGTATTCGGCGGGCAGATTGCCCTGAAGCAGGCTGTTCTCGATATGGCCGCGGTTGCGGGCGACCGAGATCACCAGGTAGGCCCAGCCGAAGCCCATGATCAGCGACATGATCGGACGTGCGGGGGAAGAGAAGGACTTCTTCACCTCGCCATGGCGCGAGAATTCGGGGTCAATGCGGCTGACCCGTGCTTTGAAGTCCTGCTGCGTCATCTTGCGAAACGTGTAGTTTCTCATGATCCGTTCCTTGACCCTTCGACCCTTCAGATCGTCTTTTCGGGAGAAGGCTGATCCCCATGGGGGCCTTTCCTATCCTTAAGGGTAGGCTAGGAAGCAATCATGGCGGATTTGTGCGCCGATTACGGCTGCAACGGGATTTGAAAACGGAAATTTCTCGAAGTTTTTCGGTATCTTTGGGGGAATTAGGCGGAACGTGACAACTTTGTGGCGATTGGGTGCGCTTCCCGACACTTTTCCCACTCGGAAGTCTTTCTGGGGGTCTCTGAGGGGGAAACTTGATTCTCAAGAGTCCCCCTCAGGTTGTTCATCTGTCGTCAGGCTGACATTGCATCGAGGATCCGCGCCCAGCTGCGAATGCCCTTGTGATAGCTTTCGAGATCGTACTTCTCGTTGGGCGAGTGGATCTGGTCGTCATCCTTGCCCCAGCCTACCAGCATGGCGTCCATGTCTAGGATGGTCTTGAAGTAGCCGGCGATCGGGATCGAGCCGCCGCAGCCCGCATAGGCCGCCGGGTCGGGCCACTCGTCGGACAGCGCCTTGCGCGCCGCCTCGAAGCCCGGATGCTCGGTCGACATCTGCGAGGCGGGCGAGCAGCTGTGGTCGGTCCATGCGATCTTGCAGTCGGCGGGCAGTTGCGCCTCGACCCAGGCACGGAAGTTCTTGCGGATCGCCTGCGGGTCCTGCGTGCCGACGAGGCGGAAGCTGATCTTGGCATGGGCCTCGGAGGGCAGCACGGTCTTGAAGCCGTCGCCGGTATAGCCCGACCAGATGCCGTTGATCTCGGCGGTGGGGCGGGCCCAGATCATCTCGAGCGGGGTGACGCTGTTTTCGCCCGCGGGGACCGACAGCCCGACATCGCCGAGGAAGCCCTTGGCATCGAAGCCCAGACCCTCCCACTGGGCCTTGAGCTCGTCCGACAGCTCCGGCACGCCTTCATAAAGCTCGGGCACCTGGATCACGCCGTTCTCATCGAAGAGACCGCCGAGGATCCTGGTCAGAACGCGGGCGGGGTTCATGGCGATGCCGCCATACATGCCCGAGTGCAGATCCTTGTCGGGGCCGGTGATGGTCAGCTCCTCGCCGAGCAGGCCACGCAACATGGTCATGATCGCCGGGGTCTTCGACTGAAACAGGCCGGTGTCGCAGATCAGCGCGATCTCGGCTTTCAGCTCCTCCGCGTTCTCCTTCATGAACGGCACCAGCGAGGGCGAGCCGCTCTCTTCCTCGCCCTCGAGGAAGAAGGTGATCTTGCAGGGCAGCGCGCCGTGCTCGGCCTTCCACGCCCGACAGGCCTCGATGAAGGTCATCAGCTGGCCCTTGTCGTCCGAGCTGCCGCGGCCGCGGATCACCTTGCCCTTGGGCGTCTCCTCGATGGCCGGGTCGAACGGGTCGCGATCCCACAGGTTCAGCGGATCGACCGGCTGCACATCATAATGGCCGTAGAACAGCACGTGCGGGCCGGGGCCATCGACATGGCCCACCACCATCGGGTGGCCCGGCGTGGCGCGTTTCTCGGCGCTGACGCCAAGCGACTGCAGATCTGCCACCAGCCAGTCGGCGGCCTTGTCGCACTCGGCCTTGTAGGCCGGGTCGGTCGAGATCGACTGGATGCGGAGAAGCTCGAGCAGACGATCGGTTGCGGCGGGAAGATCGCTGTCGATGCGGGCGAGAACGGCGTCGAGGGACATGCCATGTGCTCCTGTGGCTGTGGGGAGATTGGGTTCGCCGCGACCCTACCAGCGCCGCGGGCACTGTCCAGAGCAGGCGCTCAGACCGCCACCACCGCGAGCCCGGACAGCACCATCCCGGCACCGAGCGCCTGCCGCAGGCTCAGCCCTTCGCCGATCCAGCTGGCATAGCCGAGCACCAGCAGCGTCTCGGCGGCGAAGATGGCGAGATAGACCACCGAGAGCTCGGCTCGACGCATCAGCAGGATCTCGGCCGCGAAGGCAGCCAGGAACCCCGCGATCGCGAGGGCGAGGCCGGTCGCCATGTGGCCTTGGGCCGAGAGCTTCATGCCGACGGTGGCCAGCGCGTAGCCAGCCGCGGTGCCAAGCACCAGCGTGGGCGCGGAAAGGGCCGGGAGGGACAGGCTCCACATGAAATGACCTTTGAAAATCCACTATCAAATCGGGTGTGGCGCCACCGGGGCGGCCTCCACGGGTGTCTTCAATGTCATCACGATGCACGCGCCAGAGTTGTCTGGCGAGTACGATAAACCTTACCCTTCGTCAGGGAGGCCGGGACACTTGAGCAATGCCCCGACCGGCAGCGCTCAGCGCTTTCCGGCGCCGCGGCCACCGGATGCCTCGCGCGACCCGCTGCCGTCGCTGCCGCTGCCAGTCCCGGCGGCGGTGCCGCTGGTCTTGCCATGGGCGTTGCGGCTCATGACGCCGCGCATCTCGTCTTCGCCGGGCGTGTCGGCGCTCTTGGCCTGATTGCTGTCGTGGTTCTTCTCCCTGACTTCGCTCAGGTCGTCGGTCCACGGGTTGGCGTGGCCGGCGGCAAGGGTGCTGGCGCTGCCGGTCAGGGCGATGACGGCAAGGGCCAGTGTCGCGAACTGCTTCATGCTGCTCTCTCCTCTCATTGTCTCGGATGGCACCCTGCGGTGCAATCCTTAACATATCATTTTTTGAATGTAATGTCGCCGTGGCATGATGTCCCGACACGTGCCGGCAGCGCTCACGCTTGCGGGAGGGCAGGGGAACGCGCTTGAATTGCTGTATTCGGACGGTATCTATGCGCCAGATCCCGATGCGCCCCGAGAGACGGCGCCGGAACACGATCCGAAAGTCTTGATGCAAATCAAGGCCGCGACTCTTAGTCTCTTTCTAAACCGTGGACAGGATGCACTGTGAGCGTTATCCATTCACGAACGTGAATGCGGGTAGAACCGCCGACGAGACGCCGCGCAGCCAGCAACGACGTGGCCAAAGCGAAGGAGGAGATACCGGTGGATTACGCCGCGAAGCTCGACGAAGCCCTGAACCGACTGCACGACGAAGGCCGCTACCGCACCTTCATCGACATCGAGCGCAAGAAGGGCCAGTTCCCGCACGCCACATGGCGCAAGGCCGATGGTTCGGAGCAACCGATCACCGTGTGGTGCGGCAACGACTATCTCGGCATGGGTCAGCACCCGGCGGTGCTGGGCGCGATGCACGAGGCGATCGACGCCACCGGCGCAGGCTCGGGCGGCACGCGCAACATCTCGGGCACCACGGTTTATCACAAGCGGCTCGAGGCCGAGCTGGCGGATCTGCACGGCAAGGAAGCGGCGCTGGTCTTCTCCTCCGCCTATATCGCCAATGACGCCACGCTCTCGACCCTGCCTAAGCTGTTCCCCGGACTGATCATCTATTCCGACGAGCTGAACCATGCCTCGATGATCGAGGGCATCAAGCGCAACGGCGGCGCCAAGCGGATCTTCCGTCACAATGATGTCGATCACCTGCGCGAACTGATCGCCGCCGACGACCCGCGTGCGCCGAAGCTCATCGCGTTTGAATCGGTCTACTCGATGGATGGCGATTTCGGCCCCATCGCCGAGATCTGCGATCTGGCAGAGGAGGTCGGCGCGCTGACCTATCTCGACGAGGTGCACGCCGTCGGCATGTACGGCCCGCGCGGCGGCGGCGTGGCCGAGCGCGACCGGCTGGCGCATCGCATCGACATCATCAACGGCACGCTGGGGAAGGCTTTCGGCGTGTTCGGCGGCTACATCGCGGCGAGCGAAAAGATGTGCGACGCTGTGCGCTCCTACGCGCCGGGCTTCATCTTCACGACCTCGATCCCGCCGGCGGTGGCGGCCGGTGCGGCGGCCTCGATCGCTCATCTCAAGCAGGACCAGGGGCTGCGCGACAGGCACCAGACCCAGGCGCGGATCCTCAAGACCCGGCTCAAGGGCATGGGGCTGCCGATCATCGACCACGGCAGCCACATCGTTCCGGTGATCGTCGGTGACCCGGTGCACACCAAGCAGCTCTCGGACATGCTGCTCGATGGTTACGGCATCTACGTCCAGCCGATCAACTTCCCGACCGTGCCGCGCGGCACCGAGCGTCTGCGCTTCACGCCCTCGCCAGTGCACGGCCCCGACGAGATGGACAAACTGGTGCACGCGCTTGATGCGCTGTGGTCGCATTGCGCCCTGAACCGTCAGGAACTCAGCGCCTGATCCGATCACGCTCCGGTCCCGGAGCGCTGAGTGTCTTGCCAACCCTCCCGTCCGCATGGACCGGGAGGGTTTATCTATCTTTTTACCAATTCGGCGCAGGATCACATCGCGCCGAACGAGAATCCAGCCGATGGGATTCGTGAAGAGATAGAGGAACTTCGGCGCGGCCCGCTTCGTTGGGCCAAGTGCACGATGTACGGGCGGGCTTGCGCAGAACGACGCTCATAGCCTGCCGAATCTCTGTAAAAGCAGTTGTGATGTGCTAACGTGGCCCTAATAAAACGCGCGACGCGAATCGCGAAAGCGTGATTGGGCAGGCGAGCTGGGACAGCACCATTTTTAGGTTGAACGCATGATCGGGCGGAAATCCTCACGTAGGCCGGACGAGGTCGTCGAAGATGATGGCCCGCGCGGATTTGATGATTTTGCACTGCGGCTTGGCGATGTCATGCGCGGTGAACGCGCGACCATGGGCAAATCCCTGCTCGACGTCCAGCGCGAGCTGAGGATCAAGGCAAGCTACATCGCCGCGATCGAGAACTGCGATCCCTCCGCCTTCGATACCCCGGGCTTCATCGCCGGCTACGTGCGCTCCTATGCGCGCTATCTCGGCATGGATCCGGACGAGTGCTTCCAGGAATTCTGCGCCGAGAGCGGCTTCTCCGTCGCGCACGGCATGTCCGAGAACGCCTCGACCATCCGCAAGCCGAACTACACCAAGTCCGAAGCGCCGCGCCCCGCCGCGCGCGATCCCTTCGCCGAGCCGCGGATGCCCTTCGTGCCGGCCGGCGACAGCCTGCTGTCGCGGATCGAGCCCGGGGCGGTGGCCTCGATGCTGGTGCTGGTCGCGCTGATCGGCGGCATCGGCTATGGCGGCTGGGCGGTCCTGCGCGAGGTGCAGCGTGTGCAGCTTGCCCCGGTCGACCAGACCCCGGTGGTGCTGAGCGAGCTCGACCCGCTCGATGGCGCGGTCGCGCCGGTCGCGGAAGAGGGCACCACCGATGATGTGGTGGCGCAGGCCGACGGCGTTGGCGCCTTCTCGCCCCCGGGCGCCGAGGCGCTCGACCGTCTCTATCGTCCGCAAGCGCTCGACGTGCCGGTGCTGGTGGCCCGCGACGCGCCGATTTCCTCGCTCGATCCGGCCACGGTCGGCGTCTTCGCACAGCGCGGCACCGTGCCGCCGGCGCCGGTTGCCGCCCCCGATGGTTCCGAGCGTCAGCTTGCGCAGCTGCAGCCGGTGGCGCCGCAGCTCGGCACCGGCGATCAGATGACGCTGGTCGCAGTGCGCCCGGCCTGGGTGCGCGTGCGCGGCGACGATGGCAGCGTGCTGTTCGAGCGCGTGATGGATGCCGGAGAGACCTGGGCGGTGCCGGCAGGGCAGACCGATCCCAAGCTCAACGTGGGCGAGTCCGGCGCGGTCTATTTCGCGGTGAACGGCCAGACCTACGGCCCGGCCGGTCCCACCGGCACGGTGACCCGCGACCTGTCGCTTCAACCCGAGCTGATCGCCGCCGCCTACACCCCGGCCGACGCCACGCGCGACACCGATCTGCAGCGTGTGATGGACGACCTGACCCAGTTCGCAGCGGCGCAGCCGCAGGGCGAGCCCGGCCAGCCCAAGGTGCTCGAGGACAGCGCTCCCGGCGTGACGATGATCGCCGTGCGCACCGCGTGGGTGAGGGTCCGCGCTGCCGACGGCTCGGTGATCTACGAGGCGACCATGCGCGCCGGCGACACGTTCGAGCTGCCCAGCACCGAGGATCCGGCGACCCTGCGGGTGGGCGAATCCGGCGCGGTCTATTTCGCCGTCAACGGCCAGACCTACGGCCCGGCCGGCGACACCGGCGCGGTGACCTCGAACCTTGCGCTCTCGGTCGACAACCTGACCTCGAGCTACCAGGTCGCCGACATCGCGCGTGACGCCGATCTCGAGCGGGTGGTCGCCGAGCTCAACAGCGGCGTAACCGTCACCGACTGATCCGCGCCTCGGTTTCCGTCCGGTTCCCGGCCCGGGTGTCACGCAATCGTCTCTGGTCTCGTGGCGCTCGCGGCATTAGGTATGGCCGCACGCGAACCACCTGTCTCGAGGAGCCTTGCGGCATGAGCCACAATCCGATCCGTCCCTGGCGCAACATCGAGCGGCGCAAGTCGCGCCGGATCATGGTCGGCAACGTGCCGGTGGGCGGCGACGCCCCGATCTCGGTCCAGACCATGACCAACACGATCACCACCGACGTTAAGGCGACGGTGGAACAGGTCCAGCGCGCCGCCGAGGCCGGGGCCGATATCGTGCGCGTCTCGGTCCCCGACGAGGACAGTGCGAAAGCTCTGAAGGAGATCGTGCGCGAAAGCCCGGTGCCGATCGTCGCCGACATCCATTTCCACTACAAGCGCGGCATCGAGGCTGCCGAGGCCGGCGCCGCCTGCCTGCGCATCAATCCCGGCAACATCGGCAGCGAGGCCCGCGTGCGCGAGGTCATTGCCGCTGCCCGCGATCATGGCTGCTCGATGCGCATCGGGGTGAATGGCGGTTCGCTCGAAAAGCACCTGCTGGAGAAATACGGCGAGCCATGCCCCGAGGCGATGGTCGAGAGCGCGCTCGATCACATCCGCATCCTCGAGGACAACGATTTCCACGAGTTCAAGATCTCGGTGAAGGCCTCGGACGTGTTCCTGTCCTCCGCTGCCTACATGGGGCTTGCCGACGTGACCGACAAGCCGATCCACCTCGGCATCACCGAGGCGGGCGGCCTGACCTCGGGCACGATCAAGAGCGCCATCGGCCTCGGCCAGTTGCTCTGGATGGGCATCGGCGACACGCTGCGCGTCTCGCTTTCCGCCGATCCGGTCGAGGAGATCAAGGTCGGCTACGAGATCCTCAAGTCGCTCGGTCTGCGCCATCGCGGCGTCAACATCATCTCCTGCCCGTCCTGCGCCCGTCAGGGCTTTGACGTGATCAAGACCGTCGAGGCGCTGGAAGAGCGGCTCGAGCACATCAAGACGCCGATGTCGCTGTCGATCATCGGCTGCGTGGTGAACGGCCCCGGCGAGGCGCTGATGACCGATGTGGGCTTTACCGGCGGCGGCGCCGGCAGCGGCATGGTCTATCTCGCGGGGAAGGCCAGCCACAAGATGAGCAACGACCAGATGATCGACCACATCGTCGAGGAGGTCGAGAAGAAGGCGGCGCAGATCGAGGCAGAGGCCGACGCCGCCACCGAAGCCGCGGAATAACGCCGTCGGGCCCAGGAGTTGCGGGCGTGGCCCCAGGGCCGGGCCGTGGCAGCATGCCGATCCGTCAGAACAAGACGCGCCTCGCGCAGCGCTGGCCCAACGCCATGTTGTCATTCGCTCAGGGCCGTGCGTCGATGATCCGCGACGCGACGCCAAGCACCACGCCCTCGCGGCCCTCGAGCGTCTCGGCCAGGGCCTCGGCCACCGAGGCCACGCTCTCGTCGCGCGGGCGGCGGATGTCGAAGAGAGGTTCGCGCGACAGGATCGCCACTACCTCTGACTTGCCGTAATCGCCTTCGGTCACCTGCACCGCCAGCCGCGTCGGGTCCTCGGTCAACGACGAGATCGGCCACAGCACGCGGATCTTGCGTATGCCGTTCTCGACCACGCCGAGTGCGTCGACCGAGGTCTCCTCGGCATTCATGTTGGGCAGGATGTGGAAGACCTTGCCGGTGTTGTCGACCACCATCACCCAGAGCGAGGCGTCGGCCACGTCGGCGGGCAGCTGGATCTCGGCCACCGGGTTCTCGCCTGTGCGATAGACTCCGGTGAGCACCGGCTTGCCAGTGCCGCCGTCGCCGAGCCAGATCGACACCGGCCCGGCGGGCGTGTTGGGCATCACCGAGCGGATCGCGCAGAGATCCTCGTTCAGGGTGCGGGTTTCGATACGCAGCTTGCGGTCGCCGATGGCCGGGCTCAGGTCGGCGCGCATCGCCTCGGCCACCGCTTCATCCGAAATGTCGCCGGTGATGGTGACGGTTTCGAACAGCGCATAGGTCACGCCATCGCCGTCGAGCTGCTCGAGCGGGCCGCAATCGGCGTGGCCGGCGAGCACCCGGTCGAGCGCGGAGGCCTGCAGCCGCTCGGGCCCTGCCAGCAGTTCGGCGCTGACCGCGAGCGCGCTGTCGCGCCCCGAAATGGCATCGCGCAGCGCGTCGCGCGCCGGTGTGCTGGGGGCGAGGCCGGTGAGCCGGGCGGTGTTGCCGCTGACCTCGAGATCCCAGCTTTCGAGCGGCGCGAGGCTGGTGAGCAGCGTTGCAACCTCCTCGGTCCAGCCCTCGAAGGGCAGGCCGGTGGCGAGCGTCAACGCGCCTTCGGGTGCGGCACCGCCCGCGGCCTCGCCGAAGGCGGCGCTCAGCGTCTGCGCCGCCGCCTCGTCGGGGGCGTTGCCGCTCAGGTGCGGGGTGGCGCCGTTCTTGACGGCGCTCAGCCGGTAGGGTTCAGCATGGGGCAGGGGCGGCGGGAACAGCGCATCAAACGCGCCGCCCTGCCACAGCGCCACGCCGCCGGCGGCCACCGCCACCAAGAGCCCGGCTGCGATCATCCCGCCGCGGCCGCCCGTCTTCGCTTTCTGCTTTCCGGCCGCCTTGCCCGAGAACGGCTTCAGCCAGCTGTCGAGCTTCTCCAGCGCCTCGGTCGCATCGCGCGGACGGTTGCGCAGATCGGGGGCGGCGAGCCATTCGATCAGCTCCTTCAGCGGCGATTCAAGCCCCGAGGTGTCGAGCGGACGCGCCTTGAAGCGCACCACCTCGCCGGGATTGGTGCCCACCTCCGGTACTTCGCGCCGCTTCACGGCCAGCAGAGAGGCGCCGAGCGCATAGAGGTCGGCGCGGAAATCCGCGTCACCGTCGAGCTGCTCGGGGGCGGCGTATTCGTATTTCCCCGCGAACTGCTTGCCGACGATGGTGCGCGCGCCGGCGGCGGTGTCCTTGGCGATGCCGAAGTCGATGATCGTCGCCTGCTCGGGCTCGCCGGCGCGCAGGATGATGTTGTCGGGTGAGAGATCCCGGTGGACGATACCCTGCGCATGGGTCGCCACCAGCCCCTCGAGCACGCGGTGCGCCACGATGAGCAGCTCGCGATCCTCGAGCCGGCGCTGCTCCATCAGGTCGCTGAGAGATATGCCGTCGACGTAATCCATCACGAGGAAGACATGGCCGTCATCCGAGCGCGAGCAGTCGGAATAGCGCACCACCGCGTCGTTGAGGATGCTGCGCATCTGCTCTTCGCGCTTCATCAGCTCGACATATTCGGATTGGCCCGAGAACTGCGCGTTGAGCGCCTTGATTGCCACGTTGCGCTCGGAAATCTGGTTGCGGGCGAGGTAGACCTCGCCGGTTCCGCCGCGCCCGAGCACGCCAAGCACCTCGTATGTATTGTTGAGCACCTGGCCCTTGGAAAAGATGTCCGTCGCGAGCGGGTCCTTGAGCACGATCTGTTCCTCGTGGCCGGCGAGCGCCAAAGCGGTCGATTTGAAAGCGAAATTAGGTTAGTCTGAAAGCATAATACGAGACCGATTATTTCATTACCGGCTCTGCCGGACAATATTTTTCGCCGGAGATACTCAAAGATGGCCACTCGCGGCTCGCAGGAAACGATCAAGCGCAAGGAGCTTGTCGGCAAGCTCAACCCCACCTGCCTCAAGGCATTTTCCGAGGCTGCACAGGCCGCGAAACGGCGCGGCAACCCTTATGTGGAACTTGTCCACTTCGTTACGGCGCTCGCGGATACCGAGTATTCGGATGTTGCGATTCTCTTTGATGCCGCCGGGGTCGACCGGCACCGTTTCGACGGGGACATCCTCAAGGCGACAGACGCGCTGCCGCATGGGGCGAGCGCCGTCGAGGAGTTCTCCGACCACATCTTCCGCGCCATCCAGGAGGCCTGGAGCCTCGCGTCGCTCGATTACGGCGATGACACGGTGCGCTCGGCCTACTTGCTGATCGCGGCGCTGAAGGTGCCGGTGCTCGAGGGGCTGCTCTACAAGATCAGTCTCGAGTTCGACAAGATCGACCCCAACGCGATGGCCGACCAGCTCGACAAGCTGCTGGTCGACAGCATCGAGCGCCCGGCCACCGCGCCGGAGGAGGCGCCCAAGGCCAAGCCCGCGCCGGGCGGCAAGTCGGCGCTGGCGCAATACGCCACCAACCTCACCGAGCGCGCCAAGGCGGGCAAGATGGACCCGGTGGTGGGCCGCGACCCCGAGATCCGGCAGATCGTCGACATCCTGTTGCGGCGCAAGCAGAACAACCCGATCCTCACCGGCGAGGCCGGGGTCGGCAAGACCGCGGTGGTCGAGGGCTTCGCCCAGCGGCTGGCGCGCGGCGACGTGCCGCCGCAGCTGCGCAATGTCGATCTGCACATGCTCGATATCGGCCTGATGCAGGCTGGCGCCTCGGTGAAGGGCGAGTTCGAGAAGCGCCTCAAGGCGGTGATCGAGGAGGTGCAGAGCTCGGACACGCCGATCATCCTGTTCATCGACGAGGCTCACACCCTGATCGGGGCGGGCGGTGCCGCCGGCACCGGCGATGCGGCCAACCTGCTCAAGCCGCCGCTGGCGCGCGGCGAGCTGCGCACCATCGCGGCCACGACATGGGCGGAGTACAAACAGCATATCGAACCCGACCCGGCGCTGACCCGGCGCTTCCAGACGGTGATCGTCGACGAGCCCGACGAGGAGAAGGCTGTGCTGATGTGCCGGGGCGTGGCCGGCGTGCTCGAGAAGCACCACAAGGTCGAGCTGCTGGACGAGAGCATCGAGGCTGCGGTGAAGCTGTCGCATCGCTACATCCCGGCGCGGCAGTTGCCCGACAAGGCCATCAGCCTGCTCGACACCGCCTGCGCCCGCGTCGCGGTGAGCCAGCATGCCACCCCTGCCGAGGTCGAGGATTGCGAGCGGCGGTTGGCGGCGCTCGAGATCGAGTCCGGCATCATCGAACGCGAGGAGGCGATCGGCATCGAGGTCGACGCGCGTGCCGCCGAGGTGGCAGCCCAGCTTGCTGATGCGCAGGCCTGTCTTGACCGGGCCAATGCGCGCTGGGAGGAGGAAAAGGCCATCGTGGCCGAGATCCTCGACTTGCGTGCCCAGCTGCGCGGCGCCGGGGCCAAGCTCGACGAGACCGGCGAGATCGGCGACGCGCCGCCGCCCGAGTGGGAGGTCGCCGAAGGCGACGTTGCCGTGGCCGAGGCCCCGGTTCAGACAGAGCCCGTGACCGAGAGCTTCGACCGCGCCGCCGCGCTCGACAGCCTGCGCGAGCGCATGGCGGCGCTGAGCGCGGCGCAGGGCGAGACGCCGCTGATCCTGCCGGCGGTCGATGCCATGGCGGTGGCCGCGGTGGTGCAGGACTGGACCGGCATTCCCATGGGGCGGATGCTGGCAAGCCAGACCGAGCGCGCGCTGTCGCTGGCGAGCAACCTCGCCGAGCGGGTGGTCGGGCAGGACCACGCCATGGAGATGATCGCCAACCGCATCCAGACCTCTGCCGCCGGGCTCAAGGCGCCCGAGAAGCCGGTGGGCGTGTTCCTGCTCTGCGGCCCCTCTGGCGTCGGCAAGACCGAGACCGCGCTGGCGCTGGCCGAGCTGATGTATGGCGGCGAGGACAACCTCATCTCGATCAACATGAGCGAATACCAGGAGGCCCACACGGTCTCGACGCTGAAGGGCGCGCCTCCGGGCTATGTCGGCTACGGCAAGGGCGGGGTGCTGACCGAGGCGGTGCGGCGCCGGCCCTATTCGGTGGTGCTGCTCGATGAGGTCGAGAAGGCGCACCCGGACGTGCACGAGATCTTTTTCCAGGTCTTCGACAAGGGGATGATGGACGACAGCGAGGGCCGCCGGATCGACTTCAAGAACACGCTGATCCTGCTGACCTCGAATGTCGGTTCGGACGAGATCATGCGGCTGACGAAGGACGGCACCGAAGCGGTCGAGGAGCAGGTGCTCTCGGACGCGCTGCGCCCGCCGCTGCTCAACGTCTTCCCGGCGGCGCTGCTGGGGCGGGTGGTGACGATCCCGTACTATCCGCTCTCGGACACGATGATCGAGGCCATCGCCGGCCACAAGCTGCGGGGCATCGCCAAGCGGCTGGGCGAGGGCTATGGCGCCGAGCTGGTGATGGGCGACGGCGCGATGCAGGTCATCAAGGATCGCTGCACCGAGATCGAGAGCGGCGGCCGGATGATCGACGCCATTCTGACCAACACGCTGCTGCCAGAGCTGAGCCGGCGAATCCTGTCCTATCAACTGGAGAAGAAGGCGCTGCACAGGGTCACGGTGACCGGCGGTCCCGAGGGGTTCGGTTACGCGTTCGATTAGGTCGGCGCGGCGGAAACGGGCGCGGTCGTCGCTCGGTTTTTGGTAATATGTTGCAACTATTAGGAGAATCTTGACGTGGCGTCGTGATCATTTTCTCGCGAGCCTGCGTTTTGGGCATTGAATACCTTACCTTCAAGATCGTTGCCCGAATCGACGCCGTCTGTAACACTTTGTTTCGTTAAGTCATTTTTTAGAGGCCATTTCTGATGGAGATCGTTTCGCTCCTGGCGCCTGTGGAAGGCGATCAGCCTTCCGGTGTCGAGTTGAGAAATGATGGGAGGTTTCACGCCATCGAGCGTCTGCTCGAGGCTGCCGACAGCAGCGTTCGCCTTAAGGATGATGGAACGATCAACGAGGCGGCGGCTGCGGTGCCGTGGCAGGAGATCATGGACGAGGGCCGGGCGCTCTCTGCCGATGGTCGCGATCTGCGACTCCTGGTGATCCTGGTGCGGGCCGGCTACGGCAGCGAGGGCTTCGAGGGGCTGCGCCACGGGCTCGAGCTTCTGACCAAGACGCTGGCCGACTACTGGGACAGCCTGCACCCGGCGCTGCGCGACCGGCCCGATCCGAAGATGGCGGTGCTGCCGCGCTCCAACGCGTTGCGCCAGCTCGAGAACGACGACAACGGTCTGCTGGGCGATTTGCGCTGGGGCTTCGTGCTGACCCCGCGCGGCATCGGCCCGATCAGCGGCGATGACCTTGCGAAGGCTGGGTTGAGCGATTTCGAGATGCTCAACCGCGCCGCTTCGGGTCTGAGCCAGGGCGAGAAGGACGCGCTGGTCTCGAAGCACGGCCAGCGGGTCAACCGGGTGAACGCGGCGACGCGGGCGCTCGCCACCGAGGAGACCGAGCGCGCCGACGCGATGATCGCGGATCTGGCGGCCTGCGAGGCGGGCATCAAGGCGCTGTGCGCCGCTTTCGATCAGGGCGCCGGGCTGCCGGAGGGGCAGGGACTGATCCTGCCCGAGCTGCTCGAGTTCCTTGAGCGGTGCCGCGCCAGCCTCGAGATGGGCCGCGCTGCCGTGGCCGGTGCCGCCGCGCCCGAGACACAGGCCGCCGCGCCTGCACCGGACGGCACCGCCGCAGCGCCCGCCGCCGGGGCCGCGCCCGCCGCTGCCGCACCGGCGGTGCCGGCGGTCGATGGCGCGATCCGCAACCGCGCCGATGTCGAGAATTCGCTCGACCGCATCGTCGAGTTCTACGAGCGCACCGAGCCCTCGTCTCCGATCCCGCATCTCGCCCGGCGGATGCGGCGCATGGTGGCGATGGATTTCTTGGAGCTGATGGAAGAGATCGCGCCCTCGGGACTGAAGGAGTTCCGCAACATCGCCGGGGTCGACGACAAGAAGAAATAGGGACACAGGAAAGGTATTCGGATGGCCGACAGCAAGCAGAAAGTCATTGAACGAAACCGGGCCCCCCGGGTTCAGATCGCCTATGACGTGGAGCATTACGGCAGCCCCACGACCATTGAACTGCCCTTCGTGATGGGGGTGATGGCGGACCTCTCCGGTGCCTCCGAGACGCCCGAGGCGAAGAAGCCGATCGGCGACCGCAATTTCGTCGAGACCGATGCCGGGCGCTTCAACAAGTTCATGGAAGCGCTGGCACCGCGGGTGAAGGCGCGGGTCAAGAACACCCTGCCGGCGGAAGAGGGCGAGGAGGCGGACGAGGAGATGTTCGTCGATCTCAGCTTCAAGAGCATGAGCGATTTTGCCCCCGACAAGGTCGCCGAGCAGGTGCCGGCGCTCAACGAGCTGCTTGGCATGCGCCGCAAGCTCGAGGAACTGCTCAGCTACATGGACGGCAAGGTCGATGCCGAGAAGCGCATCGCCCAGCTTCTCAACAACGAGCCGCTGCTGGCGCAGGCCGCAGAGCAGGCGATGGCCGCGCAGGCCGACAGCAAGGAGGACTGACGCATGGCTGAAGAACAGAAGACGGACGCCGGCGGCGCAGCCGAGGCCGAAGCGCTCGACCTCGGGGAGTTCTCCTCGCTGCTCGAGAAGGATTTCCGGGTCAAGGACGCCGAGAGCGACAAGTTGCAGTCGCTGGTCGCCAACCTCGCGGTTGCGGCGAAGGAGAAGTCGGGCACCGCGACGATCTCGGGCAACGCGGTGAAGTCGATCAAGTCGCTGATCGCCGGCATCGACCAGATGCTGTCGAAACAGATGAACGAGATCCTGCACGCTCCCGAGGTGCGCGAGATCGAGGGCACCTGGCGCGGCCTGCATTACCTCGTGAACAACACCGAAACGGATCAGAAGCTGAAGATCCGGGTGATGAACATGAAGAAGGACGAACTGGCCGACCACCTCGAGGATTACGAGGGCCAGATGTGGGACCAGTCGGCGGTCTTCAAGAAGATCTACTCGGACGAGTACTCGATGTTCGGCGGCGAGCCCTTCGGTGCCATCGTCGGCGCCTACGAGTTCAGCCACAAGCCCAAGGACGTGGGCATGCTGCGCAATCTCAGCGGCATCTGCGCCTCGGCACACGCGCCGTTCATCGCCGCCGCCGCGCCGCAGCTGTTCCGCATGGAAAGCTGGCAGGAACTGCCCAATCCGCAGGATCTCGAGCAGATCGTCTCGAGCCCGGAATATGCCAGCTGGCAGTCGCTGCGCGAATCCGAGGATGCGCGCTATATCGGCCTGACCATGCCGCGCGTGCTCGGGCGTCTGCCCTACGGCGCCGAGACGGTGCCGGTGAAGGGCTTCGATTTCGAGGAAGAGCTCGACGGCCAGCACGACCATTACGTCTGGATGAACGCGGCCTTCGCCATGGGCGTGAACATCAACCGCAGCCACAAGATCTCGGGCTGGGGAACGCAGATCCGGGGCGTGGAGTCCGGCGGCACGGTGATGAACCTGCCGGTGCACACCTTCCCCACGGATGACGGCTCGGTGGCGATGAAATGCCCCACCGAGATCGCCATCGACGACCGGCGCGAGGCGGAACTGGCCAAGCTCGGCATGATGCCCATCCTGCACCGCAAGAATACCGACGTGGCCGCCTTCATCGGTGCCCACTCGCTGCAGGATGACGAAACGCGGGCCGGCAAGCTGGTCGATCCCGATGCGCAGGCGAACGAACGCCTGTCGGCGAACCTTCCCTACCTGTTTCCGGTCAGCCGGTTCGCTCATTACCTCAAAGCCATCGCGCGCGACAAAGTCGGAAGTTTCAAGGAACGCGCCGATATGCAGGTTTGGCTGGGAGAGTGGATTAACCGCTACGTCCTCGCCAATCCGGCCATGGCCGATGACAAGGCCAAGGCCCGAAGACCGCTTGCTGCCGCTGAGGTGCAGGTGGACAGTGTCGAGGGACGTCCCGGGTATTACAACGCCCGCTTCTACCTTCGGCCGCACTACCAGCTGGAGGGGATCAATGCGAGCCTGAGGCTCGTCTCCGAGCTGCCCTCCGTGAAATCGTAGCACTGACTTTGAAGCAAATGGAGAGGTAGAATGGCATTTACCGGCTATCTGAAAATCCCGGATATCGACGGCGAGTCGCAGCGCGCCGAGCATGAGGAAGAGATCGACATCACCGACATCATGTGGTCGGTCGAGCAGGCCGCCACTGCGCAGACCGGCCGCGGCCGGGCGCGCTCGCGCGCCGAGGTCTCGTCGCTCTACTGCAAGAAGGTCTACGATGCCTCCTCGCCCTACATCGCGCTCGCCGCGATGCAGGCCAAGAGCTTCAAGGACGTGATCGTGACGGTGCGGCGGGACTCGGGCGATGCCCATCTCGACTACCTCACCATCACCATGACCAACACGATCATCTCGAGATACGAGGTCAATGGCGTCGGGCGGATCACCGATTCCGAGGGCAAGGAGCGTGAAGGTCAGGAGCTGCAGGAGTCGATCGGCTTCGCGTTCGAGAACATCAAGATCAAGTACATCGTCCAGGAGGAGGATCACTCCGCCGGCGACGAGCACGAGGTCGAGTTCGACATCGCCATGGGGGCCTGAGGCGCGCCGATGAGCACCCCTGATGCCCGAAAGTAGCAAGTCGCAAGCTGTCTCCCGGCAGGAAGTTGTCCAGCCGTCCCTCTGGGACCGGTTGGTCAACGACCTGCCGGGGCTTTCGGCCGAGGCCGACGCGCTGTCCCGCGATCTGGCGGTGGCGCTTGGTTCCGCCGAGGAGGTCGGCTTGCTGCTCGAGGGCGGCCTGCGCGGCATCGAACGCCGCGACGGCCTCGACGACGAGACCCGCATCCTCGCGCGGCGTCTGTTCGGGCTGCGCGCCCGGCAGAAGATGCTCGAGGACAGCGGCATCGTGGTCACCGCGGACGTGCTGCGCGAAGCGGTGCGGCGCGACATCGAGATATTGTTCAATACCGAGCGGCTGGAGGCGGACTTCTTGCTGACCGAGCGCGAAATGCTGGACCACGAGAGCCCCGGGGATCTCCTCGCGGAGTTTCCCGAGGTGCGGCGCAGCGTGCTCAATTACGGCGTGCCGTCCTTCTCGGGGCGGAACGGGCTGGATTTCGACGCGGACGCGCTGGCGCGTGAGCTGAAGCTGGTGATGAACACCTTCGAGCCCCGGCTCAAGCGCGACAGCGTCAAGGTCAAGGTCGAGCGCTCCGCCAAGGCCGGGCTGGTGATCCAGATCGAAGGCACGTTGCTGCTGTCACCGGTGCCCGAACGGATGCGCCTGTCGACAACCATCGACCTCGACAACGGCAACGCCCGCACGACGCTGGAGGAGCGCTGATGGACGCGGTCTTCCTTGATTACTACGAAGAAGAGCTCGGCCATATCCGCGGGCTGGCGCAGGAATTTGCCGCCCTGCACCCCAACGTCGCGCGCAACCTCGCGCTCGACGCGGTGCCGTGTCCCGATCCTTACGTCGAGCGGCTGCTCGAGGGCGTGGCCTTCCTTGCCGCGCGCACGCGGCTCAAGGTCGATGCCGAGGCCAGCCGTTACGTGCGCAACCTGCTCGACATGCTCTATCCCGATCTCGCCGGGCCGTCGCCGGCGATGTCGATGGCGCGCATGGGGCCCGGTCCGCAGGTCGAGCGGATGCTCGACGGCTACCGCATGAAGCGCGGGACGCGGCTGGTCTCGGGGTTGCGCGAGGGGCTGCAGACCCGCTGTACCTACACCACCGCGCAGGAGGTGCATCTCTGGCCGATCAAGCTTGGCGCGGTGCGCTACCTGCCGGATCGCGGCGCGTTGGCGCAGGCGGGCGTGAGCCAGGCGCTGACCCGAGAGGCCTCGGCCGGACTGCTGTTCGAGATCGAGCGGCAAGGGGCGGGCGCGCTGTCGGAGCTGTCGCTCGACCGGCTCGATGTCTATCTCGGCACCGGCGCGCGCGGCGGCGCGCTGTTCGACGCGGTGTTCGGCTTCGGGGCAGGGGCCGCGGCACGGCCCGCCGACGGGCGCACCCCGTTCCGCCGCATCGACGCACCGCAGATGGTGGGCATCAGCGACACAGAGGCGTTGCTGCCGCGCGTGCGGCCCTCGTTCGAGGGGTACCGCCTGCTGCGCGAGTACTTCCTGATGCCCGAGCGCTTCCACTACCTCCGGCTCGACGGGCTCGCCCCGGTGATCCGCGCCTGCGACAAGGGCAAGGCCGAGATCGTGGTGCTGCTGACCGAGGAGCGCGGCGACCTTGCCAGCACCTCGGCGCAGGACCTGAGCCTGTTCGTGAGCCCGGTCGTCAACCTCTTCGAGCACGAGTGCAACCTCGTGGAGCTGCGACGCAACCGCTCGGCCCATATCGTGCAGGCCGACCGCACCCGCCCCAAGGATTACGAGATCTACCGCCTGCTGCGGGTCGAGGATGCCGAGGCCGACGGTCCGCAGGCACGGGTCAAGCCGCTGTTCTCGACCGAGGTCAGCGCCGACAGCGGCGCGGTCTATTCCGCCGAGCGCCGGCCGCGCCTGCCCGACACCGAGGAGGTGCGCCGTGGCCAGACCCGGTCGAGCTATTCGGGCGACGATTTCTACGTCTCCATCGGTCGCCCGGCGGGCGGCGAGGCGACAAAGCCGCTGCGCCGGCTCGATGTGCGGGCGCTGTGCACCAACCGCGATCTGCCGATCCTCGACGACATGCCCAAGCTCACCCTCGAGACCGGCGATCCGGTGCAGGAGATCCGCCTGCTGCGCAACATGCGCCGGCCGCGCCCGTCGTTGCGCTCGAGCCTGCCGCACGGCGCTGGCGGCGAGGGCCAGCTCGATCACCTTACATGGCGTTGGATCAGCCAGCTCAGCCTCAACCACATCTCGCTGACCGAGAGCCGCGACGGTGCCGAGCCGCTGCAGGCGCTGATCTCGCTCTATGCCGATCGCGGCGACCCGAGCCTGCGCCGCCACGGCGAAAGCGTTGAGGGCATCGAGGCGCGCTCGATCGTCGAGCGGTTGCAGCGCTCGGGGCCGATCTGCTTTGGCCGCGGCACCGAGATCACCTTGCTGGTCAACGACCAGATGCTCTCGGGCGGCAGCGACCTGCTGCTCTCGGCGCTGCTCTCGCGGCTCTTCGCGCGGCACGCGGCGATCAATTCCTTCATCCGGACCCGTACGAAACTGACCCATCAGCAGACGGAGGTGACATGGCCGATGACGCCGGGCACACGCGCGCTGATCTAGGCGCCGCGCCCCCCTCGGCGAAGGAGATCGCCGAGATGGATTTCTTCGAGCTGCTGCGCCAGCTCGAGACCGAGGACCGCCGCTTCGGACGCTCTGGCGATGCCGGGCGCGAGCCGGCCCGGCTGGGCCAGTCGGCACGCATGAGCTTTGCCACCTCCGATCTCGCCGCCTTCACACCGGCCAGGGGCGCGCACCCGGCGCAGGTCACGGTCAACGTGCTGGGGCTGATCGGACCCGAGGGCCCGATGCCGCTGCACATGACGCGCTGGATCCTGCAGCGCCTGTCGAACCGCTGGTTCTCGGGCGAGAGCGAGGGCGTCACCGCCGACACCTCCTTCCTCGAGTTCGCCAACCTGTTGCAGCACAGGATGATGGCGCTCTACTGGCGCGCCTGGGCCGACACCCGGCCCGAGATCCACATCGCCCATGGCGATGGCGAGCGCATCACCGCGATGCTGCGCGCCTTGGCGGGGATCGGGCTGCCTGGAGAGATGACCGGCGACCGCCGCCTCGATGGCTCCAAGCTGCACCACGCCACCTCGCTGGCGCAGGAGGTGCGCAGCCCCGAGCGGCTGGCGCGCTTCCTTGAGACGGTGCTCGAGATGCCGGTGAGCATCGACGAGTTCTCCGGCCACTGGATCGAGATCCCCGAGCCGCTGCAGACCCGCGTGGGGCAGCAATATTGTGGCCTTGGCACCGGGGCGGTGGTGGGGGCGCGCAGCTATGACCGGCAGTCCCGCGCCGAGATCCGGCTCGGGCCGCTGACGCTGTCGCAGTTCACCACCTTCCTCGACGATGCAGAGGCGTGGGACCGGCTGCGCCATGCGGTCGTCTTTGCCATGGGGCGCGACCTCGATTTCGGCCTGCGCCTCGTGCTGCGCGCCGACGAGGTGCCCGAGGCCCGCATCGGCAAGGGCCGGCTGGGGCAGACGCTGTGGCTCGACCCGGTCGCCGGGCGCGATGGCGACGAGCTCTGCTTTGGCAGCCTCACCGAGAGCACCGGCGCTGCGGCGGGAGGGGCATCATGAGTTTGCGACTGGTGATCGAGGCGGCCCCGCGGCCGCAGGCGGTGACCGAGATGGTCTTCGAGGGCGGGCGGCTCAGCATCGGGCGCAGCGATGATGCGGACTGGCAGCTCGACGATCCCGAGATGTTCGTCTCGCGCCGGCATTGCGTGCTGTCGGACGAGGACGGACGGGTGATGGTCACCGATGCGTCCTCCGGCGGGCTGTTCATCGACAACGCGGCCAACCCGGTGGGCGCCGGCAACGCGGTGCCGCTGGAGCCGGGGATGCGGTTGCGACTGGGGGATTTCACCCTACGGGTGGAGTCCGCCAGCGCCGCTCCGGCCGAACCCGGCGGCGGCACCATGGCGCCGGCGCGGGTGCAGTCGGGCGGTTTCGATTTCGGCCCGCCCGAGGAGGTCGCCCCGCCGCCCGAGCGCCCCGCCTCGCTGCCCGATCCGTTCGGCCTGCGCCGCGATGGCGGGGAGGCGCTGAGCTGGGAGAAGGAAGAGCCCAAGCCGCCGAGGCCGCTGGATCAGGCCGATCCGTTCGAGCTCGACCTGCGTGGGTCGGCCCGGAGCGCGCCGCGCGGCGAGGACGCGCCCTCAGGTGTGGCGCGCCGTGACGACGCGACGCCGCGCCAGCGCGAGCGGCCCGGACGGGGCTATTTCTTCGACGAGGACGCGACCGCTTCGCGTGGCTCGGAGCCTGTGGGCGAGCCCAAACCCGAACCGGAGCAGGCCCCGCCGCGCCGTTCCGACCTGTTTGCGGATCTCTCGGCGGGGCTTGCGCCGCCCGTGGCGGAGGTCGAGGCGCCCGAGGAACCGGACGAAGACGAGACGCCGATCCTGTCGGCGGATTTTTCCTTCGGCCCGCCACCCAAGCCGGAGCCAGAGCCAGGGCAAGAGACCGCGCCCGAGTCAGAGCGCGGCCCCGAACCGCCCGTGGCCGCCGTCGCGCAGCCCGTGCGCGGCGCCCCTGAGCCTCAGGCCCCGCCGCCCGAAGCCTCCGGGCCGCCGGTCCCACCCCAGCAGCCCGCAGCCAGCGACCCGCCGCCGGCGAGCGGGCAGGGCGACCGGCTCGAGGCGCTGTTCCGGGGCATGGGGCTCGACCCCGAGGGCCGCGAGACATGGAGCGACGAGGAGATCGAGCGCATTGGCGCCTCCATGCGCGCCATGGTCGAGGGGGTCATGCTGCTGCTGCGCACCCGCGCCAAGGAGCGCCAGAAGGTGCGCGTGGCCCAGACCATCATCGCCAGTCAGGACGTCAATCCGTTGAAATTTCTCGCCACCTCCGAGGAGGCGCTGGAGGCGCTGATCCGCCCGCGTGGGCGCGGCTACCTTGCCCCCGAGCCGGCGCTGGCCGAGGCCTTCCGCGATCTCACCGACCACCAGGTGCGTACCTGGTCCGCGTTGCAGACCGCGCTGCGCCGCATGGTCGACAAGTTCGATCCTGCCGAGATCTCGCGTGAGGTGGAGGATGTCGGCCGGCTCGAGAGCCTGATCGCCGGGGGGCGCAGCGCCAAGCTGTGGCAGCTTTACGAGGAACGCTACCGCGAAATCGCGCGCTCCGCCGAGGAGCAGTTCCTCGGCGAGGTCGGGGCGGATTTCCGCGAGGCCTATGAAAACCAGAGGAGGGACTGACATGCTGATCCATCGTCGCAATTTCCTGATCATCGGGGGCTGCGGGCTGGCGCTCGCGGGCTGCATGGAGACCGCCGCACCGGTGATGACCGTGCGCGTCTCGGGTGCCGCCGGGATGAACCCCGGCCCCGACGGCGCCGACCGTCCGGTCACCGTGAGCGTGCTGCAGCTTTCGGGCTCCAGCGCCTTCGACGCGGCGGATATCTTTGCGCTGCAGGACCCCGCCACGGCGCTCGGCGGCGAACTGATCAGGTCCGACCAGATCGTGCTCGCCCCCGGCGCCAGCGCCACCCGCGACATCACGCTGCAGACCGGCGTCACCACCATCGGCGTCACCGCCGGCTTCCGCGACCCCGCGGGCAAGATCGTGCGCCGCAAGATCGCCGCCCCCGCCGAGGACATCGGCCTGATGATCTCGGTCGGCAGCGGCGGCCTGAGCGTGACCACCGCCTGAACGAAAGGACCCGCATGGCAAACAGGAACAAGGTCGTCTGGTCCGAGGGGCTCTTCCTTCGGACCCAGCACCTGCAGCAGCAGGACCGGCACGCGGCATGGCAGCTGTGGCAGGCGCTCGAGGCGATGCCGCTGCAGAGCTTCGGCTTCACCAAGCTCGCGCTTGACCCGGTGGCGCTGGAGACCGGGCAGATCGCCATCGCCGAGGCGCAGGGCGTGATGCCGGACGGCACGTTCTTCTCGATTCCGCATGACACCGCCGAGATCGAGCCGGTGGGCGTTGTCTCACAATCCGGGGCGGGGCTGGTGCACCTGGCAGTGCCTGCGGTGGCCGCCGACGCGCCGCAGATCGATCCGGCCCACGCGCCGGCCTCGGGCACCCGCTATCGCGGGCGCATGGTCACGGTGCGCGACGAGATCCGCGAAGGCTCGGACCCGGTCGAGCTCGAGGTGGCGCAGCTGGCGCCGAAGCTGCTTTTGCCCGAGGACGAGACCCGCGGCTACGCCACGCTGCCCATTGCCCGACTCGAGGGGCTGAGCGCGGATGGCTCGGTGCTGCTTGACGCGGGCTTCCTGCCGCCGGCGCTGAACACCGGGGCGGTGCCGTGGTACGGGCGGTTGCTGAAGGAGCTGGTGACCGGCATCGACCGCGTGGCCGACGCCCATGGCGGCATGGTGCTGGGCGGCACCGGCGCCTCGATGGAGAACCTGCTGATCCTCGAGGCGGCCAACAGCGCGCGGCAGCGGCTGGCGCACATGCTGGCGCAGGACAACTTCCATCCCTCCGAGCTTTACATGGAGCTGTCCGCCATCGCCGGGCGGCTGGCGACCTACGGCGCCTCGGCGCGGCGGCTCGGAGAGATGCCGCCCTATGACCACACCGATCCGCAGCCGGGCTTCGGCGAGCTTGCCGACACGCTGCGCTCGCTCGTGCTGTCGCTGCGCCATGTCGAGCCCAAGAGCCGCGCCCTGCGGGTGACGCGCCATTCCGAGAACATCTGGACCGTGCGCATCGACAACCCCGAGATCATCCGGACCAGCCGCATCGTGCTGCGGGTGGGGGGCGACCTTTCGGAGGCGCTCTTGCGCAAGATGTTCGTCGACCAGGCAACGGTGGGCGCCGCCGACGATTTCGACGCGTTGTGGAAGTCGCGACTGACCGGCATCCCGCTCAAGCCGCTCGGCTCGCAGCCGCGCGAGATCCCCTATGATGGCGAGCGACTCTGCCTCGAGCTCGACCGCAGCTCAAACCACTGGGCTTCGCTGGCAGAGGCGCCGGGCTTCGTGGTGGGGGTGGCGGGCAAGCTGGAGCGCGAGCCCGAGATTGATTGCTATGCGGTGAGCCGGTGACATGAGTGACGAAGATCCATTCGGGCTGGAGAACGACGCCGGGCGCACCCGCATCCGGCCGCGCCCCGCTGCCCGGCAAAACCAGAGCACGCCGCGGCACGATCACGTGGTCCTGCCCGAGGGCGGCGGCTCGGTGCGGCTGCGCGGTGGGCGGGCGAGCGACAACCCTCTGGTCAATTCCTACGCCGCACTGCTGGGCTTCGCGCCCGAACTCGAGCGCGCGGTGCCGCCCGAGAACCCGGATCTGCTGCGCCTGCGCCTGCACGAGAACCTCACCTACGCGCGCGACGCTGCGGTGACCGCCGGGGTCACGCTGACCCGTGCCGATCAGGGGGCGTGGTTCGTGGCTGCGCTGCTGGACGACATCGCGCTCAACACGCCATGGGGCGGGGCAAGCGGCTGGCCGCGCCATCCGCTGGTGGTGCAGATGTATGGCGACATCGACGCGGGGGAGCGCTTCTTCGAGCTGGCCGAGGGGCTGGTGCGCTACCCCGAGCGCGACCCGGAGCTGCTCGAGCTGGCGTTTCTCTGCCTGTCGCTGGGATTTCGCGGCAAGCACCGGCTCGAGCCGGGCGCGGGCGAGGCGGCTCTGGGCCAGCTGCGCGGCCAGATGGCCCGTATCCTGCGCGACCGTGACAGCGAGGACGCGCCGCTCTCGCCGCATTGGCAGGGGGTCCGTGCCGAGGACGAGGATCGCGGCTTTATCGTGCCGCTCTGGTCCATCGGGCTCATCGCGGTGGCGCTTGTCGTGGGCATCTACGTGGCGTTGGGCATGAGCCTGTCGAAGCGGGGCGAGCAGCTGTTCTCGGTGGCGGGGCTGCTGCCGCCGACCGAGCGGGCCGAGATCTTCCGCCCGGTGATCGAGACCGTCGAGAGCCCGCAATTCGTGGCCGAGCCTGTGGTGCTCGAACTGCTGCCGCTCTTCGCCGAGGCCGCGCCCTCGGACACCGGCGGGGCGCTCAGCGGGCGCGAGGACGTGTCGCTCGCCGTGGTGGTGATCCAGGCGACCCAACCCGAGGTGTTCCGCTCGGCCAAGGCCGACATCAACGATGTCTACAGCCCGCTGGTGGGCTCCATCGCGCAGGTTATCCGGGACAATATCGAGTTCATCGGCGCGGTGCGTGTGGTCGGGCATACCGACAGCATCCCGGTGCAGACCTCGAACCCGTTCCGCTCCAATCAGGGGCTGAGCGAGGCGCGCGCCAAGACCATCGCCGACATGTTGCGCGCGCAGGGCGTGCCGGCGGAGCTGGTGAGCTCCGAGGGGCGCGCCGCCGAGGATCCGATCGCCGACAACGGCACCCGCGACGGGCGCGCGCGCAACCGCCGCGTCGAAGTCATCCTGCAGAAGAAGGTGTGAGGCGATGGGTGTGCTCAAGGCGATCTTCCGCTTCCTGTTCTCCCGCTTCCTGTGGACGCTGATCGGCATTGCGGTGCTCTGCACGCTGATCTGGTTCTACGGTCCGCTGGTCAGCATCGGTTCGGCGCAGCCGCTCGCCGGGGACCTGGTGCGGGTCATCGTGATCGGGGTGATCCTGATCCTGTGGCTTCTGTCCATGCTGATCCGCCAGATCCGCGCCGCCAAGGCCAACCGCGCCTTCGTGTCGGAACTGGCCGCACCGCCGCCCGAGACCGCGATGGCGCCGGGCGAGGAGAACCTCGCCGAGGTCAGCGCCAAGTTCCAGGGCGTGCTCGAGCAGATGAAGCGCTCCAAGCTTGGCGGCCGCAAGTTCCTGCGCGACATGCCATGGTACGTTTTCATCGGCCCGCCGGGCACCGGCAAGACCACGGCGCTGCGCCAGTCGGGGCTGCATTTCCCGATCGACCTGTCGGACGATCTCAAGGGCATCGGCGGCACCCGCAATTGCGACTGGTTCTTCACCGAGGACGCGGTGCTGATCGACACCGCCGGGCGCTACGTGCAGCAGCAGTCCGACCCGGAGGTCGACGCCGCCGAGTGGAAGGGCTTTGTCGAGCTTCTGGTCAAGCACCGCGGACGGCGGGCGCTCAACGGCGTGATCCTGACGCTTTCGACCCGCGAGCTGACCGGCGACGACACCGCGATCCGCGAGCATGGGCGCGAGATCCGCAAGCGTCTCGCGGAGCTCTCGGCGCAGACCGGCCTCAAGCTGCCGGTCTACCTGATGATCACCAAGGCCGACCTGATCCCGGGCTTCGAAAGCTTCTTCGGCGATCTCAACACCCGCGAGCGCGAGCAGGTCTGGGGCGCCACGCTGGGCACCGCCGACCGGGTCGACGCGATCACCGTCGAGCGCGAGATGAAGGTGCTTCAGGAATCGCTCGAGGCGCGGCTCGACGGGCGCATCGCCGAGGATCTGCCGCTCGAGGAACGGGCCGAGATCTTCCGCTTCCCGGCGCAGGTCGAGGCGCTGACGCGGCCGCTCAAGGTGCTGGTCGAGGCGGTGTTCGGTGAAAGCCGCTACGAGGACAGCCCGTGGCTGCGCGGCGTCTATTTCAGCTCGGCCACGCAGGAGGGCTCGCCCATCGACCGGCTGGTGGCGGGCACCGCCGCGGCGCTGGGCATGGATGCACCGCGTCCCGAGCGGCGCGCGCATCGCGAGACCCGCAGCTTCTTTTTGCGCAACCTGCTGAGCGAACTGATCTTCCCCGAGGCCGGGCTTGGCCGTTTCGATCCGCGCGCCGAGGACCGCCGGCGCTGGGCGTGGCGTGGCACGCTTGCCGCGGCGGTTCTGGTGACGGCGCTGCTGGGCACCGCCTTCCTGTTCTCCTACCTGCGCTACAACGGGGCACTCGCCGATCAGGAGCGCCAGCTCGCGACGCTCTCGGCGCGACTGGCCAATGTTGCCTCCCGGCAGGCGCCCACCGATCCGCTCGATCTCGACCTCGCGCTCGACGCCGCCAACGAGACGGTCAACGCCGCCACCACGCTGCCGCCGTCGCCGCTCACCGTGCTCGGCCCGACCGCCGAGCCCGAGCTCGCCCGGGTGCACGAGATCGCCTATGACCATACGCTCCGGAACGTGCTCGAGCCGCGCATGGTGGCGCTGCTCGAGGCGACCATGTGGCGCCATGCGCGCGACCCGGAATTCCTGCTCGGCGGTCTCAAGGCCTATCAGATGCTGACCGGTCAGGCGCCCTACGATGCCGCCTTTCTCAATGTCTGGTGGCAGACCGTGCTGCCCGAGTTCGCGCCCATCGACGTGTTCCCGACCGAGGAGAGTATCGACCACCAGATCGCCGCGCTGCAACGCATGGGCGGCGAAGAGCAGAAGATCGAACCCGACGCGGCGCTGATCTCGACCGCGCTCGAGAGCATCTGCACCATCCCGCTGGCGGTGCGCGCCTACCGCAGCCTGCGCAGCGACCCGGCGGTGGCTTCGCTGCCCGAATGGGTGCCCGCCGAGGTCGCGGGGCCCAATGGTGCACGGGTGTTGACCCGGCTGTCGGAGAAATCTCTGCGCGTCGGTCTGCCCGGCGCCTTCACCTTTGCGGGCTTCCACGAGACCGTGCTGCCGCTGGTGCCCGAGGTGGCGGCGCAGGCGCAACTCGACCGGGCGGTGTTCGCCGGCGGCTGCAACGAGAGCGCAGAGGCCTCGGTCGACACGCTCGAAGCGGACGTGCTCAAGCTCTACTACGACGATTTCATCGCCCAGTGGGACGGCTTCCTGCGCGACATCCGGCTGACCCCGATCTCGGATCTCGAGCAGGCGCGGCAGAACCTCAAGGACCTTGCCTCGGCGGACAGCGCGCTGAAGCGGCTGTTGACCTCGGTCGTGACCGAGACCCATCTGGCGCGGCCCGAGGATGCGGGCGGCGGAGGACTCGCCAACAACTCCGCCGCGCAGCGCGAGGGCACCAAGGCGCTCTCCAAGCTCGGCAAGCTGGGCAAGCTGGTCAAGACCGGCACCCGCATCGCCAGGGCGGGCGGCGGCTCAGAGACGGTCGAGCCCGATCCGCCGGGCACCCCGGTCTCGGACCATTTCGCGCCGATCCGCGCCACCGTGGAGGAGGTCGATGGCCAGCCGCCGCTGCTGGGCGATGCGGTCGCGGCGCTCACCGCGCTGTCGAACGAGCTGCAGACCGTCTCGGCCAGCCCCGACCCGCAGGCGGCGCTGCTGGCGCGCGGCGGTTTGCCAAAGCTCACCGGGGCCATCGCGAACGAGGCGGCGGCGCTGCCCGATCCGATCGACGACTGGATCTCGGGCATTGCCGGCGACGCGATCAGCGTCACACGCGAGGCGGTGCTGGCGCAGCTCAACGCGCGCTGGCGGGCCGACGTGCTGCCGTTCTGCGTCTCCGCCACGGCCGGGCGCTACCCGTTCGACCAGAGCTCGGCCATCGACGTGAACACGCTCGATTTCGCCCGGCTCTTCGGGCGCGGCGGGCTGATCGACACCTTCATCGAAACGCATCTCGGCGCTTATATCGACACCACCGTGCGGCCCTGGCAGTGGCGCGCGGATTTCGGGCTCGAGCCTTCGGTGCTCGCCCCGTTCGAGAATGCCCGATCGATGCGCGACGCGCTGTTCCCCGGCGGCGCCGGGCCGGTCATGGCCTTCAGTCTCGAGCCGCGCGACCTGTCGCCCAATGCAAGCCGGGTGACGCTGAATGTCGACGGGCAGGTGCTGTCGTACTTCAACGCCGCCGCACGCCCGGTGCCGATGACCTGGCCGGGGCCTGACCAGACCAACATGATCACCCTGAGCTTCGCGCCGGTGGACGGCAGTGGCGAGGTCATCACCTCGGAAACCGGAAGCTGGGCGATCCTGCGGATGCTGCGCAAGGGCGCGCTCTCGGCCACGGCGCTGCCCGAGGTGTTCGGCCTCCGGCTCGGGGCGCGCGGCTTCTCGGCGAGCTTCAACCTGCGCGCCAACTCGGTGGAGAACCCGTTCGATCTCGAGATGTTCTCGGGCTTCACCTGTCCGCGCGGGTTCTGAGCGTGGCCACCGGACTGTTCGGAAAGCTGCCTCTGGCGGGGGACTTCCTCGCCCGCGGCCTCGGGCCGGGGCAGCGGGCGCGCGTCGACCAGTGGCTGACGCATCACCTTGGCGCCTTCTCGGCACACCCGGAACGCTGGCCGTCGCAAGGGCTGATGGCGCTGCTCGAGGGCACCCGCGAGGACGTGCTCCTGCTGCTGGTGGTGCCCAGCGTCGACGCGGCCGGGCGGGCGTTTCCGCTGGCGGCGGTCTCTGCGGTGGCGTCCGTGGCGCAGGACGCGGCCGAGCGCTGGGGAGGCAAGGTGCTGCCGCATCTCGACCGCGCGGTG
>Ga0115012_10000094_pt1 | contig 51177 bp, 33 predicted proteins | sample TroAtlMetagenome_FD_88706 | JGI IMG/M metagenome (GOLD analysis project Ga0115012, IMG submission 88706) | Marine eukaryotic phytoplankton communities from Atlantic Ocean - Tropical Atlantic ANT10 Metagenome | ecosystem: Environmental > Aquatic > Marine > Oceanic | place: Tropical Atlantic... | reverse complement strand
TCACTCCCATGATTAGGTTGAACAGTCGAACGAGGTCTTCACTCGATGTGGTCTGGGCAAAACGGCCGCACATGGGGTCAGCATAATGCAAGGTCCGCACTGTGGGATGGCTCGACCTGCTATCCTCTGCCGATGCTCGGGATGTGGACAATCGCTGCGCTTGGTACGACCGCATGGGCTGTCGCACCTGCGGTAGCGGGTGAAGTCAAACCTCCAGTCTTGATTCCTGATGGCCAAGACGTCGCTGTACCCAGTCGTCACTACGACATCCTGGCGCTCGATCTCGACCTCGCGCTGGACTTTCCCAAGCGAGGGATTGGCGGGACAGCCACCTACACTGTTCAGCAGCTCTCGGACGGTGACTTGGTTCTCGATCAGGTCGCCCTCAACATCAAGACCGTGACGGTGGACGGTGAGGTCGCCACATGGCGCACACCCGCCGATAAGTTGGTCGTGGAGATGCCGAACAGGTTGGCTCGTAAAGGCCAAGCCGTCGTGGCGATTACTTACGACGCGCAGCCGCGCACGGGTTTGCACTTTAGGGACATTGGGAGGGGCTCTCCAGACGACTATCCAGAGGTCTGGACCCAAGGGCAGAAGAACGACAATCGGTACTGGTTCCCAGCCTGGGACCATCCCAATGATCGGTTTGACTACACCGGTAAGGTCGCAGGTCCAGCGGGCTGGAAGATGCACACCAACTCAGGCGTGAACCTGCCGTCCTACCTGGTGATGATGGCGGGTGGCCCCTACAAAGAGCTCGGCGATGAGCGGAATCGAATCTGGGTGGCTCCCGATGCATCTCCGAAGGGAATGCAGGATGTCTGGGCTCCAGTTCCTGACATGATGGAGCACTTTGAAGAACGAACCGGGGTGCCCTATCCGTGGGATGGATACCTCCAGGTATTCGTTCAGCGCTTCATGTACGGGGGCATGGAGAATACCTCCGCGACCATCAACACCAACACGGTCGTCACCCCTGAGCGCGTCGTCGCGACCCGCACTTTTGTGCAGAGCCTCATCGCCCATGAACTTGCTCATCAGTGGTACGGGGACTGGCTCACCTGTCGGAGCTGGCGGGACCTCTGGCTGAACGAAGGGTTCGCGACCTTCTTCCAAGATGATTGGCTCGCACGACGTGATGGCGAGGAGCGGTGGGCCTATGAGGCGCTACAGAGCTTCGCATGGAGCCAGAACGAGCGTGCGCTCGCTGGGCGCTTCTTCCACGGAGAGGGGGCTGCGGCCAACCACAACGTCTACTCCAAAGGCTCTGCAGTCCTCCAGATGCTTCGCGTGATGCTGGGTGAAGAGACGTTCTGGGAAGGAATCCGAGTGTACACACGCGGCAATCCAAAGTCGCTGGTTCGAACGATTGATCTTCAGTCTGCCATGGAGCAGGTCAGCGGGGCTGAACTGGACTGGTTCTTCCAGCAGTGGGTTGAGCTGCCTCACGTGCCACGACTCACGGTCAATCAGGCCTACACCGATGGCGTACTCACGGTCACGGTCACTCAGGCCGTGAGTGACAAGCGTCCCCGGTACACGATTCCATTTTCCGTTGAGGTTGGGAGCGAGTCTGGTCCTGAGTTGCATGAGGGGCTGCTCGAAGACACCAAGACGCAGCTTCGCATCCCGCTTGAGTCCCCGCCCTCCTACTTGGCCTTCGATCCGAAGGCTGGCATCCTGAGCAAGCTGACCCATGAGCAGGACCCGGAGGCATGGGCTGCTCAGCTGGAGTCGAAACACCCGGCAGCAGTCTTCAGGGCACTTCGTGCGCTGGCAGAGACGGATCACCATGGACCTGTTCTTGAGGTCTTGAGTGACAAGGGGCGACACTTCCTGGTCCGCTCGGAGGCTGCGCAGACGCTCGGAAAGCAGCGTCGCATGGCTGAGCTCAGAGACTTCTCTGCAGACAAGCACGACGAGGTTCGTCGCTCCGTCATCCGGGCCCTGGGACAAGGACTCAACGCTGTGGACCTGCCGTTGCTCGAGCGACGGCTGCGCTCAGATGTCAACGCGGATGTGCGCATTGCGGCGCTCCAGGCAATCACCCAACTCTCCAATAAGCGCGGTGTCCAGATGGCTCGTCGCTCACTGGGGCATCGCGACGGCGCCTTGGTCTCACGGGCAGCGGGTATAATTGGAGACCATGGGACGCTGGAAGATATCGGTCGTCTGATTAGCTTCGAGGTTCGAAAGCGCACCCGAAATGCTGGCTTCCGTGCTGCCGCCCGTATCGTACAGCGCGCCGATGAGGGGCCAGCCCAGGATGCGGCGATGGCACGGATGACGAGTGTCCTCATCGGGCTTCTCGACGATCTCGACGTCCGAACAAGGCAGACTGCAGTGAGCTTGCTGGGTAGCGTGGGTGACCAAGAGGCCATCCCACATCTCGAGGCTTTCCGGCGTATCGAAACAGTTCAGGGTTTGTCAGAACAGGCGCGTAAGTCCATCCAGTCGATTCGTGGTCGCAAGGACAAGGTCGAGCCGCTGGCAGAAGAGAATGCGCACGAGGCCCGCATGAAGGCGCTCGAGGATCGCATCAAGGAACTCGAGGGCAAGGTGAAGGCCTACGAAGCCAAGCAATAGTTTTTTTGCCGTCAGGTGAAAGGAATCGGAGCGTATGACGTTGAACTGACGAACCCGCATGGAGGTCGTCATGACTCACACTTCGCTTCGTCCGTTTCTCCTTCTTCCGGCTCTGGGCTTGATGGGCTGCTTTGCGCATCTGCCGGGACTGACTCCACAGGGTGTGTCGTCTCACCCCGATGACGCAGCGTCCTCAGATGAATCCAATCCGGATGCTGGAGAGGGAATGAGAACACCCAGCGGATTGGCCAAGGCGGAAGAGGGTGTCGCGCCCATGCCGAACAGAACGCCGCAGGGAATGTACGCTGTCAGTCCCCCGAGCCCGAGATCAGGGTTGGTCCATGAATCGGCCCCGGCGCTGGGTGGGCTGATCGGCGCGAAGGGAATGCAACTTGGACGTGGTGGAGTTGCCGTGCGTGGCTCCGGAGCAGGAGGTGCTCGACTGAGCTTGAGCGACTCAGGCGCCCGACCGTCGGGATCTGAGTCGACGCCCTTCATGGAGCAGAGCAGCAGCTCTGAGGAATACACCGATCACGGCATCAATCCGTTCACTCTGGTGACGAAGGACCCTCTGTCGACCTTCTCCATCGATGTCGACACCGCGAGCTTCACCATGGCTCGACGGAAGCTCAACCAAGGCATCCTGCCGGCCTGGGAGGGGGTCAGGGCTGAGGAGTTCATCAACTTCTTCGACTACGACTACGGTGCACCCGAGAGTGATCCACTCGCTGTTCATATGGAGGCAATGCCAGACCCGTTCAAGGACGGTCGTCACATCCTGCGTGTTGGCCTTCAGGCGATGGAGTACGCTCCTGAGGAGCGACCGCCGCTTCATCTGACATTCCTCGTGGACGTCTCCGGATCGATGTCTTCGCGGGACAAGCTCGGGCTGGCGAAGGTGTCGATGCACACCCTGGTCGACAACCTGGGCCCTGGGGACACCGTTGCGCTGGCCACCTACGCCGGCCGGGTCGCCAGAGTGCTCGAGCCCACTGAGGCGACGGAACGGGCGAGCATTCACGCAGCCATCGATGCGCTCCGGTCGGGTGGGTCCACTGCGATGTCGTCGGGAATCGACCTTGCCTACGAGATGGCCGATGATGCCTTCGAGGAGGGTGCGGAGAACCGTGTGGTCATCCTTAGTGATGGAGACGCAAACGTTGGTAGCGTCGGCTGGGAGGCCATGCTTCGTCAGATCAAGGGCTTTGCAGACCAGGGTATTACCCTCTCGACCATCGGGTTCGGACAAGGGAATTACCGCGATACGCTCATGGAGCAGCTTGCGAATAAGGGCGACGGAAACAACTTCTACGTGGATTCCCAGAAGGAGTCGGACCGAATCTTTGGGGAGAAGATCGGTGGAACGATGATCACCGTAGCGCGGGACACCAAGGTTCAGGTTGAGTTCAATCCGGAGGCGGTGAGCAGCTACCGCTTGATCGGATACGAGAACCGTGACATTGCGGACTCTGATTTCAGAAACGACCGGGTCGATGCGGGTGAGGTCGGCTCTGGACACAGTGTGACTGCGCTGTACGAGCTGGTCCTCGCAGAGGAATCACACAACCAACTGGCCACGGTACGTATTCGCTGGGAGGCGCCTGGGGCCGACAAGGACGCGCAAGAAAAGGCATTTGTGTTCACTGGCTCGATGCTGCAGCAAGATGCGAAGTCGGCGAGTGCTGGTACGAAGCTTGCCTACGGTGCTGCCACGCTGGCCGAGGTCTTACGTCAGAGTCCACACGCGGCCGAGGTCGATCTTAAGGCGCTGGCGAACCTGGTCGACGATGTCCGGGGGAACCGGTCAGCACGTGAGCTTGTACGCTTGATTGATGTTGCCGAGGAGCTGGGTGCGATGGACCCACAGGACGACTGGCTCTCGCGCCGCTAATCGGAACTGGATGCAATCTTGAGGTCGGTCTCGTTGGGACCGGCCTCATTCTTTGGCGCGTGGGTCTCGAACATCTCCCGGACCTGGTATCGGTCGGGTCGGGACATCCGCTCAATCGCACTGCGTGGATGAATGTTGAAGAAGCCCGAGATGGCGTAGGGCAGGTGATAGCCCCAGAGCAGCTTGTAGCGAAGCTGAGCAAATTCTTCGACCAAGTCGAGAATTGGCCTCGGGTCGTACTTGGGGTTGTCCAGGTAGAAGAGCAGGAGCTCAAGCGGACAGTTGCCGGCGCCACGACCGATGCCGTGGAGCGTGGCGTCGACAAAGTCAACGCCCTCATCGATGGCTGCAATGCTGTTCGCGAAGGCCTGCTGCTGGTTGTTGTGGAAGTGCACGCCGACCTTGATGCTCTCGCCCAGGTAGTTCATGTACTTATGAACCAAGTAGCGCACGTGGTACGGGTAGAGCGCACCGAATGAGTCGACGAGGGCCACGTTGTGTACGCCGGAGCCCGCCAGCTTGAGCAGGAAGGTGTCCATCGCATCGGGCGTGAGGGTGGACACCGCCATGACGTTCATGAAGGTCTCGTAGCCCTGCTTCAGACAGTGGTCTAAGAGGCGCAGTGCCTCGTCCATCTGATGGGCGTAGGTGGCGATACGGATGACATCGATGGCAGAGTCTTGAGCCGGTCCGATGTCCTCAGGATTGATTCGCCCCACATCCACCATGGTGGCAATCTTCAGGGGGCCTCGCTCGACGACATCACGCAGGTCATTCTCGCTGCAGAAGCGCCAGGGGCCGACTTCCTTGGGGTCGAAGACGCCATCCTTGGTCTTGTATCCGACCTCCATGTAGTCGATGCCGCCTTCTACGAGTGCATCGAAGACGCGTCGGACCATCCCGTGGTCGAAGTCCCACTGGTTACAGATGCCGCCGTCACGAATGGTGCAGTCGAGGACCTTGATGCGTCGGCGCCGGTCGGTCACAAGGCCATCCGGGCAGCATTTGACGCGGGTGTCGAGTCCCATGGGACCTCCTGTGATGGCCCTCTACGCTAAAGATGTCCCGATCGCCAGGGAATGTCACCTGAAATCTCGACTATGCAGTCGACCTGGATTGGGTGCATTCAGGGGAGAGAAGCGTGCTGCAAGGAGGCTGACAGACTGGCCGTCACGCTGAACTTTGGCGGTAATCTCGAGGAGGTTGTACTCGATGATGACTTTTCGCTGCTGATCGAAGGTGTGGGGCTTGACCACAACGTTGAGGAGCCCCGTCTCATCCTCAAGGGTCATGAAGACCACCCCCTTGGCTGTGCCTGGTCGCTGTCGATGTGCGACCATACCGGCAACCCGAACCGTCCGGCCACCTGGGATGTCCTGGACTTGTTCCGCGGTCACAAAGCCCTCTTTATTCAGGCGGGGGCGGACCATGCCGACGGGATTGTGGTTCAAGCTCAGGCCTTGGATGTTGTAGTCCTCGCTCATATTCTCTGCTGGACTTGGCTCAGGGAGTTCGACCGAGTCTGGACGCTGAAGTCCCCGAAACAAGGGGAGGTCGTACAGCCCTTGCACTGACCAGAGTGCTTGTCGCCGGTGCTCCGATAGGCTTCGTAGGGCATCGGCTCTTGCCAGCAGACCAAGGTCACCGCGGTCAAGCTCTGCACGCTTCTGTAGGGATGCGATGCTGGAGAAGTGGCCGTCTGCCCGAGCGGTAGAGATTCTCGATGCAGCAGCGTGCTTGATTCCTTTGATCTGTCGAAAGCCAAGCCGCATGGCCCAGCCGCCTGCACCGTCGGCCTCCAAGGTGTTGTCGAATTGACTGTGCTGGACGTCGACGGGCCGAATACTCACGCCGTGACGTCGCGCATCATCGATGAGCGAGCGGGCTGAGTAGAACCCCATGGGTTGGCTGTTGAGCAGCGCCGCGCAGAATGCACCTGGGTAGTGGCACTTGAGCCACGAGGACACGTAGACGAGCCGTGCAAAGCTCGCTGCGTGAGACTCAGGAAAGCCGTACTCGCCGAAGCCACGGATCTGTTCGCAGATCTGCTCGGCAAATTCATTGGCGATGCCGTTGGCGCGCATGCCATCCACCAGCTGCTGGCTCAGCTTGCCAAGTGTGCCGTGCTTTCGCCAAGCCCCCATGGCCCGTCTCAGGGCATCTGCTTCACCTGGGCTGAAGCCCCCAACAGCCACAGCCATGGCCATGACTTGCTCCTGAAAGATGGGTACGCCCAGCGTGCGAGCCAATATGGGCTTCAGCTTGGGGTGGGCATAGGTGATGGGCTCATCCCCTCGACGTCGTCGCAGATAGGGGTGCACCATGCCCCCTTGGATGGGGCCAGGCCGAACGATGGAGACCTGGATCACCAGGTCGTAGAAGCAGCGAGGCTTGAGTCGAGGCAGCATGGACATCTGTGCACGACTCTCGATCTGAAACACCCCCATGGTATCGGCACGGCACAGCATCTCGTAGACCGCAGGGTCTTCAGACGGAACCGTGGCCAGGCAGAGGGGTCGCTCCCAGTGCTTATCGATCAACTCAAAGCACTTCCTGATGGCGGTGAGCATGCCGAGTGAGAGCAAGTCGACCTTCACAAACCCGACGGTGTCGATGTCATCCTTGTCCCACTGGATGACTGTACGGTCCTTCATTGTGGCCGGTTCGATGGGACACAGATCGATGAGGGGACCATCCGAGATGGTGAACCCGCCGCTGTGGATACCAACGTGGCGAGGCATGCCGCGCATGTCCTCGGCGATCTGTATGCTGTGTCCCACCCTGGGGTCTCGCGGGTCCAATCCCACCTCGCGCAGCTTGTCCTCATTCACAGGTCCCTTGTCGAACCAGTGCCTGCCCTTGGCCATGCGATCAATCTGGTCAGGGTCGAGACCGAGCGCCTTACCAGCGTCTCGTATGGCTGATCGACGCCTGTAGGAGATGACCTCATTGATCATCGCTGCACGGTGGCGGCCATAGCGCTCATACACGTACTGAAGCACTTCTTCGCGACGTTCATGCTCGAAGTCCACGTCGATGTCTGGAGGCTCTCCGCGCTCCTCAGAGATAAATCGCTCGAACAAGAGGCTCGAGGAGGCTGGGTCTACGGCGGTGATGCCCAACGCGAAGCACACCGCTGAGTTTGCAGCACTCCCGCGCCCTTGGCAGAGAATGCCTTTGTTTCGAGCGAATCGGACCACATCGTAGACGGTCAAGAAGTAGGCTGGGAAATCAAGCTTCTCGATGAGTCGGAGCTCGTACTCAACCTTTGTCTGGACATCATCTGGGGTTCCATCTGGATAGCGCCACTTCAGCCCTTCTCGAGTTTGGTGGACCAGCCATTCCATGGGTGTCCATCCCTCTGGCACAATCTCTCGGGGGTACCGGTAGCGAAGGTCGTCGAGGGAGAAGTGGCAGCGATCCATGATGAGTAAGCTGCGCTCAAGTGCTTGAGGTGCCGATGCGAACATGCGCGCCATTCGCTCTGGGCTGCGCAGATGTCGGCTGGCATTTGGACTCAGCGTGGTGCCTGCTTGGTCGATGGTGCACTTTCGCCTGATGCAGGTGAGGACATCCTGCAGAGGGAGTCGACTCGGTGCATGCATGTGTGCGTCACAGGTGGCGACGAGCGGGATCTGTGTGCGTGCTGAGAGCAGGGCAGCGCGATCCCAGCGGGCAGGATCGTGGCTATCCAGCCGTCGAGTCAGTGCGAGAGAGGCGTGGGCGCCAAAGGCCTCACGGACAGCACAGGCACGGTCTACAGGCCAGTCGCCGATCAGAGTGGCTTCCAGCCCACCGGAACGTGCAAGCAGCGAGTCCAGGGGGAGCTGACCCCAGCCCTTCTTCATGTCGGAACGGGACTCCGTGATCAGCCGAGTGAGTTGAGACCAGCCCCCTGGGTCTCGGGCGAGTAGTGCGACGCCGGGACCACCCTTGATGGTGAGCAGTGCGCCCGGCAAGATTCGTACACCTGCGGTCTTGGCTGCTTTGTGCGCGCGAGGAATTCCGTACACCCCGTCTCGGTCAGTGATGGCGACGGCACTCAAGCCGAGGGTGGCAGCTTCGTTGACGATCTCTTCTGGTGTGCTGGCGCCTTCGTGGAAGGAGAAGCTGGTTCGACACACCACTTCCGCTGCACTCACCGATCCCACCAGCCGTGGATCGCCCAGCGGTCGTGCTCTCGGTAGAGCCAAGCGGTTCGGCCATCGTCCAAGGTGGCGCGCCAATAGGTGCGCTGAAATGGGCGAGACCACCACTCACCGTTGAGCTGCTCGGGACCCAACAGTTGATGGACATCGCACCACCGACCGTCAACATGCACAGCCGTGACGGGGGCCTGAGGGCTGCTGTCGATCTCAACAACGAGTGGGGGATCCAAGAGGATGGGGGGACGCTCCGGTGAGACCAGTTCAGGGTGACCGGACCACGCCATCACCGGATCTTCTCCATGGCTTAAGGCGAGGGCCGTTGCCGCCGACCCACCATTTTTTGGGACGGGGATGCCGAAGGGGACAGGACGCCATGCCCCCTCCGGACGATGACGGGGCGTGGTGCGCGCCCCCAGTACGCTTCGACTGCCCAAGGCGTCCTGCAGCCGCGCACTGATCCCCTCGAGCGCTTCGTCACTGCGGCGGGGATCCCGCAGATCTATCTGACGACCCTCGAAGGGAGATGGAAGTGGAGAGGAGAGTGTGAGGGCCACCACTGGTCCACCCAGTTTCACCCGATCGAGTCTGTGTCGAACCCGCTCGAGGATTGTGGCTGCGTGGCGGGTGGGGGTACCCAGTCGGATGCTGATGGCCTGGTGTCGGCCACCCTCGAGTCGTAAAGACATGTCCATCTGGGTGATGGCCTGACCCCTGGCGATCAGGCGCGTAGAGAGGTCACGAATGAGTGCACCGATCACGAAGAGCAGTGCCTCCAGTTCAATGACCGGTGCGGGAAGGTCCTGGCTAAGGCTTGGTGTGTCGTTCTCAGCCCATGGACTCAGGGTGGGTGGGCTCGTGTGGCCGCTGGCCCACGCGTGAGCGGCAAACACGCTTGGGCTGAATCGGCCTGTGATGGTCGCTGCAGGAAGTGCTGTGAGATCACGAACAGTCCGAATACCCAGGCTGTTGAGCAGAGTGTGGTCGTGTGCAGGCAGGTTGAGTGCATCCAGCGGTAGGGACGCCATGGCTTCTGCGTGCTGACCCTTGAGGATGACATCGGAGCGCCGCTGCCAGCGCGCCAAGGTCAGCGCTGTGATCGGATCGTCGGCAATGACCACATGGGCCCGATGCCCGAGCTGACTCATGCGTATTCGGACCCGCTCGACCAGGGCTCGCTCTTGTCCCGCCCGACTCTCAGCACCCCGAGAGATCTCCGCCACGACTGAGTCTGGGGGCAGCGGTGCAATATTCGGAGAGACCCTGAGGAGCTGGGCGGTGAGTGCATCCAGGTCTTCTGACTCGGCCTCGGCATCCAGTAACTCTGTCTCGATGGAGGGAAGTCGAGCGCGCGCGGCCGCCACGCTCATGCCGCAGCGAATACCCACCTGATGTGCGGCAGGACTGGCTGCTTGGACTCGGAGTGCGTTCTTTTCCTCAGCCACCAAGATGACGGGCTGGCGTGGTGACCAGCCACATCGATCGAGCCGGAAGGTGGGGGCATGTGCAACAAGGTATCTGAACATATGTTCAGTATATGATCCCCGACCTCACGGATCAATGTGAGCACCGGACAGCTTATGTCCGGATTCGTCGATGGGACCCAAATCATCTAAGCTGTGTCCATGAGAGAGACGGACCCACGCCTCGCGTACTTGCTGATCGTACTCGCCATCTTTGCGGTGTACATGCCGCTCATGGGTGGTGGGTTTGTCTGGGATGATCATCTCCTCATTGTCGACAATCCCATCATCCGATCCCTCGAGAACATCCCACAGATGTTTGCCACAGATCTCTGGGGCACGACAAATGTCGCTAAACCAGATGGCGGGTACTATCGCCCCCTCATGCTGGTTGATCTGGCCCTCAGTTACGCCCTTGTTGAGCTGAATCACGGTCTCTACCACCTGCACAATTTTCTCTGGCATGGCGTTGCAGTGGTGTTGATGACGTTCACCCTAGAGCGACTCATTCGCGACAGGCTTGCAGCAGCGCTTGGTGCCGGATTTTTTGCCCTGCATCCCGTACAGATTGAAGTGGTCGGATTTATCTCGGCGCGGAACGACCCCATGGCCGTCGTGTGGTTGCTGCTTGTCTTGTTGTTGTTGAGCGCCAAGCATCCGTCACGCTTGGCACTCTTGGGTGGAATGCTGGCCTCTGCTGCCGCCATCCTCTCTAAGGAGAGTGTTGCTTTTGCACCGCTGATGCTGGCCTTTGCTGCTCGAGCGCGGTGGGGAGGGTGGGGTCGCCCTGCCGCACACATCGCGCTCCTCCTGGGCTTTGGGCTGGCGATCATCATGCGCATGTCAGCCGGCGTTGGTTTACCCGCTCAAGCCGAGCCAGAGCGGCTGGCTGCAGTCGGGCTCCCATCGCTCGCGTTCTACCTTGAGAAATTGATCTGGCCGGTGGACATCTCACCAGTGGTCCACTTTGGCTGGCTACCCGAGGTGCCGTGGGCGATGGCTGGCGTGGCTGTGGGTGTGCTTGCACTCTTGGCTTGGGTTGGGGGACCGTTTGCTCGGGTCGGTCTCCTCTTTGCTTTCTTGGGCTTGATTCCTGCGTGGGCTGCGGTGGCGCACGTCGGTGCGGTCGTCGATCGATACCTGTACCTTCCGATGGTTGGTTTGGCGTGGGCTGTGGCCGCTGCTGCTCAGCGCCCAATGGCACGAAAGTTCATCGTCCTTGGATTGGTGGGCCTCACCTACCTGGCTGCCCGGCAGGTCCCAGTTTGGAAGAACGACGCCACGCTCTGGCGAGCTGCAATCGAGCGGGCGCCCTCCGGCTATGCGAAGGGGGCACTGGCTCGATGGCTTGAAGACCAAGGGCAGCTCAAGGATGCCGCTTTTTGGTACCGAGAGGCTGTCGTTCAGGGCCCCATTCCCTTCCAAGAGAGCTGCTTCAACGTCAGTCGTATCCATCTCAGGTTGAACGATCCTGCTCGTGCGATCGAGGTCGGAGAGGAGGCGCTTGACTTGGGCTGCGATCCATCGCCAGAGCTGGTGGCACCGTTGGCGCTGGCTCATGCACTGACTGGGAGCTGGGAGTCTGCTAAGCGTCACTCTAGCTCTGTAGGGCGAGACCCAACAGGCAAGGCTGTGGTCGCCAATCTCGCGGCCAGAGCAGCGACCGGAGATGTCGACCCACTCCGTATTGCGGTCGGTGCAGCAGCGGAGACGGATGGAGCGAACTTACGCTCACAGGTGATGCAGGTGCTTGAGTTCGGTGGCGCGGATGTCCAGGCGATTGCTCAGGAACTCGACACGTTCTAGTCCGCACCACCAGTATCGATTGGGCTTGGCTCTGTGACATCGATCACCACTGAGGTCGAGGCGCTTCGTCCGTCGCTGTCGACAACGGTGATGGTGATGGCGTGTGGCCCTACGGATAGAGAAGAGGTGTAGAGTTCAATGCGACCATCAGCGGTGGCTGAGCTGCCGCCAAGGTCGCCATCGGCGCTGGATGTCCAGCTCACGTCGAGGCTATCGGGTGTGTCGCGCTCATCGCTGACGGTCGCCACGAAGAGAACCAGGTCACCGGCCTCGAAGGTTGAACCACCTTCCGGTTCAGAAATTTCCACCACGGGGGCCGCCGCGGGAGGGAAGACGAAGATCATGGTCTCCGCATTGGTCTCGCGTCCGGAGGTGTCCTCAGCCCACAGGCGAATGGTGTGGGTCCCAGGGGTCAATGCGCCCGCTCCCTGGACGTTACCGTCTGCATCAACGGTACTGCCGATGTCGAGAATACCGCTGAGAGACGACTCCCACCGGATACTGAGCGCTTCGGGGAAGTCTTCCCCATCTGAGACCGTTCCTTCGAAGTTGATGAGGTCGGTCTCTCGAAACTCAGACCCAGTCGTGGGTGCAGAAATGGTCACTGTGGGAGCGGATGCCTCGATGACCTCGACGCTGACGCCATCCTCGTATTCGTTACCTTCATCATCCTGTACTCGGAGGCGGATCAGCGGCTTGTCGCGTGAGAACGCGACGTCGCATTGGGTGATTCCATCCTCATCTGGGCGAACCCCTTGCGGGCACTCTCTCGGCTTCTCTTCGTCGCCGAGGAACCAGTGCACAATCAGCGACTCGACGTTGTCATCTGGATCGGACACCAATCCACGAGCGATGTAGAGGGCACCGTTTTTGATCTGCTCGCCGGTCGTGGGGGCTGTGATCTGTGCGGTGGGCATCGCAGACGTCCGTCCGGTGTCGCTCACTTCGTCGCCTGCCTTGTCGGTACAACCCAACAACAGGACACTCGATAAAATCCGCAGAGTCCCTTGCATATCTATCCCCGTGTGGAGACAGTCTACCCCGCCTGAGTTCTCGTGCGAACCGCTTTCACGCTCAGCGGCAGTGCAAGCGCGAGAATTGAGGCACTGACATAGAAGGGCCAGGTCGGTGCACCGAGGTAGACAAAGCCCGCAATGCTTGGTCCGATCGCTCGCGCCAAGGCACTCATGGATTGGTTGGTGCCCAAGACGAAGCCTTGCTCATCTGGGCTTGTGCCGCGAGAGATCAAACTGTGGAGGCTGGGGCTCGCGATGCCTTGGCCCACGGCCATCAACATGAAGACGACGGTCATGGGGACGACGGGTGCAGCGAAGGGCAAGAGGAAGAGACTGAAGCTCAATATTCCGATGCCGATAGGCACCAAGGTTGCCTCACCGAATCGCTTGACAAGGCGACCGATGATGCCTCCCTGGACAAAGATCATGGTCAAGCCCGCGACCCCGAACATTCGACCCACCATGCGTGCATCGAGGTCTCGGACATGCTCCGCGAAGAGCGTGAAGCTGCTCTCCATGATTGCGAATGCGATGGTCATGACGAAAGTCAATACGATGCAGAGGCCAACCATGGGATGTTTTGCCACCCTAAGAAAGGCGGCGGGGTGAATGGAGCGCTGAGGTCTGACAGTGTCAGGCTTCCGTGTCTCTCTCAGCCACATGACGGCGAGGACAAAATTGAGCGCTGCGAGGCCAGCTGCGAACCAGATGGGTGCTGCGAGCCCGTGCACGGAGAGTTCACCACCGATGAATGGACCAACAGTGAAGCCGAAGCCGAAGGCTGCGCCGATAAGCCCCATCCCCTTCGCTCGATTCTCAGGGGTTGTGACATCGGCCACGCAAGCCTGTGCTGTCGAGATGTTTGCCGCCGCGGCGCCATGCAGCGTTCGGAAGACAAAGAGCATGGCCAATGATTCAGCCCAAGCGAAGCCTGCGAGGCACACCGTTGCCATGCCAATGCTAAACAGCATGATCGGCCGCCGACCATAGCGGTCGCTCAGCGCACCCCACACAGGGGCCATGAGGAACTGAGCGAGTGAATACACCGCCATCAGCATGGTCACGGCCACTGGGCCAGCACCGTATTCCTCGGCGTAGAAGGTGAGTAGGGGGATGACAATACCGAACCCGACCAAGTCAAGGACCACAGCGAGCAGTACGGGTACGAGTAGCTTCATCAGGCCTCAGCCGGGGTCGACATGGTCAATGCAGCGATTGCTCTGTCGTCGACGAGTATCGACTCAACCAGTTGGGCCGTCTCGGCGACGACATCTCGGCCAACCTTCACGGCCTTCCGCGGATCAACCACGGCTGTGTTTCCGAGCGCGAGATCGAGCGTCTTGGCGGCCAGAAGCATGGGGAAGAGGCAAAAACGCCGCAATCCCTCAGCCTGCTTGGGCAGCGCAACCACGTAGGATACCGCTTCGGCGAAGAAGCGTCGTGCATTCTGATTGACGGTATCCACTGCCCGAACCGCGGCCGCTGAGTGAGCTGGATCGAGGAGTTGTACGCTGCTGATCTGTTGGTCTTCGCAGGCGGCCTCCGGGATGAAACACCAGCCACGCTCGGCGTCGTCAGTCACATCCTTCACGATGTTGGTCATCTGTAGCAGGAGCCCGAAGCCCTCAGCGTGTGCGCGGAGACGCCTGGCGTTCGTCTGAGTCTGCGGGGCGCCGATGAGGAAGACATCGGTCAGCAGGTGACCGACTGTTCCGGCGACGTAGTAGCAGTAGCGCTCGAGGTCAGCGAGGTCATGCAGCGTGGTTCGTCCAGGACCAGAGGCATGCCTTCGCGCATACACAGCCATGCCCCCACTCATCTCCCCGATCCACTTTCTCATCGCTGTTTGGATGGGCGCTGGGAAGGTGAGCATCGGGGCAATGATGCGTTTCAGGTCGCGACTGAGTTCGCCGTCTGCCGTCTCTTCGAAGGCGTCGGCATCCGCCTCGAAGGCCGCACAATCACCGGTGGTGAGTGCAGTCTCAAAGGCCGTAAATAGGCGACGCCGGGTATCCCACTCGATGTCCTCTGTGTCCTCCACGGTATCGACCACACGGCACAACAGGTACCCCACAGTCACCCAAGGCTCAAAGGGGTGTGGGAGCATCTGGATACCCATCGCAAAGGTGCGAGACACCCGAGGCAGCATGCTGCGACACCACTCAAGGTCAGTCATCGGTCCATTACCTCAAGAATCGCCTCATGGATGTGGCCATTGGATACAGCCACACCATCGACCAGTGGTTTGGGTCGATTGAAAACGTACGGGGCCCCGGTGCGATCCGAGCAGCGGCCACCCGCTGCCTCAACAATGGCCACACCGCCGCAGATGTCCCACTCGCTCCTCGGACGAGGAGTGAAGGTCGACTCTGCCATTCCTGCGGCGACCAGACCAAACTTGTAGGCCACAGACCCAACGGGTATCGGTGTCAGTACATCCTCGAAGTCATCAAACCAACCCTTCTTCATCTCAGTACGAGAGCAGACGACCTTGCTGCCCTGTAGGCCAGGGTGCGTGGTCACCGTGATTGGCTCGCCGTTGAGGGTCGCGCCCTGACCCACGATTCCCTCGAAGAGTTGCTCCTTGATTGGGTTGTAGAGCACGCCGACGACCGCGCGGCCATCGATCACCAATCCCACACTCACCACAAACTCGGGAATGCCGAGGGTGAACTCTCGAGTGCCGTCCAACGGGTCGACAATCCAGACGTGGGACTTCTCCAGGCGCGCCGGTGTGTCGGCGGTTTCTTCGCTCAGCCATCCAAAGTCTGGAAATGCGGTACGAAGGTGCTTCTCGAGGATCTTGTCTGCGGCCAGGTCGGCGTCGGTGAGAGGGTTGTCCTCACCTTTGTCTCGTACGGTGTACTCGTCGTTATAGAAGCCCCGAATGGCGGCACCTGCCTCGAGGGCTGCCTCCCGGGCCACATCACGTGCGCGCTCAAGCATTGGCGTCTCTCCAATTCTGATGCTTAGTATCCCGCTACTTATGTCTGTGCAGGGTCTGTTTTTCGGACGGTAATTCAGGTCCGAAATCACGTTCCTTCGATGCGATGGATGAAGATCAGATCTGCGGCTTCGTCTCCATCAAAGTCGCCGGAGAAGATCGCCCGGCCGCTTCGAAGGTATTGTTCGGCCTCTGTGTAGATGAGTGAACCATTCCCAGCGGTGGGTGACTCCGGCCACTCGTCGAAGGATCTGCCACCAAAAAAGATGCTGATTTGGCCTGCATTGAAGGCCTGGTCTTCGTCCGTCGGATTGGCGTACGGCGCTCCAACGATGAGGTCCGCCTTGCCATCACCGTTGATGTCGGCGAGGTGGACTGTCCATCCGAAGCGGCCAGACTCGGCATCCCCCTCAATGGTGAGCCTGGGTGAGTCGAGTGTGCCGTCACGGAGCTGCACTCCAGACCAGATGGTGACCCGACCTGCTGCACCCTCTGCGCCAGGCGCACCGACGATGAGTTCGGCCAAGCCATCGTCATCCATATCACCGGCAGCGACGGACCAGCCAAACCAGTCGTTGGCCTCACCAAGCTGAAGAGACAGAGTCGCGGCCTCGGGTAAATCGCCTGCACTGGGTGGTGAGGCTCCGGACAATACGTAGACTGCGCCGACAGCATCCACTTCATCGCTGGTGTCCGCAAAGGGTGAGCCAACGACCAGGTCAGCGGTTCCGTCTCCGTCCAAGTCCTCTCTACAGTTCAAGGCATGTCCGGCGAGTCCGCCCAGGTCGACCCCATTCCAGCGCGTGTCCAGTGCGCTCACGCCAAGTTGTACAGCCTGCCCGTCGAGATCGCTGCTGCGCGCGAGGACCACCTGTCCGCCGAGGCGTGAGGTGGAACCGTCGCGCGTCGCCGAAGCCACCCACTCCTCAACCCCGTCGCCGTCCATGTCCGGGCAGACCTCTACGGCCGCGCCGAACTGACCGCCGGCACCCTCTCCCTGCATTCGGAGTGCGGCAGAACTGGGGTCGATACCGCCTTCCCAGCCTGCCCCGAGGTCGGTGAATCGATAGACTGCCCCGACGTGGCGAATGGCTGCAGTGGTTGAGAGTAGGGGCGCGGTAACAAGAAGATCGAGTCCACCGTCCACGTTCGTGATGGTTCGTACACGGTGACCAAAGGCATCCGTGGTGTGCTCACCAACCATGGCACCCGTCGCGTCCTGCTCTGCCCCAACCTCACCGAGGATAGGGTTGTACACACGCACAGTGCTGTCCAATCGGCTTCCAATGATGAGGTTGTCGCGGACAATGCTGACATCCCAATCCGCACCGAGCGCCGTTGTGCCCTGAATGGTACCCGCAGCCTCGGTCGGCGAGTGTGTGCCGCTCCTGGGGAGCTCACTCCCGAGGTGAAGGTCGGCGGATGCTGCGCTGAAGCGTTCTAAACAGCCGACGCCAACACAGTCTTGGTCGCACCCATGTAGCGCCAGGGTGGCGGCGAAGAGCAGCCGCATGCGCTTACTTGCCGGCGGTATCGACTGGTTGACCCTTGTTGGGCAGCACCACAGCGGCCGGTGAACCGCCCGGAACGATGGGGCTCTGCACTTCACCTGTACGCACCGCCTTGAGGTAGCTGTAGCCGGAGGTGTGTGTGAAGCGGACGTCGTACAGGCCAGTCTTCAGGCCGTGGATTGCGGCGTCTGTGTATGGCCCCACAGTACCGATGACTGTGCCATTGACTGCGACCGTTGCCTCGTAGGAGTGCTCATTCTCGATGAGGAGACTTCCCGTCGTGTCCGCTGTTGTCGCGTCGGGTCCAGCGCTGGCCTCTGCGGGCTTGATTCGGTTCTTGGCCCACTTCTCAATGACGAACTCGACACGGTTGTCGCTGTCCCCGTCAGGACGGGTCTGACCGAATCCAATGGATGAGATCCGCTCGCGGTTCACACCCTTGGTCACGAGGTAGTCGACCACGGCTTTGGCGCGCTGCACGCTGAGTGCGAGGTTGATGTCGCCGTCAGGGCTACGGGCTGTATGGCCCTGAATGGAGACCTCCTCGATATCCGGTCGATCGATCAGTGCTGCAGCCACACGATCAAGGATGGTGTGGCTCGATGGACGGATTGTCGATGCCCCAGGGGCGAAGAAGATGCGGTCGTTGATGGCAATCTGGTTCTCGGTGACGGTTGCCTTGGCCATCAGTCCCTCGGCAGAGTCCAGCGGCTTCAGGTGGGCGGAGAGCCGGTTGGGGTTCACAAGCAGACTCGAGAAGTTCTCGGCGGGTCCCTCGCTCAGCCGTGTATCAACGACAAATGTGAGGGGACGCTTTGGACCCGCGTTGGCTGTGCTGCTGATGCCGAGTGCGAGGAGGGCAGAGAAAACCGTCATCATGTTGGACTCCAGATGGGTTCCGTCAATAGAAGAAGGATTCCACTAACCAGTCTGAGGTGTGTTGTGGCAGATCATTCCTTCTCCTTGGCCAAGTTGAGCACCGATATCGAAGCGTTCAACCACGACCGAGACTGGTCGCAGTACCACTGTCAGCGCAATCTCGCGATGGCCCTCAGCGTAGAGGTTGGTGAACTCCTGGAGCACTATCTATGGAGCGCAGATGACGGGCCGCAGCCGCCGGTGTCTGGCCGAGAGGAGGCGGTGAGGCATGAACTCGCCGACGTCGCGATCTGCCTCATCAACCTGGCGAATAAGTGCGATGTGGACCTCGGGCAGGCGATCGTCGACAAGCTCACGATCAACGCCGAGAAGTATCCTGTGGACAAGGCTCGTGGGCGAATGGAGAAGTCGACCGAGCTCTGAGCGTCAGGGTCCGATCCTCGATTCGAGCCAGTTCACAATGGGATTGAGCACGTCCGCTCTGGCCTCATTACCCAGGACAAGGTCTAAGTGGCCGTAGTCCGCTGCGTGGCCATTGCCCTCGCTCATCACCCAGTGCGTCTCGTCCGAGCTACCCGCGTGGGCTGTCCATGCGGCCACGGACTCTGGTGGTGCCACACGGTCATTCTCGCCGGCGATCGACAGCAGCGGAACGTCGAGGGTCGAGAGCGTCTGAAGGTAGTCCTCTTCACCGTCCGCGGAGATAAACCGGCCGGCCCTAAGGATGGTCTTGAAGTGGCCCAACTCCTCTCTGGAGAGGGGACTCGCAACCTGGGAGAGCATCGTTCGTCGCATCCTCGGTGTGATGTTGGTGCGGGTATAGAGGAGCCCTTCACCGGGGAATGGAATGGTGTGGGCTGCAGCCTTGGCAACCTTTTGGGTATTGAAGTGTCCCCAGATCTGTCCCATGCTCGCGCCCATGGTCTTCAGCCTGTTGACGACAGTCGTCTTGTCGAAGAGCAGCGGAGACCCAACCACCACGAGGGCGGAGAGGTCCTTGTCGCCGTGCTCAGCGTGGTACGCAGCGACAACCATTCCACCCATCGAGTGGCCCACGATGGCGATGCGTTCGTGGCCCGTTTCAGCTTGAATGTGCCGGATGGCTGCGTCCACATCGTGCTGTCCGTAGTCATCCACTGTCCAGCCATGTCGCTGCGGGGTGCCGTCAGCCTTCACCATTGCTGAGCCATGACCCCTGAGGTCTAAGGCCCAGGCATCGAATCCTTCATCAGCCAGTATCAGGGGCAAGGAATGCACCTCAGTGAGATCCCAGAAGCGATGATTGGACGAGATGCCGTGAATGATGAGGACCGGTGGGCCCGTCGCGACGTGCCGGTGCAAGGCGACTTCTGCGCCGTCTTGTGTGCGGACGTGTGCGTCGACAGCAGTCGCGCAATGATCTGGCGCCAAGCTGACGGGGGGCTTGCAGCCGAGCACTATGAGGAAGAGAAGTCGCATCTGTCAGGCCATCGCAGCGGGACCACTTTGATCGCCGCGCCCAGGATCCGTATCCTCTGTGTGTAGGACAGGGAATGGGCTGGTTCTCCAAGGCTTCTGATGGAAAAGCGAGTGGTGCAGACGCGACTGCGCTGCGTGATGCGCTCTTGCAGGTGCTTGATCACATCGAAGGGGAGCTGCCTCGGTCGGAGGCACAGCGCGTGAGGGAGCTGGCGGAGAGACTCCAGACCTTTCCAGTACCCACGGGTGTCGGGCGCCAGACACAAGCGATGGTGAAGGCCCTGCGCGCAACGGCTGTCGGCAGCGGATCCGCCGATTTCGCAGATGCTGCACGAGCACTCGTCATTGCAATGCAGCGCGTGAGCATTCACGACAAGGAGCTCACCAGCGAGATCGCGAAGCTCGAGAAGTCTGTGCCGCTCAGGGTTCGGAACGGGGATGCCCGACTGATTGAGGCGGGCGCCAAGGACCTGAACACCTCAGCCAAGGCCGCACGGTTTCGGGTGAACAAAACCAGCGAGATTGCGCTGACGTTGATCTCGGCTCTCGAGGGCAGCTTGGGTCAGTCCCTCGAGGTCACAGCCTCACTTGAGCAGGAAGTTGCGGGCATTCGCGTGCTCTTGGCTGACATGGATGACCCGGCGGCCTTCGCACAGAAGAAAGCCGCGCTCACGGTGGCCCTAAAGAAGCTGGACGACGGACTGACAATGGGGCGGGCTGGGGTCGACCAGGGGGTGGCTCGGGCTCGAGAGATAGGTCTCCATCTTGAGAGGCAGACCGGTTCGGGCGGGCGCGGTGTCTCAGTGTCGGTGGATGGGCTCACGCAACTGGCCGACCGAAACGCCTTCCTGGATGCGCTACCCCTTGCGCTGGTCGAGGCGCGAACCTCGGGCAGCATGTTGACCTGCATGCGAGTGAATGTGGATGGAATGAAGCGAATCAATGCGGACTTTCATCAATCGTCTGGTGACGATGTCTTGCGCACAGTGAGCGCCACAATCGTTCAGCAGCTGCGCTCTCAAGACTTTGTCGCGCGACTGGGCGGTGACGACTTTGCCGCGCTGCTGCCCGGCACTGGAACCCGCGAGGCAACGGGAGCGGCCAAGCGTCTGGGGGTGAAGGTCTCGAAGATGATCTTTACCCATCAACAGATGACATTCTCTGTATCTGTGTCCATTGGCCTGGCGACTTGGGACGGGAAAGAGTCCGCCGAGAGCCTATACGCGCGAACCGAAAAAGCGCTGGCCCGAGCCAAAAAGAGTGGGGGTGGGCAGTACTGGGCTGCACAGACCTTTCAGGCTGGCTGAGCGCCCGCAGCACCCATGACCTCAAGACTCATGGGCACCTCAGCAACCACGCTCTGGTCGCGTCCTTGGTCCTTCGCGTCGTACAGTGCCACATCGGCTGACCGGAGGACTTCCTCGGACCTGTCTCCGTGGATCGGCCTCGAGGCGACACCGATAGAGACGGTGAATACCGGTCCCTGGCGTCTGCTTTCTTGGGCAAGCATCGCGTGAATCCGTGAGGCCACGGCCATTCCAGCGTCGGTTCCCGCACCAGAGAGGATGAGGCAGAACTCCTCCCCACCTGGTCGGCACGCAATGTCTGTGTCCCGGCAGGCTTCTTTCAGGATGTCTGAGAAGAGCTGTAGGCAGCGATCCCCGACGTCGTGCCCGTGGGTGTCGTTGATGGACTTGAAGTGGTCCAGATCGGCAACAATGACCGTGTAGGGCACCTCGGCCTCGTCGAGTCGACGCATGTGCTCGTCCATCGCACGTCGATTGGCCAAGGAGGTGAGGGGGTCTGTACCGGCAGCGAGTTCTCGCTCTGCGAGGTTTCGAACAACGCCCGTCCGCACGCCAACAGCCGTAGACAGTGCCTCCAAGAGTGCCTGCTGACCATCCTCGAGCGGCGTTCCCATGAGCTGGACGACGCCGGCCGCCTGACCGTTGACGCTGATGGGGGCGCAGGTGACGATGGTGTCGTCGTCCTCGAGCCTCGGGCATCTGCTCAGTCCAGTGTCAGGACGCTGGTGCAAGACATCGCCCTTCCGTGCGGCAGGGCAGCTCTCGATACACTTGAGACTGCATGCGACTGGTGCGGCGTCGTCGATTGGGGAGACGGTCCCGTCCTCAGTATTGGCGACGAGGAGCTGAAAGATTTTCTCCGGGAAGGCGACCCGGGCGGCCCTATGGGCTGTGCGGACGACCTCCTCCTCGGATTCAGCCAGATCGAGGGCGTCGACCAGCTCATGGCGGAATGTAAACTGCCGGCGAATACGCTTATTGGTGGCCTGCAGATCGGTCAGCTTGTCCGCGACACGGTGTACGGCTTGTTTGAAGTCGCCGACAATTGGATGGTCCGGGATTACGGGCACAGGCTGGCCGGCGTGGGCGGCCTGGAGTGCCTCAACGGCGCCATCAATGGCCTCCGTGAGGGCCTCGGACCGCTCGGATTCGTTGACGATGAAGCGACGACGGGCGGTGAAGCCAGTGAGCAGGTACACGCCGATGGCTGCGCCCCAGAGGCCGAGGATGCCAAGCCTGTGGGTGATCTGGTGTCCAGATGTGTGACTGCTGACGCTGCTTGAGAGTCGCGAGAGTTCCGTTTGAAGACCAGTCGCTGCCTGGTCCACCAAGCGCGTTGATGGCGGTGTGGCGGCTTGGCTGCCGGCATCCACCAGGGCTGAGTGTCCATCCCACAACTGTGCACTCGCATCCTCAAGGATCTTGAGTGCGACCGTGGTGTCTTCGATCTCGTCATAGAGGGTTGGCACCAGGTTGCCGAGCACGCGTAGACTGGCCCGCGCCTCAGCTGAGGCTGAGTTGGCCTTCATCCGCGCCGAGGCATTGGCAGTTCCGAGGTAGTCATAGGGCGCAATGATCGCTGCCTGACTGTGTGACTCGATGTCGCGCAGTGTTTGCTGAGGGACGTCGACCTGGGCGTGCCAGTTCTGGATCTCAGTGACTGTCCACGCCACGGACGCACCGGTCGCCAACACCAGGGTGATGGCCTGGGTGGCTATCAGCGGTGTGATTGTGCGTGCCGCCATGGTCCGTTTCCTTAGAATGCTCTCTCCCTGTGCGGTCCCAGAGGTGCCAGGCTTGAGCGATATTATCTCGGAAAGACTTTAGCACATGTCTTGACATTGCAACACCACAACTCCCCGCGCACGCGAGGGGTGCGCTAAATTGATCCACATGAGGGTCACGCAATGGACCATGGCTGAGCGGCGCGAGCTGGCGGATCGGATCCGCCAGGGAGAGTCTGTGGATCTGCATATTGCAGCCTCAGAGGGCAGGGGTCAGCGCCTCAGTCGAAACCTACGGCTCGATGAGATCGTGCCGCTGTGTCGCTCTGTGACCTGCGAAGACCCTGCCATGGCGGAGGCTGCACGCCTGCTCATGGCACCATCTGCGCGCTCAGATTCCGAGGGCAGTGTCACTGCGATCATTCCGTGTAACCGTGGCGTACCCGCTGGAATCCAAGCGCTCCGGTCACAAGACGTCGATGTATCGGTGCTCGTCCTCTCGAATGGTGAAGGGCCCAAGGAGGTCGTCGGAGCAACGGTCAAGTCCGTGCCATGGAGAGGGCATGGTCAGACCCGTGCAGAGGCCATCGCGGCAGTCCAGACAGAGTTCGTATTGTTTACCGTAGATGATGCCATGCCTCTTGGAGCCGGCTGCATTCGAACCATGATCGAGGCGCTGAACAGCAGCAATTGGCAGGCGGTGGTGGCACGTCAGATCCCGTGGCCGGACGCAGATGCGGTCACCGCAGCTCGACTGCGTCGGTGGACGCCTCCAGGACACCATGTGGTGGCCATGGGACAGACCGACCATGTGGCGACCCTTTATCGAACCGAGACTCTTCGGCAGTTTCCAATCCCTGATCGACCGATTGCAGAAGATGCATGGTGGTCACGTGAACGACGGGTTGCGTATGTGCCAACGGCGGCGTTCTTACACTCCCACAAGCGTCGACCACTTGAGCTCTATGCGAGGAACCGAGCGATACACGCAGAACTCGTGAGCATGGGACACCCGCCCACCATCACCGGACTCGGTGCAGCGCTTGGCGCTCTTCCTGGTGTGCTGAGGCCGGCGCTGGCAGAGGGCCCTTTGGAGCTCGCCAATCAGATCGCCGAGATTGCAGGCCAGTGGGTGGGGGGGCTCAGCGCTCGCTGACCCCTTCGCCGGCCAGCTTGTGGAGGGGTGCACGTTGGCGTCTGAGGTGCAGCCACATGCCCGAGTCATCGAGGGTCCAGTGGGCACGGTCTCGCCGGCGCTTCGACCACGCCGACGGGGCCGCGACCGCCCCAGAGACTGCTCCAGCGATGGCCGCGAATGCACCTCGAATACCAGCCGCCTGACCGAGGCCTTCCCCACGCACGGCCGCTACGCCCATGATGGCCCAGCGCAGTGTCGCTGTGGCTGGCATGGCCAGTACCGCGGCGGCAGGCAGGCTTCGGATGGCGGCCTGGGTACGATTGCGCTCGACACGGTAGATTTTACTCGGGCTCACTCGGCCATATGTGGCGCCCAGCTCATGAGTGACAATCGCTTCGGGTACGTAGCGGATCGGAAACCCCATTCGAATCGCCCGTAGAGACAGGTCGAGGTCCTCACCATATGCGCCGAAGTCGGCATCGAAGAGGCCGACTGTTGAGAGGATCTCGGGGGTGAAGCAGACCGCGGCCCCTGAAAAAGCCCCGGCTCGTTCGGATAGCTCTGTGGCGTGTGTGCCGCGTCCTCGAGCCACGTTGAAGCCATCCCAGAAGAGCCAGTGTCCAGTGTTATCGATCCGTCCGTCGGGCAGTAATATCCGCGGCTGATAGATACCTGGCTCGTCCACGGCGGCGATGAGTTCGGCGATGAATTTGGGGTGGGGTGTCGTGTCGTCATTGAGCAGCACAACGGGTCGGTCGCCGAGCGCCGATAGCCCGAGGTTTGCCGCAGGAGCGAAGTCTGAAGGCGTTGATGTTCGGAGGACGTCTACACCAGGTGGCACCTCCACCTGAACATCAGATGAGACGACCACCACGATGCGGCTGGGTGCCATGGTCTGGTTGCTCAATGCGCAAAGGCATTGGTCCAGCAGGTCGCCACCCCGATGGGTCACGACGAGTGCATCGATGCCAGCCATGGCGCCTCCTTACAGAAACTGTAATAGGCTGGAACAAGGAGGGGCATCGTGGGCTCTGGAATTGGTCGATTGTTCCGCGTCACCACTTTTGGCGAGAGCCACGGTGGTGGCTTGGGTGCCGTCATCGAAGGTTGCCCACCGGGTGTGGAACTCGACATGGCGGAGATTCAACGTGAACTCGACAGGCGTCGCCCCGGACAGTCTGCGCTGGTCACCCAGAGGAAGGAGCCCGATCAGGTTGAAATTCTGAGTGGTGTGTTCGAGGGTCAGACCCTCGGGAGCCCCATCGGTCTCATGGTGCGCAATAAGGATGCGGATTCCACGTCCTATGCCCCGTTCAAGGACAAGTTTCGTCCGTCCCACGCGGACTTCACCACTGAAGCCAAGTATGGGGTTCGAAACTGGGCAGGTGGCGGCCGGGCGAGTGCCCGAGAGACTGTTGCGAGGGTGGCCGCAGGTGCCATCGCCAAACAGGTTCTTCGGGCTCAGTTTGGCGTAGAGATACGCGCCTGGGTCACTGCAGTGGGCAACATCGAGGCCAACGCTGTGCCAGATGTTGTGTCCTTAGAGGCGGTCGAGGCCAATCCAATGCGATGCCCAGACCCGGCTGCAGCCGAGGCCATGGAGGCTCGGGTGCGTGAGGTTCGGAAGGCAGGAGACACCATCGGTGGGGTCATCGAGGCTGCTGCCTACCGGATGCCCGCTGGCTTGGGTGATCCGGTCTTCGATAAGCTCGAGGCGGATCTGGCCAAGGCGTTGATGTCTCTTCCGGCAGCAAAGGGCTTTGAGTCCGGGTCGGGTTTCAGTGGTACGCGGATGCTGGGCTCTGAGCACAACGATGTCTTCGAACCCGATGAGTCGGGAGGCGTTCGAACCAGAACCAACCGATCCGGAGGCATACAGGGCGGCATCAGCAACGGGATGCCCGTCACGGTTCGAGTGGCGTTCAAGCCGGTGGCCACCATCTTCAAGTCTCAAGACACTGTGGACTCGGATGGGGATGCGACGACCATCAAACCCCGCGGTCGACACGACCCGTGCGTGGTGCCCAGGGCGGTACCCATGGTTGAGGCCATGATGGCCCTCGTGATCTTGGACCACGCGCTGCGCCAGCGGGCACAGCGCGGGTAGGGGAGTCAGCCTCGGGGCTGCTTGTCCTTCTTCTTCTTCTCACCGCGGACCACACTGCGCATGTTGGAGGCGAGCACCTTCTTGCGGAGTCGGATGTGGTTCGGTGTGATCTCCACGAGTTCATCGTCAGAGATGTACTCGAGGGCCTTCTCGAGGGTGATGATCACCGGCGGTGCAAGGATGAGCTTCTCGTCCGCACCCGCAGAGCGAATGTTGTTGAGCTGCTTTGGCTTGCACGGGTTGATGTTCATGTCGTTCTCTCGAGATGAGGCTCCGATGATCATGCCCTCGTAGACATTGACCTGGATTCCGACAAACATCTGGCCGCGCTGTTGGAGACTGAAGAGCGCGTAAGCAGTGGTGACGCCCTTGCGGTCGGCAATGAGTGAACCACGCTTGCGGTACTCGATGTGACCGGCGTACTCATCAAAGCCATCGAAGATCGTGTTGAGGATGCCCTCTCCACGTGTCTCAGTCAGGTACTCACCGCGAAATCCAATGAGGCCACGTGTTGGGATCCGGTATTCAACAACCGTTCTGCCTGAGCCGCCTTGGCGCATGTTGATCATGCGGCCCTTGCGCTGATTCATCTTCTCAGAGACTGCACCCATGGCGACCTCTGGGAAGTCCAGTGTGGCCAACTCGAAGGGCTCGTGCTTCTGCCCATCCTTCTCGATGATGCGAACCTCAGGCTTAGACACGCACATCTCGTAGCCCTCACGTCGCATCTGCTCCATCAGGACTGCCATCTGGAGCTCGCCTCGGCCGAGTACGCGGACTGCATCCGAGGAGCCTCCTTCTTCAAGACGGATGGCAACGTTGTGCAGTGCTTCGTGCTCAAGTCGCTCGCGAATCTCTCGCGCAGTCACCTTCTTTCCGTCGAGGGCTGAGTACGGTCCGTTGTTTGCGTGGAATGTGATGCCGATGGTGGGCTCATCCACGGACGGCCTCGGCAGCGGTATGGGGTTGGCGAGATCAGTGACGGTATCGCCAATCTCGAGCTCAGCGATTCCTGCGATGGCGATGATCTCACCCACAGACGCTGACTCGGTCTGCACCCGCTCGAGCCCCTCGAATGTGGAGAGCTGTACGACCTTGATTTTCTTGGTCCCTTCTTCCTGCGCCAGTGCGTACTCTTTGTTTCGGTTCAATGTTCCGTTGACCACACGACCGATGGCAAGACGTCCCAGATAAGGATCATGGCCAAGCTGAGTGATCAACACTTGGGGCGTGGCATCGGCATCGCCGGACGGCGCGGGGATGTGCTCAATGATGGCGTCAAAAAGGCAGGAGAGGTCTCCTGGCTCCTGCTTGTCTTCGGTGTGAGCGTAGCCCTCCTTCGCGCAGGCGTAGAAGACAGGGAATTCGATCTGCTCGTCATCGGCATCGAGGTCGATGAACAGTGCGTAGATTTCGTCGAGGACCTCTTGGCTTCGAGCATCGGGTCGATCGATCTTATTGATGCAGACCATGACCTCGAGGTTGGCCTCAAGCGCCTTTCCGAGAACGAAGCGTGTCTGTGGAAGCGGGCCCTCAGCAGCATCGACAAGCAAGAGGACGCCTTCAACCATTCGCAAGACCCGCTCTACTTCAGCTCCGAAGTCGGCGTGTCCCGGTGTGTCCACGATGTTGATCTTGCTCTCACCCCACTTCACACCCGTGGGCTTCGAGAGGATGGTGATTCCACGTTCGCGCTCGAGATCCATGGAGTCCATGACCCGATCGGAAAGCTCTTGATGTTCTTTGAACGAGCCACCTTGCCGGAGCATGTGGTCGACCAAAGTGGTCTTTCCATGGTCGACGTGAGCAATGATGGCGATGTTACGAATTGATGTAGCGGGCATGCTTCCCCCATAGGCGCACGCCGGTTTACCGCTCTAAGCCTTCTTAGGCCACCTCAGTTTGGCGACCGCTGTGTGACAACCGTGTTCACGTTCACAGAATGAACGGGTAGGTCATGCTGAGTGGGTCACCCTCAAACGCCGGGAAATTGATGCCCTTAAACGCCCGTCCAAGGCATGAATCGAGCGTCGTACCCTTGTACTCAGCCGTGGTGACACGGGCTGAAGCGACCTTCCCGTTTGGCATCACCGTGAAGTAGACGTTCACTCGGCTCGGGAGAGAACCCGATGCTTTCTGTTCTGCAAAGAAGCAACGCTTCACCGTCATGTTGGTCTTGATCATGGTGTCGACCACAGTGAGCGGTAGGCTCTTCATCTTGGGCGGGCCTGCAGGGGTGGGCGCAGGCTCAGGCGCTGCAGCCGCTCGAGAGCGACGCTCGCGCTTGGTCTCTCTGGCTCGTCTACGCTCGGCATCACGCGCCTCACGCTCGGCCTTGGCGCGGGCTGCCGCTTCTTCCATCTCACGGCGTCGGCGTTCTTCTGCGTCTGAGCGGGTGGCCGCAGGCGGGATGTCGTCAAAGTCGGGCTCATCGAGGGCTTCTTCGTCCTCGACTGGCTCTGGTGGGAGTGGGTTCGGGTTGCCGATCTCCGGAGCCGTTGAGGCTGCCTCGGTCTTCGTTGCTGGGGCTGCGTCAGCCACGGCGTCTTTGGTCTCAGCGTCATCACCTGTGGGGCCATCCGCCAGCGCATCGGCGTTTGCTTCATCCTCGCCATCAGCCGCCTCAACAGCGGCTTTGGGCGCGGCATCAGCCGTAGCGTTCTTGTCTTGGGCGACCGCAGGAGCGGACCCGTCGTCGTGGACTGCGACCTCCACGAATGCGGTCCCACCCATGCTGAGCACCATCGCCAGGGCGATAGAGATGGGCACATTGCCCTTTTGTCGCCAGAGGTTTCCAGTCACCAGGAGGAACAAGCAGGTCAGCGAGCCAAAGAGACCCAGGAAGAGTCCGGCCATGCGCTGCATGTCTCCACCCGCGGCGTTGGTCGCGAGGAGCATGGGACCTGCTGCAGCGGCGAAGGTTGCACAGAGTGCGAGGATCATGTCGGCGGGTGCCTTGCCCTCTGACCGCTTGGGTGTGGGCTTACGAGGTGGCTTCGAGCCCGCTCCCGCGAGGGGATCGGCACGAACCTGGGTGGGGCCCTCATCGGACCACTCATTCTCAGGCGGCAATTCGAGGGGCTTCGCCTTCTCGATGCGGGTGTGAGCCTCATGAATGTCTTGCTCACCGGACTGGGCCTGAAGGGGATTGGCCGTCACCTGCGTGGCGGCATCATCGGGCTCAGGTTCAGTCGTCGTTGCCGCCACTGCAGCCGCAGGGCGACGGATCATCATCCGAAAGCCACACTTACGGCAGGTGGCCTTGTTGACCTCCTTGACCAGTTTGGACTCAGGGATCTTGTATGTTGCGCCGCAGTTCTCGCATACAACTCGCATCGGCTTGGCTCCCGTAAAGCGGTTTCAGAGGACAGAGGTAGTTCCGCCGAAACGCGGTGTCAACGAGAGTGGGCGGACGACATGGGCCATTAAGTTAGTCCAGGTAGGTGTTTTGGTTGTCACTCATTGCTTGCGGCGCACTGTTCGAGCCCTCATTCATCCCTGAGGACCGCAGCGCTGTGCGGGAATCTCTGACAGGAAACTTTCGCGACGGACCACTGGAATTCCAGAGGATAGGAGCGCCAAAGCCTGCGGTGAACGCCACGGTTCAGACAGTTCGATTCTTGCTGCGGCCCGGGTTTGAAGTTCGCGCAGCGCTGTGGACCCCAGATGAACCGTCAGATGTTGGTGTCGTGGTGGCGCATGGTCACTACGGCCAAGGCAAGTCGGGTGCTGAAGCGCAGGAGGTCGCACACAGGTTGGCGGCTCGTGGGGCGTGGGTGCTGGTGGTTGATACGCCTGGCGTTGAAGAGTGGGAAGTCGATGGTCGCCGAATCCACTTCGATGAAGGCGCCCACAACCGTGGGGTGCTGTTTGCCCGTGGAAGCAGTGCCATGGCCCTCCAGCTCGAGGTCATGCGTCGTGGTGTGGACGTCCTGGTCCAGCAGGGTGCTGAGCGAATCGGTGCAACGGGCGCATCAGGTGGTGCCGTTCAGGCGTTCTACCTCGGGTGGACGGATGAGCGTGTAAGCACAGCCGTGATGGCTTCGCCGCCGCCCATGCCAAGAGAGGCTGCCGCGAGTGGGTGTGCCTGTGACCACATTCCTGGCTGGCCAGGACCGGATGCCCATGTGCTCGCCCAGTGGAGCGCGCCGTCTCTATGGCTCGCAGACGTAGATCAAGAACGCCCGGAGGGATTGCCGAGGGCGGCCGTGTTTGAGGTCATGGTTGGGCCGCACTCATACACTGATGCGATGCAGCGACAGGCGCTGGCCTGGTTCGAGGAACACCTCGGGCTGAGTGGCGGTTCGTGGGTTGAAGACGTGCCGAACATCGACCTCAGTGAGCCGATTGAACGTGATGGTCAGATTGACATCGATGAGCTTCCAAGAGGCCAGCTGACGCCGTGGTCCCCGGTGCCCAGGAGTGGACTCAGCCCACGGTGGACCTGCACGGGGTCCGGCCCGCCGGTGGTGACACTGGGCCCGGTCGAGGACGGTTTACTTGAGGGGGCAGGGTACCAACGCTGCGCGCTCGAGCTTGCGACTGACCTCGATGCTTGGGTCGAGGGTGTGGGAAAGGGTGAGCCCTTGGCTGACAAAGTGCTGGGCGGTGTTGCTGCTGGCGTGAGACAGAAGTCACCGATTGCGATCATCGCGTCTCGGGGCTGGGGGCTGGTTGCTGGTGGTCATGGTGTGCCATTTGCTGTGGTCGACCCACTCACTGAACCATCCGCGCTTCGACACACAGATCCTCACTGGGTGCACGTCCCAGGTGCCTGGGATGGTGTGGCCTCGAGTCGGGTCAAAGATGCTGCAGCGACGGGGGCATCTGTCGTGGATGTGATGTCTGTTCTGCAGCGATGATGCTTGTGGGGAGTGCCTGGACTGTGGCACGGTGAGGCCATGAACGGGTGCTTGCTGCCGGCCTTCTTCGCTGCCGCCCACGGGGTTGGACCGCCCGTGCTGACGCCGGACTTGCCCTCAGCGAGTGTGCCCACTGTGTCGCCATCCAAGACCTTGAAGGCGCTGCCCAGCGAGGCCGCCGACAATGAGATCGGGTCCGCCAACTTCACCGTGCAGTGGGATGCGCTGGGGGTTGAACCTGAGTTCGCTGAGACGGTCTCACAACACCTCGAGGATGCCTGGGGGGCGCTCATTGAGCGGGATGCGTGGGATGCGCCGATGACCAGCGATACCCACAAGGTCTTGGTGTGGCTTACGCCTGATTTGGCCGCCCCTGGGCTGGCGACTGGGGAGCCAACGGAGGCGTTCCCTGCCGGCCAACCCATCATTTATCTGAACCCGGACCTCCTCACGGATGCGGCGTACCTCCAGCAGGTCGTACACCACGAGTTTGTCCACACCACACAGTTTCACCTGCGCGATTGGTATGGCGGGGCGGACAGCGAGGCCTGGTACTGGGAGGCTTCGGCCGAGTGGCTCACGGAGTATGTCGACCCCGCCGCGAATGGGCAGGCCTGGCTCTCTGTTTTCTACGCGGATGACCCCGGTGCTGCCTTTGACACGGTCAACGGTGGCCATGAGTACGCGATGTTCTTGCTCAACGCGTACTTGGACGAGCATCAGGGTGGTCTGGAGGGACTTCAGTCGGTCTGGCTCGAGAACGAGGGGAGTGATTGGTTGGCGGAGCTGGAGCGGGTCTATGGACTGCCGGCACAGGTCCTGTGGTCGGACTTTACAGGTGCGTACTACGCAGGCCAACTGCGCGACGCTGAGCTCTACACCATGCCGGATCCCGTATCTTCGGCAGGCACCATTCCTGGCGATCTCGGCAGCATGTACATCGAGCTCGATGCCACTGAGGGTCGGGTTGTACTGGATGGGGGTGAGGGGGCGCTGGTCCGAGATGGTGCGTGGCTGCAGTTCTCGGGGGAGGCCACCATTCCTGACGGCGAGGGAGGGGTGGTCCTTGTGGTGACCAATCCAGATGCGAGCCCCCTCGATGTCATGTTTGAAGTCCGCGCCGAGCCGAGCACGGTGGACACCGGGAGCGGGCTTGATGATACCGGTGCAGCAGAGGACACGGGAACTCCGGAGGCAGACGGACCTCCTGTCAATGACGCACCATCTGGTGATGGAGCCAAGGGGCCATCATCTGGATGCACGGTCAGTCCAACGACGCCGGCCCTCTGGGCGTGGCCGTTGCTGTTGGTCGGGCTCAGACGCCGATGCGTGTCACGAAGAGGATGCCCACCACGGTGACCCCATAAAGGACCACCGTCGCCAGCAGGGGCAGGTCGCGCAGTAGGGTGTCGGCGGGCTCTTCACCCTCATCGAGGTTGTTCACCAAGAAGATGTACCGGAAGATGCCGTAGAGCACATATGGCAGCGTCAGCAGCAGCCACGGCGATGGTGACCCAAGGACCGTGTACAGGGCATACGAGATCACCGTCCCGGAGGTGGTGATGGCCTGAAACTCGACGAGAAGCTCGGGCGTGTAGTGCATCAGGTTCTTGCGCGTGGCATTGCCCTTTCCAGCCATCAAGCCCAACTCAGAGCGACGCTTATTGAACCCAATGAAGAGCGTCAGAAACGCTGTGCATGTCAGTAGCCATGGACTGATGACCACACCGATGGCCACCGCACCAGCGGCTGCACGCCACAGGAACCCTGCAGAGATGAACATCACGTCTAGAATCACGTGGTGCTTGAAGTAGAAGGTGTAGGACAGGGTGGTCGCAAGGTACAGCGCTGCAACGAGGCAGAACATTGGCGATATGGACCATGCAATGGCGAATCCAAGTGCCAGAATCAGCGCCATCTCAGCGTAGGCCGCACCCAGCGGGAGCCGTCCGGAGGCGATGGGTCGCTTACATTTACGGGGATGAGCGGCATCCGCATCTTTGTCGCGGGCGTCGTTGTAGAGGTAGCCGGCGCTCGACAGCATGCAGAAGGCGAAGAAGGCCTTTGTGGCCACGATGATCATCGCCAGGTCGTTGAACTTGAGGGCGAAGATAAGCGCAGCGTAGAGCAGTAGGTTCTTGATCCACTGCTTCATTCGCAGGGCCTGAACCCCGGCAAGGAGTAGGTCTGCAGCGCCCTTGGGGCCGGTGGATTCGGGTGCGGAATTGGTCATCGGAGCCCGGTATCGTGTGAGGCGCCTCAGCGCCCCTTCTTGTGCTGCAATGCGCCCTCGACCGTCAGGATGCGGACGTCATTTTTACGAAGCTTGATGACGGTCTCGACTGGGAAATAGCCGACGCGAGAGATTCGAACGATGTGGCTCTTGTCGGGTGTGAGGGTCAAGACGTGTGGTGAGGTGCCAGAGACCTCTCGGCCGTCGATGGAGAGTGTGGCACCGTCCGGAGTGTGGACCTCGAGGCGTGGATCCGACGAGATCGAGACACTCGCTGTGGGGGACTGTGTCAGGCGAGCGGCCCGATTACCGAGGAGAAACCCGACCAGCAGGGCCGCGACGACGATGACCACGCCGATGGCGAGGCTCAGGAGTTGGGCGCGTCTGATGGTGGGGTGGGCGCCCTTCTGTCGGCGAGGCTCACGACTCTCTCGTCGTTTTTGAATGATGGGATTCTCGCCTGCCCGGGTGGCTGCCGCCGAGACCCGTGTCGCAGCCGCCTCAGCCCGGGTCGGTGCCTCGGATGGTGGGTCGATGACGGGTCGAATCACGGTGTCGAGCTCCGTCCAGTCCTTTTTGTCCCGCTTTTGCTGCCCGACGATGGTGTTTTCGTCATCCACTGGACCAAAAAATCCACTCAGACTGGTGTCGAGGCTGGTCAGCGGCTTGTGGATCTCGTCGCCTGTGGGGTCGAGCGTCAGGCTGGGCAGTTCTTTCTCTCGCTCCGCCGTGGGCATTTCCTCTGTGTCCACCCGTGCAGGGATGGACGATACGGGTCGTTCGCCACGAAGGAAGGGTCGAGTCTCTTGGTCTTCGTCAGCGTCGGTGTGTGGGTCCTTTGGCAGCTCCGCCATCTCGGGGAACATGCCCTTGAGGTAGGCCGCCAGTGTCGCGTGCGAGAAGATGTACCCCGCCTCATGGAAGAATCGGTCGAGCGTGTCTTTGATGGCCGTTGCTGAAGCAAAGCGCTGGGTCGGGTCAGCGGTCAGCGTCTGCTCGAGTAGGCGGTCAATGGCAGGAGGCACTTCGGGATTGAAGGCGACTGCGGGCACGTATGAGGCCCGCTTGATGGCCTCAATGGTCTTGGCCTCCGCAGACTGCTGGAAGGGGTGTCGTCCAGTGATCATCTCGTAGAGCAGTACGCCCGTAGCGAAGATGTCTGACCGCTGGGTCGCCGGCTCGCCACGGGTCTGCTCGGGACTCAGGTAGTCGAAGCGGCCTTTCACTACACCGGTGACGGTGCTCAGATCTCGAACGCTTGCCTTTGCGATGCCAAAGTCTGCGAGCTTGACCTCTCCACGTAGACTCAGAAGAACATTCGACGGGCACACGTCTCGATGGATGATGTCCAGCGGTACGGGGCGTCCACCGCGCATCACCTGGCGGTTGTGCGCGTACTCCAGTGCCTTCAGCAGCTCCAGACAGATGAAGACAGCATGAGGAATGGGGAAGACGTTGCCGCGAGAGCGGAGCCGGTCGATCACTTTTCCGAGATTGGGACCGTTGATGTACTCCATCGCGATGTATGGCTGGTCGTCGATCTGGCCAAGGTCGACAATCTGGACGATGTTCGCGTGATTCAACAAGCCAGCAATCTTGGCTTCTTCGACCAGCATGTCGACATACTCAGCATTCTCTGCGTGCTCCGGGCTCACTCGCTTGAGTGCGAACATGCGCTCGAATCCACCGAGTCCTTCTTTCTTCGCCTTAAAGATCTCGGCCATACCTCCGGCAGAGATCCGTTCAATGACCTCGTAGTTACCGAAGTGGGTGATGGAGGGTTTATCGCTCAAGTGTCGGCCTTTGGAATCGCAAGGCTACCATCGGTTGGGGTTTGCGAGGGCTTCATACATTCGATGGTTGAGGTCTACAGCGCGGGCACGAAGCCGACGAAGCTGCGGAAGTACGTTTTCACCACGTCCACGGCGTCGAATGGCGTCGAGGTGCAAAGCACCCAAGTACAGGTGAGTCCAGCGGCTATCACGCGTTGCGATGACCAGGGGCTGGTAGTCGGAATCGGACACGCGTCTTGCCGCGCCAATGACCAACTCGGCGAATCGGAAGAGGTCTGACCACTCAAACTTCGAGGCCGTTCGCTTGACGCCTTCTGCCGCTGCGACTGATGCATCGATCTTTCCGTTCAGCAGCAGCAAGCGGGAGCGCTCTGCGGAGACACACGCTCCGCCGTATCCCTGCCTCGGTTCGTCCGTTGAGAGTACAGCGTCGTCCAGATGACCTCGCGCCCATTGCCAACGGGCGAGTGCGGCTGGGAAGTGGTCTCTGGGCGACCAGGTCCCGTCCTCTCCGTAGGCCAGTAGGGCGCGTCGGGCAGCCATGATGTCGCCGGTCTGGGTCGCCAAGTCCAAGGCAACCGACCATGCTTCGCCGAGGAGGTCTGAGTCACCTATACCTTGGGCGGCAGTGATGGCCTCATCGAGCAGCAGTGGGGCTGCCGCAAGGTCGCCCCGTTCTGCCGCCAGGCGTGCAGTCGCGACAGCTTGATTTGCGAACACGCTGACATCACCGTGTGTGTGTTGGAGTCTGGCAGCGGTGGCGAGGTTGTGGGTCGCAGTTTTTCGTTCACCGATGCGGTGCGACGCGATTGCCCCGTTGATGAGGAACGCAGCCGCACCGCGGTTTAGTGACGCCTGTTTGCAGCGTGTCGCCATTGCCTCACACAAGCTGATGGCCTCCCGAGGGCGTCCTGCGTAGACCAGCGCCGCTGAGTAGGTTGTTGCGGCGTCGATCTCGGGCTGGGTGAGGCGACGTGGGTGCAGCGGGAGGGTCATGTCGATGTCTGTGCTCGTCTCCTCATCCAGATGCTCTGCTCCTCGGCGAGCGAGGGAAAGCGCGCTTCGGCTGGCTTGGATGGCAGCATCGTTATTGCTCGTGCCGAGGTCTGCGAGCGCGATCTCACGAAACATGCGTGCGGCCAACACAGGATGACTATGGGAGAGGCTTCGTGCCCACCGTCTCGCATCGTCCAGGGCCACAGTTCGCTTGTCGGTTCGGATGGCGTGGGCCAGCTTGAGGTGGGCGGACAGGCCCCGTCGTACCGGCGAGTTGGCCTCGACGGTGAGTTCTCTGACGGCCGACACCTCAATGGTGTGCGGTGCAATAAAGAGTTGGCTGAACAGCATGGCGTACCGCGCCTCGAAGTGCTGCTTCGCTCGATCAACCTCCTGTGGAGTCATGTGAAGCCAGAGGAGATCGAGCCAGCGGCGGATGTGGAGTGGTCGTTCTCGATCGACCTCAAGTCGGACGACTGCAGTGATGTCCTCGGGCGCTGCACTTCCGGCGTGGAGCAGGTGAATGGTACGTCTTCTGACGGCCTCATCGGACTCCGGGAAGCGTCCCCAGGCGACCGCAGCCAGGCGCTTGGCTTCGACAGGATCCTCCAGCTCAGCGAGCGCGATGGCTCGGGTGGCACCAGAGGCGAAGGCGAGCCGGGCGGAGGCATCCTCGGTCGCCGGTGCGACGACCTTGATGTGGCCCTTGCTCAGCCAGCGGTCGAGGTCGGGCGCCACCTGGACCGCCACCGCTTGAGGGAAGGGCTGGCTCAACACGCTCAGGCGGGCGAGACTCAGCGGGATGGGGTCTGGGATTCCTTCGTGCTGTCTCTCTTCGGACAGTGCGCTCCAGGCCACCTTGAGGAAGTCGCGACCGGAGGTGGTCGTCGGCGGCATCGGCAGCCGATCTCCGAAGAGTTCGCGCCAGCTCGCCTGGTGTGTGGTCTCGTCCCAAGTCGGTAGCGGTGCGGTTCGGAGTCCCTCAATGGCGCGGGTCGCGCTGAACCAGAGCCTGTTCTCGGGGCGTAGGCGCGCCATGATCCCACCGAGGCTGGTCTGTGTGCCCGGATCGGCATCGTCTATTCCATGGATCACGACGGCCAGTGGTCCCGCTCGGTTGAGTACATTCGCCAGCGCGTTCGCAGCTTGGGCAGCCGTGGGGATGCTGACAAGGGGGCGGTCGCACGCCACTGGCAGCTCTGGCCAGATTCCGTGAAGGACGGCCAGATCGTCGCCGGCCAGCCCGATGCGTTCGACTGTATTTCGCTGCATGAAGAGTTGGCTGAGGACCGTCTTCCATGGGCCGTAAGGATGCGAGGGTCTACACCGTCCCATCACGGATGGGTATCCCTTTCGGTACCAGGCACAGCGTGCGGACGCGATGTATCGACTGACGCCGTCGCCCAGTCCTCCAACCACGAGCCTGCTGCTCTGCAGCAAGATGTCGACGCTGGCGTCTGTGAACACAGGCTTTGGCCAGCTGCTTGGTGTCTGCGGGATCTTGAGCGCGACGCCACTGAGGACGGCCTCGGCTTCCTCAGCGGAGGGTCGCTCAGCTGGGTCGAGGTCCAACATTCGGTCCACAAGGTCTGCAAGGGCCAGTGGAATGTGCGCCCCGGCCCCGACGAGCGACGGACAGCGCTGACCCGCCTGCAGCTTGTGCGCAGGGACACCCATGATGGACTCATAGATCACCAGGCCGAGGCTGTAGAGATCGACTCGGTGGTCGTGGGGCATGCCCAGACGTTGCTCGGGGCTCATGTACGCGGGCGTGCCGCGCGTCGCGTCGGTGTCATCCTGTTGGTGGCCGAAGTGATGGGTACCAAAGTCGAGGACGATGGCCGACAAGGTCTCATCTTGGCCAGAGAGGTGGATGTTTGCTGGCTTGATGTCACGATGAGCCAGGCCAAGTCGGTGAATGCTCGCCAGTGCGCGGGCCACCTGTGCGCTGCCTCGACACACGGCCTCCATTCGATGATGAGGGTCTTTCAGTGGGGCCACATACTGGTCGAACGGCACCCCCTCGGCCACCTCCATCGTGAAGAAGAGGTAGCCCTGGTCAGCCCCAGCATCGAGCACATGAACGACGCCAGGAATTCGGGTGGTCCTCAGGCGTGCAAACTCGGCCCGAAAGCGCTGTGCATCGACGTCATCCGTATTGATGCGCGCTTTGATGGCCACCGGGTGCCCAGAGATGTCTCTCGCAAACCAGACATCGCCCTCGCCACCGCGACCGATTCGGTGCTCGAGCGTGTAGGCCCGAAGCTTAGTACCCGGCTCAAGCGATCTCATGCGTCGAGCATCCTCCGTCCGATGGCGGTTGCGACGACCAAGGTGGTGAGCTGTGGGTTCACGCCCAGACTGGTGGGGAACACGCTGGAGTCAGCGATGAAGAGTCCAGGAATTTTGTGACTCTCCCCCGATGGGGCAATCACGCTGGTCTCTGGGTCGAGCCCCATTCTACAGGTGCTCATCGGGTGACTCGCGTACAGCGTGAAGTCCGTGATCTGGGCCGGCTCCAGGGCAGCGTACAGTGCCTCTGCAGTGCTGTGCTTGCCCACACCATGAACCGGAGTAAAGACCTCTTTAGCACCGCCTGCGAGCAGTACTCGCGCAGTCTCTCGCATGCCCAGCTTGATGCGATGGATGTCGTTCTCTGCGAAGTCGTAGCTGACCTCAGCTCGACCATCCGAGGTCGAACGGACCTGGCCTTCGCCCTTGTCCGACACCATGACGACCATTCCCGCGAGGTGGGGAAGGAGCTTGAGTCCCTCCTCCAGTCGTGAGCCCACCATGTCCATGGCCATGAGGCATACCTCTGGCGGAGCAGAGAAGCCGTGAGGGAGGACCCCTGGAAGGTCGGGGTGGTGGAAATAGGCACCCTGGGTGGCCCCACGCCATAGGTTGATTTCCTCCTCACATAGACCGAAGACCGCTGATCCTGGATGGACGTGGAGTCCTTTCCCGACGGCACCCATTTGGTCTCCCAGGCCAGCTTGCCACAGCAGCCGTGGTGTGCCGAGTGCGCCAGCAGCGAGCAGGACGCGTTGCGCACGGACCTCGACCGATCCAACCGGCTCACCTGTGTCTGGATGTCGGGCCTGACCACGCACGCCGATAGCCCGTCCGTTCTCGATCAGGATGTCCTCCACTTTGGTGTCTGCCTGAATCAGCGCCCCTGCAGCGACAGCCCTCGGAAGAAGGGTCAGGTTCATGCTTGCCTTACCGTTCGTGGGGCAGCCATAGTTGCAGATGCCGCAGCCCACACATCGAGGCGTACTCCTGGGCGCCAGACCACCGTCCAGGCCGAGTGCCTTGATGCCGCGGGCGATGAGACGATTATTGGCGCCTGCAAACCAGGGCTGGGTGTCGGCTACGCCAATGTCGGCCGCGATCTCGTCGTAGATGGGCCCCAAAGACTGACTGGACCAGTAAGGATCCTGCAGAAGGGTGCCCCACTCATCCAGGATATCGTCCGATGGCTGAAAGCTCAGCGCGGAGTTTATCAATGTCCCGCCGCCGACACCGCGGCCAGCCGCGATCGACAGCAGCGCACTGCCCCTCGCGACAATCATCCCACCCTCCTGCATGTGGTAGCGCATGGTGTTTGCTTGGTTCGGCTTGAACCGGCTGGTGGCTGGGCCTTCTTCCAGAAGGACGACCTTCAGTCCGCCTTCGGAGAGGACCCGTGCGGCTGCTGCACCGCCTGGTCCTGTCCCCACAATCACCACATCCGCCGTGAGACTTCGACCACTCCCTACGGCTTCATACCCGTCTGCCGAGACGGGGGGAAACATCAGGTTCTCGGGTGAGGGGAGGGTCATCGGCCGTACCCGCAGCTGTGCAGAAGGCGCATGTGCGGGGCGACCTCAGGGTGCGTTGACCACCCCATCCCCAGCAAGAGAACCAGAGACTGAGTGGCGCTGCGAAAGTGGGCTACCTCTGAGTGGGTCCAGGACTCAAACACTTCGGACCGTCCTGCTGGGGTCAGGGCTGTGAATGATGCGCCATGGCCGATCACTGTCGCACCATTGAGCGCATTGATGAGCAGGCGGAGCAGGGTCGTCGCCTCGGAAGGTGTGTGGCTGAGCATCTCGTCGAAGAACCGATCTAAGCCCGCATCCTCACCGGCCAAGGTCAAGGTGTCTGTGGCGGGAAAGGCGGCGCCGGACCAGGCCCTCAGAAAAGATGCCTCGTCGGCTGTGAGGATTGAGTACGGTGCATCCGCGGGCGCATCCCACCAACTGGCCACGATCGCCCCACCAGTGACGGCGGCCGCAGCGGTCGTGCCCGCAGCGAGGGCGAGCAGGTGTCGGCGAGTGACTCTCATTCGTACAGCATATCCGGTACAGGAGACGCGGTGGTGTCACCAGTCGGAGTGCCGTAGTGGACCGATACACCCGATTGGGCTTAAAGGCCCGTTTTGGGAGGGTGCTTGAGCACTTCAGACGATGAGAACAGGGGTGGTTTGGGACTCGGAACGTTCCTTGGGGTGGTCACGCCAACCATGCTCACCATCTTGGGTGTCATCCTGTACCTCCGAATGGGTTGGGTCGTCGCGAACGCTGGCCTCGTCGGCACCCTCATCATTGTTCTGCTGGCCCATATCATCACCATCACCACGGCCTTCTCACTCTCTGCCTTGGCCACATCGATGCGGGTCGGCAGCGGCGGCGCCTATTGGTTGATTTCGCGCAGCATGGGTCTGGAGCTTGGTGGTGCCCTCGGTATTCCGCTGTACCTCTCACAAGCCCTCAGCCTGACCCTGTACTCGTTTGGCTTGGCCGAGAGCATCCGCATCGTCTGGCCGGGAGCGCCTGTCCAGATATTGGCCGCAGCCATCGTCATACTCGTGGTCCTACTGGCCGTGAAGAGCACCGTGCTCGCACTCCGCATGCAGCTCCCCATCATGGCGCTCATTGGCATCTCCATTGGCGCCCTGGTGTCCGGTACTGACTTCAACGGGTCGCAGATTCCGATGCTGGCTCCTGACGATAGCGCAGGCTTCTGGGAGGTCTTTGCGGTGTTCTTCCCTGCGGTGACTGGAATCCTCGCCGGCCTGGGGCTGAGCGGTGATCTAAAGGATCCGGAGCGTTCGATTCCTCGAGGCGTCTTTGTCTCTGTATTGATCGGGTTCGTGGTCTACCTGACCGTGCCCTTTGTCTTGGCCAATGGCGCAAGCCTGGATCAGCTCCTGAACAACCCGATGGTGTGGACGGAGATTGCGCCTGCACCGCTCGTGATGGGTGGTCTGTGGGGCGCGATTCTGTCGAGCGCCATCGGGTCGATCTTGGCTGCACCGAGGACGCTACAGGCCCTGGCTGATGACAACCTCGTGCCCGAGGTCTTTGGCAAGGTTGATGACAAGAAGGGTGAGCCCATGTTCGCCCTTTGGGTCTCTGGTGGGGTGGCGCTGGTGGCCGTTGCGCTGGGAGATCTCAACGCTGTGGCGAGCGTCGTGACGATGTTCTTCCTCACCACCTACGGCATGCTCAATTTGGCCTCGGCGTTGGAGTCACTTGTCGCAGACCCAGCCTTCCGTCCCAAGATCAAGGTTCCGTGGTGGGTGTCGCTGGTTGGTTGTGCTGGCTGCTTTGTCGCGATGTTCTCGATTCACCCCGTGGCCTGTTTCGTGGCGATAGTCATCGAAGGCATCATCTGGTGGGTCTTGAGTCGTCGAGCCTTGAGAACGACCTGGGGTGACCTCCGAAGCGGAATGTGGTTCACGCTGGCTCGCTTCGCGATGCTCAAGCTCAACCACTCCAAGCATGACCCCCGCAATTGGCGCCCTCACATCTTGGTCTTTGTTGCGGATCTGGAGCGCAACCTGGGCATGGTTCGGATGGCGAACCACTTCAGCCAAGACCGCGGAATCGTCACCGTCAGCACGTTGCTCATGGGCGACATTGAAGATCATGAACAGGCGGAGAGCATCGCGGCTCGAAACCGACTGCTCTTGGAGGCAAATGGCATCGTGGCCTTCGCGGAGACAGCAGCAGTGCCCGATATCGATGCGGGCATGATCACGGTGGCTCAAGCCAACGGCATGGCTGGCCTGGCGTCCAACATGGTCATGTTTGGCTGGCCAGGGGACGACGGGGAGCGGCTTGCACGACTGCTTGGTCTTGTGCGTCGCCTCGATGCCCTCGAAAAGTCCACCATGATTGTTCGGCCGGTGAAGGGCAGTCGAGCCAAGGGCAATGGCGAGATTGTCGTGTGGTGGAAGGGGAAAGAGAACAACGGCGACATGATGCTCTTGCTCTCGCACCTCCTAAATCTCGCGTCGGGATGGCGGGCCAATCATATTGTCTTGAAGTCTGTTGTGAACGGCAGCGAGGAGGCGGACGGCGTACGCAGCGCATTCGAGAACATGCTCCCCGACCTCCGAATGGATGTCTGCCTTGATGTCATCATCAAGCCGATCGAGAAGACCCAACGGGAAGTCATCCGCGAAGCATCGCAGGATGCCGACTTGGTCTTCTTGGGTATGGCCGTGCCGGGTGCCGGTGCTGAGCTGGCCTACGCAGAGAGCCTCAAGACCTTGCTTGACTCGCTACCGACAACGATTCTGGTGCGAAACGCTTCTCGATTCCATGGACGCTTAGTCTGAGACTGGGACGTCAAACTCGAAGTCGAGGTCGGTTCCGAGGGTCTGGGTCAGGTGCTGCTTGAGTCGCTTCCGAATGCGGGCCTCAATCTGACGAATGCGTTCCTTGCTGACCTCAAATCGCTCGCCGAGTACGGCAAGGCTGACCGGGTCTTCTGATACCAGCCGCTCGAACCAAATGGCTTGTTCTCGTTCGTCACGGAGATTCTCAGCGAAGGCGCCCAGCTGTTGTGCAACTTGCGCACCAAGCTCGCTGCGTGCCGCCTGACTCTCGGGCCCAATCTCGACCTTGTCAGGGATGACCTCGGAGAGCTCTCGGCCTTCTTCGCTACCCACGGGGGCGTGCAGCGACATGGCTGGCGCCCTCATGTGCTGGTCGACATTGATGATCTCTTCTTCCGGCACGTCCAAGGCCTCTGAGAGTGCCCGGCTGGTGGGCTTGATGCCCATGGCCTCGAGGCGCTTCTTCTCTTTGTTGAGTTGGAAGAACAGCTTCCGCCCGTGTCGTGTTGAGCCGAGGCGAACCATCCTGTAGTTGTCCATCAGGTATCGCAGGATCATCGCGCGGATCCAGTACTGCGCGTAGCTTGAGAATCGGATGCCCCTGTAGGGATCGTAGCGAGAGAGCGCCTCGACCAAGCCCATGTTGCCCTCTTGGATGAGGTCCAGCACGTTGGACCACTGGCGGTGGTACTGGAAGGCCAGCTTGACGACCAACCTCAGGTTTGACGTCACAAGCTGCTTGGCTGCATCAGGGTCCTGGGTCTCCAGGTACTCCATCGCCAGTTCCTTCTCTTCCTCTCGGTCGAGAATTGGATGTTGACGGATTTCAGTCAGGTAGGCCTGCAAGAGATCAGACTTGCCTGGCAGGCTACCGGAGCGAACCAGAGCCTTTGGCTTCCCTGCGGGTTGCCGGTCCGCATCGAGAATCTCGGGCTCGGCTGCGGTTCCGACTGGGCGCGACGGATTCGTTGCTTCCTCGGCGGCGAAGGTGGGCGCAGTACGTCCCTTTGCTCCCTCGCGCGTCAGTCCCTTCTTATCCTCACCCATGCCCACCCTCGGCGAATGTCTCCGTGGCAGTGTGCCACGGTCGAATCCATTCGAGAAGTCCCATCGTAATTGTTTGACCTCACACAGGTGGAATTGAGCGTTCTGTGAGGGTTCACCTCGTTGTTACCAACCGGGGCGCCATGCGCGTTTAGGCTGAGATATGAGCCGTTCCAAGTTCTGTAGGACGGCAAAGGTGAGCATCGTGGCCAAGGACAAGGTCAAAATTACTGGGGATTGGAGCGCATGGGCAGAGCCTGTGCATCAGGGCCGACTGGTGAGGCCGGATGGAGAGTCCGCCTGGGTTCTCATTCGGTGCCGTCCCGACGAGCAGACGGATGAGCAAGGCTTTGCATCGCTCAAGGCCAAGGGACGATTGATGGCGCGAGTTGACCACCCCTCGGTGCTCAAGTTGCTGCACATCACCCGCGTAGATGGCGTGCCGGCGTGGGTCTACGAAGGCTTTCAAGGCGTCAGTCTCGCCCGCGCGCTCGATGTGGCCAGGGCACAGAATGAGTTCATCCCTGCCAGGACAGTACTGGACCTCGTCGAGCGAACCTTGCAGGGAATTCAGGCGGCCATTCAACAAGGCCGTGATCTGCAAGGACCAGACACCAGTGTCGTGCACGTTGGTCCCGCGCCGTCTGAGGTGTTGGTCGACTCAGTGGGTGCTGTTCGGCTCGCAGGCTTTCATCTTCTCGCGAATGACGAGCAGCCGCCTTCAGCTCCAACGGGCTACGCCCCCGCTCGGCCAGGTACCGCATCACAGCGAGCGGCCTACGGTGTAGGCGCCATGCTGGTTCATCTCCTTGGTGGTGAGCGTCCGGCGAGTGCCGGTGTCGAGCGTGCGCGGCAAGATGCGGTCATTCGCCGCTCCATGATTCGTGTACTGGCTCGCCCCGGAGAGGCCATTTCGGAGGAGGTCACCGCACTGATTAAGCGCGCGCTTGCCTTCGACCCAGACGAGCGGCCAGAGCTCGACGAGATCCAGGACGCGCTGTCCCTCGCTTCGGCGGGACTCAAGAGTGCCGGACTCCGGGCTTGGGCTCCGCTCACGGTCCCTGCACTCCTGAACATGGGCGAGCACGGGTACCCGGATCCAGACACTGCACGGATGAAGCGGCACATTGAGCCGACAGACGACGGAAGCTTTACGTCCTCTCCAGGACGCGAGCGTAAGCGTCAGTCGACGTCACCTCCACGTGAGATCAAGACGACTGTAGGGCGACCCGCAATCCATCCTCGAGATCTTCAGCCGTACGAGGCTGATCCTGGCGAGGCCACCCCGTTCATCGGCTCGCAGGCTCTCGATTCGATGCCCACCTCCGAGACCGATGTGGCGAGTCTTCAGTTGCGTCGAATGAGCGGTGAGGCCACGGAGCCAGAGATTCCAGTCGATGTCGGTGGTGTAGAGGACACCTGGGAGGTCGAGGCTCCCGAGGACCCTGATCGTGTTGGAGGCTGGCCGCTGGTTGTGGGACTCATCATCGGCATGATTGTCGCCGTGGGCGTGGGGCAGGTTGCAGTCGACACCATGGTCAGCAGCATCGATCCGGCGGTTCAACAGAGCACGCCCACGCCTGCATCAGCCGCACCCTCGACGGAACAAGCCGAGGTCGTGCTCGCGGCAGCGGCAGACACGGGCGAGACAGACGGCGAGGCAGAAGAGGCTGAGGCGGCGTCATCGACCGACTCAGGTACTGCAGTTGATGAGGGCGGAGATAACGATGACGCTGAAGGCGATCGCTCATCCACCAAGGCTCCTTCAGCACGGGCACAGAAGCCGGCCAAGCCAGAAACCACTCCGCCTGCTGCGGAAGCGGACGTTTTTCAGGTGACCTTCAAGTCTGCCGATCCCACGATGGACCGGTTGGTCGTCCGCTGTCACAAGGGTGGGAACGGTGATGGCGCTGAGTTCGTGACCATCGTTCGCGCCGGCAAGGGTCCATGCCGCGTAGAAGGACACTGGGGTGAGACCAAGCGCACTGTGATGCCGGTCATCACGGGCCCGAAGGACTACACGTGTTTCAAAGACGGTGCCCGACGCTGCGACTGACCCGCCATCGGGTTTAGCCGTCTCTCGCAGGCCAATGTCAGCACCCCTCGCGCGCGGGGAGTTCAAATGGTCTCGCGCATGTGGTAGATCTTCACCCCTGGAGGATGCGCATGCGTCGATTGGTATTGGCCTTTGGCTTGATTCTCGGTTGTGAAGACGAGGCCCCGCCCCCGCCGCCACCTGCACCAGTGGTTGCCAAGGACACGGGAGAGGGTGATGCTGAGGCTGCTGAGGAGGCGCCGGCGAAGCCGGACCGTACAGCAGCTGAGGCGGCCCACGATCTGTTGGTCGGTGGCAACGCGGATGGTGCACTCGCTGCCGCGAAGGCGCTCGAAGATAAGGCCCTCGGTGCTCGCCTCGCGGAGGCTGCCGTGCTCGCAGGTGCATCAGATGGCGGCGCAGATCCGCTTCTGGGGCTCGAGATTAAGCTCGCGTCAGGTGACGCTGCCGGTGCCCTCAGCGGGGCCCTTGCTTCCATCGGTGACGGCAATGGCGACGCGGCGGTCATCCTTGCTCGCAGTGTTCTCGCCGGCGCAACCCTCCCGGACGGCACTGAGCTTCCGGATGGTGCTGAAGCCCTGGTCAGTTGGGGCAGCGCTCGGGACGCCAGTCGCTCGCGTCGCTTCGCGGCGAAGGCCAGCGCTGTTACGGGCTGGCGCGCCGACCACTTCCGACTCGATAGGGCGATGGCCTGGAAGGACAGTAACGGTGCCTTGGGCGCTGCTGATGCGCTGGCATCGAACGCAGATCCGAGAGCACAGCTCGCGGGTCTTCTGGCCAAGCTTGAGCAAATCGACAGTGGCTCGCGAAGAGGTGTGGCTGCGGCGGACCGTGCGAAATGGGCCAGTTCTGCGCATGCCATTGCACTCGCAGAGGGCAGCCTTGATCAAATCAACACGGCGACTCACTTTGCCGTAGATGCCCTGAAAAAAGACAACGACTTTGCTGGAGCGCTGGAGGCGGCGACGAAGAGTCAGACCCTCGCTGTGGCAGCTGAGGTGGATGGATCTGCGGCGAGCCTCGCTGTGGCTGACGCGGCATTGCTGGTCGGTGACCCTGCCAAGGCCATTGATGTGGCTGCAGCAGTTCGTGCGAAGAGCACGGATGTCACGTCGGAGATTCATCAGCAGGCCGCATGGACTGAAGGCCTTGGTGCATGGGCGCTGGGTCGTGCAGAGGCGCTTGATACCGCAGCGGCGGCTGCACGAGGTCCGAGTAAGGATGCGCTCAAGGCGCTCGCCGCGATGATGAAGGGTGACCACGAGACTGCGCGCTTGCAGTTCCCGCCGAGCGGGCTCTCAGGTCAAGCCGCAGCACAGGTCTATGGTGCTGCCGCACTGACCGACTCAAAGAACGCGAGCGTCTGGTACGATCGCGCCATCAAGGGTGCGGATTCATCAGGAATTTCATCGCTCAGCTTGGCCACACGTCTGGCCAAGGAGAGTCACCTCCGCGTGGACAATAGGCGAGGTGCTGCAAGCATCCGCCGGACGATTGCCAGTAGCTACAACCTGAGCCCCAACGTGAGCGGCGAGCTCGCTGTTCGTGCGATGCTCGGCGGTTCGCCCGATGCTGGTGCGGGCGCGACAGGTCCATCGGCTGGAATTTGGACTGCACTGAGCCAGAACACCATGCCCGCCAAGGTCGAGGGTGAGACTTTTGCTGGGTTGCTGCACTGGGCTCGTGGACGTGCTGCTGCGGCGACGGGTCGCCTCGAGGGGCATGACGGACAGTTCCCAGCAGCGCTCGGTAAACTTCCGCTTCACCGTATCGGTCAGCTTGACCTTGGAACGGTCGTCGATGGTTCCCAAGGAGTGGATGCTGAGAAGGATGTCGCCATGCTGGCCAAGCTGGGCGGCGAGATGGCGGCTGGTCTGGCCCTGTCGGCTCATGACATCGGTCACCGCCTCGACAAGAGCAGGCTCGACATCTCCCTCGGTCTACGACAACTGTACGGCGTGAGCGACGAGGCTCGAGAGGCCGTGCTCAAGTCTGTCGCCAAGGCCCGTGCTGACGTGCGCGCCTGGCATGCCGGCAAGGCTGACTTCCCCACCGCTTCGCTCGAGGCTGTTGCGGCAGCAGAGGCTGAAGCGGCGAAGGGCTCGGAGGCCTTCAAGGCCATGCTTCCCCAGAAGGGCACATCCGCTGAGGCCTTGCTCTCGGACATGCGCCGCGGGGCGGTGATCTCGTATCGTGCTGACCACGGTCGCCTTCAGGCGGTGGCGGTGTCGAGAGAGGGGAGTGCCATCAAGGACTTGGGCAGCAGTGCTGAGGCCTTCAGACTGGCTGGAGCGTACCGTGCAGCATTGGTGGCATCGGGCCCCGATCCCAAGGTCAAGACTGATCACAGCGCCGGGCACATGCTCAGGACAAAAATCATCGATCCGTTCACCGCCGAACTCACGGGTGTTGGGCGATACGTGATCGTCGGGCCGCCTGAATTGCTCAGCTTCCCACTGACAACGCTTCCTGAACAGGCTGAGGGCTTGCGATGGCTGGCTGACATTCGTCAGATGGCGTCTGCGCCGACCATCGCGACTCTGCACCGACCGCTTCGCCCTGTGACGCCGGACACCTACAAGCTGGACTATCTGGCCTTTGGTGGCGAGCGGGCCGCCCCGTCTGAGACTGAGCTCACCAACTTCGAGGATCCCGACGAGCTGAAGCTCTGTGGTCGATACTTCCAGTCTGGGTTCAACGACACCTTGGTCGGGAAGGATGCCACCCTCGAGAGCTGGCGCGAGAAGTCGGCGAACTCACGGTACATCCACATCGCAGAGATTCCTCCAGGCATGGCCGGTGGATTCCAGATGGCGAATGGAACGCTGAGCCTCGATGAGATCCGAAACACCAAGATTCATGCGGAGATGGTCGTCATCACCGCGCGGACCACACCCGAGCAGCAGCTCCACCGTGTGCGTGCCTTCCTGGATGCTGGGGCCCGATGGGTCCTCGTCGCAAGCTGGGACGTGCATGAGCGGACGCGGGTTCGCTACCTCGGAAACATCTACGACTCAATGAACCAGGAGCGTCCGCCGGTGCGTGCGCTCAGTGAGGGTCGCAACCGCCTCTTTGGCGACGCACTCTCGGGCCTCGACTTGGATGATCCTGCCCTCTGGGGCGGCCTGACACTGTTCGGCAAGCCGTAGGGAGAGCGCGTGCTCTGGCTCCTCACAGGGGCTGCCCTGGCTCTGCCGCTCCCCATCTTGGGGACCAGTGGTCCAGCCTGGGTCGGGCCGCTGCCTCCGGACGAGGGCCGGAGTCTTGTGGCTGTGGTGGATCCCACCTCGGGTGCGCTGGTGGTTGAGGTGACGGAGCGCGACGGACGCTTACGGACTTGGCAGGGCGACCAGTGGGCTGTTGATGGCACACTCATCGACCCCGAAGAGCCCGCAGCTGGACATCGCATGGATGGAACTCGGCTGCGGTCCGCCACGGCCAGCCTCGGAGCAAGCCACGAGTTTGGCTACAACGACGACGGACGACTGGACGCTGTGGTGTGGGCGAATGGTGAACGCATGGGCGTACGCTACGACGACGAGGGTCGAGTGATCGAGCTGAGTGGACCAGGACAGCGGCAGCTCAGCCTGTCCTGGGGCAGCAACGTCAGCTGGACCGATGAGATGGGCCGTTCGTCCACCCTCCGCACTCAAGATGCTGGACCTGTTCGAACGGTCACCCTGACCGATCCGGTCGGACGCACTGTCGCGACCCAGTATCGGCAGCGTGAAGGGGGCTGGACCCTCACGGGATGGATCGACCCGCGAGGCCTGGAAACTCGGGTGGGTACGTATGGTGGTCGCATGGATGTGACGGCGCCTGGCGGTCGAGTCTACAGGCTCGAGGTCATGACCGACGGCACCGTTCGCAGTGTGACCATGCCCGCCGGCCATCGGTGGATTTGGGAGCGCGGGAGTGAAGGAGAGGTCCAGCGGATTGTGGATCCTGCTGGGCGCGTCACCCGCTGGGAGCGTGACGATGAGGGTCGTGTGGTGACAGTCTCGCCGTCTGGTCGAGTCATGCGCGTTGGACGAGATGCGGAAGGACGTATCGTCAGCATCAAGGGCCCCACGGGTGCCGTCACCCAGCTCATAAGGGATGAGGATGGCGCGATCCGCTCAGTCGTCGATCCGTTGGGCAACACGGCCTTCATTGAGCGCTTTCAGAATGGCTGGCCGAGTTCTGTGCTGGATCGGAGCGGCGTGCGTTGGACCTTTGGTCAGGACACCCTCGGACTCATCGATCGTGTCACGGACCCCATGGGTGAGGTGATTCAGCTTCATCGGGACGGAGCTGGCTGGCTGGAGCGCATCGAGCATGGTGTGCTTGGAACGGTTCAGCTGGGTCGAGACAACACCGGTCGCCTGGTCTCCGTGACCGACCCGGAGGAGCGCACGACGACATTTTCCTGGGATGCCACTGGCTGGTTGTCCGCGATTGAGCGCTCCGATGGTGAGGCGCTCTCGCTCGAGCGAAATCCGGTGGGTGAGCTCATCGCGTTTCGGTTTGGGGACAAGCTCTGGCGAATCGAGCGCGCTCCAGACGGTCAGCCGAGGCGATTGGGTGAGGTGAGATGGTCGCGCGACATCAACGGCGATGTTCGCTCGGTCTCGAGTCCGCTTGGGGAGTGGTTGTTCACCCGAGATCCTGCGGGATGGGTACGCTCCATACGCTCAGGGGAGTGGCAGCTCGACATCGAGCGAGACGCCAGCGGGTGGCCAGTGGCCTGGCGGGGGACGGACGGGACGATCGAGATGCAGCGGGACGCTGCTGGACGTGTGGTCACTGAGACAGGCGGTTCAATGGAGACTCGGGTGCTCCGTGATCCGCGAGGCCTCCCGGTGCGAATCGTCGCGGGTAAGCTCGGTGAGTGGCGAACACAGCGTGATGCATCAGGGCGTGTACTGACGGCTCGTGGTCCCGAAGGGGTGACGCTGGGGGTGGAGCGCGACCCCGTCGGTCGGCCCAAGTGGTTTCGGTTCCCTGATGGCACGATGCTGCGGCGCGCAGCCACCACGACACGGACGGAAGACCTTCTTGTGGGACCCAGCGGAGAGACGCTCGGTACCGGTCTTGTTTCTCGTGGGGTCGACGGAGAGGTCCGGGAGCGAGTGGGGCCCGATGGTCTTGTGTGGCGCTACGACTGGAGTGGGACGGGTGACCTACTGAGTGTCTCGGCTGAGCCGGACCAAATGTGGTCTTTTGATCCCGGGCGTGTTCTCACGCCGGATGGGCGACTGCAGCTCCACAATGTCGATGGCTGGCTCATGGAGTCTCAGCTGGCCGATGGACCCGCTGCATGGGGCATCGCGACCGGAATTATCTCCATGATTCGTGGTGATGGCGGTCGGCTGGAGGCCGTGACTGGGGATGCGGGTGTCAGTCCCGTGCGCTTTGATGCAATGGGGCGGCTGGCGAGTTTCCGGGCGCCGGATGGAGTGGGCTGGACGATTCGATACGATGCTCGAGGTCGACCCTCGGCCGTGAGCGACGGACAGGCGGACTCTCTGTGGCTCTGGGCACCGGACGTGGATCCGGCGGATGGTGCCTCAGGCCTCCTCGCCAGCGGTGTGGACGCCGCGGTGCCTTGGGTCTTCTCGGAGGG